>VAPR01001083.1_pt1 | contig 14785 bp, 14 predicted proteins | sample 3380701 | NCBI WGS metagenome assembly VAPR01 (sample SAMN11536904, study PRJNA540576) | hot springs metagenome | isolation source: hot spring wet sediment | place: Spain: Lobios | collected 2014-01 | reverse complement strand
CAGCCGGCCGCGTTGCGGGGGGTCGTTTACGCCCTGGTGGTGGGGCTTACTATCGGCGCCTACACCCTCTGGGATAAGTACCTGGTGACGGATCTGGTCGGCCGCTTCCTCCTAGAAGGGGAGGAGACGGTCTGGCACGATGGGCCGCTGACGACGGCCATCGAATCCGCCCGAACGGCCCCGCCGATAATGGCGAGCAGGGGCCAGTGCTCGCGCCGCACTCGGCCATCGCCCTGCGCCCGCCCGATGAGAGATGAATCCGACGAGAAGCGGGGGTCATCTCCACCGCAGAGCAGATAGCAAGATAGATTGCCCCCCAAATGAAATAGATCGCGGCAAAGGCCGCCACGACTTTCGAGCGCGGCGTTCGTTCTGACCTTCTTCCGAAACGCATGTGTGCGCTTTCTCATTCCTGCCGATGAAACGCGGCAACCTCATCGGCTCATCCCGCTGTAGCTACCTTTTACGCCTCATGTCCCTTGAGACTCGCGGCGTGAGCCGCTTGTGTCCTTCAATCGTCCACTCCGTGCGGCGGAGCGGCGTGCTGTGATGAGAGAGGTAGCGCCACATGCCCTTTCTCCGGACGAGTACGTCAGTCGCTATCCCTTGCAGGGATAGCGCTCGTCCCTCGAGCGTCGCCTGCTCGGTCCACCGATATGCCACGACGGCCACGTTGCCTTCCTGCCGGATGACGGGTTCGCTGACCTCCCAGCGCCGGATCGTCGCCCGCGCGAAAGCCCGCCGGGCGACTTCCAGGAGGGTGGCGCGGCCGAGTCGGGGGCCATCGGAATTCCCGGTGAACTCGATATAGTCCTCCAGGGCCATCGCCCCGATGAGGTCGAGGTCTTTTCTCTCCCAGGCCGTCCACCATCGGTGGACGGCGGCCAGGGGCGTCTCGGCATCCGGCGAGCGTGTCTTGAACATGAGCCGTCCTCCAGGACTCACGGCGATGAGGGACAGGACGGCCCAAACCCCAAGCCGTCTGAAGAGCACATGGGAACTACCGTTCGGCATCGGTCGTTCTCCCGGCACGACTCCCTCTCACGAAGGTGATTTTCCCAACGGGTGAAGGGCTCCGATCAATGAGCCATCAGGTGGCCCCATTCATCGGCCGGAGCGGATGTCAATTCACGGGCAATTTCCCCGGCGCGACGTCTTCACGCGGCGGGAAAATCGCCCGACGGGCCGTAGATCGCCGGCACGCGCCCGCCCATCGGACGGATGTAGACGCTCAGTTGACCGCGATGGTGAATCAGGTCGAACAGATACCCCCAGGCCATCTCGCGAAAAGGCGCTTCCCAAACCGGCTCGCCTTGAGCCAGCAGCCGGCCCGTCCATCCATCCCAGCGACCATCATCCGCCTTCGCAAGCTCCTGCGCAACAGCCTGAGCCGCGCGGTCGTATGCGGAGAGAATCTCATGGAGAGAAGCCGGAGGCGCTCGTAACTCCCAGTGAGCTTCTCCCGCGCCGAGAAACTTCGCCAGCAGCGACGTCACATCGGCGATCGTCCAGGCCAGCTCGCGAGCCGAGCGCGACCTCTGGTGAGGCCGAAAGTCCAAGTGATCTTCGGGCAGCGCCTCCAGCACCCGTCGAAACCGAGGCGCTTCATCTTGCCAGAAACGGACGAAAAGTTCGCGATCGTTCATTGTTCCCCTCCCGGTCGAGCTTCTTCATTGAGCCGAAGATGTACGAACGAGCTTCGGCGCAAGTTCCAAGATCTCAGAAAACCCATCCTTCTTCTCGTCATATCCGTCGCGCCAGTGGATCATCCTCACGACGACCAGATGCTCCTCGGGCAAAATGATGAGATATGGTCCGAGATAGCCCTCCGAGTAACGATCGGCTTTCCCGGCTCCTCCCTCTTAATCAGAGGTCCACCAAGGTTTGCAAATCGGACCATCCATACCCCACAGCCGGGAGGGAGACTCCTCCGATTTCGACCTCTCGTTCCCGCACGCGTTGTCCCCCAAGCACTTCGTAGAACCGCCGGTACGGGTTCGCAGAGAGCACCCAAATCAGGAGTGTCTCTACTCCGGCTTGACGAAGTCTTCGGACGGATGCTCCGATCAGCTTCCGCCCGAGTCCTTGCCGTTGATAGGCGGGCAATATGTAGATGGCGTAGATTTCACCTTTATAAACCTCGTCTCCGGTTCGCTCCGGCCCCCCGAAGGCGAAACCCACGATCTCCCCTCTCCTCTCCGCTACCAGGAAAAAGCGTCCGAAATCGGCATTCGTTTCGAGAATCTCCCGTATGCGCTGAGCCCGCTCGTCGTAGGCGAGGCCGGCCAGATATTCGGCCGGCATAATCCCCGCATAGACGCTTCTCCATGTATCTACCCACACCCGTGCAATAGGAAGGGCGTCCTCAACGGTCGCTTCTCGAATGACCGGCGTGTTGCTCGATCGCTGAGACAGGCCTGGATCGTTCATGGAACCTCCCACCCCCTCCGCAGTTTCTTCTCGTTGCTCCGAGTGAACCGCCAGTTCCCGACTTTTTTGAAGAGACGATCGCGAATCATTGCGTCGCCGAACTTCTTCTGTGAAAGCAGCCATCCAGCGAAAACTTCTCCTCGAAATATCGTTTGCGCCATGTCGGATCGATGCGATCACACACAAGCCCCTCCGCTGCTCCCAGGACATAGAAGGCAACGCGCTTGGCTTGATCGAGTTGTACGGACAAGAGTTCCTTTTCGAAGTCGTTCTTGATGGCGCGTGCCTCCCACTCAAACGGAACGTAATCTCCGAGCCGTCGGAACGCGCGACTCGGCTGATACTGGGCAGCGGCGAGTTCCACCATGCGGTATTCCGTCCAGCGTGCGATACCCTCCTGCCACGCCTGGAACGAAAAGTACGTGTAGTCGTCGGGGTCAAGCAGAGAACAGAATCTCTCTTTAGCCTCAAGGTAAGCTCGTAGCGCTTGGGCAAAATCCCGTTGGGTCTGAGCCGACAGTGCCTGTTCGATCAACCGACACAACACGGAGAATCCTCTCGTCACATCCGCTCTCACGTACGGGAAGGAATAGTTGAGCATCCAGTTCCCCGTCTGGTCTCCCTTGGCGAGACCCAACGCGTTCACCTCGGTGTAATACTCGGGTTGGGAATACTGGAGCTGATGGAAGTGCTCATGTAACAGCGTGATGACCCAGCGTGTGGAGGTTCTCGCTGAGGTGTTCTCCGCTCGACCGACCACGATGGTCGGAATCCCATTTATGGGGAAAGTGGCTAATAGATTCAGGTCGTATTTCCTCTTGCGAACCCAAATTTTGGATCTCAAAACGGAATCTTCCCTAATGAGGGTGAAATCGTTTGGAGGCTTTGGGTGCCGAATGAGGAACTCATGCTCGGCTGTGATCAACAAAATGGCGAAAGGAGTTCTGCTCCAGCCGGGCCAAAGTTCATCCCCGAGGGCGTCAGCCAGTCGAAACGCCTCGGCGATCCGTATGCGGTCAGCCTGGGGCAGCGTCGGCCGAGCCCGCTCCTGGACCGCGGGAAGGGTCAACATGAGCCACGTGAAGAGAGCCACCAACGGCATTTCTCGCCTCCTTCAGTCTGGCGAACGCCTTTTGCCCCCTCAGAGGGGGATGAGACAGGATCATTACGCTCACCGCAACGCCGGCTTGTGTCATGGCAGTCCGCGGTATCCCTCAAGACATCGGGCCATTAACGACACGCCAGAACTCTTCGGATCGAAGTGCTTCCCAAAAGCCGGCACTCCATTGCCAGGACTTCTCCGAGCGGCCGCCGCAAAACTCGGAGGTTTGAAAGAAGTGGTTTGCTCCAGGGACCTTCCGGATCACCCATACGGGGCTTTTGGACCGGCTCAAATAGGTCTCCAGCAAGCGGGCATTCTTGTCCGCATAGACCAGCGGATCGTTCTGGGCGAAGAGGGCCAGCATAGGCTTCGAGATCTTCGCGAGATCGCAACTCGGATCGTAATGGATGATTCGGCTCACGTATCCGATATGGATGATCCGAGAGATCCCCTGGTAGAGAGTGAGAAGAACCTGCATGACTGATCTTTTGAAGGCGACGAGTTCAGGAGAGTTCCCAGAGCACCGCCACCGCGCCTCCAGATCATCCAAGATCTGCTCCTTGACCGAGACAGCAGGACCCGCCAGCGTGATCACAAAAGCAACCCGATTAGGCACACGCGCGGCCACCAGTTGAGCGATGTACCCACCTTGGCTATGGCCGATCAGCCCAATTTGCGACCCATCTATATCCGCTCGTGACCTGAGGTATTCAATGGCCGCCATCGCTTCATCGGCTCGATCCTCGAACGAGCGAGTTCGCCAATTGCCCGTTGACCGACCCACCCCTGCTTTGTCGAAGGCAAGTACGGCATAATTTCTCCCCAAGAAGAACTGGGCGAGATCACGCCAAAACGGAAATGCATCGGTCAACCACTCTCGGATACTCGTGGGACCACTGCCGTGGAGCATGACAATCGCCGGATGAGGTCCTGGGGTATTCGGCAACATGAGGATGCCAGACAGTGTCTCGCCACCACTCATGAAGGAGACCTCTTCCGCCGTCGTCCTGAGTATGAGCCTCTCGGTATCCCGTATTGCCATGTCTCTACGACCGTGGGGGAACTCCTGTGCGAAGAGAAGAGGCAAAAGGATGAAGGGGATCCACAGGCCTCTGAGCAATCTACTTGTATCCTTCATGCGCCCCTCCCATTGCCATACTGAGTCCCGGTCCGCTCCACCGGCTTCCCCACGCGCAGTCTCCAGATCTTGGGCAATTGGCCGCCCAACATCTCCCAATGCTCCCCGGCATCCCAACTGGCAAAAAGTTGTCCGCGCCGGCCACCGACCTCTCCGCCGTAAAAGAGTAGCTCCGGACACTCCGGATGCAGGCTGAAGCTGTCCGCCGAGCCGTTCTCCGGCAATTCCCGAGCCATCGGGTGCCAGTTTCGGCCACCGTCCTCGCTCTTGTAGAGAGGTGCGGGATCCTTAGCTACATAGGTATACATTCTCTCGGGATGATGTGGATCGAAGTAGATCCCATGCACGTACTTGCCTTCGAGGTGCGCGACAGGAATCCATGTCCTTGCCGCGTCTTCGCTGACGAAGAGTCCCTCGCCGGCCCCTGCGAAGATGCGGTCAGGATCTGAGGGATCTATGGCGATTCGATGAAGATCGTGTCCGACAAGCGCCTCATGCCAAGTTCGTCCACCATCGTGAGAGTAGATGAGCGCACCTTGCTCCACTCCCGCGAAGAGGCGTTGGGGCTGTCGAGGGTGTAAGGTAATCCCGTGAATGTGCCCGGCATAGAATGGCTCGTAAAAGAACTTCCAGCTCCGGCGACTGGGGAGCCGATCGATCCCTTCAAACGCTTCGAACGTCTGTCCTCCATCACGGCTTATGTAAAGCATCGGCGGTTCGGTGCCGATGAAAATCGTCTGGGGATCGTTGGGATGGAAGACAACATCCCAAACCCAACGGTCTTTGAATCCCAACAGATCCCAATGACGCCCGGCGTCTAGGGTGCGATAGAGACCCCAGCCGCGCAATCCGCAAGCGACGTAGGCGATCCGGGAATCTTCGGGATGAAGGGCAATCGCGCGTACGGCGTGTCCTTCCAATCCTCGACCGATCAGCTCCATCTCCCCCCCACTTACGTGAAAGACCAACACCCCGTCTTCTGTTCCGATGTACAGCAGACAGGCATGCCTCATGTGCTCCTCCCCATGGAGAGATCATAGAGGGGCCTGGGGCTTTCGCCTCGCCCATCATGGTACTCGTACGCATGAGAGCCTTCGATGTCATTCCACCTCGATGACTGAGCGATCACCGCTCGTCGCGGGCCGACAGCCCAAACGGCAGCCCTTCGCCGCGCGGCCGATTTGAAACCGAGAAGGAGATCGTCTCAGGGCGCCGCTCCCCCTCAATTTCAAGGTCTCCCTCCGTCCCTGACCAACAGGCGAGATACCCAATCGCCGAACATAGCACACCTGTTACGTGAAAAGTGCCGATGAAGTTCCCTTGAGACTTCGGCACGCGGTCGCTCGTGCGGTGCCCAGGCCGGCGCGCGCACTCCGATGCGAAGACCCCGCAACTCCCATGTGTATCAAACCCACATAACCTCACCCGCCCATCGTCAGCCCCATCCCCGCCAATCAATGCGGCATGGAAACCGTCACTCACCTCGTCAAGCCACCTCCAGAAACGGGGCCGTTTTACCTTCGGTTCCGGAAAATTTCCGGCTCAACATTTCGATCGGGGAGAACAGACCGCCGTCCGACGTGAGTCCGTCGGGCGAGCGGCCCTCTCCCCGCCGCAGATCACTCGATGGCGACCGATGCGACCTTGATCGTATCGCCCTGACGGTCTCCGGTCACCGTCACGCGAATGGAGTCTTTCTTCTTCGTCTTCTTGAGGGCATCGAGAGCCTGTCGGTTCCCGGCCTCGTCAAACTTCAAGTAGGTGCCGTCGGACGTGAGAATGCCATAGCCGCTCTTGGAGCACTGGATGAGGCACTCGGTGGGATGCTTGTCGGGATTCGCCTTGACCTTGGTCAGGCACATGGTGTCAATGAGCGGAACACTCTTCCACGTCTCGGCCCGGACGAGAGCCGGAACCGTTAACCCCAACAGGATAAGCAGCAGCGTTCTGGCCAGCTTTTTCATACGCGTTCCTCCTGTGAAAACAGTTTTGACATCGCGCACGTTCGCGGCGTGCGCGCTCGTGTTCAAGGCCTGTCAGACGAGTGATCCCGTCCATGGTCGAGACGGCTCTCACGTTCCTGCCGAAGCCGGTCCGGTGGCTTCTGTGGGTGCGGCGGCCTGTCGGACCTCGGTCAGACGGGCGAGAGCGTAAGCGGCCACCGCCATGACCAGATCGCGCACGGCCACGTCGAAGAACATTCCCGTGGACACAAGGTTCACGGCGATGACCGCGAGCCAGCCCATGGCGGCGTAACTGCCCAGGCGCGTCCAGCGCGTGAGAATGGCCAGACCCACGATCATCTCCACGACGCCGACAAATGACAGGAACACGCCTGGCGAAACAGGCAGCAGACGTTCGACCCAGGGGCTCAGGTACATCTCCCACTGGGTGAGAAGGTTGAAGAACTTATCCAGACCGGCAAGAAAGGCCGCCGCGCCCAGACCGATTTTCAGTCCCCACCACGCGGAGTTGAGTTTCTCGTCCCGTGCGGTCATACTCGTATCCTGCAGCATATAGAGTGAGCGGGTGCCCTTCGGGTTACAGAACGAGGAACGGAAAAACCTTGTAACCTTTCTGAGCCCGGTGACTCAGTAAAAGGAGCAACAATGGCTACCGACGATATGACCGTGTCCTCGACCGCGGCTTCGCTCACCGACGAAGAAATCGTCGAGCGCGTGCGGGCGGGCGAGGCGGCGCTCTTTGAAGTTCTCATGCGTCGGTACAATCAGCGGCTCTATCGGGTGGCGCGGGCCATTCTGGGCGATGACAGCGAAGCCGAAGACGTCATGCAGGAGGCGTATGTGCGCGCCTATCAGCATCTGGATCAATTCACCGGCGCCGCCCGGTTCTCCACCTGGTTGACCAAGATCGCCGTCTACGAAGCCCGAGCGCGGGTCCGCCAACGGCGCCGCTTTGTCGAAATCGGCGACGTGACCGATCACCAGAATTTCACGGGGAGCGCGACGAAAATGGCCGGACGTGATCCCGAGCAACACGTTCTGGAGCGCGAGCTGCAGGCTCTGCTCGAAGCGGCTATTGAAGCCTTGCCCCCGTTGTACCGCTCGGTCTTCATGCTGCGAGAGGTGGAAGGGATGAGTACGGCGGAGACGGCGGCCTGTTTGGGCCTCGGCGAAGACGCCGTGAAAGTTCGATTGCACCGGGCGCGGGCACGACTGCGCAAATTTCTCTCCGACCGACTAAGAGCGAAAACGACTCAGACGTTTCCTTTTGGTGGGGCACGCTGTGACCGAGTGGTCTCGCGAGTCTTTGAGCGGATCCGAACCCTCGGGGTCCCCCGGAAGAGTTCATCCAACGCCACATCATGCCGGGGTCCCCACGTGGGGTCCCCATGCGATGATCGCATGAGGCGCCCGAGCGCCCTCCCCGAAGACTAACCGCCATGAGAGGGCGCATCCGAATACGATCTCGCTCTGCAGAGCGAAGACATGGCTCAGTCAGAGAGCCCCCTGCTCTTTCCCCCCCTCCCCCGTGGCTCACACAGCGAGACCCCCTACTGTTGATGACCGCTCCCATCCCCAAGCACTGAACGTCCTCCACCCCCTCCAATCACCCCCGTGAGCGCCGAGATGCCCGGAGTATCCTCGCTGTGACGCGCGCCAGGTCGCGAAAGAGCCCTTCAACCTGAGCCTCCCGCTCCCACGGAGGGAGCCTCAGGTGGTCCTCGACGCGAGCCGCCATCTCTTCCAGCTCATCACACTCACGCGAATCGGCCAGTGACCGCAAATGCGCGAAGAGCGCCCGATGCGCCCCCCGACGCTCCATCACCTCCAACCCATCCAGCATCTGACGATGGGGCGTCCCCTCCCAGATCGTCAAAATCAGCGCTTCGCGCAACCACCGCTCCATCCCGAACTCAGCCAGCGCCCCGATCCCCCCATAGACCTCTATCCCCCATCGGGCCGTCTCCACGGCGACCTCCGCCGTCCAATACTTGGCCAAGTGGGCGATCAGCCGGAACAAAGGATACGCCTCCCCATAGGGCGGCGTCTGCTTCCAGACCGCTTCCAGAAGCCGCACGGCCTCCCAGGCCAGCGCAAAGGCCTCCTCCAACCGGGCCCGCCGCTCCTCAAACTGCCGACGCAGAAGCGGATGCTCGCCGATGGGTCGACCGAAAGCCACCCGCTCCCGAGCGAAACTCCCGGCATCGGCCAGCACCCGTTGGGTCAGGGCCACGCTCCCGATGCTATTCGCCACCCGAGAGAGATTCAGCACTTCCAGAATTAAATAAATCCCCCATTCTCGCGAGCCCAGCAAATAGGCCTCGCTCTCGCTGAACTCGACCTCACCCGTCGGGACAGAACGCGTGGCGATCTTGTCCTTCAAGCGGCGGATCATGTAGTTGAGCCTCCCATCCTCCCGATAGCGGGGTACCAGAAAGAGCGCCAAGCCTCGCACGTTCCGGGGCGCCCCCTCGGGACGGGCAGCGACCAGCGCCAGCTCCGCCCCCACATTGCTCGCGAAGTACTTCTCGCCGGTGAGAGACCACCGGTCGCCCTCCGGCCGAGCCCGCGTCTCCACAGCCGCCCCCAAATCCGAACCGCCCTGCACCTCCGTCATCCATGTGGCCCCCTGCCAAACAGAATCATCCCGCCGAAGGAGCGCCGGCAGAAAGCGGGCCTTCACGGCCTCGGATCCGTACTTCTCCAACGCTACGGCTGTCGCCAGCGAGACCACATACGGACAATAAAGCCCGGGGTCGTAAAACGACGTCACATACCCCAGAAGATAGCTCGGAATCAGAGACTGCTCCTCGAAGACCCGACCGACGATCCCCGCCCGATATCCCTGATGAAGCAACACCCGATACCCCGGAGGATAGAGAATCTCGTCCACCCGACGGCCGAAGCGGTCGTACATCTTCAGCCAGGGTGTACCCGCGCGATCCACACCCTCCGAGAGCCGCCAGCCCTCGCTCGCCCACCACGCTTCATAAGCCCTCAGAACCGATTCATCGGCCAGATGTCCGAGACACTCCCCTATGAACGAGACAGGTGAACTGAGCTTCTCCTCATCCATCGTACCCCCTCCACACAAAATAAAAGCTGCCCCCGTCAAGGCCCGCCGCAGGGATCCTCTTCGCTTCATCCGTCATCCCACATCCCCTCACGGAGCGCCCTGCGGCGGGTCTGACGGCCCATCACGGGGCATTCTCTACCCCAGGCTTCCTCCCGGCGACGGTGACCACAAGGGCTACAGGATCGTGTGCCGCGCCCTCGCCCCAATCCGGCACAACTCCACAGCTGCACCGAAACGCCCATGCCGAAATCCCACCGCCGCCGATCGAAGAAGTCGGCGATCATCTGGAGCAGCTCGGCACTCTTCACGATCACCAGCTCAGCAAACACGCCCACCGCACGGGATCGTGCCCGCGAGCGGCTTCTCGCGAACAATCGGCGATTGACCGACGGGGACAAGTGTATCGCGCTCGCCGTGGAGAATCAAAAACGGCCGATCATCTGACGAACCCCAATTGACCGGACCCATCCGCGTGAGCGCCTCCGATTCGATCTGACTCGCTTGAAATGGCGACCACGTCCTCAGGCGAGGAGAATCATCGCCGGGCTCTTGGGCCCGACTGGATTCGACTGGCTTTCTCCAGGATTGACGAAATAAAATTTCGGGGGATGAGCCGCCTGAAGATCAACGCTCTGAAGGAGAACCATCGTTTTTCCGGGTCCACAGAGCGCAGGGGAGGAGAGAACAAAATGGCCCTCGGTAAGGTCGATCGTCGCCGCTTCTTCGGCCTGATTCTTGCCGGAGGCGCCGCGAGCGCCATCTCCGTGGGAGAGAGTGTCGGTGCTGTTCCCCCTCAGAGAAGACGCCGGACTCCTCATTTATCGCCCGCTGAGATGGACGCCATCGAGCAAGCGCTGGGGAAGAAGGGGAGATATGTCGAAGAGGAAGCGGTCTACACGGTCGCCCTTCCGCGGAACGACCTGAAGGTTCGCATCAAAGGAGACGAGGTGCCCGTTCCGTTCGGTTTCGGCGGGTGGGTATCGTTCAAGAAGACGCTCGATGGGCGACAGGCCGTTTTGATGAGCGATATCGTGCTGCGTGAAGAAGAAGTCAATCCCCTGATCTCGTCGGTGCAGGAGCAGGGACTGGAGGTGAGCGCTCTTCACAATCATTTCTTCTACGAGGAGCCGCGCATTTTTTATCTGCATGTGCACGGGAGGGGTCCAGTCGGAGAATTGGCCCGGCGCTATGCGAATGCGATCCAAGCGACGCCGCTCTTTCCGGCCCATCAACCTGAAGCCCGGCCTCCGGAACGGTTGGCCAATGAGGTCTTCGACCTCCCGGCTCTTGATCGGATCGTTGGCTTCCGGGGCGTCATCAACGGACCGACCTACAAATACACCGTCGGGCGAACGGATCTCCGTGTCCTGGCGATGGGAACGGAGATCACAACGACGATGGGCCTGAATTCGTGGGCGGCGGTGGCAGGCCGGCCCGAGCGGGCTCATATCGCCGGCGATATGGCCATGCAGGAGTCCGAAGTCAACGCCGTGATTCGAGCGCTGAGGCGACACGATCTGGAAATCGTGGCCCTCCACCACCACATGCTCGGAGAGAGGCCCCGCATCATCTTCTTGCATTATTACGGGCGCGGGCCGGTCGAGGCGCTCGTCCGGGGATTTCGGGCCGCCCTCTCCGCTTTGGGCACGCCTGAAGGTCACGAGAAATCGTAGGGGGGAGCCAACATCTGGCCTCCTGGAGCGAAGGAGCACTCGCAATAGGACGCCCCCTCACACCTCACGACGTGACGGCCGCATGCCCGATCCCCACGTAGGTGAAACCCGCTCAATATGCGTCTGAAGCCACACGACCAACCGGCACTCGAAGCCCCGTCGGCGCTGAATCTTCACCACGTCCTTCATCATCGCGTGCCACCATGAAAGCCTTTTTCCTCACCTGCTCAAGCTCTCCATGGAATAGTGCCGAACCATTCAGATGCTCGCGCGCGCAGCTCGCCGAGCGCGAATTGGCACCCGATCTCGATCAATTCGGCGCTGTGGCTGAAATCGAGCAGACTGATGTTTTCGTCCAGGCACGGTTCGAGCACGATGAAGCGCGTTCGATCCCGATAGGGCTCGATCTGGCCGTCCCATCGGCCGTTGAGACTGATGTCGAACGAACGCGAGAGAATGCCCAGGATACCGCGAGGGGTCCGCGCGAGCGGCCGGCGACAGCCGCAGCGCATGGCCAGAACCACCCGGGCGCCCTTTTGCGCCGCCACATCCAGCGGCAGATTGTTCGCCAGGCCCCCATCCACGATCTCACGCCCCTGGACGATCACCGGCGGCAATATCCCCGGAACGGCCGTACTGGCCATAATCGCCTGGGTGAGATCCCCGCCCTCCATCAGGACCATCTCCCCGGTTCTCAGGTCCGTGCCGATGATCGTCAGCGGCAAGACGAGGTCTTCAAAGCGAGCCGGGAGGTGCCGCTCTAAGAATCGCCGCAGCTTGCCGTTATCGTACAGGCTCGCCGCCTTTCGCGGATTCCATAGAACGCCCCAGTTGAAGGCGAACAAGTCCGAGAACTTCACCCGCTGCCACAGCGCGATGATCTCGCCGACCGGTATCCCCGCGGCGATGAACGCGCCGTTAACGGCTCCAATTGACGTCCCGACGACGGCGTCAACGGACACCCCGAGTTCGAGGAGGGCGCGGTAGCACCCCACTTCCACCGCGCCCTTGCTCCCCCCACCACAGAGCACGAGAACGACCCGCTGTGATTCCGTCGGCTTCATGTTCGACGACATTATGACTCCCCCTGGAGGCGAAATCTGTAAAAGACTTTACATTCGCTCGCTCGCCGGAGCGGCGGCGCTGCCCCCCGCCTCGAACCGATCGGACGGAGTCCCCCTTGCCTTCTATAGATCACCCAGGGGGCTCGCTCTATTCCGACTCCGATTTATCATGATCGCCACGCGATCTATAGATCACGTGGGAGGCCTGGCAGCCGGTCCCTATTGTCTGACGATGAAGGCGAACCTCGCAGACGCTCAAGCCTCCGCTCGGCGTCCGAAAAATCTTCGGCCCACTCGCAGCATGAGCAGACAGCAGTGGGAATAAAGGGGATGACAACGGGGTTCCCGACGACCTCTGCGGTGGGTCTTGCGCGAGACTCGAAATCTACCGGACGATCTCGCGCGCGGCGTCACGATCCACGATCCAGAGGAGTTTGCCCTGAGTCGGGGCGATCAACTGCGCCGGGAGCCTGTCAGGCCGGTCTTCGCCCAGGAGAACTTCCCTCAGGACGGCGGCTTTCCTCTCTCCGGAGACCAGGAAGATCACGTTGGCCGCGTGATTGAAAACGGCCGCCGTGAGCGTCAGGCGTGACGCACCGAGCTTTTCCACATAGACGGCTCGCACCATCTCCCTCCGCTCAGAGAGCACAGCCGTGCCCGGGAAAAGAGAGGCCGTGTGTCCGTCTTCTCCCAGGCCGAGCAGAACGAGATCGAACGCAGGGAGCTCACAGGCAGCAAGCCCGAAGAACGCTCTGAGTGTATGAGCGTACTCGACGGCGGCCTCTTCAGGATCTTTTTCCCCCGGCATGCGGTGAACATTGGCCGGGGGAATGGGCACCGTTCTGTGGCGCATAATCATTTATTTCACCCATGCCGGGTGAAACAAATGACCGGCCACTTCCTGCTTCACCGACCCATGACTCGTAGACCGACCCGAAGGCCGTTCCGCCGCCAGAGAGGTCTCCACAGGCGTCACTTCCCGGGGAACTCCCGGTAGGGCCGTTGAGGACGGCCAGCCCGTAAAGCCGTAGATTCAACGCGGCGTTAAAATCCCGGTCGGCCTCAAACCCGCAGGCCAAACACCGGAACACCCGCCGTGAAAGGGAAAGCTTTGGGCCGAGCGCTCCGCACCGTGAGCAGCTCCGGGTGGATGGGAAATCGCGCGGCGCGATGATAAGCCGCGCTCCATACCAGCTCGACTTGTATTCCAGCATCCGGCGGAACATCCCCCAACCCGCGTCCGCAACAGAACGGGAAAGACGTCCGCGAGCCAGTGCCTTCACGGAAAGATTCTCCACCACGATCACCGACTTGGTTTTCGCCAGCGCCGTGGTGACCTTGTGAAGGAAGTCCCGCCGGATGTTCCGAATCCGCCAGTGCAGCCGGGCCAGGCAAAGAGAAGCTTTTCGGTGGTTGTTGGAGCCTTTCTGCTTGCGGGAAAGCCGTCGGGAGCGACGGCGCAAGAGGCGAAGCTTCCCGTCAAGCGGCTTCGGCGCTTCGATGCGCGTTCCATCGGACAGCACCAGGAAGGACATGAGACCCAGATCCACGCCCACCACGTCGTCGTCCCGGAGAACGCGGGGAACGGGATCAGGCCGCTCCACCTCGCAGGTGAGGCTCACAAACCAGCGGTCAGCCTCTCGGGAGATTGTGGCCGAGAGGATGCGGGCTCTCTTTGCTTGAAGAAGCTCCAGAAGCCTGTCCGTCCGCTCCTTGGTGCGCACCCTGCCGATGCGGGGCAGTTGCACGTGACGGGGGAACATCCGGATGGCGCCGGTCAAGCGCGCCGCGTTGTCGCCCATGCCCTTCTTCCGCTTGAAGCGAGGCTTTCCCGCCCGACCCTGCCGCCAGTTGCGGAAAGCTCGCTCCAGGTCACGGAGGGCTTCCTGAAGCGCACACTTGGACACCTCCACCCACCAGGGGGCGTTCTCTCGTTTCCAGATGTTCCACGCCTTGTGGAGCTGGGCGGCGCATGGGATAGGCTCTCTTCGCTCGATCGCTTCCAGGCAACGCGCCAGGCCCCAGTTGTAGGCAAAGCGAGCAGCCCCCACGTGCTTGGCCAACGCCACGCGGGCACGGCCGTTGGGATCAAGCTCAAAGCGAAACGCCTACATCACCAGCATCGAGATCGCCTCCAATCGGCGGACAAGACCCGAGCATAGAGCATCGTGCGCCCCCCTCCGGAGATGGCTCTTCCACCAAGATGGTCCCCGTTGGGAGCTGACGGGCGGGGACGGGAAGCTTGCCCGCTCTGAACCACCGCCCCGGCGGTGATATAGCTCACTCCTTGCTTCCGAGCCCAGTCGGAGAGTTTCATGGCTGAAATCGCTGATAACAA
>VAPR01001082.1_pt1 | contig 14790 bp, 13 predicted proteins | sample 3380701 | NCBI WGS metagenome assembly VAPR01 (sample SAMN11536904, study PRJNA540576) | hot springs metagenome | isolation source: hot spring wet sediment | place: Spain: Lobios | collected 2014-01 | reverse complement strand
CAACGCATCAACGAGATAGATGAGCGCAACCAGCAGCGAATAGGGGAGTTGGAGAGGCGCATGGAGCAACGCATCAACGAGATGGATGAGCGCAACCAGCAGCGAATAGCAGAATTGGAGAAGCGCACAACCCTGCGGTTTGAAGCGTTAGAAAAGCGCTTGGAGCGCATGGAGCAGCATATCCAGCGGTTAGAGCGGTGGCTTTTCGTCTTCATGCTGATGATTTTATCGGGTGTGTTAGCCACCATCTTTCGCCTTTACTTCGGAGGGTAAGGACGGCATGAATGAGGAGCAGGAAGTGGAGCAATTGTTGGAGCGAGCGGCACAACTGATTGTGCAGCGGGGTTTAGAAGTTCCTGCCATCTTATTTTTGGAAATGCACAAGCCGCTGGCAAATTTGATCGGGCATGGGGTCTGGGTGACTTTGCCTGTTTGGTCGTTCTTCTGGGGAGTGACAACAATTAACAAACTGGGATCTGTGCTGTCTGATCCCGAGCGGATAGAGCGTTTGATCCAACGCATTGAGGAATTGAGCCTCCAACGAGAAAGTGCTGCTTCAAACCCAAAGCAAGGGAAGGCATGTGGAGAGTGATAAACTGTAAAGGATGGGTTGACCTTTGAGGGCAAGAGGAGGGAACTGGTTTGGAGCACGCAGATTGGGGCACGCTCTACCCTTGGTTAGTTTGGGCGCTAACGGCTCTTATCGGCATTGGGATTGTTTTAGCTTCTATGGGCAAACCACTCCGCATTCGCCGCTTGCCTGCCATAGATGCCATAGAAGAGGCTGTTGGGCGAGCGACGGAGATGGGACGCCCCATATTGTTTGTGCCGGGCTTGACAAGTGTGGATGTGATCACTTTCCAGGCGATTGCGATTTCAGGGCATGTGGCGCGTTTGGCAGCTCGGTATCGCTCCCGGATCTTGATGCCAGTGACTGACACCGTGATCTTGACCATGGCAGAGCAAGTTTTGCGAGAAGCCTATGCTGAAGGTGGTGCTCCTGATGCCTTCCACCCCGAAGACATCCGTTTCTTGTCCAATGACCAGTTTGCTTTCGCCTCGGGTGTTGTGGGGATGATGAACCGAGAGCGGGTAGCTGCCAACTTCTTCTTCGGTTCCTTCGCTGCTGAGTCTTTGATTCTTGCCGAAACGGGACAAGCATTGGGGGCTATTCAGATTGCGGGAACACCGTCCACTTTGCAAATCCCCTTCTTCATTGCTGCCTGCGACTTCACGGTGATTGGCGAAGAGTATTATGCGGTCACGGCTTACCTAACGCGCGAACCCATCTTGTTGGGGAGCGTGTGGGGACAGGATATCTGCCGCATTTTGTTAGCCTCCTTGATTTTCGCTACGACCCTTGCCCAAAAGTTGCTACCAACACCTGTGCTGAAGTTCTTAGGTGTGTAGTGAGGGGGAATGGAAGGCATGTTTACACCTCTCCAAAATCCAACCCTGAACGCTTTTTTGGTGGGAGGAGCCATCGTTGTTAGCCTATTGGTGCTCTTTGCTCTTCACACGGCGCCGCCCTATGTGCGCCGCTGGGTTATTGTCGGGCTTACTTTTCTTGCAGGACTCTACTTCCCTTTGGAGTTCTATATTCCTGCTCACAATCCCCTAACCGTATGGCGCGACCCGATAGGTGACTTCCTTCGTGTGTTGGCGGGCTTCACTTCTGGTTTAGGAGTTATCAACTTGTTACTGGTCCATGGGAGGCACTTGTTGCGTCGCACGACCAACCTTCCCTTTAGTCTCGCTTTTTTTACCGGATTTTTGGGCATGGCTATTGTCGGCTTCCTTCATCGCTACAAGCCGACTTTTTGGGCGGAGGAACCGGGGGCAGGGGAGTTGGCTTTTTGGAGCGCTGCCAACAAAGTGCTTTTTGAGGGCATGTTGCTCCCCTTGACTTCCACAGTCTTTTCCCTTCTGGCGTTTTTCATTGTGAGTGCTGCTTATCGGGCATTTCGTATCCGCACTTTGGAAGCAGGGTTATTGATGGCGGCTGCTCTTATCGTCATGTTAGCAAATGTGCCCGTTGGAATTTGGCTCACTTCTTGGTTGCCCGCTGAAGGGTGGCTCAAGTGGTTGCGTTTTGAAAACGCTGCCCTCTGGTTCACCTTGCAGATTAACACCCCTGCAATGCGAGGGATTTTGTTTGGTGCTGCTGTTGGGGGACTGGGAGCTGCTTTGCGCATCTGGCTCAGTTTGGAACGATCCCTCACTGTTGGAAGGCAGTAAAGGAGGGCGTTAAGCATGACCGAACAACTTGCTCGATGGCTTGCTCGTTTTCAGGCAATTGACCGTCGGATCATTTACCTCTGCGTTGCCATTGCTATCGCCTTGCCCTTCATTTATCCTATCCACCTTCCAGTCATCGCCACTTTGCCGGTCCTTCGCTTTTATGAAGCCGTGGAGAAAGTACCCAAGGGAAAGGTAGTGCTCATTGCGGCAGATTTTGATACAGGCACAGAAGGGGAAAATGGTCCTCAAGTGCAAGCCGTTTTGGAACACTTGATGCGCCGCCGCATTCCCTTCATTATCCTCGGCACCGCAATTCAAGGACCCGAGTTGGTTCAGAGCTACGCAGAGCGATTAGCTGCCAAGTATGGTTACCAATACGGGCGAGACTTTGTCAACCTGGGCTACCTGCCGGGTGGGCAACCAGCCTTGGAACGCTTCTGCCGAAGCATTTGGCAGACCAAACCCACTGATTACAAGCAGCGACCTCTCACTGAACTTCCCCTAATGCGGCGAGTGCGCACGGCAAAAGACATCGGGTTGGTTGCGGAGTTCACAGGATCGGGCATCTTCCCTTGGTATGTGCAGACCTTCTGGGGACAATTCAAGGTGCCCCTGACGCAAGGCTGCACAGGGATCATTGGTCCTGAACAATTCCCTTACTTGGACACCGGGCAATTGTCTGGGTTGATGGTCGGGCTTAAGGGAGCAGCTGAATACGAAGCCTTGTTGAAGGTGCAAAATGTTGGTTACCGACGCATGATGCCGCAATCTTTAGGGCACATTATCGCTCTGGTCCTTATCTTCCTTGGCAACTTGGGTATGTGGTTAGCTCGTCGCCGAGTGGTTCGGCGAGGAGTGTAAAGACTTCCGTGGGGGTGAACAGCGAGTGTTGCCAGCCATCCCTGCCGACAGTTTCACATTGCAACTGGTGATCTACTGGCTGGGTGCTATCTGCACCTTAGGCATCTACACCGTGCTCTACCGAGAAAACCGCGTTTTTCGGCTCTTGGAGCACTTTTACATTGGCTTAGCAGTAGGGTTTGGTTTGGTTCAAACGGTCACCGAAGTGTTGGACAAAGTTTGGTGGCAGGCAATGCTCACGGAAAGTGCGGGGCAGATCGCTACCTTTGACAAGGCGCCAAGTATCCCGGGGGTCATGCTGGACAAACGGACTAAGCAGCAGGGCGATGGGTCGTGGCGATGGGAGCCAGCGGCTGCGCCTACCATTGCCCTCACCCAAATCCCTTCCGATTGGGGGACGCCTAATTACCTAAAGTTCTGGATGCGGCTCAGTCAGCCTGTTCCTGATGGGCGGCTTGAAATTCGCCTGAAAATCTATAACCCCGACACGAAGAAAACCGTCGTGATGCGTCAGGAGATCGCTACCGATTTTCAAGGTTGGCGCGAACTTAGCCTGCCCCTGCGCGATTTTGAGACGACAGGGGACCCCTATCGGCAATTCCGAGTTGTCGGTAAATACGGGGTGTTGGGTGACGCTAAGGAGGTAGAGTTCGTCGCTAACGAAGGGCTCCAAAGAGCCAACCCTACCATCCACTTAGACGAGTTGCGCCACTGCATCGGCTACCGCTGGTGGTGGGCATTTGCTTTCGTTTTAGGTATGATGTTTTACACTGTTTTCTTCCCTCGCTATGCGTGGATGAGCCGGATGGCACTGAGCCTGATGATGGGTTTTGGAGCAGGCTACACTTTTAAAGCCTTCGTCTTGGAAATCGGTCCTCAAATTGCCAAGTCCTTCAAACCCATTTTCGTTGGCTTGGATGCGTGGAAAGAGGGGCTCAATAACGCTGTTTTCGTTGCCGTTCTGTTATGCGTGATGATCTACTTCTTCTTCAGCGTGGAGCATCGGCATCCCGTCATTCGGGAGCCAGCTCGGTTGGGTCGCTGGCTCTTGATGCTCACCTTTGGAATCGTATTCGGCAACACGGTCATGGGACGCTTCTCTCTTTTCATCAGTCGCCTTGACTTCCTGCTGCTGCAAAACCCTGTGGAAGCCCAAAAGTGGACGAAGTTGGGTATGGTGGTGGGATTGGCAATCGTGCTCTTTTTGTTGGCGTTCCTCTCTGTGTTAGCAGAGGAGCGAAGGCAAAGGGCTGCTTCCAGCGGAACATAGGGGTGGGAGCAATGGCATGGCAGTGGTTAATGTTTTCTAAGCATCTGCAAGAATTGGATTTCGCTGCGCTGGGTGAAGTGGTTGCCAAAATGGGTTTTGACGGGGTTGATTTGACTGTTCGGGAGGGAGGGCACATAGAGCCCGCTGTAGCGCCTCAAAAGTTGCCAGAAGCGGTGCGAACCCTGCAGCAAGCAGGACTAACTGTCCCCATGATCACGACCAACTTCACTGACGCTAATCAACCCCATGCCAACACTGTATTTGCGGTTGCTGCTGATTGTGGGGTGCGTTTTGTCAAGTTGGGCTATTGGCGCTATCGGTCCTTCGGTTCCTTGCGCCCTCTTGTGGATACTGCCCGCCAGCAGTTGGCAGGCATTGCCGAGTTAGCGGAGCGCTATAATCTTTGTGCCGTTGTCCATGCCCATTCGGGTGATTTCCTGACGGCTTCTCCCTTCGTGTTGGCGCAACTTATTGATGGGTTTGATCCCAACCTTATTGCTGCCTATGTGGACGCAGGACACTTTTTCGTTGAAGGGGGCTTGCGCGGCTGGCAGCAAGGGTTGGAACTTCTGGTGGGCAAAATCCGGGTCGTCGCTTGCAAGGATTTTGGGTGGTTCTCAGAGAAGGGGCAATGGCAAGCAAGAGTGGTGCCTATCGGCGAAGGAATTGTCCGATGGCGCGAGTTTTTCGCCTGCTTGTCCCAGATGGGGTTTGACGGTCCGCTTTCTGTCCACAGCGAATATGAAGGTTGGTCAACAGAGCAGGTGATTGAGCAAACCCGAAAAGATTTGCCCTTGCTCAAACGCTTTGCAGCGGAAGCCCAAACCGGACAGTGACCAGACAGTGAGCGGAAAGAGGTGAACGAAATGTTGCGCATCTTGTGCAAGTCCAAAATTCACCGAGCCATAGTGACGGACGCTAATTTGAACTATGAAGGTTCGTTGACTTTAGACCCGCTTTTGATGGAAGCAGCAGGTTTGGTTCCTTTGGAGCAAGTGCATGTGTTGAACCTCAACACAGGGGCTCGCTTCGAGACTTACTTGATTGAAGGAGAACCAGCAAGCGGCACCGTTTGCGTCAATGGGGCGGCTGCTCGCCTCGTCCAAGTGGGTGATCCCCTTATCGTCTTAGCCTACGCATGGGTGCCCGAAGAAGAATTGGAAGGCTTTCGCGCTCGCATTGTATTCGTCAACGAACGCAACCAAGTGGTGCGCGTGGAGGCGGTGTCTCCTTTAGGGAAGAGGGGTGTAAAGTCTCGTGTCTGAATCCAAACCCCTTCAAGATTCGGTCAGTGCGGTGTGCCGATGTGGGGAGCGTGTTGAAACTTTCCCCTCCCTGTCTACCCGGTGTCCTGCTTGTGGTCGGCGGTTGTTCTGGCAGTGCTCATGTGGCACTTTGGTGCAGGATGCCTCAAGGAAATGCCCTCACTGTGGCAAGCAGCGCTCTTCTTCTGTGCGTTCCAATCGCCCTCCCTTGCGCCTTCGGGTGATCTTAGCAGCAGGTTTGGTAGGGGCTGTTTTGTTTGCGTTTTTCGGCTACATTGGAACCAAGCTTTTCGTCCGCTTCGTGTCTTCTCCAAGTGGGCTTAACAATCCCCAACCTGCAGCGATTCCTGAAGGCGGAAACTTCCTCGTGGTCACCCTTCGGGGCATTGGGTTGATACTTCTTGACTTTGTGCAATTGACCCGCTCGATGGTTGTAGAACAACCCTGGGTTGGGGTATTTGCCCTTTTGGGCTTTCTGGTTACTGCTACCATTGTCGCCCGTCGGCAACAGTTTTCTTTCCGTCGACTCCGCCGTCATTTGCGGCGCCGATGGCAAGAGTGGCAATCCCGATGGTTATGATGCGAACAGTTGTCGATGCAACCGGTGCAACCAACTTCGCAGGGTGGGATACAACTCACGGTAAAGGGCAAAGCGCTCGTTGTAGCAAGCGACCTCTCGCTCCTCGGGTTCAAAAACTTGCTTGACCTTGACCAACTGATCAGCGGCTTCTCGCATGCTGCGCCACTTTCCAACGGCTTTCCCTGCAGCGATAGCAGCACCAAAGCAAGCTGCTTCACTCACATACAGCGACGCAACAGGAACCCCAAACATGTTGGCTTTCAGTTGCAACCAGAAGGGACTCTTTGCCCCACCGCCAATTGCTCGGATTTCGTGGACAGGAACCCCTGCTTCCTTAAGCAGTTCCAGATTAAGTCGAATTTCGTAGTTGACCCCTTCCATTAGCGCTCGCACAATTTCGCCTCTTGTGGTGCTGATGGTCAACCCGGCAATCACACCTTTGGATTGGGTATCCATCCAAGGTGTTCCAGTCGTCGGGGTGAAGTGAGGCAAAATGAACAAGTTTGTCGGCTCTTTGCTTGCTTGTGCGACAATCAAGTCGTAGACATCCACGCCCATGCGGCTTGCCACGCTCTTTTCTTCCGTCGCAAAGGTGTCCCGATACCAGCGCAGCAAAATCCCGCCTGTCCAACTCCAAGTCACAGTCACATAAAGGTCTTCAGCGACATGGGGATAGCAACAAAAGTTGTTGCGCAACATCGTTTCGTTCAAAATGGGTTGAGCGAAAGCGACGGTCAAGCAATCTACAGTGCCAATAGCGTCCATAGCGATCCCTTCTCGCACCACTCCTCCCCCAAGACAACCGCACGGCTGGTCATGACCACCTACTGCGACAATGACTTTCGGCGAAAGCCCCAATTCCTCCGCTACATCGGGGCGAAGGGTGCCGATGGGTTCTCCAGAAGGGCTTGTTTGAGGCAACAGTTCTTCTGACACCCCGGCTGCTTGCAACACTTGGGGGCTCCACTGCTTTCGCACTACATCAAACCCGACGGTCCTCGCCGCTATAGACCACGACATCTTCGGTTCGCCGGTGCTCAATCGGAACGAGATGAAGTCTTGAATGCACAAAAACTTCCAAACCTGCGCAAACAACTCTGGTTGCTCCTCGCGCAACCACATCAGTTTCGGCACAGTATACATTGGGTGGATGGGGTGTCCTGTAATGGAGAAAACTTGCCATTGCCCCAAGGTTTGCTCCAACCGTTGGGCTTGAGTAACGGGGCGGGTATCTAAATTGGCAATTGCATTCATCAACGGTCGCCCTTGTTCGTCTAAGGGCACAACAGTTTCGCTCATGCTGGAGACTGCGATGGCTTCTACGGGGTCCTCGGTGCCTCCTTGGGCTACGGCGTCGCGGATCGCCTTTTTGGTGGCTTGCCATATTTGCTCACTGTCTAACTCCACCCAACCCAGCGGTCCTGGATGGATGAGTGGATACTCGTAATAGCCTTGTCCTAACAGCACCCCGTCTTCGCGGAACACCACTGCCTTGACTCCCGTTGTGCCGACATCCACACCCATCAAACTCATAGCCAACACCTCCCATGCAAAAGGGCGATTCCCTTTTGACCACGATCAAAACTTTGCAGCATCCTAAGGATCAAGGGACAGCGGACCAATCACTGCCGACAACAAATAGCCGTTTAGACCACAGCAAAATTTGCTGCAGGAGCAAAGCAAGTTGGTATGAGCCCAAAGGGGCGCTTGCGGGAGGACGGGATAGGCATGAAAGGGTCCGTTTGGTTGGTCGTTGCCAGCGAACGCATCAAAGGGAAACCCGAGGGATGGCACTGGGACGACTTCTTCCTTCGGCGTCACGAATGGGCGCCTGTTGATTTCTCTTGGGGCGGTTACGAATGGATTCGCTCCCCTTTGTCGCTCAAGTGCATTCAGAGGATGAAGCGGGGTGACCTCGTTGTTGCTTATCAAGCGGGCGAGGGCATCCTTGGGTTGTGCGTGTTAGCCAGTGACGGTTACGAAGAGGTGCCCGGTAGTGGGGATCGCAACACCTTCGACCTTGCCCCCGAACCTGCTTTGCGATTAACCACCCCTGTGCCTTTAGCAAGGCTGAAATCCGAATCCCAAACGGCGCCTCTTTTTCGGCAATTGCAAGGGAGTGTGTTTGATGCTACCCCTTACTGGTTGGCTCTGCGTCATCAAATCTTGGCGCTCAACCCCCATCTCAAGGGCGATTTAGAGCGATTGGAGAAGGCAGCCGAACGGTTGCGCCGGAGCCGGGGCGAAGAAAAAGATGTTTGGCAGAAGATGGCAGAGGAGAGAGCACTGACTTACCGATGGCGAGGTCGCACTTATCGGCGCAAAGGGGAGCAAAGTGCGTGGTTGCGCCAACTCTACAATTTCCGTTGCCAGCTTTGCAAGGCACAATTCCCCACCCCGGATGGACGCCTGGTCATAGAAGTGCATTATCTGCACCCGCTTTCTGTAATTGGTCCTGCTGGTGACCATCCCGGCAACATGCTTGTGATTTGTCCCAATCATCACTTGCAATTGGAACTAAGCGAGCAAGTGCGCGTGGATTGGATAAACAAGCGCATCCGCATCAACGGGCAACAGCGACGGCTCTGGGTGCATGCGTTGCACGCTCAATTGGCGCAAAATTGGCAGACAGCACGGCGACCCATAGAGTAACTTTCGGTGGAGCACGACAATCTTGTCAAAGGAGGTGGCGTTCGTTGGAGTGGGTGAAAATTGTGCTTTTGGGTATGACAGTGTTCGGTTGGGGGCAACCTGTTGTTGTGCGCGAAAATCCTCAACCAGGGCAGTTGACCCTTTCCTCCCAAGAGAGCCCTTTCGCTTTTAGGGAAGAAACGGGTATCGGGGTCACTTTGGCTTTCAAAGGCAAACCCGTTTGGCACTACCGCTACGGTGTCGCTGCCCCGCCAAATGCAGGGGAACTGAACGCTACCAGCGGGTTTTTGCATCCCGTTTGGAACCCAGAGGGCATTGTAGTCACCGATTGGGGTGCTTCTGATCACTACCACCACCGGGGCATCTTTTTCGCTTGGGTGCAAACCCGTTGGGGCGATTTGCAACCCGATTTCTGGAACCTTTACAAGGGCACAGGACGCACCCGCTTTGATGCTTTTGAACGCATGGAACTGCATCGGGACAAAGCCGTCCTTTGTGTCCGCCACATTTGGCACGCTTGGGAAGACAACACTTGGGTTCCCGTCGTGCAGGAACGGTGGACTATTGTCACCCATGCTCCTTCTGTGGACAAACCCCAATACTGGATGTTTGACTTGACCACAGAACTGGTCAATGTCTCCGACACGGTTTTGGAGGTGCCTGAGTATCGCTACGGGGGTTTAGGCTATCGGGGGTCGCGTCAGTGGTTAGAGGCAAAGCAGTGGGAAGTGCTAACTGCAGAAGGGCGAACAAAAGATGACAGCGACGCAACGGACACCCGTTGGGTGCTCGTAGGAGCCCTTACCAACGGACGATGGGCGGGTGTCACCTTAATGGACCACCCGAAAAACTTTGGCTTCCCCAATCGGTTGCGGGTTGCTCCTACCTTCCCTTATGTTGGCTTTGCTCCTGTGCGGAAACAAGGTTTTGCGATGCGCCCCAAAGAACCTATGGTGTTCCGTTTCCGTATCCTCGTCCATTCCACCAAACCGAGCCCACAAGAATTGGAAGCGATCTGGAAGCAATTTGCTCAATGACCCACTTGCCTCCTTAAATTTGCCCTTCAGTTCAAAAAAACACCACAAGGCAAAAGAGCTTTTGTTTCCTCGCGTGAAGTTTTTTGCTTTGCAGCCATCTGTCCCGCAGCTGTCGGCGAATTAATCTGCCCCAGCGGCTGCTTTGACCTTTTGCTCCCACTGCTGCAGCCACAAGAGCACAACTTCGGCAATAGCGGGAATATCTTCGGGGGTGAACCAACGGGGTTCGTTCGGTTTCATCCCTTCGCTAACGACCAACAGCAACTGGTCAGCAGGCGTGGTTGGTTGATTGCCCGCAGGCACCAGTTCTATCTTAGGGATAGGGGCTTCTTTGAACCCTTCCACCAAAACCAATTGCACACCTTCCCCGACGAAGGACAATAGTTCCGCTAAAGCCAACTCTCGGCTCCGCCATATCGCAGCAGTAGCCCCCATCCCTGCGACCGCAACGGTTGATGCTCCCGCTTGCGCCATTCGCCAAGTGTCTTTGCCTTCGTAGTCTATGTCAAACCCGTGCGGGGCGTGCTTAATGGCAGCAACCCGCAGCCCCCGCCTTTGCAGTTCGGGAATGAGCCGTTCCAACAAAGTTGTTTTGCCGCTATTTTGCGGACCAATGATGCCTAATGCGGGGATAGGGGACCACGCAAACTGAGGGGCATGTTGATCAAACCAAACAACTTCTACCAGCGTCCCAGCTGGCCACTGTCCTCCCTCTTCGGGCAACGCAATGAGGGCATTAGCAAGGGCTTGAGGGCGAAGGGCTGCGATGCTTCCCGTGCCTAAAGCCCAAACAGCAGGTATGCCTGCGCAAAATGCCAACCGTCCCCAAAGGTAGTGCGGTCGCCCCGGGCTGCTACGAACGGGATGCATCAATCTCGCTTTCAAAACGGGGTGTTTGCATTCTGTCAAGGGAACACCTGACAAAGCCCGCACCACAGGGGCAACTAAGAGAGTTGCCATCGCCATCGCTGCGCTTGGGCTTCCGGGCAACACAAACACCAGACATCGTCCCAATTTAGCAGCGGCGGTTGGTTTGCCCGGCTTAACCAACAAACCAGCGAAAAGGAAATCTGCCCCCATTGTCAAGAGAGCTTGACGAGTGTAGTCGCGGTCGCCGACGGAAGCGCCACCCGTGAGGATCAACAAATCCAGCGCTAACCCTTGAGCCCTTTCCAAAACTGTTTGCAAACTTTTCAAGTCATCAGGGATAATGCCCAAAGGCGTGACTTCAGCACCCCAATGAACAAGGGCTGCCAATAGGGCAGGGGAATTCGCATCTACAACCTGCCCTGTTTCCAGTGCTGTAGGGTTCCCAACGCAGGTTGCGTCAACCAACTCATCACCAACTGCGACCACTCCGACTTTTGGTGGGCGATAAACGCTTACTTGCGAGATGCCCAGCGCGCTGAGGAGACCAAGGGCAAAAGGCGTGACAAGATCGCCTGCCTTCAAGACAACTTGACCAGCCCTTGCGTCTTCAGCTGCAGGAAAAACATTTTTGCCTGCAGAAACTGGTTGGGTAATTTCCACAAAACCTTCTGCATCGTTGGTGCGAACTTGTTCCAGTGGAATGACAGCGTCAGCGCCATCAGGCAAAGGTGCTCCCGTCATGATTCGCACCGCTTCGCCCAGACCAATTCTTGCGCCTGTTTGACCAGCATAGAGGGTTGCTACCACCCGCAAGCGAACCGGGGAGGTGTAACTCGCCGTCGCTACTTCAGAGGATCGGACAGCGAAACCATCCATTGCAGCACGGGGAAACGCCCAAAGGTCACAAGGGGCTACGATCGGCTCTGCTAAACGCCGACCTATTGCTGCTTGCAGCGGCACAGTTTCTGAAGTTGCGGGTGGTAGGTTAGCGATCATTCGTTCAAAGGCTTCCTCAAGGCGAACAGGTGCGACTTTTTCACCTTCCCTTTGGTGAAGGGTCGCCAACTACTCTTCGCCTCCCTTCGCAGGCAGGGTTTGTTGAGACAAAAACGCGCCGGGGATAAACCCCCGACGCTACATTGTAACTGTTTCAGCGACCGCAGATACATCCTAACGCTATGCTCTGGGTTCCACTTTTCGGATAGTGACAGCAGCAGCTTTGACATGGGGTTGGCGAGAAATCAAATCGTAGACTTCGGTGGACAGAATGTTTCCCGCTTGCGTTCCCGGCGGAGGTTCTGGTTTACCTTCCATCAAGTCACCCAAGAAGCCAAAGTGCCAAGGGATCCAAACGACACCTTCGCGAGGGGGCTTTTCTCGGTCAATGCGGGCTTTGAGGATAAGCCGACCACGAGCGTTGCTCACTTCCACCAAGTCGCCGTCTTTGATCCCCAGTTTTTCGGCATCCTTGGGGTTGAAGGAGACCCAAGCTTGCGGGCTGCGATGGTGAGCTTCCCGAAAGCGCCCCGTGCGGGTGCGAGTGTGAAAGTGCTCATACAAGCGAGGCAAAACGGCGATGAAGGGATACTCGGTGGAAGGTTGCTCGGCAGGCGGTATTTCGTCTACCAAGAAGCAGCGCACGCGACCATCCGGAGTGGCGAAGCGGGTTTTGTAAGCGGCTTCGTAGGCTTCATCATAAAGCCGTTCAGTGCCCTTGTGCTCAGGTGAGGGAACAGGGATTTGGAAGCCCTTGAAGCCGTTCCAGTCCCGATCAGTGCGCAGCCTCTGATAAGACAAACCACTGAAGTCGTTGGACGGAGAGCCTTTGGACACAGAGGCTAACTCAGCAAAGATTCGTTCAGCAATTTGGGGTGCTACTTCTCGCAAGCGCTTCACATTCGGCTGCACCTTGGCAAACAGTTCTTCGTAGCCGCTAACAAAGGGTTCCATCAGGAAGTTGAGCAAGCGGGCTTCTTGCGTTCGTCCTTGCGCTTCCAACACCCGGGCATAGCGGAAAGCGAGGGCGAGGAAAATGATGTCATCAGGCAACGCATCGCCTGGTGGTTCTGCTGCCTTCTCCAAGATTTGGAAGCGGCGTTCCGCGTTAGCGAAAGTGCCCACGCTTTCGCCCGAAATAGCAGCGGCAGGGAACAGCACATCAGCAAAGGCACTTGTCTCGGTTTGGAAGATGTCTTGCACGACCACTAACTCGGCTTTCTGGAGCGCTTTCATTGTCTCGTTGAGGTTAGGGAAGGAGACCATCGGGTTGGTGCAGACAATCCAAACCCCTTTAATGGCGCCCGCAGCAATTTGCCGGAACATGTCCACAGCTGTAAAGCCTAAACGGGAAGTGCTCTTTTCAGGGTCTTCTAACCGCTCCAAGATCAACGCTTCAATTTCGGGGTTGCCACGAGCAAGAGCCTTGGCGAGGGCGCGGCGATGGGCAGGCAAGGGGTGATTAAGGTTACCCGGCAACCGACCCACAACGGCGCCACCAATCCGTTGCCCTAATCCATTGCACTGACCAATTACGGGCATCACTCCAGACCCTGCCCGTCCCAATCGCCCCGTGATGGCGTGAAGAGTAACCAAAGCCAGATGTTTAGCGACCCCGTTAGCCTGCTGACCGAATCCTTGCAGATACATGGACATAGTGTTGCGCCCGCGAACGAACAGGCGAGCTAATTGCCGAATTTGCTCAGCGCTTACCCCTACTCTGGGAGCAACTTCTTCGGGTTTGAATTTGGCAAGGAATTGGGCGTAAGCTTTGAAGCCATCTAACCCCAGACCAACAGCAATCTCCTTGAAAATGGCACCCCCTTCCCGAACCAACCGCCCAAGCACCTTATAATCGCAGCGGAAGAAGTTGGTGTAGCGTTGGATAAAGTCCAAGTCCAAATACCGAGGTCGCACTGTGCCTTGTTGGACAGCTTCTAACCATTGCTCCACGCTACCTTTGAACCGTTCGTTGATCCCTTCCAGTTCGTAAACGATGACATGAGCGACCGCATTGATAAGCAAGATGTCCGTGCCCGGGAACACAGGCACCCACATATCGCCAGTTTTTTCGTCCAACACGCTGCAGGCAGAGATGCGCACAGGATCAACGATGGCGATTTTCAAAGCGGGACCGCGTTGATGCTTGGCGCGAGCGATTTCGGCAAACCAGCGAGGGGTAGTCTCGCCCACATTGAAGCCCCAGAGCAGCACATTGTCAGCGTGGAAAACATCCCGAATGGTCATTGGTGGACCGTCAATGCCGAAAGTAATCACCATGCCCATGACCATCGTGGGTTGGCACAACCGTCCGTTGGTATCCGCATGCAGGTTCATCCCTACAACGCCCAGTTTGCCCTGCAAAAACTCAAATTCGGTGGACACAGAACCGCTGCCATAAAGGGCAAAAGCCGTTCGGTCGCCCACTCGTTCGCGGGTAAACTCTGCCATTCGTTCGGCGACAAACTGAAGTGCTTCGTCCCACGACACTTCACGGAACCCGTCATAAGTGCCTCGGAAGCGACGGTCACGAATCATGGGTTTGAGCAGCCGCGCTTTGGTAGCGTGGGGTTGCCACAGTTCTGCCAACCAAATCCCTTTCTCGCAGGTGGTTCCTCGGTTCCACGCTTCGGGGTCGCCTCGGGCAGCGACAATCTGACCATCCTTGACACCCAAGAGGATGGCACAACCCGCTGCGCACATAGGACAAACGCTGGGCACCCAGCGGTCTACCGCAAGAGATGACGCTTCGGCTTCGTCAAGGAACAGTGTCCCATCAACAAAATTGAACCCAAAGACGAGTAGGGGAGTGCTTCCCGAAAGCCTCAGAAACTGGCGCCGCGACAATTTGGGCATCTCTGTGCACCTCCCTGCTTCTTTCTCATCCATCACCAGCGGCGCAGCACTTCCAAGTAAAGGTAGGTTGCGTTTTTCTCAGCAAAGTTCGCCCTCACAACCCCCTTGCCAAACGCCTTCGCCCCATAAAGCGTCAGCGTCGTCTGCCCATCCAACCGATAA
>VAPR01001080.1_pt1 | contig 14803 bp, 15 predicted proteins | sample 3380701 | NCBI WGS metagenome assembly VAPR01 (sample SAMN11536904, study PRJNA540576) | hot springs metagenome | isolation source: hot spring wet sediment | place: Spain: Lobios | collected 2014-01 | reverse complement strand
GCAGAATGATGGCGAAAATGGAATGCTGGCCACATGCCATCGATCTTCCTGTCGATGTATCTCTCGCGAAAATCCTGCGGAATGGTGCCCTGCAGGCTCTGCAAAAGCCGAATACCAGGAAGGCACTGTCACCGGCAGAAGTGGAACAAAAAATGTTGGACGCCAGAAGCAACAAAAAAGGCTTTTCCTATATTAGCCTGGGTGATACCGAATGTGGCTTTTTATGTCTGGATCAGCGTGTGGCCGAACCGTATTTCAAGTTCGGAAACCAGGATTTTTATTACGCAGGGTATGATCCATCCCGTGAAGAAGAAGAGCGAAATGACTTATTGGAAGCGATCCGTAAGGCGGATGTAGTGGGAATCCCGATTTATCGGCACGGGCTGATTCAGGCACCCTTGCTACATTTTTTGTCGGAAAAGGGTGTTGATTTGGAAAAGGTCGTGTGGGCCGACTCTACTGTCAATTACAAGCTGATGGTGAGTGGTGCCCTGAAGAGACTCCTGACCGCTGGTGCCCCACTGGTGTTGTGTATTGGAAATGAAGCACAAAGACTGGCGAACTACCTCGTTCGACAGGGGGGCATTGTCTCGGGTGTTCTCACGCCGGTGCGCGGTATGAAGGAGTTTGCCTCCATCGTGGAAAAGGCCTCCCGAATCAGTTATGATATTGCGCTTGTTGCAGCAGGGGCTGCTTCTGTTCCGATTTGTTCCGCACTGGGGCATACCCAGCAGAAAGTCGCGTTGGATATCGGCAAGGTTGCGGATGAGTGGGTAACGGGAATCTCCTCCTTTGAAGGAAAGCAGCAGGAGGAGGGGCTGCTTCACTCGGACGTGTTTTCACAGGAACAAAAAGCATTCAGTCTGGAAATTCAAACGGGTTACCAACACGGGTTGAACGAGCTGATTCCGGACGATATTCCGCTGCCCTTGGGCTCCTTTCCCCATCATTGGCTGCGAAGTGAGTGGCTCACCCGACAAGGCGAGGCAGGGGAGGAGCAGAATCGCTCCATCAAAAGTCCGCTATGGCTGATTCAAAAATTGAATGAAGCTATCCGTCAATCAAGCCCGCTATCTTTCGTTACGGTGGACGCTGGGCGATTGCAGCAGCTCGCTCACCCTGACCGTGCTGCTGACCCAGAACTGATCAGCAGTCTCTCCCAGATTGATCTGATAGGAATCCCCTATCTGCTTGAACATCAGGTGGCAGTGGACGTTGTAGACGATAATCGATGGAAGCCGCGGCTTGGATGGGTGGATACTACGGCGTTGGAACAGCTGCAATTTGAGTATTATGGAGGGTTTTTACCTGAATGGTTGATGGGCAAACGGCTGTTGCTGGTGATGGCGAACCCGCAGGAACCTGCTTATTTTCTGAAAACGCAGGGATATACCATTTGGGGAACGATTTGTTCGACGAGTGGAAGGAACCAGGTTCTGAGTGAATTGGCCAACGCGGGTTCATTCGATGTGGCACTGGTTTCAGCGGGCGTGGAAACGTTTATTTACAATCAATTCATCGCGCGGAAGTTGGGAAAAATCGCTTTGGACGTCGGGAACATCCTGGAGGATGCGCCCCGCGCAGTGATTAACACCGTTTTCTGGGCAAATGGACGCATCAACAAGATCGACTAATGGCAAGGAAAGTCGGACGATCAGTGACGTCCGGCTTTTTTCTTTACAAAACTGCCTATCCACGTTATATTATCCTAGAATTGGCGAAATTCGCCCAAAAACCTGAAAATATCTACTTATTTGGTGAGTACATAACACGATGAAAACGATCATTTCTTTAGAGGCCATTGAAAAGCATTTTTCCGGTCAGGTGGTGGTGCCGCCGTTTTCGCTGGACATTCGGGAGGGGGAATTTCTCACCCTGCTAGGCCCCAGCGGCTGCGGCAAGACCACGCTGCTTCGGATGATCGCCGGCTTTGAGGAGCCGTCCGCGGGAGAGATTTACCTGCAGGGCACACCCATCAGCCGTGTCCCCGCGTACCGGCGGGACATGAACATGGTGTTTCAACAGTACGCGCTGTTTCCCCACATGACCGTGGAAGAGAACATCCTGTTCGGACTGAAGATGAAGGACGTCCCGGCAGCCGAGCAGAAGCGGCGGTTAGACGAGGTTCTGCAATACACGCAGCTGCATGATTTGCGCAAGCGAACGCCGAAACAGCTATCCGGCGGACAGCAGCAGCGGGTAGCCATCGCACGCGCCATCGTGAACAATCCAAAGGTCCTGCTTCTGGACGAACCGTTGGGGGCGCTGGATTACCAGCTTCGCAAACACCTGCAGCTGGAGCTCAAGAATCTGCAGAAAAATTTAGGGATCACCTTCATTTACGTGACGCATGATCAGGAAGAAGCGATGGCGATGTCGGACCGGATTGCTGTGATGAACAAGGGGAGGATCGAGCAAATCGGAACCCCGCAGGAAATCTACAACCGGCCGCAGACGATGTTTGTCGCCTCTTTTATCGGGGAGAACAACTTCTTCCGTCAGGGCGATGCCTGTTGTGCCGTACGCCCGGAGAAAGTGAGGCTGTACCGGCCCGACGTGGAACCATTCAAACATCGCCGGGCAGGGCAGATATCCGACGTGGTATTCCTCGGCAATGTGCGAAAAGTGTTCGTCCGTTTGGATCAGGATGACCTGGTCGTGCTGGCCCACGATTTGCACGACCAGATGCAGTGGCAGGCGGGAGATCGGGTGGCGATCGGCTGGTCGGAACAGGACGAGGTGATGCTCCCTTGCTAAAACGGTCCAAGTGGCTGGCACTGCCTGCTCTCCTGTGGCTGGGCGTATTGTTCTTCCTTCCGATGCTGTTGATCGTCCTGCTGTCCTTTGCCAAAAGAGGAACATACGGACAGGTGGTCTACCAGTTTCAGTTCGCCAATTACGCCCGCGTCTTTGATTCCCTGTACATCGGCATTTTCCTTGACACGCTGGCCGTGGCGTTCTTGACCACGGCCGCATCACTGCTGCTCGGCTATCCCTTGGCCTACTACATTTCCCGGTTGGCGCGCTCCGCCCAGCAGATCTGGCTGCTGCTGGTCATGATTCCGTTCTGGATCAACTTTTTGGTTCGCTCGTACGCCTGGGTGATCATTCTGCGGACACAGGGCGTGTTGAATACCCTGCTGATGTCACTGGGCTGGATCGACCAGCCGCTCCCCCTCTTGTACAATAACGGTTCGGTGCTGCTCGGCATGGTGTATACGCTGCTGCCGTTCATGGTGCTGCCCGTCTACGTATCGCTGGAGCAGTTGGACCGGCGCAAGCTGGAAGCCGCTTACGATTTGGGAGCGACTCCGCTGAAAGCATTTTGGCATGTGACGCTGCCGTTGACCCGATCTGGAGTCGTGACCGGTTCCATCCTGGTGTTTGTCTCGTCCATCGGCATGTTTGTGGTGCCCGATGTCATGGGCGGAGCAAAATCGGCGTTGATCGGCAACGTGATTCAGAACCAGTTTTTGTCCGCGCGTGACTGGCCGTTTGGATCGGCCCTGTCCATCGTGCTGATTCTGCTCTCCCTGCTGCTCATTTTCCTGTACTTCCGGGCGTTGTCCGGGCGGGAGGAGGGAACAGTATGAAAGCGCGAAAATACAGAGTTCTCGCCGGTTACTCCTGGGTCATGCTGTTGTTTCTCTATCTGCCGATCGTTGTCTTGATGCTGTATTCCTTCAACCAGTCGCGGATTAATGCCGTCTGGACCGGTTGGACGTGGAAATGGTACCTTTCTCTGTTCGACAATCGTCAGGTAGTGGAGGCGCTTGGCAACAGCCTGACCATCGCAGTCGTGAGCAGCATTCTCGCAACGGTGCTGGGAACGGCCGCTGCCATCGCCCTGAAGCAGTACGGGAAGCGTTGGCGTGAGCTTCTCAACGGAATCATCTATTTGCCTGTAATCGTACCTGATATTTTGATGGGCTTGTCGCTGTTGGCGCTGTTCAGCCAGCTTCATCTGGCGCTGGGCAAGGCGACGATCATCCTCGCACACGTCACCTTCAGCATTCCATTTGTGGTCGTGATCGTCTCCGCGAGATTGGCCGACATGGGAGGGGAGCTGGAGGAAGCGGCACAGGATTTGGGCGCATCTCCGTGGAAGACGCTGCGCTACATCACACTGCCGCTGCTTGCCCCCAGTATTGTGGCAAGTCTGCTGCTGGCCTTTACGATGTCGCTTGACGATTTTGTCGTTTCGTTCTTCGTGGCAGGTCCCAACTCCACGACGCTGCCGCTTTATATTTATGGATTGGTGAAACGGGGTGTATCGCCAGAGGTAAACGCGCTCTCAACGCTGTTGGTAGCCAGCACCGTTTTGCTGGTTGTGGCGGCAGAGCTGTTCCGGCGAAAAGACTCCCGTTCCACTTCAGACATTTGACAGACAGGAGGCCAAACCGTACATGAAGCGAATCAAACTGATGCTGGTTGGTGTGCTGACCGCTGTGCTCGCTCTTGCCTCGGCCGGCTGTTCACAGGAAGAGCAGGTGCTGAACATCTACAGCTGGGCGGACAATTTTGACCAGGGTGTCATCGCCGAATTTGAAAAGAAGTACAATGTCAAAGTGAACTACGATGTATACTCCAGCAACGAAGAGATGCTTGCCAAAATCCAGGCGGGCGCTTCCGCCTACGACCTGATACAGCCGTCCGATTACATGGTGGCCACCATGATCCAGCTCGGTCTTTTGGAGGAACTGAACAAGGAGAACATTCCCAACCTGAAAAACATCGTATCCACCTTCCAGACTCCGCCGTTTGACCCCGGCAACAAACACTCGATCGTCTACACCTGGGGCGTGACAGGTATTGCCTACAACAAAAAATATGTGAAGGAGCCCATCTCCAGCTGGCAGGACCTGTGGAATGACAAGTACAAAGGCCGGGTAATCCTGCTGAACGACCCGCGTGAAGTCATGGGCATGTCGCTGATTAAAAACGGCTTTTCCAACAGCACGCAGAACAAGACCGAGCTGGAGGTGGCCTTCGCCGACCTGAAAAAGCTGCTGCCGAATGTAATTGCCTTTGATACTGACAACATCAAGCAGAAAATGATTGCAGAAGAGGCGTGGATCGGCACTGTCTGGTCGGGAGATGCCGCGTTTATTCAGGCGGAAAACCCTGAAGTGGAGTACATCGTACCGAAAGAAGGGGCAACCATCTGGGCCGATACGCTGGCGATCCCCAAAGGGGCGAAGCACAAGGATCTGGCCGAGAAGTTCATGAACTACTTGCTGGAGCCGGAAGTAAGCGTGAAAAACTACGAGTCCATCGGCTACAGCAACCCCAACGAGAAGGCATACCCGCTGCACAGCGAAGAGTATCGCGCCAACAAAATGATCTTCCTGGATCAAAAGGACGTCGCCCGTGCCGAGTGGCTCGTCGATGTGGGTGAAACCCTGCAGGAGTACGACCGGTATTGGACGGAGTTGAAGAGCGGGCGGTAAGATCCAAGGAAAAATATTGAAGGGGCCTCCCTAAAGTCTCGTCCAGACTTAGGGAGGCCCCTTTTTTCTATGGGTCGTAAAGCTACTGTGGTGGGGAGAAAAATATTTCCAATCTCCGCTCCATTCTACGTCCTGCTAGGAGGTTGGACTGTCCGCTCCGCAGCGATTGGAAATATTTTTCTCACGCGCAACTGCAGCCTTTTATTTTTTTGTCACCTTTTAGAGAGTGATGGAAAACCTGCGCGACTCCACAACCATAAGGGTGTATGCACGTCAATGGGCGCCAACCCGCTGCCTTCCAATGCGTTTTCCCATGCTTTAGCCACAGCTTGCCGATCTTCACCAGTGCCATGTAACACCTCTGATGAACATAGCCCCAGATGTACTGTTGCTTTCAAGATGTGCGTATCAGGAGCGATCGTAATTAGCTCCCGTGACTTCCAGCGAATGCCTGCGTACGTCTCCAGAACATACAGCCAGTAATTGAATATTTTCGGTCCAGAAAGATACGGAAAATGCGATTTCCGCGTTACCTGCATGATGTTGATTAAAGAGGCGATGTCATAATGAACGGATTCTAGCAAACCAATCACGTCACCTCTCGTAGAAGATTGGGTGATACCTGTTGCTACTCGCTGCCAGATGTCGGGATGACGATTGGGTTGTAGAGCAACGCGGTGCTGAAGCAGTACATCGCGCAAGTCGTCCGGGTCACTTTTGGATACCACGCGTGGATCAAATATCCATCGTGAATCATCTTCCAGGTAAGCCTGTGCAATGGACTGCCAAAGAGTGTATGAGTTTCTTTGGTAGTTTAGAGACATCCCTAGCGTCAACACGTCTGGCAACTCGGCCTCCGGCACAATACCAAGCAGCGCATCCTCAGGCATGACTTCACCGCCAAGGAGTCCTTCAGAATGCATTTGTACCAGCAACTTTACTTTTTCTACGAGAGATTCGCTAGTCATGATTCTCCTCCGTGATTGAGTGGACGAATGAAAAACGGATGCCGTGGCAACCGTTCGTTACAATCGATTCCAGTTGTGTAAGTATGTATGGATATCCATGCGTTCGAGTTTACGATTGTGCTCAGATAAGCATCTCTTTCTTCTTCTGATCTTCTGATATCTCCAGATGCGTACCTTTTCCACACTATATTATCTAATTCGTGGTAGGGAATCTGTAGCTTGGAGGAAAGGGTTCTGGCTAACGTTGTTTTTCCGCTTCCGACCGAGCCAATAATATGAATTTTGTTCGGAACATGTTTTTCCAATGGGACCCCCATTTTGAAAAATGCTTGTGATCACCATTTCGGGGTGAGCTTCAAAATTTCCTGCCCCAGAACGAAGGTGTCGATGCAATTTGAAAGGATAGAAGCAATCTGGTATTTTAAATTCCAGTGACAATCATTGCCAATATCTGCACGTGTCGCAATGCGTATGCCAAAAGAATAGAGGAGGACGATTCTTGAAAGTCATTCGAAAAAACCCGGAAAATGTTGCACCGCCAATCGGAGCCTATACGCATCTAACCGTTTTGCCAAGAGACACGGATATCCTTGTTCTGTCAGGGCAAGTCGGGAACGATCCTGAGGGGAACCTGCCGGCTGAAGTGGAAGAACAGTTGCGAAACGCATTAAGGAATATCACACTCATTCTGAATAGCGAAGGTGTAACAGCTGAAGGCATCATCAAAATCAATATCTGGTTAACAGAGTCGGTGGATCGGACGAGATTTACTGAAATTTGGAACGAGTTCCACAACGGGAATCCACCATCGACGACATTGGCCTATGTTTCCGCTTTGGCCCAGCCATCCCTAAAGGTAGAAGTAGAGGCATGGGCGGCAAGAATCTGATTGGGCGGCCTGAAGCCGCCTAGTTTTTTAGATCGACAAAGTTGTATTTTCGGTGCGTTAATAAAATAACTTCGGCAACGTGAAGAAGCATGTTTCCAGACGGAGAGACTTGCGGAGCCCATCTAAGCGGAGCAACGATTCGCGGGAAATAGGAGCGTAACCCTGAATAAACTACGAAGCTGCTCTGCTTTTACGTTCCCCCGCGAATCGTTGAGGAGCGGACATTTTATACATCATTGCAGGGCGCAGAACGGAACGGAGGCTGGAAACATGCTTCTTCCACTGCAGCTGCGTTTTCGTGCATATGCCCCCGAAGTGCAATCCCAAATTGAAAGAGAAGAAGCGATCTGGTATCCTAATTTCCACAGGCGTAAACGTAAGCGAGGCGAGCAAAACATGACCAGTGAATTCAACATTGCCGTGCACAGTTTGGTATACCTGGCCAATCATCCCGAGCGGATGGCGACAAGCGAGACCATCGCTGCCAACATTTGCACGCATCCTACCCGGGTTCGCAAGGTGCTGGCCCTGCTGCGGAAAAACAAGTACATTTCCGCAAAAGAAGGGGCAGGGGGCGGCTTTTTCCTCGACTGCGATCCGGACAAGGTGACCTTGGCCGAACTGTATACGCTGACGTCCAAAGGCACGTTGAAACCTGCCTGGAAATCGGGTAATCCGGAAAGTCCGTGCGGTTGTAAAGTGACGGTCAACATTGGTACCGTCATGGATGAAATTTACCAGGAAGCGGAACGATATTTCGAAAAAAGCCTGGAGAACCTGACGATCAGCAGCGTCCTGAAAAAGATCCGGGAAGCCAAGTCAGAAAAAATGTGCGGGGAGTAGGAATTGACAAAAGTAACTGTGACAATTATAGTTATAGTTACAACAACGATATTGCAACTGCTTCCTGCAGATTTTTTTTATCACATAACTGTTACAAAAAAAATAACTTATTAATGCAATGGAGGAATTCATGATGGATCATCAATCTTCTGCGAAAAAAATAACGTTTTTCACGTATCCTAGCTCCACTTCTGCCATCAAAACAAAGGCGTGGCTGACCGAACACGGTGTGAACTACGAAGAAAGACACCTGTTGAAAAATCCGCCGACAGTCGATGAATTGATGGAAATTGCGAAACTGACGACACAGGGCACGGACGAATTACTGGCAACACGCAGTCAACAATTTAAACAGCTCGGTGTGGATATCAATGAATTAACTGTTTCGGAACTGCTTTCGCTCTTGAGCGAAAATCCCCACCTGCTGAAAAAGCCGATTATCACGGATGGAGAAAACCTGATAGTCGGGTACAATGCAACTGCTCTGGAGCACATCCTGAAAGCAAACTGATACCAAAATCAGGGAGGCGGTCTTCCATGATGACAAAGATCTTGGTCAGTGATTGGGTAAAAGGAAAATCAACGAACGATGAAAGATTTCGCGGGTACGTGGAGTCAATCGATGAGGCTCATCATATCGCATTCGTTCGCGTTGTCGAAAGCGACAATCGGAAGGCAATCGGCAAGATCGTAAAAAGTCATCTTCATCAGACGGAGAAACTTCCCGATCAGGTTTTCACCAGCAAAGAGCAAATCAAGAGCTTGATTGACGTTGCGCTGATGATCGGAGACCGGAGTTGGTTTAGGGAGCTGACCGACATGGTGAATGACACCCCTGATGTCACTGACAATGAATGGCGGGGAAAGGGTTATTCATTCAACCGTTTGTCGGGATACTTTTCCGAATCGTCTAGCGTGTAAAGGGAAGGGCCAGCGAATTGCTGGCTTTTTTCAATTTAACAGTAGGCACCAACGTGCAGAACGAAGTCTGACGCGAAACAATTCAGACGGCTAATCGTACAGATAGATAGGCCTCAGAAGAAAAGGGGGATGTCCCGTGGATGGAGCAATCGTGATTCTGCCGATCCTCTTCGTACTATTCGTTATCTTCGTCATGCTTCAGGGAACAAAACAAAATGCAAGAACACAACACAGAGATAGCAGCAGGATGCACGTGAATCACCTGCACAAGATTTCCCATCAAGACGGGCACCAGCAAGCAATGAATCACCACAACTTGATGGCTGGTGCAGCCGCAGGCAGTGTACTTGCATCGGGGCAAGATCAACATCGAGAAGAATATCATGAGCAAGAGCAAGGCGGATGGGACGATCAGGGAACCGGTTTTTCCGGTGGAGATTCCAGCGGGGGCTGGAGTGATTCCGGATCTGGGGGCGACTCGGGCGGTTATTCCGGCGGAGATTCAGGAAGCAGCAGTTATTAAGAAACGTTACAATATTTTGAACTGACTGGACATTTTTCACCCCCTATGCCAGAGTGAAGGGGGTGAGAAAATATGGAAATGAAAACGGTTCCGCAAACAGGCTTTGCTGATGTGAACGGTACGAAGATGTACTATGAAGTGCTGGGGGAAGGACATCCGCTGCTCTTGATCCACGGCCTCAATCTTGACACGCGCATGTGGGATGACCAGTTTTTCGAGTTTGCCAGGAAGTACAAGGTCATTCGGTTTGACCAGCGTGGATTTGGACGCACCGCCATCACCGACGCGCCCTATTCTCTCCATGACGACATTTACGCTTTGTTGCAAGCGCTGGGGATTGAAAAGACGTATGTGGCGGGCCTATCCGCAGGCGGCATCGCAGCGCAGGAGTTTGTCCTTGCTCATCCGGATATGGTAGACGGTCTGGTGCTGGTGAGTGCCGGCTTGCTGAATCATCCGCGGTCCGAGCGCCGCCAGAAAGATTGGTCCCGCTTTGTGGAAGTGTACCAGACCGGCACGAGAGAGCAGCTTGTTGATCTTACCGTTCAGATGTGGTTTGATGGACCGGATCAGCCGCCCAATACGACCGCAGCGGAAGCGCGTGAACGGTTCCGCCTGATGACGGAGCATGCCTACTCGCTGCCGGAGCATCAAAACTATCCTCAATGGCTGTCGCCTGCACCCATCGAGCGACTGGAAGAGATCCAGGTGCCCACGCTGGTGATTGCTGGCGAACGCGATTACGAGGACTTCCTCAGCATCGCAGATTTGCTGGCGCAGCGTATTGCCGGTGCACAAAAAGTAGTGATGAACGATTCCGCCCACATCCCGCCAATGGATCAGCCGGAGCGTTTTAACGCGATTGTACTTGAGTTTCTGGACAGTCTGAAATAGAAGCAAGCCGCTCCTAATCGGTAGGAGCGGCTTTTCGTTTACGAAGAAGAGACAGTGATGAGGTCTGTCAAATCGTCCAGATCGGTCAAATCCTGTTCGTGAAAGATCCCGAGCGCTTTGGAGAAGTATGCGGGATCATGCTCATACATGCGGGCAAACGTCTGAATGAAGGAGACAGCCTCCTCCGCTGAAAGCCCTCCCTGATGCGCGGCGATGCCGATCAGGTGAAGCTGAACCAGGGCGTAGTGCAGAACGAGGATCACGTATTCGTCGTACACCGAACGGTTGGAGAAGAACGGGAACAAGCGGCTGAGCACGTAGTTCACCAGGTAGTTCTCCAGTACGTAGCCATGTTCTTGCAGAAACGGCAGGTAGTATGCCGCATTGGCGTCCAGGTAGCGCTCGACCGAGCCTTTGATCCCCTCCTGGAACTGTCGGTAATAGGCTTTGTACCGCTTGTTGTTGCCGGAATTCTCCGCGTAATCCTCGACGAGATAAAGCAGGAGCTGCAGGGGAAATTCACTTTCGGAAAGGGAGGCCAGCTGCTCTTCTTCCGCGTCCTCGGGATCTTTTCGGTAACGGGTAAGGAGCGGCATGATTTCGTCAAACCGTTCCTCCTCGATCAATTCTGACAGGTCACGTGAAAAACGGCCCAGCCTGATCATCCTGTTTTCCAATCCGAGCTTACGATTCTGCAGCAAATCCAGAATGTACGTGCGAACCTCTTGATGGAAAGCTGCCAGCCGCTCATCTTCAAAGAGTCTGTCCAGAGTTGAGTCATCTTCGCACACGCTGTCAACCGGTTCGAGCCGGATTCCCTCAGGATTGAGCAGCGCCAGCCGGGCAATCTCCGGACAGGAGAGACTGCCGGACAGCTCATACACGTCAAAGAGTCGAGAGTGCTGGCGTGGGTATAGTTTGCAGGTGCGCGAGAGGTAACGCTCTCCCAACGCAAGCTGGATGGAACACAATTTCTCTGTATTGAGAAATGGACAAAAGCCCTCTTCGTTAAATTGTATGGTTGCGTAATCGGTAAAAGTGGTGTCGTAGCGGTTGCGGCGAATATGCGGCGTCAGTTTCTTTTTCCACGCTTTGTCCGTTATCTGCTTGTACTTCACAAAGGTTTTTTTGTCGATATCCACGCTCCAGCCCTGGCAGCAGGTGTCTTCGCAGGCAGTGCCGATGCATTGAAACTGCTTCATGTAACTGGCAGCGAGATGGGTTCGTTTCATGTAATGCTCCTTTTGGCGTATTTCCAGCCATTGTACCACACAAGTTGCGCGTGGAGGCAGGAAAAAAAGGGGCTTGCCGTCAGCCGATCAATTTCAGCCCCGCTACTGCAAGAATGACCAGCGCAATAAAAACGATACGCGCCTTCTCTTTTGGTTCCCCGAAGATGAACATGCCCACCAATGTGCTGCCCACCGTACCGATCCCGGTCCATACGGCGTACGCTGTCCCCATGGGAATCCCCTTCATCGCCAGCGAGAGGAAGAGAAAACTCAACAAGAAACCGCCAACGAGAGTCAAATAGGAACGAAATGAGGGACGTTGGTTTACCTGGGCGATTCCCATCACACCGACAACTTCAAAACAACCCGCAAGGATCAATGCCAACCATGTCATGACGATGCCCCTCCTTTTTGCGGATCTTCTTCGTCTTGGTGGGTAACCAGTTTGAGCCCGATAATGCCTACCAGCAGCAGGAGGATCAGTACTGCTTTCGCCCAGCGAAACGGTTCGCCAAAAATGAGCATTTCAGCGATGACCGTACCTGCAGTGCCCAGTCCCACAAAGACAGCATAGACCGTACTGGTCGGCAGCTTTTTGCCGGAGTAGATGAGTAAAGCGAAACTCACGGTAATGGCGATGAGGGTGGCTGCCCAAGCCATGAGGCTGTCCGCATGCTTTAGACCTGCGACCCACATCACTTCAAAGACTGCGGCGATGATTACGAGCAGCCATTGTTTGTTCATTTTGCCACGCCTCCTTACTGTTAGATTGCGCACAGTGGTAACCAGAAAACAAAAAAAGCCCGGGGAGAATACCGAAGTTCGGTAGATCTCCCGGGCTTTTGTCCCTCCGTGTACACGGCAGTGCGCCATGCGTTTTCTCTCGGACCAGACCAGTCGCATGGACTGCGGAACCCTAGAAAACTCTCTTCATTTTATTCACAATTCAACTCTGTATGTCAAGAGGAAGGATACATCCGTTTTTTCAGACCGAGAAAATTATAGTATTGGATTGGCGCTGTGTCATAAAGCTAACGGGCAGATTTACTCAACAAACTAGCACATACAAAATTATTCGTCGTTTCCGATGTCACAAATCAGAGCCTTGTGTCGTTATATGTGCAAAACGATCAAGGAGCTGAGCAATGATGAACGACTTGACATGTGTCATTATCGGAGGCGGCTATGCAGGGCTACAAGCGCTCAAACAAATACAGGAAAAGACCCGGGGCATAGCGAACGGACGGCGGATTCGGTTTGTTCTGATCGACAAGCAGCCCGGTCATTTGCGCAAATTGAGAATGTTCCGTCCGACCGTGGTCGAGGAAGAGATTGTGATTCCCTGGAATCATTTAGCTCTAAAAGATTTCGAATTCGTACAAGGTACGGTTGCGTCCGTGGATAGTAAGGAAAAACGGATTCGATATACGGATGCGCAAGGAAATGATTCCCGAATGCATTATGACCTTCTAATCGTGGCGGTCGGCAGCATTGTTCGGCAACCGGATCCCGATCAAGGCGGCATCGCCTTGACCGACCCGCAAGCCGCGGCAGACATCCGGGAACACTGGCGTGCTAATCTGCGGAAGGCTGTAGACGAGACGAATCCTGAGGAACGCAAGAAACTGATGACCATCGCGGTTGCGGGAGCAGGCATCAGCGGCATTGAGACGTCCGCCGAGCTGTCGCTCGCCATGAGAAAGGAAGCAACGGCGCTAGGGCTGAATCCGTCCGATGTCTCCGTCTATTTGCTGAATGCACAGGAACGACTGCTCTCGGAAGTCTCGGAGAAATTTAGACGGAAGTTGGAACAGCGGCTCATCGAATGTGGAGTAACAGTGCTTCACAATCGTAAGGCGCTGCGAGAGGAAGCAGGAGCAGTGACGCTCAGCAACGGCGATTGTCTGGCGGTTGGCCTATGTATATGGACGTTGGGTTTGATACCCAATCCGTGCCTTCGGGGTATGGGCTTGCCGCTTACTCCTGATGGGAAGGTACTGGTGGATGAATGTTATCGCGTCCAAGGGATGCCGAGTGTTTACAGCATTGGCGACTGTGCGGGAATCGTCGATCCGATAGACGGCAGAGCAACTCAGATGACGTGCTTTGAAGCTGGGGAGCAGGGGTTACGACTGGGGAAAATCGTGATGGCAGATTTGGAGGGCCGTCCGGCTCCAAGTCATCATTCAGCCAAATCGAATATGGATGCTTTCACCATCGCACTGGGGCAAGAAGGGGTGTTCTGGATACGTAAATGGGGACTCGATATGGTCATGACAGGAAAGCTTCCGGGGAGAATCAAGAAGCTTGTAGAGGATGCCGCCAGTATGCTTAGATAGAAATGAAAGGAGGGACAGCGATTGGATGAACTGTACGATCAATATAAAGCGCTGCTGTTCACGCTGGCTTATCAGATGACAGGCTCCGCGGCAGACGCGGAAGATGCGGTGCAGGACGTGTTTATTAAGGCGTGCGACGTACATCCCGAACGTTTGGAGGAGCCGAAGGCGTATTTGTGCAAAATGGTAACCAATCGCTGCCTCGATCTGCAGAAGTCGGCGCGGAAGAGAAGGGAAGTGTATGTCGGTCCGTGGCTCCCCGAACCGATTCGGACGCCAGAGGCGGATACGCTCGAGACGACGGTTGTCCGCCGCGATCTGCTGTCTTACGCCATGCTCGTCTTGTTGGAGAGTCTGACGCCGACAGAGCGGGCGGTATTCGTTCTGCGTGAGGCGCTGGGCTTCGATTATCCCGAAATAGCTGAACTGCTCGGCAAGAAAGAGGCGAATTGCCGCAAGCTGATGAGCCGGGCAAAAAGCAAGATGGGAATATCCGAGGAAGAGCCGGTCGTGGCGGAAGCGGTCGAATTGGAATGGGTTAGCCGGTTCCTCACTTCCCTCGAGCAAGGTAACGTCGATCAGATGCTGTCCTTGCTGACCGAAGATGTCATGCTCGTCTCCGACGGGGGCGGAAAAGTACTCGCGTTTACGCGTCCGATACAAATGCGCGATCAAGTGGCCCGAATCCTTGCCGGCGCGTTCGAGGGCATAAAACCCTATTATCAGGGAAATCTTCACGCCGAG
>VAPR01001079.1_pt1 | contig 14807 bp, 15 predicted proteins | sample 3380701 | NCBI WGS metagenome assembly VAPR01 (sample SAMN11536904, study PRJNA540576) | hot springs metagenome | isolation source: hot spring wet sediment | place: Spain: Lobios | collected 2014-01 | reverse complement strand
CCTTCGAGCTGGGGATCGTGAACCTTCACTTTTCGTTGTTGCCGCGCTGGCGCGGCGCTGCTCCTGTTCAGAGGGCGATTCTGGCCGGAGATTCCAAGACGGGCGTCTGCACCATGCTCATCGACGCCGGGTTGGATACCGGTCCGATTATCGACTGTGTCGAAACTGAAATCGGTGAAGACGAGCGTGCAGGGGAATTGGAAGCGCGCCTTAGCGAAATCGGCGCGCCGCTGGTCGTGCGGTCCCTTGCGGGGCTTGCCTCCGGAGAGCTGAAGCCAAAAGAGCAGCCCTCAGAAGGCGTGACTTACGCCCCGGCGCTCCGGCGCCAGGAGTGTCGGCTCGACTGGAACGAGGATGCCGAGCGGTTGTGCAGGTTGGTACGGGCCGCGCATCCGAATCCTTGCGCCTTTACTTCTTTTCGAGGCAAGACGCTCAAAGTTCACCGCGCTAGGGTTTCGGCTGTCGCCTATTCGACAGAGGATAGGACCGTAAAGAAAAATGGCGATCGTTCGAAACCCCCCGGCTCGGTCGTCGCAACCGGCCCCGATTCGTTGGTGGTTTTGTGTGGCAAGGGAGCTTTGGAAATCCTTGAGGTTCAGCTCGAGGGAAGACGCGTTATGACGGCGGCGGAATTCGCACGGGGTGCGAGAATCTCACCCGAAGAGAGGCTGGGCGAATATGATTCATGACGAAATGACACCCAGGATCGCTCCGTCGATACTCGCGGCGGATTTTTGGGCTCTCGGGGAAGCCATAGAAAGCGTCGCAGAGCATGCTTCGATGATCCATGTCGACGTCATGGACGGCCGATTCGTTCCCAATATCACGATGGGAAACGTCGTAATCGAGGCGATCAAGGCTCACAGCGATATCTTCATCGATTGCCATTTGATGGCGATACAGCCCTCCTCGCATTTCGCTTCTTTAGCGCAATCCGGCGCCGATTCGATTAGCTTTCATTACGAGGCGTCCGATGATCCGGGTGAGGACCTGAGGTCCCTCAGAGAGCTCGGTGTGGGCGCGTCGGTTGCGATATCGCCACCCACCTCCGAAGAGGTTTTGTTCCCGTATCTCGAGTCGGCCGACATGGTGGTTGTAATGTCGGTGAACCCCGGCTTTTCAGGCCAGAAGTTCATCGATTCGGCGCTCGGCAAAATCGAACGGCTGAGACGCAGAAGAGAAGAACTGGGACTCGGGTTCGACATCGAGGTAGACGGCGGTATAACCGAAAAGAACATCGAGAAGGCGGCTGAAGCGGGAGCGACCGTCTTCGTTTCGGCTTCTGCGATTTTCGGCGCGGACGACCCGGCCGAGGCTGCAGCAAGATTGAAGAGACAGGCCGCTGCGGGGATGTCACGATGCCCGTACGGCCCTTCGATGGCGCATATCAGAGGCGCTCGGGATAACCTTGTTCGTAGAAGGGGCTGAGAAGGACGAACTCGAAGTGACTGCAACATCCTCCGACACCGGCAAGCGAACCATCGTCGTCGTCGACGACGATCGAGATATCCGGATGATTCTGAGGGCCAACCTGGAAGACGAAGGGTACGAGGTCATGGAAGCGGAAGGGGGGCGCGAGGCTCTCGATGTCATTCGAGCGAACCAACCGGACCTGGTCGTACTCGACATTATGATGCCGGAGGTCGACGGTTACGACGTGTTGCAGGAGCTGCGGAGCAATCCGGAATACGCAGAGCTTCCGGTGGTGCTCCTCACTGCCCGAAGGCAAGAAGCCGACGTTTGGGAGGGCTGGTCGGCCGGCGCCGACTACTACATCACGAAGCCCTTCAAGATGAACGAGCTCATTCAGTTCATTCGCTACATCTTTGGCGAGGAGTAAGGAGTAGAAGCCGCTCCCGGGGAAGACCTGAGTGCGAGCGAGTCGAAGTGCAATCGCGGCAGGGCGGCGCTTTCGAGGGCGATGGGGGTGACGCCTCGATAGACGAGAAATTCATGATCGAGGCTCTAGACCTCGCCGCTAAAGGCCGATGGATCGCTCATCCGAACCCTGCTGTCGGCGCGGTCGTGGTCCGCGACGGGAGAATTATCGGGCGCGGATACCATAGAGGCCCGGGCACCCCACATGCTGAGGTCGAAGCAATCGCTGAGGCCGGATCTCAAACCCGAGGCGCCGACCTTTATGTGACCCTGGAGCCGTGCACCCACGAGGGGAGGACCCCTCCGTGTGTCGATGCAGTTTGCGATGCAGGATTCCGGCGGGTGATCGTCGCAGCTCTGGATCCGGACGAAAAGGTGTCAGGTAAGGGGGTGGCATTCCTCGAATCCAGAGGACTCGATGTAGTGACGGGGGTGCTGGAGGATCGCGCTTACGCATTAGATCCTGCCTACTTCCATCACCGGCGATCGGGCCTACCCTATGTAAGGTACAAAGTCGCCGCGACACTCGACGGATTCACAGCGGCCAAAGACGGAAGTTCGAAGTGGATCACTTCCGAGGAAGCCCGTCTAGACGCACAAATTCTGAGGGCTCAATCCGATGCGGTGATGGTCGGGATCGGGACGGTTCTGGCCGACGATCCGCTTCTGACCTGCAGGCTCGAAGGATACGACGGACCTCAGCCGTTGCGAGTTGTATTCGATTCAAGAGGACGGCTGTCGGGGCGTGAAAGGTTGTTTCTCGACGGGGGGCCTGTCATTGTGGTCACGACCTCCGATGGTGCAAAAAGCCTCGAAGAGACTATGTCTGCGGCCGGACTCGATCCGGTGGTCTTCTCTGCGAGCGAGCGACCCGGGTGGGACATCGCCGAAGTTCCGGCGGTTTGCCTTCTCGTTTCCGATAGGGGTTCAAAAAAGCAAAAAGAAGGCGCCGACTACGGTGTCGGAGTTTTATCGGCGCTCGAGTTTTTGGGGTCGATACAGGTCGTAGAGGTGCTCTTAGAAGGCGGGTCCACCCTGGCCGGGTCGTTCTTCGAGGAGAACATGATCGACGAGATCGTCGTCTATGTCGGATCGAAAGTCCTAGGTGGCCGCGGGTTTCCGATTTTGGGCGGTCGGGGAGCGAAATCGATCGAAGAGGCCCGTGCATTCAAAATAGAAGAAGTCGCCTCACTCGGCGGCGACGTAAAGATCCGCGCGGTGCTTTCGGATCCAGGGCGAAGCTGACGGACATTCTCTGGACAAGCAAGGATTCTCGTCGGTCATGTTCACCGGTCTGGTAAAGGCCACAGGAAAGGTACAGTCTGTAAAGCGCAAGAAGGGTCGAGCCGAACTCGAGGTGAACCTGGAGGGACTGGCTCGAGACCTGGCGCTTGGCGATTCGGTAGCCGTAAACGGGTGCTGTCTTACCTTGACGGCCCTCGAGGGATCCATCGGATCGTTCGATATGGTTCCGGAAACTCTTTCTAAGACCAATCTTTTACAGCTCGAGGAAGGGTCGACCGTAAACCTGGAGCCGGCCCTCAGAGCTGGAGATGCGCTCGGGGGACACTTCGTGCAGGGTCACATCGACTGCGTAGGCGAAGTGCTGTCCGTGGAATCCGAAGGTGATTCGCTCCGGGTCCGGGTGCGCTTTCCGGCTGAGTTTTCGAGGTTCGTCGTCACGAAAGGTTCGATCGCACTCGACGGCGTAAGCCTGACGGTCGCCGACACCAGCGATAACCAACTGGAAGTAGCGCTGGTTCCTCATACGATTAAGACCACTACACTGGGGACCTGGGAGGCCGGGTACCGGCCGAATGTCGAGTTCGACATTTTGGCCAAGTACGTCGACCGGCTTTTGGATCCGCTCCTGGAGAGAAAGCAGCCGCGGTAATGAACGATTTCTTTCCGGTAGAAGGGGCGATCGAGGCCATTCGCCATGGAAAGATGGTGATCGTCGTAGACGACGCCGACCGTGAGAACGAAGGCGATTTGGTCTGCGCCGCTGAGAAGGTTACGCCGGAGATCGTGAATTTCATGGTGACCCACGGGCGCGGGCTGGTGTGCGTGCCAATGTTGGGATCCCGCCTCGACGAGCTGGGAATCCCGCTCATGGTGAACAACAATACCGATGCCAAAGAGACCGCTTTCTGTGTATCGGTCGACTATCGCCACAAGACGACTACGGGCATTTCCGCCTACGATCGCGCCAGGACTATCAAAGCTTTAGTCGACCCCTCCTCTAAGCCGGACGACTTCACCCGCCCCGGTCATGTCTTTCCGTTGCGCTACCAGGAGGGAGGCGTACTCAAGCGGGCCGGGCATACAGAGGCAGCGGTCGACCTTGCCCGTCTGGCAGGGCTCGGACCCGCCGGGGTTATATGCGAGGTGATGCGCGAAGACGGGGAGATGGCCCGCGTACCGTTTCTCTTCGAGATGTCGGAACGATTCGATATTCCGATCATCACCATCGCGGATCTGATTCATTACCGGCGCCAATCCGAGCGACTAATAAGACGTGTAGCAGAGGCCAGACTTCCCACTGCAGCGGGCGAGTTCAGGGCGATCGGGTACGAGTCCTTGGTGGACGGCTCGCAGCATCTGGCCCTCGTTCGGGGCGACGTTGCCGGCCGGGAAGGTGTGCTGGTGAGGGTTCACTCCGAATGCCTGACGGGCGATGTTTTCGGATCTCTCCGGTGCGACTGCGGGCGCCAGCTTCAACTGGCCCTCAAGAAGATCGTCGAAGAAGGGGCTGGAGTGGTTCTTTACTTCCGGGGCCATGAAGGACGAGGAATAGGATTGCTTCACAAGCTTCAGGCATACGAGCTCCAGGAGCGAGGCCACGACACGGTCGAAGCCAACTTGCACCTGGGACTGCCGGCCGACGCCCGGGATTATGGAATCGGGGCGCAGATCCTGGCCGATCTGGGCATCACCACCATGCGGCTGATGACGAACAACCCGACCAAGAGAGCGGGTTTGGAAGGCTACGGGCTCAAGATCGTCGGGAGGGTTCCACTGGAAACCGATCCCACCGCAGAGAACATCGCCTACCTGCGCACCAAGAAAGAAAAGCTCGGTCATCTCCTCGACAGTCTGGAGCGGGTTCTCGAACCCAACGGACACAAGCCCCAGGATTCCGGGGTCGGCGGTGAGGAGTTGTCCGCTTCTGCGGAGGCCGAGGCATCCGCGGAGGACGGCGAACGATAGGCGACCGGCTCGATTCCGGCCGAAAGGGGTCTCCCTACCCCGGGGTTTTTCCACCGCATATAGATCGGGCAGCCCTGGTAGATCTGCGACTCGGAGTGGTGGCTTCGCGCTGGAATTTCGAGGTTACCGAGAGGCTCGTAGAAGGATCGAAGAGAGCGATGCGCGCGGCCGGGCTGGATCCCGACGACCCGGAGCGATGCGTGTTCGTCTGGGTACCCGGCGCCTTCGAACTGGCGCTGGCGGCGATGAAACTGGGTGTCGCTTACAACCTCGATGCTGTGGTGGCCTTGGGCTGCGTAGTGCGGGGCGAGACCGACCATTACACCCATGTGGCGTCAGCGACAGCTCACGGCATACAACAGGCGTCGCTTATGACCGGCATCCCAATCGCTTTCGGAGTGCTTACGACCGAAAATTTCGATCAGGCGATCGCAAGGTCGGGCGACGTAGACGAGACCAACAAGGGATTCGAAGCGACGATAACGGCGCTAGACATAGCAGTAACGCTCAGAAAGCTACGCCGCGACTAGCCTCTCTTGCCGCGAAGATGCGGAGGAGGCGGGACGGGTGCTGCGATCTCCGCGGGAGTGTCCTCGCTTTTCTCGCTTTTTTCTACGGTAGCGGGATCCGCGCTGGAAGCCTCTACCCTCTGGGGCTCGACCTCCGGTTCGGCGCGGGTCTCTTCGCTTGCGGTTAGATGCTCAGGGATCGAACTTATCTCCATAGATGGCATCCCGACCCCCGGCACCAAGCCTTCCTGGCTCGGAGGGTGCTCGACGCCCGATACCACTATCGCTCTGCCGATTCGACCCCTGCCGGCCTCTTTAGCTTCGTAGAGGCTTTTGTCGGCGGCAGCCATAATCGCGTCGGTGCCGAGGGCGCCTTTGCCCGAATAACAACCAATTCCTATGGTGCAGGAAATTGGAATGTCGCCCCAGGAAGTGCGCACCGGCGTTTCTTTGAATCTCTCCAGTATTCGGGTGGCGACTCTTTCGGCGACATCGGTCGTCGCTCCTTTTACCGCCGCAGCGAATTCATCTCCACCCATCCTTCCGACTATGTCGCCCGTTCTCAAGCACGAAGCGATCCTCTCGGAGGCTGCTCGGAGCACGGCGTCTCCCGCTTGGTGTCCGTAGGTATCGTTGATTTGTTTGAAGTAATCGAGGTCGATCTCGAGGTAAGCGAGCCCTTGCCCGGCCGATCGCGCCTCCATCAGAGCATTGTCGAGTGCGTCTTCGAAGTTTCTACGGTTCATCACCCGGGTGAGGTGGTCGAAACTGGAGAGGAAGTTCATCTTCCTCATCGCCTCTTCTATGCGTTCGCGGGCCTCGCCTTCGGCAACCAGCAGCTTGTAGTTCATGTCGGCGACTCTCTGAACGATGTATTCGGTAGCCAGCAGGATGATCATGGCGGGGACGAACAATCTCCATCCCCCCTCGGTCTCGATCCCGACGGCTACCCCTAAGGCGCCGGTAGTGACTATTCCAAGGGTGAGTCCTGCTTGCAATCCCGACAGCGGCCGAAGGAGTACTCCTACGGCCATGACGTGATATGAAGTAAAAAGCACTTCCTGCCCGCCGAAGCTGATAATCAGTGCGAAGATAAACGACAGCGCCGCGTAGGTGACGTAGGTAAGCGTGTGCAGGCGCGGGAGCGATATCACCGCCGATCTCGACGCAAGAAAGCTCGCACCCAGGATACTGAGCAAAATGGCTCTCAGGATCCAGACCGCCTGAGCGTTCTCGAGCGGATCGAAGAAATCTACGAAGATCGACGCCGACACGAAGAGGACGGCGATTCCCACGGCAAGCTGACTTCTGTAACGCATCAGCCTGATGTGGTCGGTAAACGCCTCTTCGGTCGGGAAAAGGCGCTCGGTGAGAGTTTGCTCTTCGACTTCTTCCCAGGGTCTTGTCATCGGGCGGATCGCGATCTGCGCCGTGGATGAGGGTTTCGCTCCTCGATCATTTTTCCTTTCGTGGTATCGACTCTGTACGCTGCCAAATCAAGCGCGAAATAACATCGATGGCTGATCGCGACTAATCCGAGCTGCGCGGAGTAATTCTAACGAAGCGCGCTGAGGGCGTCCCGGCTGTAGTCTGGGGCGGAAAAGGTATGGGCTGTCGTCGCTGTCGAACATAACGAGTCGGAGAAATAGGGTACGGAGTTTGCGTTGCTGAAACTGGTACTTCCAAAGGGGTCGTTGGAAGAGCCTACGCTAAGGCTGTTCGAAGAGGCGGATCTTACGGTGCAGCGATCGTCGGCGCGGGACTACAAAGCGAATATCGCCGACTCGCGAATCGAGTCCGTGCGGTTCTTGCGCCCCCAGGAGATCCCGATATACATCGCCGAGGGACTTTTCGATATCGGCGTGACCGGTAGAGATTGGATCGAAGAGACCGGCGCCGATGTGGTGAGCGTCACCCAGCTTCCCTATTCAAAATCGACATCGAGACCTGTGCGCATCGTCCTGGCAGTAGCCGAGAATTCCAAATTCGAGGTACCCGAGGACCTGGAGTCGGGGGTGAGGGTTTCGACCGAATACCCCAATATCGCGCGCAAATACTTCGAGAAACTCGGCGTGGACGCCAGGATTACGCTTTCGTACGGTGCCACCGAAGCGAAAGTTCCCGATATCGTCGACGCGATAGTAGACAACACCGAGACCGGCGCATCGCTCAGGGCGGCCGGCATACGGGTGATAGATACTTTGCTCGAGAGCTATCCGGAGTTGGTGGCAAATCCTTCCGCGTGGAACCGGCCCGAAAAACAAAAAGCTATCGAAGAAATCGCGGTCCTGCTGAGGGGCGCCTTGGACGCACGGGGCCGTGTGCTCGTGAAGCTCAACGTCTCGTCTGACCGACTTCAAGAGGTAATCGAAGTTCTCCCGTCGATGAAGGCGCCCACCGTGTCGAATCTTCACGGGGGAGATTACTTTGCGATCGAGACGGTGGTTTCGAAATCGGAAATCAACGAATTGATTCCGCTGCTCAAGAGCCGTGGAGCAGAGGACATCATCGAAATGCCTATTTCCAAGATCGTACTCTGAGGGCGCTGCTCCGATGCAGGGCGTGGTCAAGTGGTACGTGCTCGAAAAAGGCTTCGGCTTTGTGAGGGGTGATGACGGCGCCGACTATTTCGTCAGGCAGGAAAACATTCTCACCGATGGTTTCAAGGGACTCGAGAAGGGGTCGAGGGTTATTTTCGATCTGGCCTTCGACGAAGATGGCAAGCTTGAGGCCACACAGGTGAGGCCTGCGCCGACCGATTTGGCTTCCGCCGGTGGTGACGATCAAGCAGACGCAACACTTCCGTCTCTCAATACAGCGTCGGAGCCTTAGTTTGCAGGCCGGGCGTTGTTTATACTCGGAAAACCCTAAAAGTGGGCGTCTGGGCGACGGTTCGTCTCCGGGTTCGGACGGTCGGCCGTAGTACCGCTTCTCGTGGAAAGGAGCACAAGAGATACGGTCTAAGACAAGGGGGCAAAACGGAGTTAGACAGGCTCGGAAGCATCGCGTCAATCAAGAGATAACGGCGCCTAAGGTGCGACTTATATCGCAGACCGGCGAGCAGCTCGGCATCAAGACGCTCGCAGAAGCAATGGCGACGGCGACGGCGCAAGAACTCGACCTCGTTGAAGTAGCCCCCCAGGCCGACCCCCCTGTCTGCCGGCTGATGGACTACGGCAAGTGGCTTTACGAGGAGTCACAGCGAATCCGGGAGGCTCGCAAGCACCAGACTCACGTGGTGATAAAAGAAATGAAATTTCGCCCCAAGATCGATCGCCACGACTACGCCACAAAGATCAAACACGTAGAGCGATTCCTCAAAGACGAAGCCAAGGTAAAGGTGACCGTGATGTTCAGAGGGCGGGAGCTGACGCATCCTGAGATCGGGCAGGATTTACTGGAAAAGATCGCTCGCGACCTCCAGGAAGTGGCCGTTGTCGAGCAGCAGCCGGAACTGGATGGTCGAAACATGGTGATGCTGTTGTCGCCCATCAAAAAGGAGAGACGGCAAGATGCCTAAGATGAAGACTTCGCGCTCGGCCGCAAAGCGTTTTAGGATCAGTGGTTCGGGAAAGATCATGCGCAAGCGCGCGTATCGAAGCCACCTCCTGAGAAAAATGTCTAGCCGTCGCAAGAGGCGGTTGTACAAAGACGCCGTACTCGATAGAGCCGACCGGCGAACCGCCAGAAGGCTTTTGGGGTCTGCTTCGAGCAAATAATTCGATTCACCGCTACGGAGACTGCAGATGAGGATCAAACGAGGGGTACACGCAAGGAAAAAACACCGTGAGATTATGGCGGCGGCCAAGGGCTATCGGGGCGCTGCATCGAGGCGCTTCAAGGTGGCCAACGAGGCTGTCATGCACGCCGGGCAGTATGCCTACAGGGATCGCCGCGCCCGAAAGTCCGATCTCAGACGACTGTGGATTCAGAGGATCAATGCGGCTGCCAGAGAACGCGGAATGAACTACTCGAGGATGATGAGAGGACTGAAGATTGCCGGTATCGATGTCGACAGGAAAATGCTCGCCGATATAGCAGTTACCGATCCGGCGACCTTCGCTCGCCTTGTCGAGGAGGCGCGCAACGGTCTCACGGGCAGCTCCCCCTGAATCGTCCCAGTGGAGAGAGCGGGGATGGCCGTCTCATCATCGAATCGAGACCGCCGGTCCGGCATTGCCGACGATGCCGAGCCCTCGGTCTCTGAATTCGTATCGCAGGCCAGTCACGATCTCAAAACCCCGCTCGCAGCGATAACCGGATATTCCCTTACGTTGCAACGTAGGGGGGACTCGCTCGACCCTGAGCTGCGAAGCGAAATGCTGCAGCACATAGGGGGAGCGGCTTCGAGAATGCAATCGGCCATCGAACAGTTGGTCGACTACGCCCGGCTGGACCTGGATCGCATAGAACCCAATCCGGCGGTAATCGATCTTGGCGAAGCGCTTCAGAACTCAATATCCGGAGTCGCATCGAAGTATCCGGAATGTTCCTTCGAAGCTCCTGCAATGCGATCGCTACGGGTGGTAGCGGACTTCGACAGACTCTCGCAGGCTCTTTCGGTAGTGCTGGAAAACGCCGCGGTGCATGGCGGGGGGCGCGCCAGGGTGTCGCTGGACCGTCGCGGTTCTATGGCTGTCGTCAGGGTAGAAGACGCAGGTCCGGGTGTGCCCGAAGATCTCGAGGATCTAATATTCAGCGCGGACCTTGCCGCCCGGCCCCGGCTAGGCCAGCCAAGAGGCCTCGGTATCGCACTTCACAACGCGCGCCGGCTGTTGCGGCTTCAAGGGGGCGACGTCGTACTGGTCGCAGCTCGCTCGTCCGGCGAGTATCCGGGTGCGGTTTTCGAAATCGAGATTCCGATCGCTGAAGCGACCGACTTCGAATCCGAAGGCGGGCAGTCCGGGCGAACTCGAGAATGACCGCATCATGAGCGACGCCATCGATCTCTCTGCATTGTCAGAAACGGTCTCCAAGGCGCTATCCGAGGTCGAATCCGTATCGACGATCGACGAACTCGCCCGGCTCGAATCTGCTTCGCTCGGAAAGCACTCCGAGCTGGCAGCTGCCAATCAGCGATTGAAGGAGTTGCCTCCTGAGGAGCGACCTGCCGTCGGCAGGCGCATTGCCGAACTTCGGAAGGCTCTTGCAGAAGCGATCGAAGCCAGGCGCGCCCGACTCGAGGCTGAAGAGGCCGAACGGCGGATTGCTGCAGAAGCTATAGACGTCAGTATCGGATCTCCGTTGAGGAGGCCGGGGAGAAGGCACATCCTCGACACCGTCATGGAAGAGATCGTCGACATATTCGTTGGGATGGGCTATTCGGTCGCCGAAGGCAGAGAGGTCGAGACCGACTACTACAACTTCGAGGCCCTCAACACTCCCAGGTGGCACCCGGCCCGCTCCATGCAGGACACGCTCTATCTCGATACCGGCAGAGGGGAGGAGGTTTTACTGAGAACCCACACGTCGCCGGTTCAGGTTCACTTCATGGAATCGACACGACCCCCGCTTTTTATGATTTCTCCGGGGAGAGTGTTCAGAAGAGATACCCTCGATCCGACCCACTCGCCGGTCTTTCATCAGGTAGAGGGGCTGGCGGTCGACAAGGACATTACTCTGGGCGATCTCGCCGGGACTCTCGAGCACTTCGTAAAGGAGTTCTTCGGCGAGGGCGAGCGAATCAGGATGCTGCCCTCGTTCTTTCCTTTCACCGAACCCTCGGTCGAGGTCGCTATGTCGTGCTTTTCGTGCTCGGGATCGGGGTGCCCGATCTGTGGCAGGTCTGGCTGGATAGAGGTTCTTGGCGCCGGAATGGTCGACCCGAATGTTTTTCGCGCCGTAGGTTACGACCCCGATGAATGGCAGGGATTCGCCTTCGGAATGGGTGTCGAGCGAATAGCGATGCTGCGTTACGGAATTCCCGACATCAGGCTCTTCTACGAGAACGATCTGCGGTTTCTGGCGCAGTTTTAGGTGCGGAGAGGCTGAAAGGTGCGCTTACCCATCAGATGGCTTCGCGACTACGTCGCAATCGACGCCGAGCCGGCCGAGATAGCGGCGCGTCTCGACGCTGCGGGATTCGAAGTGGAATCGATCGATATCTTCGGCGCCGGTTGCAAGGGACTGGTGGTCGGGCGGGTCGAAGAAATAGCCGGACATCCGAATGCCGACAAGCTGCGGCTCTGCACGGTCGCTTATGGAGACGGCGCTCGAGCAGAAGTAGTTTGCGGGGCAACAAACTTCGAACGAGGTGATCTCGTCGCTTTCGCACCGGCTGGCTCGGAGCTACCCGGAGGCATGAGGGTCGAGGCTAGAACCATCAGGGGAGTCACATCCCATGGAATGATCTGCTCGGAAGCCGAGATCGGCGTGGGAGACGACGCGGAAGGAATTCTCGTTCTTGCCCGGGCTGGAACCGAGGAGGCATCCGGCATCCAACCGGGCGATCCCTTAGAGGATGTGCTGGGTTTGGGCGATGCGGTAATAGATGTCGATATCACTCCCAACCGCCCCGATGCAATGTCGGTAATAGGTTTAGCCCGGGAACTGGCGGCTTCGTTCGGAGCGGAGTTGCAATTCCCACCTGTAGAACTGAAAGCTGCAGGACCTCCTTCGGACGAGAAGGTCACGGTGGAGATCCAGGATCCGAAGCGGTGCCCGAGATATATAGCCCGCTATATAGAAGGGGTCGAGGTCGGGCCCTCGCCTCATTGGATGGCGCTTCGCTTGCGCGAGGCCGGGCTGCGCCCGATCAACAATGTGGTCGATGTAACGAACTATGTTTTGCTCGAAATCGGCCATCCTCTCCACGCATTCGATTATTCGAAGATTCGGGAAGGCCGCATCCTGGTGCGCCTGGCAAGAGATGGGGAGAAGATTCTCGCTCTCGACGGCGTCGAACGCACCCTGACGGCGGACGACCTTGTAATTGCCGACCCCGACGGCGCTTTAGCGATAGCCGGCGTAATCGGCGGCGAATCGAGCGCGATCTCGGAGGCGACCGTCGCGGTCTTGCTCGAGTCGGCTTACTTCGAACCTACCGGCATTCTGAGGACCGCCAAGCGGCACGGTCTGCGAACCGAGTCGAGCGCGCGATTCGAGCGAGGTTGCGACCCTGAAGGGGCTATGTGGGCATCGAAGCGGGCTTGCTCTTTGCTAGAAGAGCTCACCTCGGCGAATGTGGGCGCATCGGCGGTCGACGTTTATCCAAAGCCCATCGAACCCTCAGTTATCCGGCTCTCCTTCGCCAAGGCCAATCGGATTCTCGGCGCGGAAATCTCCGTTGATCGGCAGCAGGCGCTTCTTTCATCGATCGGATTGAAAGTAGAAAGAGAGGAAGAAGCGCTGCGCGTAGAGGTTCCGACTTTCAGGCCCGACCTTTCTCGCGACATAGATCTCGTCGAGGAGATCGGCCGACTCTACGGGTACGACAACATCGAAAAGACGTTGCCGGCGTCAGGTGCCCGCATCGGACGGTTGGACAGGTCGCAGCGTATTCGCAGGCTGATCACAGAAGTGGTTCGGGGGTGCGGGTTCTCGGCAGTCAAGAACTTCTCGATGGTTTCACCCGAAGAGGTGCCCGAGAGATGGGCGGGGCGAACCACTCGATTGTCGAATCCGCTCAGGACCGAAGAAAGCGTGCTTCGTCCCACCCTGATTCCCGGGCTGCTCAAATCTGCCGGTAACAATCTGGCGAGGAGACGTCAGGACCTTCGTCTCTTCGAGGTCGGTACAGTGTTCGAAGCTGCCGGGGACGACGGGATTCCTCCCGAGTATCTTTGCTTGGGTGGAGTCGTCGTACTGGCGAGCGGACGTGCGGGTAGGCAAGCTCACCAGATCGGGGATCACCTCGCCGCTCCTGAGTTTTTCGAGGCAAAGGGGGCGTTGGAAGCGGTGCTCGAAGCCGGACATATCCGTGAGGTCGAATTCGCGCCGGCAAGACTCGATGGCTTCCACCCTGTACGTTGTGCCGTGGTGAGGCTGGCGGGAGAGGAAGTAGGGCTGGTGGCCGAAGTGGCGCCGGAGACTGGGTCCCGCTTCGGCGTCGACGCCACGGCCGCGGTTTTCGAGATTCGTTTAGATAGGGTGGTCGAGCTGTTTTCGGAGCGCCCGAGCTATGCCGCTATATCGCGCTACCCCCCGGTGTTCTTCGACCTTTCCTTTGTGATATCCGAGCAGACTCCGGCTGCCGCGATAGTAGAAGCGGTGCGCCGGGGCGGAGGCGAACTGTTGGAACGGTGCGAACTACTCGACGTCTACAGAAGTCCGAGTCTCGGCGAGGGGCGCAAGAGCGTTACGGTGTCGGTGACGCTGGCGGCTCTGGATAGAACCCTAACCGACGAGGAAGCGTCGGCCGTCAGGGCCCGCATCATCGAAACGGCGTCCCATGAGGCCGGAGCGCAATTGCGCGGCAGCGACTCTTGAGGCTCTAGGTCGTTCGGCGACGGCTTTTCAGCGTTTAGCATTCGGGGAGAATTCTTTGCCGTGCGCCAATTTCGTTTTGCTTGCCGTATAGCGACTATGCATACTGTATAAATCGTATACGTTATTCGACGCTTTGGATTACCGACGTTCGGAAGGTCATGGGATTATCCGTAGGAATTGCAGGGGTCTCCGGTTATTCAGGGGGCGAGCTTCTTCGCCTTCTGTCTTTCCATCCGGAATTCGAGATAGTTTGGGCGGGGGGCAAGGAGTCGGCCGGATGCGAAATTCGGGAAGTCCATCCCTGGCTGACGACCAAGTCGGCGAACTCGAAGGCACCCGCTCTGCGTATCGAAGCTCTCGATAACGTTACCAACCTTTCGGGATTGGACTTGCTCTTTCTTTCTCTGCCGGCGGGGGAGTCGTCGCGATTTTTGGCCTCGCTGGGAGAAAGACGGCCGTCGAAGGTCGTGGATATAGGGCCCGATTTCAGGCTTTCAGCAGAGCAATACAAGAAATGGTATGGAGGTGAGCACCCTCTAGCCGAGGAGTTGAATCAATGGATATACGGATTCACAGAAGCCTACCGGGACAAGATCGCTTCGGCCCGACACGTCGCTAACCCCGGCTGCTACGCGATCGCAGCTCTGATCGCCCTTTACCCGATTGTCGGTGAACTGTCGCTCGGGGGCGCTCTCTTCGTCGATGGAAAGTCGGGACTTTCGGGCGCCGGCAGGACCGCAGAAACCCGACTGCAGCTTTCAGAGGCGACCGAAGACACGACCC
>VAPR01001721.1_pt1 | contig 14821 bp, 15 predicted proteins | sample 3380701 | NCBI WGS metagenome assembly VAPR01 (sample SAMN11536904, study PRJNA540576) | hot springs metagenome | isolation source: hot spring wet sediment | place: Spain: Lobios | collected 2014-01 | reverse complement strand
TGAACCCGCATGCCGACCCGGACCCGCTGGAGGATCTCCTCGAGGGTCTGCCCGACCTCCCCCAGCTTGTGCAGAATCCCCATCCCGGGGGAGGCGCCATCGATGGCGATGACGGCAGGGACCTCCGGGACCTCCAGGCGGCGCATGTCCCAGGAGATGGTGCACACCGAGAAGGTGATCACCGTGCCGGTATCGGCCAGGGGGACCCATTCGTCGGTGGGGCGGAAGCACTGCTCGCAGAACATGCGGGGCGGGATCATCACCCGGCCGCAGGATCGGCAGCGCCGGCCGATCAGCCGGCCGTTCTTCAGCTCGGCCAGGAAGCGCCCCACCGCCACCCCGGTGTCCCAGGCGTATTCGCCCCGCAACGGCGCCCGGGTGGTGAGCACCCGTCCCTGTTCGATGTCCTCCGGCCGGAGGCCGGTGGTGGGGTAGACCCAGCGCTCCATGGGGCTTTCCTCCTCTCAGATTCCCAGGATGATCACCGTGCCGACCTGCATCAGATCCCCCCAGGCCTGGGCCAGGCCCCGTCGGGGCTGGCCGGGCACCTGGCGCTTGCCGGCCTCCCCCCGGAGCTGCCAGAAGATCTCGGCCACCTTCATCAGGCCGGCGGCCGCGATAGGGTTCCCGACCCCCAGGAGCCCCCCGGAGGGCGTGACCGGCATGTCCCCGTCCCGGTTGGCGATCCCGAGGGCGATCAGCTCAGCGGCCTTCCCGCGATCCGCCAGCAGCAGCCCCTCCAGGTGATGCAGCTCCTTATAATCGAAGGGATCATAGGGCTCCACGATGTGGATCTCCTTGCGGGGCTCCTTGATGCCGGCCATCGCGTAGGCCTTGCGGGCGGCTTCTTCCACATACGTGGGGTAGGAGAGGTCCCGGTTGGTCCAGTATTGGGTGTCCAGGGACCAGCCCACGCCTTCCACCCAGACCGGCTTGTTCGTCACCCGCCGGGCCACATGCTCGGCGGCCATCACGATAGCCACCGCCCCGTCGCTGGTCGGGGAGACGTCCAGCCGCTGCACCGGCCAGGCCAGCACCTCTGAGTTCAGCACATCCTCCACCGTGATGTTCGGATCGCCCAGCTGGGCCGCCGGATGGTCGGCCGCGTTGCGCTTGTTCTTCACCGCCACCATCGCGATGTCCCGCTTCGTGAGCCCGTATTTCGTCATATATGCGTTCATCTCGAGGGCGAAGATCCACAGGAGGTTGGGGCCCAGGGGGCGCTCCAGGGTGTGATCGAAGATGTAATTGAAGGCCGCCTGCGGGTGCGGGTGGCAGGAGGACATCTTCTCCTCACACACCACCAGCACCGTGTCGAACATCCCGCTGGCGATGTGATACCAGCCCTGGATGGCGGCGAAGACCCCGGTCCCGCCGCCCACGTAACCCCGGATGGTGGGCTTGCCCCAGGCGCCTGCCCCCGGGCTCAGATACTCCACCTTCATATGGACCCCATCGAAGGCATCGGGGGCGGAGCCCAGCACGACCGCGTCGATCTGATCCAGGGTCATCTCGCAAGACTCCAGGGCCTTGTGGGCGGCCTCCCAGGCCAGCTCCGGGCCGGTCTCCAGGGCCCGGCGCACGAACTTGGTCATCCCCGCACCGACGATGGCCACTCGCCGTCCCGCCATTTGGCCTTACCTCCTCGGGCAGATCCGCATCACCAGAGGGTTTCCACCAGGCCGGAGCGCCGGATGATCTCATCGTAGGTGACCAGAACCGCCTCATAGCGCCGGGCGATGGCCACGATCACCCGGTCGTGCAGGTCCTCGATCTCCGGCAGCTCCCGCACCAGCGCCAACAGGTTGAGGTCCAGGGGCACCACCTCGAATCTCCCCCCGCCGAGCAGCGTGGCCAGGACGGCCTCCCAGAGGGGCGGGATCAGCTCCTTCTCCTCGATCCGGATCAGCTCCAACAGGACAACGATGGGGATCAGCCCTCTGGCCTCCCCTCGCTCGATCTCCCGGAAAGCCTGCCGGGCCGCCGGGCTGAGCCGCTCATCCCGCGTGAGATACCAGATCAGGGCGTGAGTATCCAGAACGTACGTTCTCACAGGAGCCTCGGTTTCGGCGGGATCAGATCCTCCCACTCTTCATGCCACCGGGCCTGGATCTCCCGTCGCACCTGGCGCACGAGCTCCGGGTCCACCCGCTGGCCGGAGAAGGAGGGAAGATGGCGGCGGTGAGCGGCCAGGATGAAGCGCAGCACGTGCTTGAGCATCAGGACCTCGTTCTCCAGCTGCTCCAGCCTTCCGCGTAGCTCCTCCGGATGCATGGGCACCTCCGGCCGATCGCGGGGAAGTTCATCCCGCGGCGCGGGGAACCTCTCCCCCTCCTCCCGGCGGCGGACCGTTCGAGGCGCCGCCCCGATGCTTCTGGCCCGGCCACAGGGAGGCATGGCGGGTCGGCTCGAAGGGCCGGCGTTCACCGACAAGCGTTCCGGGGACATCCGGGCAAGGCCCATCGTCAGGGCTCCCGACTCAGGATGGCCACCGCGCCGGTAGCGGTGGGCAGCCCGCGCCAGGAGGCCACCAGGGCCGTGCCGGCGTGCGGGATCTGCCGGGGACCGGCCTCCCCGCGCAGCTGGAGCACCGCTTCCAGCAGCCGGGCCAGCCCGGAGGCGTCCAGGAGATGGCCTTCCCCCAGACACCCGCCGGAGGGGTTCACCGGCAACTCCCCCCCGATTTCGGTCGCCCCCTCGGCCGTCCACCATCCGGCCTCCCCGGGACGGCAGAGGCCCAGGGCTTCCAGGTGCTGGAGCTCTTTATAGGCGAATGTGTCGTCGATCTCCACCAGATCGAAGGCCCGGCGGGGCGAACGGATCCCGGCCTGCTGATAGGCGATCTCGGCCGCCCGGCGGAGGTAACGGGCGCCCTCCCAATCCCGCCCCTCCAGGGTGTAGGAGTCGGTCGCCCATCCGATCCCGCGGATCCAGATCGCCCGGTCGGTCAGGGAGCGGGCGATATCCCCCCGCGCCAGGACGATCACCACGCATCCGTCGGCCGGCTCGGCGGCCATCAGGCGGGTGAGGGGCTCAGCCAGGGGCTCGCTCCTCAGCACATCTTCGACGGTGAGATCCGCCGGGAAGGCGGCGCGGGGGTTGCGCATGGCGTTGCGCCGGTTCTTGACCACCACCCGAGCCACATGCTCCAGAGGGGTGCGCGTGGCCTCCAGGTAGCGGCGCATCTCCAGCCCGGCGATGAAGAGGGGGTGGGCATCCAGGGGGCGCTGGAAGACCGGGTCCATGGCCAGGGCGGTGATCTGGGGGAGGTTCTGGATGTTGCTGGCCTTGCTGTGGGATTCGACGGCCAGGATGCGGGCGGCCCCCGCGGCGATCTGCATCACCCCCGCGGCCAGGGCCTGGAGGCCGTCGCCGGCGATGGTATGCACCGATTTCAGCACCGCCCCCATCTGGTCCGGGACGTATTCGTCGCTGATGGCGATGCCCTCGTGGAAGTCCTCCTCCGCGGTGACCAGGCCGTCCAGGTCCCGGCGGGGATGGATCCCTGCGTCGGCGTAGGCCATGGCCGCGGCCTCGAACATCATCTCCCGGAAGGAGAGGTCGGGGGTGATCGATCGGAAGCCGCTCCAGCCCACCCCGACGATGGCCACCTCGCTCATCAGGCGTCCCATCCGCAGCCTCCGCCGTGAGGATCCAGTACGAGAATCCCCGGGCCGGGCGATCCCGGCCCGGGGAGTATGGGAGAGCTCCCTTTACTGCGTGCCCCGCATCCGCGGGTCCAGGGCGTCCCGCAGGCCGTCCCCCAGGAAGTTGAAAGCGAACATGGTGATGGCCAGGGCGAGGGCGGGGGCCAGGGCCTGGTTGGGATAGGTGCGGATCGCCTGGGCGCCCTGGGAGATCATCAGCCCCCAGCTGGGGGTCGGCGGGTTCACCCCGAGGCCGATGAAGCTCAGGAAGGCCTCGGTGGTGATGTAGGAGGGGATGGCCAGGGTCTCGGCCACGATCAGGGGGCCGATGATGTTGGGCAGGATGTGGCGGAACATAATGCGCAGGTGCCCCGCCCCGATGGCCCGGGCGGCCTCGATGAACTCCTTCTCCCGGACCGAGAGGACCTGCCCCCGGGCCAGGCGGGCCATGTTCTCCCAGGCCGTCAGCCCGATGCCCACGAAGATAAACAACATCCCCCCGAAGGCAGCGTCGATCTTATACATCTGGATCCGGATGGCGTCCCAGACCGAGCGGGCCTCCTGGGGCACCTGACGGAAGAACACCATCAACAGGATGATGAACAGCAACCCCGGGAAAGCATAGAGAACATCCACCAGACGCATCATGATGTTATCCAGCCGCCCGCCGAAGTAGCCCGAGATCAGACCGTAGGTGGTCCCCACGATGAGGCTGATCAGCGGCCCCACGAAGGCCACCGTCAGGGACACCCGGGTCCCGTAGATGATGCGGCTGAAGAGGTCCCGCCCCACGTAGTCCGCTCCCAGCAGATAGCGGTCGCTGATCCGCGCGTAGGGCTGCATAAAGGGGAAGACCTTCACCATCCAGGCCGGGACCTTATCCCGGTCGGTCAGCACCTGCTTGTCGTAGGGATAGGGAGCGATGAGGGGTGCGAAGATCGCCACCAGGACGAGCAGGATGACGATCCCCGCCCCGACCATGGCTGCCCGGTTGCGGGAGAGCCGATAGAGGGCGTCCTCCCAGAACCCCACCGGCCGACGGGTGGGAACCGCGAGGGCCTCTGCCCCTCGACGCATCGCCTGCGTCGCCATCGTCCACCTCGCTTCTCAAGATCAGGTGTAACGGATCCGCGGATCCAGGAAGGCGTAGGTGATGTCAACAACCAGGTTGGCGATCACCAGGAAAATGGCGTAGATCAAAATGGTCCCCATGATCACCGGGTGATCCCGGTTGGTGATGCTGGTGACGAAGTAACGGCCGAGCCCCGGGATGCCGAAGATCGTCTCCGTCACGAAGGTCCCGGTCACCAGGGCGGCGAAGAGGGGACCGAGCACCGTGACCACCGGGATGAGGGAGTTCCGAAGGGCGTGGCGGACGATGACCAGGCGCTCGGCGAGGCCTTTCGCCCGGGCGGTGCGGATGTAGTCCTCCCGGATCACCTGGAGCAAACTGGCCCGGGTGAGGCGGGCGATGAGGGCGGAGCTGGCCAGCCCCAGGGCGATGGAGGGCATGATGGCGTGCGCCGGGGTCCCCCACCCCGTCGGCGGCAGCCACTTCAGCCACACCCCGAAGACCGAGACCAGGATCGGGCCCAATACGATCACCGGCACCGAGACCCCGAAGATCGCCAGGCTCATCCCGAAGTAATCCAGGAAGGTGTTCTGGTTCAGGGCGGCCAGGATGCCCAGGGGGATCCCGATGCCTACGGCCACCAGCAGGGCGTAGACGCCCAGCTCAAAGGACACCGGCAGGTTCTGGCGGATGATGTCGTTGACGGAGCGGCTGCGGGAGGAATAGGACGGGCCCAGGTTGATCCAGAGGAAATAGCCCGGCCCGATCTTCCAGCGGATCAGCGCGTCCTCCTGGAGAGAGGTCGGCAAAGTGGGGGAATATCGGGGGACCAGGAGGTCGCGCATGTAGTAAAGATACTGGATCACCACCGGCTTATCGAGATGATATTTGGCCTCGATGTTCGCCCGGATCTCCGGAGGGAGCGGCTTCTCCCGGTCGAAGGGCCCTCCGGGCACCGCGTGCATGAGGGCGAAGGTGATCACCGTGATCACCCACAGCACCAAGAGGTTCCATAGCATCCGCCGCACGATGTAACGGAGCATCTCCCCTCACTCCTGAGACGGAGTTCCGTTCGGCTGAGCTCCGCCGCCCGCCGCAGGTCCAGCACGTGGCGGTACGGCAGGTCCGCCCGGATGGCGAACACGTACGTCTCGCCCGCCAGGTTCCCGAGCCAGTGCCACCGCCGCATGTCCACCCGCAGCTCCTGGACCCCTGCCAGCTGCGCGATCACCAGGTTGCGGTTGAACAGCCCCAGGGTGTAGCCATCCGTCCGCAGCACGTTGTACAGGTGGTTGGCCGCCACGATGCCGCCGGCGCCCGGCATGTTCTGCACCACCACCGCGGGCGAGCCCGGGAGGTAGCGGGGCAGGTGCCGGGCCACCAGCCGCGCAAACCGGTCGTACCCACCTCCGGGAGGGTTGCCCACCAGGATGGTCACCGTCCGGCCTGCGAAGGGCGCCTGAGCCGCCGCCACGGAGCCGACCACCGCCACGAAGAGGAGGCCCACCGCCAACCGGATCCGCACAGGCACCACCCCCTTTTGTCTGGCGCATCCCCTCCGTAGCACGGGTCGGCCCCGAGGACAACCCGGACGTTCCACTATCCGGTACGGCGCGGTTGACCGCGCCGCCGAGTTGCAATAGATTTGCAACAGCAATCTGGAGGCCAAACCGTGCACATCCCCGACGGATTCCTGTCCACACCCGTGGCGGGGTCCCTGTGGCTGGTGGCCACGGGTGCCAACGCGGTGGCCCTGCGCCAGCTTCAGCGGGAGCTGGACGAGGGCGAGCTTCCCACCTTGGGCGTGCTGGCCGCGGGGGTGTTCGCGGCCCAGGCCCTCAACGTCCCCGTGCTGGGGGGCACCTCCGGGCACCTGGTGGGCACCGCGCTGCTGACCGCCCTGGTGGGCCCCCAGGCGGCCATGGTGGTGATGACCGCCATCCTCACGGTGCAGGCCCTGGTCTTCCAGGACGGGGGCCTCCTGGCCCTGGGGGCGAACGTGGCCAACATGGCCGTGGTGGGCTCCCTCGTGGCGCACGGGGCGCTGACGGCGGTGCGCGGGCTGTGGCGAACCCGGGCGGGCCAAGCGGCCGCGGTGTTCGTGGCGGGCTGGTCTGCCACGCTGGCCGGGGCGGCGGCGACCGCTCTGGAGCTGGCGCTGTCGGGCACCTCGCCCGCCCATGTGGTGGTGCCGGCCATGGCCGTGGTGCACGCGGCTGTGGGTGTGCTGGAAGGCACCCTCTCGGTGGCCGCCTGGCGGCTGCTGACCGCGGCTCGGCCTGCGCTGGCCGCGCCCCGCGCCGGAGTCTCCCCCGGGATCCTGGGTCTCGTGATCGCGGGGGCTCTGGCGTTTCTGGCCCCTTGGGCTTCCTCGGACCCGGACGGACTGGAGCGGGTCGCCGCCGACCTGGGGTTCCACAGTTTCGCCCGCCCGGCGTGGTTCACCGTCTTCCCGGACTACCGGCTGCCCCACGTGGTCCCCGACCCGTGGAACACGGCCCTCGCCGTACTGCTGGGCGCGGTGTTGGCGTACTCCCTGCTGCGCGGCCTCGGACGCGTGCTGGCCGCGCGCCGGACCACCTGACGTGCGCGTTCCCGGTAACCTCCCGCTGGAAGCGGTAGGGGCACGGACCCTGGACCCCCGGGTGAAGTTCGCGTGGGCCCTGGGCTGCGTGGTGGTGCTGGGTTTGCTGCCCTGGGGCAGCTGGCGGGCCTGGGCGCTGCTGGTGGGCGCACTGGCGGTGGCGCTGGCCTGCTCGCGGACGTCCGTGCGCCAGGTGGTGCGCCGGTCGGCCCTGGCCTTGCCCTTCCTGCTGGCCGCCCTTCCCCTGGCGTTCCAGCCCGACGGTGTGGCGAGGCTGCAGTGGCTGGTGGCCCGTACGTGGCTGTCCGTGCAGGCGGTGGCGTGGGCGGTGGGCAGCACGCCCTTCGAAGACGTGCTGCGGGTCCTGCGGTGGGCGCGCCTGCCGGAGGCGTTCGTGACCATCGTGGGTCTGCTGTGGCGGTACCTGTTCTTGCTCGGAGATGAGGCGGGTCGGATGGTGCGGGCGCGTCAGGCGCGGACGCCGTCACGGCCGCGGGCCGTGGTCCGGACCACGGGCAGGATGGCAGGCACCCTCCTGGTGCGGACCCTCGAGCGGGCCCACCGCGTCCAGCTGGCCATGGTGTCCCGCGGGTACCGAGCGGGGTCGCCCGCGGCCAGGGCCGAGCCTCTCACCGCCCGTTCGTGGGCGGCTTTGGTAGCCGGACTGTTGGTCGTGGCCGCGAGCGTGGGGTTGGGATGGGCTCGGTAGAGCACCGATTCCTGAAGGGTCACGGGGCGGTGCTCGGCGACGCCGGCTCCCCTCCGCACGCGACGCCCTCCGTGCGCACCCTCCGGGCCACGGCCACCGTCGGGGCGGAACTGGCGGCCGTGCGGGACGTGGTGTACGTGTACCCCGACGGCACCAGGGCCCTGGACGGGGTCTCGTTTTCCGTCGGGGAGGGGGAGCGGGTGGGCCTGGTGGGTCCCAACGGTGCAGGGAAGTCCACCTTGCTGTGGGTGCTGTCAGGCCTGCTCCGACCCGCCTCCGGAGAGGTGCGCTGGCGCGGCCGCACCCTGGACGAGGCGGGCCGACGCCGCCTTCGCGCACGGGTGGGGCTGGTGTTCCAGGACCCGGACGACCAGCTGTTCTCCCCCACGGTGTGGGAAGACGTCGCCTTCGGCCCCGTGCAGGCAGGCCTGCCCGATGCGGAGGTCTCCCGCAGGGTGGGTGCGGCGCTGGCAAAGGTGGGGATGTCGCACGCGAAGGACCGACCCCCTCACCACCTCAGCGAGGGGGAGAAGAAACGGGTGGCGGTGGCCACCGTGCTGGCCATGGAGCCCGAGCTGTGGCTGTTGGACGAGCCCACCGCGGGGTTGGACCCACGGGCACGGCGACAGCTGGTCTCGCTCCTCCGGGAGCTCCCCGGTGCTCAGGTGGTGGCCACCCACGACCTGAGGCTGGTGGCGGAGCTGTGCAGCCGCGCGTTGGTGTTGGACGGCGGGAGGGTGGTGGCGGAGGGTCCCGCGCGCACCCTCCTGCGGGACGCTGAGCTCCTGGACCGCCACGGGCTCGAGCCGTGGCCGCCCCCGGAGGAAGCCCCGTGACGTCGCTCCCCCACCTCCACCGGCTGCTCCGCCGCCGCGGCTACCGGCTCACCCCGCAGCGGCGGGTCATCCTGCAGGTCCTGGACTCCCTGGACGGCCACCTGACGGTGGAACACATCCACCGGGCCGTGGCGGAGCGGCTCCCGGGGGTGGACCTGTCCACCGTGTACCGCGCCGTCCGCCTCCTGTCCCGCCTGGGCGTGCTGGACCGGCACGAGCTGGCAGAAGGCGGGGCCGTGTACGAACTGCACCGGGAAGCGTGCCACGGACACTTCGTGTGCGAGCACTGCGGGCGGGTGGTGCACCTGGAACCCGGGCCCCTGGAGGCCGTACGGCACGCGGTGCGCCACGCGGGCACGACCATCCGAAAGTTGAGCGTGACCGCAGTCGGCACCTGTGCCCGCTGCGGGCGAGCCCGCACAGGGACCCGACGCACCAGAACCACACGGGGGGCAGAGGGCCGCTGAAGGGCCGCCCGGTTCGGCCCTCCGTCAGATCCCGCACCGGCTCTCCGGACGGGTTCAAGATATTCGAACGCGAGGGTTGCGCATCGCGGCCCGTTCACGGACCGTATACGGGGGAACGGCGGGACGACACGCAGCACGCGGGAGCGCATGCAGCTGCACACACAGGTGCTGATCGTGGGCGCGGGTCCTGTGGGCCTCACCCTGGCGGTGGACCTGGGCCAGCGGGGCGTCCGCTGCGTCTTGGTGGAGCGCAAGGAGGCGCCCCAGTTCCTGCCCAAGATGGAGCGGTGCAACGCGCGCACCATGGAGATCTACCGGCGCATGGGGATCTCGGAGAAGATCCGGCAGGCAGGGTTCCCCCGCCACTACCCCATGGACGTGTTCGTGGTCACTTCCCTGGTGGACCCGCCCATCCTGCGACTGCCGTACCCGTCCGTGGCGGAGGCCGAGGCGCAGATCCGGTCCCGGAACGACGGGACCCTGCCCCTGGAGCCGTACCAGCTCATCTCCCAGTACACCCTGGAGCCGCTTTTGAAGTCGGAGGCGGAGGCGCTGCCCACGGTGACGGTGCGCTACGGCCACGAGCTGGTGTCCTTCCAGCAGGACACCCACGGGGTCACCGCGCAGGTCCGCCGGACCTCCGACGGCGCGGTGGTGGAGGTGCGGGCGCAGTACCTGGTGGGCTGCGACGGCGGCAACAGCACCGTCCGGGAGCTGCTGGGCGTGGCGCTGCACGGGGAGGGGAACATCCGGGAGCTGTGCCAGGCCCTGTTCCGGTCCGAGGACCTGTTCGAACGGATCCCCATCGGGAAGGGCCGCCACTACCACGTGGCGGACACCCAGCAGACCATGCTGATCGTGCAGGACGACGCGCGCCACTTCACCCTGCACGCGGTGGTGGAGGACGACGCGGAGATGCCGCGGATCTTCGAGCGGGTGGTGCGCATGCCGGTCCGCTACGAGCTGCTGTACGCGGGCCGCTGGCGGCAGCAGCTGCTGCTGGCGGAGCGGTACCGGGTGGGCCGGGTGTTCCTGGCGGGGGACGCGGTGCACCTGGTGATCCCCACGGGCGGGCTCGGCATGAACACCGGCGTGGGGGACGCCACGGACCTGGGGTGGAAGCTGGCGGCCGTCCTACAGGGCTGGGGAGGGGTGAAGCTGTTGGCGTCGTACGAGGCGGAACGCCGGCCCGTGGGCGAACGGGCGGTGGCCGCGGCCCGGTTCGCAGCCCTGGGCCGCCAGGCGTGGAGGGCCGCGTACAAGCCGTGGATCGCGGACCCGACCCCAGAGGGGCAGAGGGCGCGGGAGGAAATGGCGCGCATCGCCAACGTGGAGCAGCGCAAGACCAACGAGATGCTGGGTACGGAACTGGGCTACCGGTACCTCAACTCCCCCATCGTGTGGCCGGAGAAGGGGGAGCCGCCCCCGGACAGCTTCATGGAGTACCGCCCGACCACGTGGCCCGGCGCCCGGCTGCCGCACCTGTGGCTGCGGGACGGGACTGCCCTGCACGACCGACTGCCTCTCCACGCCTACACCCTCCTCCGCCTGGGCGGTACCCGCACCGACACCACGCCCCTGGAGCAGGCTTTCCGCTACTTCCGGGCACCCCTCCAGGTGCTGGAGGTGCCCGACGAGCACGTGCGGGACGTGTACGGGTTCGACCTGATCCTGGTCCGGCCGGACCTGCACGTGGCGTGGCGTGGGAACCGCCTCCCCCAGGACCCGTTCGGGGAGGGCGTGTTCCGGCTGGCAGCCCGCGTGACCGGCCACGAGGACGGGATGAGCTGAAGGACAGATTCCAGGAGGAGGTGGACGGTGGGATCCGAAGACCGCTGGGCACGGGAAGGCGCGGAGCTGCGGGAGCGGGTGGCGGTGGCCTGCCGGGTGTTGGCCATGGAGGGGCACACGGACATCACCCAGGGCCACGTGTCCGCCCGGCACCCGGGTACGCCGTACTACTGGATCAAGGCCAGTGGGCTCGGCCTGGACGAGGTGACGGCGGACGACGTGGTGCTGGTGGACCTGGACGGCAACCAGGTGTGGGGCAGCGGCCGGCCGCACACGGAGCTGCCCATCCACGCGGAGATCTACCGGGCCCGGCCGGACGTGATGGCGGTGGTCCACACCCACCCGCCCTACGCCACGGCGCTCGCGGCCTCCCACGTGCCCCTGCGGCCCGTGAGCCACGAGGGGGCCCTGTTCTGGCCCGAACTTCCCCGCTACACCTTCACCACCGACCTGGTGGTCACCCGGGAACAGGGAGAGGAGCTGGCGAAGGCGTTGGGCTCCGCCCGTGCCTGCCTGATGCGCAACCACGGCATCGTCACCGTGGGGAGCAGCGTGGAGGAGGCGGCCCTGTTCGCCCTGCAGCTGGAACGCGCGGCCAAGCTCCAGATCCTGGCCGCAGCTCTGGGCCCGTACACGTGGACGCCGGACTCCGAGATCGCCCAAAAGGCCGCCCACCTGCACTCGCCCCGGCAGCTGGACCGCAACTGGGGCTACTACGTCCGGAAGCTGAAGCGGTGGGAGCGGGGCCTGGTGCCGCCCCGGGTCCCCGCCTAGGAGTGTGTCCATGAACGGCGCCGCCTGCTGGAGGGGACCGGGGTCCCCAAAAATCGCGCCAGGGATTCTTGGAGTGGTCTAACAGGCCATGCCACGGCTGCAGCTCAGCCTCGCGTGCGGTGACTACGACCTCCTCCGCCCGCTGCTGGACGGCACCGTCCGGGCGGAGGGGGTGGAGCTGGTGTGCGTCACCCTGCCCTCGCCGGAGCGCCACTGGCGGATGCTCCGGCACGAGGAGTTCGACGTGTGCGAGCTGTCTTTGGCCTCCTACCTCGTGGACCGCGACCGCACGGACCGGTTCACCGCCATCCCCGTCTTCCCCCACCGCCGCTTCCGCCACGGGTACGTGTTCGTGCGACAGGAAGGCCCCGTGCGGCGGCCCCAGGACCTGGAGGGGCGCCGGGTGGGGCTGCGGACGTTCCAGAACACCGCGGGGCTTTGGGTCCGCGGGATTCTGCAGCACGAGTACGGCGTGGACCTGCGGACGGTGCGCTGGGTGGCGCAGGACGAGGAGGACCTGCCCCTGGACCCCTCGCCCCGGGGGATCCGGCTGGAGCGCGTCCCTGCGGGTCGCAGCATCGACCGGATGTTGTTGGCCGGCGAACTGGACGCGGTCATCTACCCGGAGGTCCTCCCCTCCTACCGCCGCGGGGAGGCCGGGGTCCGCCGCCTGTTCGAGGACTACGCGGAGCAGGAGAAGGCGTACTTCGCCCGGACCCGGATCTTCCCCATCATGCACACGGTGGTGGTGCGCACCGCGCTGCTGGAACGTCACCCCTGGGTGGCCACGAACCTGTTGCACGCCTTCGAGGCCAGCAAGCGGGAGTGCTACCGCCGGCTGCAGGACCCGCGGCGGGTGAGCCTGGCGTGGTTCCTGCCGGCCCTGGAGGAGCAGCAGCGCCTGATGGGCCCCGACCCCTGGGCCTACGGGTTCGAGCCCAACCGCCACGTGCTGGAGGCGGCGGCGCAGTACGCCTTCGAGCAGGGCCTCACCACCCGACCGTTGGAGCCCGCGGGCCTGTTCGCGCCCTCGACCCTGGACCAACCTCCGCGCTTCGTGGAGTGAAAGGAGCCTGGCCTTGACGGACCGTCCCATGGAGTACGGCTCGGACCTCATTGTGGAGCTCATGCGGCGTTGCGGGGTGGAGTACGCGGCCCTGAACCCCGGCGCCACCTTCCGCGGCATCCACGACTCCCTGGTGAACTACGCGGGCAACCGCAGCCCGGAGCTGATCCTGTGCACCCACGAGGAGATCGCGGTGGCCACGGCCCACGGGTACGCCAAGGCTGCCCACCGGCCCATGGTGGCCCTGGTCCACGACGTGGTGGGGCTCCAGCACGCGTCCATGGCCATCTTCAACGCCTGGTGCGACCGGGAGCCAGTCCTGGTGGTGGGCGGGACGGGACCCATGGACGCCGCGCAGCGCCGCCCGTGGATTGACTGGGTGCACACCGCGCACCTGCAGGCGAACCTGGTCCGGGACTACGTGAAGTGGGACGATCAGCCCACCAGCCTCGCGGCCATCCCCGAGTCCTTCTACCGGGCCTACCGGCTCGCCGTCCAGGAGCCCCAGGGTCCCGTGTACCTGTGCTACGACGCGGCCCTCCAGGAGGCGAAGCTGGAGCCGCCCGTGGACGTCCCGGACCCGCAACGGTACCTGCGGACCACGCGGCTGGCGCCCGAGGAGGACGCGGTGGAGCAGCTGGCCCGGTGGCTGGTGGAAGCCGAGTTCCCGGTGCTGCTGGCGGACCGGGCAGGCCGTTTCCCGGACGCGGTGGCCTCCCTGGTGGAGCTGGCGGAGGCCCTGGGAGCCGCGGTGGTGGACACCGGCCGGCGCCACAGCTTCCCCGCAGACCACCCGCTGGACTGCAGCGACAGCCGGGAGGAGGTCCTGGGCCGAGCGGACTTCGTGCTGGCCCTGGAGGTGTACGACCTGGCGGGCGCCCTGCGCGGGCCCGTGGACCGAACCACCCGACAGGCCCGGCCGCTGCTGCGGACGGACGCCCGGGTCGCCCACGTCACCGTGGCCGACCTGCACGCCCGCGGGTGGGTGCACGATACCAACCAGCTGCAGCCCACCGACCTCACCGTGGTGGCGGAGGTCGGTGTGACCCTCCCCCTGCTCGTGGAACGGGTCCGCCGACGGCTGGGCTCAGCACCCGGTGCCGCGGCCCGGGAGCACCGCCGGCGGTTCGTGGAGGAGCTCCACCAGCACGCGCGCCGGCGGGCGGAGGAGGTGCTGCGCCAGCGGTGGGACGCCCGGCCCATCTCCCTGCCGCGCCTGGCCTATGAGGTGGGACAGGTGCTTCGGGGCGTCCCGTGGCAGCTGGCCAACGGCCGCCTGGGAGGCTGGCCGAGACGCCTGTGGCCGTTCCGGGAGCCGGATTGCTTCCTCGGCTACAACGAGGGCGCCGGCCTGGGATACGGGATGGGCGTGTCCCTGGGCGCGTGCCTGGCGAACCGCACCACCGGCCGGCTGGTGGTGAACCTCCAGTCGGAGGGCGACTTCCTGTACACCCCCGGAGCCTTGTACACCGCCAGCGCCCACCGCCTCCCGGTGCTGGTGGTGCTGGTGAACAACCGGTCGTACTACAACGACGAGGAGCACCAGGAGGAGGTGGCCCGGGCTCGAGGGAGGCCTGTGGAGAACAAGGGGGTCGGCATCCGCCTGGACAACCCGGACGTGGACTACCGCCGGCTGGCGGAGTCCTTCGGGGTGTACGCGGAAGGCCGGGTGGAGCACCCGGAGGACCTGGCCCCGGCCCTGCAGCGGGCGCTCCGGGTGTGCACCGAGGAGCGGCAGCCGGCCCTGGTGGAAGTCCTGTGCGCGCCACGGTAGGATCCTGACCGGGGGAACTGGCCATGGCCAACATCCAGCTGATCTCCCTGCGCAAGGCGTACGAGTTCCGCGGGCAGCGGGTGCAGGCCGTGGACGGGGTG
>VAPR01001078.1_pt1 | contig 14821 bp, 12 predicted proteins | sample 3380701 | NCBI WGS metagenome assembly VAPR01 (sample SAMN11536904, study PRJNA540576) | hot springs metagenome | isolation source: hot spring wet sediment | place: Spain: Lobios | collected 2014-01 | reverse complement strand
CCGGGACGGTGGGCTTCGTCGCCCTCCCCTGGCAGCCGTCGGCCGCTCCGGCGCCGGTGGTGACGACCCTGCCCCGGACCGGTGGGGCGCCCGGACTCGTCCCGGGCGCCCTGGGACTGCTCCTGCTGGGGACGGGCTGGGCCCTCCGGCGTCGGCCTACCCTTCCACCAGGGGGAACGGCCGGTAGCGGTTGGTGATGGGCAGGCGTCGGTCACGGCCGAAGGCCCGGGGGGTGATCTTAATGCCCGGCGGGGCCTGCCGGCGCTTGTACTCACTGCGGTCGACCATCTCGATGACCCGCTGGACCACGGCCGGCGGGAAGCCCATCTCGACGATGGCCTCGTAGCTCCGATCCTCCTCGACGTAGAGTTTCAGGATCGGGTCGAGGAGGTCGTAGGGGGGCAGGGTGTCGACGTCGCGCTGGCCGGGGCGGAGCTCCGCCGAGGGCTCGCGCTGGAGCACCCGCTCGGGGATGACCGGCCGGCCATCGCGCTCGTTGCGGTAGCGGGCCAGGCGGTAGACCATCGTCTTGACCACGTCCTTGAGGACGGCAAAGCCGCCGACCATATCGCCGTAGAGGGTGCAGTAGCCGGTGGCCAGCTCGCTTTTGTTGCCGGTGCTGAGGACCAGGTAGCCGAACTTGTTGGAGAAAGCCATCAGCAGATTCCCCCGGATCCGGGCCTGGATGTTCTCCTCGGCCACCCCGAACGGCGTGCCGGCGAAGTAGGGGGCCAGCAGCTCCAGGTAGGTCTGGAAGGCCGGCTCGATGGAGATTTCGAGGAGCCGGATGCCCAGGTTGCTGGCCAGGGCGCGCACGTCCTCCAGACCCTCTGGTCGGGTGAAGCGCGAGGGCATGGTCAGCCCGACCACCGCCGCCGGCCCCAGGGCGTCTACGGCGATGGTGGCGGTCAGGCTGGAGTCGATTCCTCCCGACAGCCCGACGATCACCTCGCGGAAGCCATTCTTGCGGGTGTAGTCGCCGGTGCCCAGCACCAGGGCCTGGTAGATCTCGGCCGGACTGCCGGGAGGAGCTGGCTCGGCCAGGGGGGGAGCCAGACGCGGCCGGCTGGGGGGCGGCTCGGTCGAGAGAACGTGGGTGACGGCGGGCCCGCCCACCAGCCGCTCCCGTCGCAGACGCGGGTCGTGCAGCCGCTGGCTGATGGCCACCTCCAGATCGAGGTCGACGATGAGCAGGTCCTCGGCGAACTGGCGGGCCCGAGCGATGACCTGGCCCCGCGGGTCGACGACGAAGCTGCCGCCGTCGAAGACCAGTTCGTCCTGGCCGCCGACCAGGTTCACGTAGCAGATGTAGAGGCCGTAGTCGCTGGCCCGGGTGCCGACCATCTGCTCGCGAAACTGACGCTTGCCGGCGTGGTAGGGTGAGCCGTTGATATTGATGGCCACCAGGGCCCCGCTGCGCGCCTGGTCGGCCAGCGGCGGACCGGGGTGCCAGATGTCCTCGCAGATGCTGACGCCGACCGGCACCCCCCGGATGACGTAGACCGGGGTGGTCCGTCCGATCTGGAAGTAGCGGTCTTCGTCGAAGACGCCGTAGGTCGGCAGGTACTGCTTGTGGTAGATGTCCACCAGGCGGCCTTCGGCGATAATCGCCGCCGCGTTGTACAGGTCGTCCTGGCGGTGGGGGAAGCCGATGACCGCCACCGTCGAGCGCACGGTCGGGAGCAGGCGCTCCAGCCAGGCCCAGCAGTCGGCGATGAACTGGGGTTTGAGGAGGAGGTCTTCGGGGGGATAGCCGGAGAGGGCCATTTCGGGGAACGCTACCAGGTCGGCCTCGGCCGCCTGGGCCTGGTCGAGGGCCTGACGGATCTTCTCGGCGTTGCCGGCGAGGTCGCCGACGGTCACGTTGATCTGGGCCAGGGCCACGCGGAAGTGCATGGTGTCTCCCTCTCTGGTCTGCGCTTTGCACCCGGCGGTGTGAGCAACAGGCTGAGGCCGTCATGCGCCTGATCACGTTCGTCAGCCTGCTGGCGCTGGGGCTGACCGGCTGCGCCATCGCCGGGCTGTCAGGCTCATTGTACCAGCCTTCATCGGCGCCGCCGACGCCTCCGACCTCACCGGTCGCCGGCGCGCCGGCCACCCCGGTCCCCGAGCCGACGCTGGCCACGGTCGTCGCTCCCTTCCTCCACCCGCCGGACGGCCAGATCAGTCTGGTGGTCCACCATCTTCAGACCGGCGAGCAGGTGACCTGGCAGGCGGAGGAGCCACGGCCGGCGGCCAGCCTTTATAAACTGGCGCTGCTCGTGGCCGTCTACTGGGAGGAACGCCAGGGGCACCTGACCCTGGCTGAGGTCCTCCCGGATGGACGCTCGGTTGCAGAGGGGCTGTTCGATATGATCACCTGGAGCGACAACGAGGCGGCGCTGGCCCTTCTGCGCCGGCTGGGACTGGCGCGGGTGAACGCTTTTCTGGCCGCTCAGGGGCTGCGGCAGACCGTGATCGCCGAGGAGGCGTGGACCAGCGCCGCTGATGTGGCCCGGCTGCTCGTGGCCATGGCGCGGGGCCAGGCGGTGGACGCCGAGGCCAGCGCGGCCATGCTGGCCCTCCTGCGGCAGCAGCAGATCCGCGACCGGCTGCCGCGCTATCTCCCGCCGACCGTGCCGGTCGCCCACAAAACCGGCGATCTGCCAGGGGTGCGCCATGACGCCGGCCTCGTTGAGGGGCCGGCGGGGCCTTATATCATCGTGGTCATGCTGACCGACCTCGCCGATGAGGAGGCCGGGGTCGAGTGGATCGCCCGTCTCTCGCAGGCGGTCTACGGCTATTTCGTCCGCCTGACGCCGCGCGCCTGACGGCGGGCCGCTATTGACTTCCCTCCTGCCCTTCGCTATAGTCAGAATCAGCGGCCAGCCCGAGCCCAGGACTGCTTGCCCGCCTGGTCGGGCGCGATGGGGCTGGGACGAACGAGAACCGCGTGGGGGAGGTCAGCATGCCACGGCCAGTGACCCTCTTTACCGGGCAATGGGCCGACCTGCCGTTGGAGGTCATGGCCCAGAAGGCCAAAGAGTTCGGCTACGACGGTCTGGAACTGGCCTGCTGGGGTGGGCACTTCGACATCGAGCGGGGTGCTCGCGACAAGTCCTACTGCGACAGCATCCGCGAGCTGCTCGGCAAGTACGGGCTGGGCGTGTGGGCGATCAGCGCGCATCTCCAGGGCCAGATGGTCCTCGACCATCTGGACAGCCGGACCGACGCCTGGGTGCCGCCGCACCTGGCCGGCAAGCCCGAGGAGAAGCGCAAGTGGGCCATCGAGCAGATGAAACTGGCGGCGGTGGCGGCCAGGAACCTGGGTGTCAGTGTGGTCAACGGCTTCACCGGATCCTCGATCTGGCATCTGGTCTACGCCTTCCCGCCGGTGCCGCAGTCGATGATCGATGAGGGCTACGCCCTCTTCGCCGAGCGCTGGAACCCGATCCTGGACGTCTACCGCGAGAACGGGGTCCGCTTTGCGCTGGAGGTGCATCCGACCGAGATCGCCTTCGACTACTACTCGGCCCAGCGCGCGCTCGAGGCGATCAACCACCGGCCGGAGTTCGGCTTCAATTTTGACCCCAGCCATCTGCACTGGCAGGGAATGAAGCCGGAGCTCTTCGTCTACGACTTCCGCGACCGCATCTTCCACGTCCACATCAAGGAGTCCAAGGTCACGCTGGACGGGCGGAGCGGCATCCTCGGCTCGCACCTGCCCTTCGGCGATCCACGCCGGGGCTGGGACTTTGTCTCGCCGGGCCGGGGCGGGGTGAACTTTGAGGCCATCATCCGCGCCCTGAACCACATCGGCTACCAGGGCCCGCTCTCGGTTGAGTGGGAGGACAACGGCATGGACCGGGAGTTCGGGGCCCGCGAGGCCTGCGAGTTCGTCCGCCGTCTCAACTTCCCGCCCTCGCAGGTCTCGTTCGAGGCCGCCTTCCAGCGCTGACCGGGCGCCCATACCCGCTCACAGGAGGAGATCGATGGCTGAGGAACAGGTCGGATTTGTGACCATGGGCGAGGCGGCCGGGCAGGTCGGGGAGATCCCGACCATCGGGGTCGGGATGCTCGGCTACGCCTTTATGGGCAAGGCCCACACCAACGCCTACAAGAAGATCCCCTACATCTGCTGGCCGCCGGCGGCCATCCCCAAACTGGTGGCCATCTGCGGCCGCAACGAGGCGGCGGTCAGCGAGGCCGCCCGCCGCTACGGTTTCGCCCGCTACTATACCCAGTGGCAGCAGCTGGTGGCTGACCCCGAGGTCGAGCTCTTCGACAACGGGGCGCCGAACAACCTGCACGCCGAGCCCTGCATCGCCGCCGCCGAGGCCGGCAAGCACATCATCTGCGAGAAGCCGCTCGGGCGCACCGCCGCCGAGGCCAGGGCCATGCTGGAGGCGGTCAAGAAGGCCGGGGTGAAGCACGCCTGCGCCTTCAACTACCGCTTCGTGCCGGCGGTCCGTCTGGCCAAGGAGCTCATCGACCGGGGCGATCTGGGCCAGATCTATCACTTCCGGGCCCGCTATCTCCAGGAGTGGATCGCCGATCCGAACTTCCCGAAGGTCTGGCGGCTGGACAAGCAGATCGCCGGCTCGGGCGTGCTGGGCGACCTGGGAGCCCATATTATCGACCTGGCCCGCTTCCTGGTCGGCGAGCCGAAGGCGGTCAACGGCCTGACCCGGACGTTCATCAAAGAGCGCCCGCTGCCCGACGGCTCGGGCCGCGGGATCGTGGATGTGGACGACGCCTTCGTGGCCCTGGTCGACTTCGAGAACGGCGCTCTGGGGACCCTGGAGGCGACCCGTTTCGCCCGTGGCCGCAAGAACCACAACACCTTCGAGATCAACGGCTCGAAGGGGACCATCGTCTTCGATCTGGAGCGGCTGAACGAGCTCCAGTTCTTCAGCGTCGACCAGCCCCGGGAGGTCCAGGGCTTCACCACCATCCTGGTGACCGAGTCGTACCACCCCTACTGGAAGTTCTGGTGGCCGCACGGCCACATCATCGGTTGGGAGCACACCTTCGTTCACGAACTGAACCACTTCATCGAGGCCATCAAGCTCAACAAGCCGGTCGAGCCGTACGGGGCCACCTTCGAGGATGGCTACCGGGCGGCGGTGATCTGCGACGCCATCCTGACCTCGGCCGAGAACGGCGGCGAGCGGGTCGAGATCCGTTACTGAAAGCCGGTCTCGCCGGCCCCCAGGGGCCTGGCCCCCAGGGGGCCTTTTTCTCTGTCCCAGGGACGTTACCGTCTCACCGGCCGCCCGTCAACCAGCCGGTGAGCCACGACCGGCGCCGATGGGTCAGTCGGAGCAGCACCCGGATACGCTGCTCGCCCCCGTTGGAGCGGATGATCAGCCCTCCTTCGAGGGAGACCGATGCGGGGCCGGGCGAGGTCCAGAACCCGTGGAGCACCTGGGGGTCGGCGATGACGGTGAGAGCCACCTCGTTGCCGACGAACTCGGTGGGCTGGACCTGGAGCCAGTCGCCACGGGGAAAAACAGTTCCGCGCAGGAGCCCCTGGCCGGTGTTGCGCAGGCGCAGGGTCTGGCGCGCGCGCTGGCCGGGGCCGAGGGTGCCGAGGTCCAGGCTCTCCGGCTGGACCTCCAGGACGGGCCCGCGCGCATCTGTCTGCAGGAGAACAGGCACCGTGACCGCCCCGCCGTTGGTGGCGATGGTGACCGTCGTCTGGTAGACAACGCCGGGGGCCAGGGTCCGGGTATCGGCGGTCACCGTCAGATGCAGACGATTGGCGGCGAAACGGGTCGGGCTGACGTGCAGCCAGTCGGCCAGCCAGTGCACAGTTCCCCGGAGCAGGCTGTCATCCGCGTTCCACACCGCGAGCGCGGCCTGGACGGGCGCCCCCACCGGCACCGGGCCGAGGTCGAGCCGGACGGGGCAGACTTCCAGGCGTGGCTGGCCGGGGCGACGAGTCCGCCGGGCGTCGTAGGCGGCCCGCTGGACCGGATCGCGCAGGACGGCGTAGGCGGCGTTGATCTCGCGCATCCGCCGCTCCGCCTCCGGCGAGGGGTTGAGATCGGGATGGTATTTTCGACAGAGCCGGCGGTAGGCGGCCTCGATGACCTCGGGCTCGGCCGCCGGGTCTACCTGGAGAATGCGATAGTAGTCTGGTTCCATCGGCCGATCAGCAGCCTGCGCTCACCGAACAATCAGACGGACAGTGCTGTACCGGCGCTGGAGTTCGGCCCACGGCAGCCGCAGCACCAGGGTCAGGACAGCGCTGCCGGGCGAAGGCGGGACCACCTCCTGGAGAGCCGGGTGCCAGCGGCCGTCCTCTCCCCGGACCACGGTGAGCAGGTAGTGAGCGGTCGGCCCTCCGGGCGGAGCCCCAGCGCCGGGCGGCAGGTGGTAGACCTGGACCTGGGGCGGGCCGGGAACGACGCCGACCAGCGACGGCGCCCTGTCCGGCGTCGGCCCGCGCCCCGGCGTCCATCCCTCCAGAGTCGGCCGGGCGGGCGCCAGAAAGAGCCAGGCCAGGCCCAGCCCGGCCAGCAGTCCGATGATCAGCTCGATGGCCACGGTCGCCCACCTGCGTTTCGGCTCGACGGCGCCGTAGCAGAGTTTACGGGCCGGCCCCATCCCCCGGTATCGGGATTTTCCCGATCTTCAGACGAAAGTGCCTGTATCGCGGGCCATGGGGTGGCTCGTGCCCCGGAGGGGCTGGCAGGGGCGGTCGAGTGTGGTATGATCGGCACTGTCTCAATCCTCACCGGGAAGAGTGCTGTGGACGAGCGACCGGACGGCCAGCCTCCCTCGTGGCGATGGCTCGCGGACCGGCAGGAGCAGGAGCAGCAGGCCCTCCGCCGACTCCAGCAGGATGGCGAGCGGCTGTGGAAGCAGCTCCAGGAGCAGGCGGCCCAGCTGCAGGAGGTCGCGGCCGCTGTCCTGCGCCTTCAGGACGGTCTGGCCCGGCTGCCGCTGCTTGAGGAGGCTCTGCGGCAGGTCCGGGAGCAGGCGGAGGAGTGGCGCCAGCGGATCGAGACCCAGCACCATCTCTACGAGCAGGCCATCGCCCTGCGCTCGGTCGAGACCGAGCGCGACCGCCGGGCTCTGGCGGAGGTCCGTCAGGCGCTGGACGCCCTCGCCCAGCAGCAGGAAGCCCTTCAGACCCGTCTGGCCCTGCTCGCCCAGGAGGTCCGACGCGATCAGGGCGCGGTCCAGACGCTGCCCGGCCAGGTCCAGGAGATCGAGCGTCGTTTGCTCGCTTTCCACGAACGGCTGCTGGCGCTGGAGGAGCAGCAGCGGCGGCTGCAGGGTCAGATCACCACCGGCGCCGAGGAGACCGGGCGTCTGCGGCAGGACCTGCTGCGGATCGGTGAATGGCAGCAGCTGGTGGACCAGCGCTGGAACCGTCTTCTGGCCGATCTCCAGCAGCAGGCCGAGCAGTGGCGGGCGGCCCTGGCCGACCAGCAGCGTCCTTTCCAGCATCTCAGCGCCCAGCTCGACGCTCTGCGCGAGGGGCTCGCCCAGACCCAGCGGGAGCTGCAGACCCTGCAGCAGCGTCTGGACGGCCAGGAGACCCGGCACGGTCAGACCCTGGCTCAGCTTCAGGGGCTGCAGAGCACCCTGGAGCGTCTGGAAGAGACGCTGACGGCCGGTCAGCAGCGTCTGGAGGAGCACCGTCGGGGGATACTGGCTGTCGAGCAGGTCCAGGTGGCGCTGGCCCGTGACCTGCAGGATCTGAGCGCAGCGCTGGCCGGCCTCCAGAGCCAGGTTCCCGCGTTGCGCCGCGACCTCGACCAGCTGGCCAGCGACCTGCGGCAGACCCAGGCCGATCTGGTCCGGCTGGGCGACGATCTGGGCCAGGCCGACGCCTTGCTGGCCCAGCGGCTGACCGAGCACCTGGCCCGCGCCGAGGACCGGCGGGAGGCTCTCGCCGAACACCTGCGGTCGCTGGCGCGCTGGCTCCAGGTGACCCAGGAGCGCTGGTGGCGCTCTCTGGAGCAGCATCAGCGTGAATTGAACGAGCTGCTCGCCCGCCTTCAGTCGCCCGACCATGCCTGCTGAACCGATCCGCTCGCTGGCTGACCTGCTGGACGACCCGCCGCCCGATCCGACGCGCCGGCGATTGCTCCTGCTGGGGGGGCTGATGGCGCTGGGGTTCGTCGGGCTGGCCGGCCGCCTCTGGCACCTCCAGATCGCGCAGGGGGAGCAGTTGCGGCGTCAGGCGGTCTACCAGCGCCTCCGCCAGGTCGAGATCGCCCCGACTCGGGGAGTGATCGTCGACCGGAACGGCCTGATCCTGGCCCGCAACCGGCCGACCTACGCGGTGGGCGTCGTTCCGGCCGACCTGCCGCGCGATCCGCTGCCGGTCTACAGACGGCTCGAACGGCTGCTCGGTGTTCCGGCGGCGATGATCCAGCAGAAGGTGGTCCAGCGTCGCACCGATCTCTACACCCCGATCATCGTTCAGAGCGATGTGCGGCCGGAGGTCGTCTACCAGATCGAGGAGCGCCGGCTGGATCTGCCCGGCGTCCACGTGCTGGTCGAGGGGCTGCGCGACTATCCCGAGGGTCCGGTCACCGCGCACCTGCTGGGCTACGTCGGCCCTCTCACCGAGGAGCAGTACCAGCGGCTCCAGGCGGCCGATCCGCCCTACCGCTTCAACGACCGCGTCGGCCAGGCCGGGCTGGAACAGCAGTATGAGCCGGTGCTGCGCGGCCGCCCCGGCCGCAAGGGAGTGGAGGTGGACCCGGCCGGGAGGGAGGTCCGGGTGCTGGAGGTCCGGCCGGCCCAGCCCGGCTATAACCTCGTTCTGACCGTCGACCTGCCGCTCCAGCGAGAGGCCGTCCGGCTTCTCAGCGAGGACCTGCCCACGGTCGAGAGTGCCAGCGTCGTCGCCCTCGACCCCCGCAACGGCCAGGTGCTGGCCCTGGTCCATCTGCCCAGTTACGATAGCAACCGGCTGGTTCGGGGGCTCAGCCTCGAGGAGTTTGCGGCGCTGCAGAACGATCCCCGGGCGCCGCTGTTGAATGGGGCCCTGACCTTCGCCTTTCCGCCGGGCGGTGTCTTCCACGTCCTGACGGGCCTGGCCGGACTCAGCCGTGGGGTGATCACGCCCACGACCCAGATCGTCTGCACCGGCGGCTTCACCCTCCGCAATCGCTACAATCCCGGTGATGACGCCCATTTCCCCTGCTGGGGGGTCCATGGGCCGCAGGACATGGTGAGCGCGCTGGCCAACTCCTGTCAGACCTACTTCTACCAGGTCGGCGGGGGCGACCCGCGGGGCGACCGACCCGGCGTGGGGATCGAGACCCTGGCCGACCTGGCCCGGGCCTTCGGGCTGGGGGCCCCGACCGGGATCGACCTGCCCGGTGAGGGAACGGGACTGGTGCCGACGCCGGCCTGGAAGCGGCAGGTCTTCCGCCAGGATTGGTACCGGGGCGATACCTATATGGTCAGCGTGGGGCAGGGGCCGCTGACGGTGACCCCGTTGCAGCTGGCCGTGGCCATCGCCGCCATCGCCAACGGTGGGACGGTCTACCAGCCGCAGGTGGTGCAGAAGATCGTGGACGCCCAGGGCCAGGTCGTCCGGCCGTTCGCCCCTCACCCGATCCGGCGGCTTTCGCTCGACCCGGCCGCGCTGGCGGCTATCCGCCAGGGGCTGCGGGCGACGTTCCAGCGCGGTCAGACGCCCACCGGCGCCCGTTTCACCGGCCTGGCTCTGGGGCTGGCGCCGGGGGGGCTGGATCTGGCCGGTGTGGCTGGCCAGGCGGAGGGCCTGGTGGACGGCCGGCCGGTCCGGCACGGCTGGTTCGCGGGCTTCGCCCCGGCTGGGGACCCGCTGATCGCGGTGGCCGTCTTCCTGCGGCGTAGCCAGCGGCCGGAGCAGGCTGCACGGGTGGGGGCCGGTCTCCTGCGGCTGTATCTGACCGGCGCCGAGGGGCCCGGCATCACCTGAGTTCGGCGGAGGAGACCGATGCTGGCCCAGCCACCGGCGGAGACGCGGCTCTGGCGCCACTTCGACCCCTGGCTTTTTCTGGGGACGCTGGCCCTGGTCATCTGGGGCATTGTGATGGTCTACAGCGCCACTGTCGACCCGGTGACCGGCGCGGTGGACACACGGGTGTACAAGCAGGTGGTCTTCGCCCTGGTGGGGCTGGGGTTCTTTTTCCTGATGGTGACGCTGGACTACCGGGCGCTGGGGCCGCTGGCCGCCGTTCTCTACCTTCTGGCCCTGGGATTGCTGGTGGTGGTGCTGCTCAGCGGGCGGTTCAGTTACGGGGCGCAGCGCTGGCTCAGCCTGGGGCCGATCGAGTTCCAGCCCTCGGAGCCGGCGAAACTGTTTGTCATCGTCGCCCTGGCCCGGTTTTTCAGCCGGCACCGGCCGCGCCTGCACCGTTTTCGCTGGGTTCTGGCCTCGCTGGCCCTGGCCGCGCTTCCGGCCGGGCTGACCTTCCTCCAGCCCGACCTGGGGACGGCCATGGTCTATCTGGCGATCTGGGGCGGGATGGTTCTGGTGGCCGGACTGCGCGGGCGGCATCTCCTGTACCTGCTGGGGGCGGCCCTGGCGGTGGCGCCGTTTCTCTGGCTGGGGCTGCGTGACTACATGCGGCGCCGGCTCCTTATCTTCCTCGACCCGTACAGCGACCCCTTCGGCGCCGGCTACAACATCATTCAGGCGATGCTGGCGGTGGGCTCCGGCGGCCTCGTCGGGCGGGGTCTGGTCGCCAGTTCCGACTCGCAGCTGCGCAGCCTGATCGTCCAGTACGCCGATTTCATTTTCGCCATCCTGGCCGAGGAGTTCGGCTTTCTCGGCGGGCTGGGGCTCTTCGCCCTCTACGGGCTGGTGCTCTGGCGCTGTCTGCGGGCGGCCTTTCTGACGTCCGACCTGTTCGGCCGCTTCCTGGCGGTGGGGGTCGCCACGGCCCTCTGCTTTCAGGCCCAGGTCCACATCGGCATGAACCTGGCCGTCCTGCCGGTCACCGGGCTGCCCCTGCCGCTGGTCTCGTACGGTGGGAGCGCGTTGCTGACTTTCCTGTCGGCGCTGGGCCTGGTCGAGAGCGTGGCCATGCGCCACCGGAAGTTTGAGTTTTAGGCGAGGGACCAGTATAATGTGGCCCAGGCGAGCCCAGGGGACTGTCCTGCGGCCGCCGGCCACACGGAGGAGAGCCGCCGACGATGCGCTACATCGCCAACACCCCCGCCGACCGGGCGGCGATGCTGGAGGCGATCGGCCTCGCCTCCACCGCTGATCTCTTCGCCGATATCCCCGCCCATCTGCGCCAGCCCGCCATCGATCTGCCGGCGCCGCTGACCGAGCCGGAGGCGGCGCGCCTGCTGCGCGCTCTCAGCGCCCAGAACCTGGACCTGACGGATCGCCCCTGTTTTCTGGGGGCCGGCGCCTACCGTCACTGGATCCCCAGCGTGGTGGGCCACGTCATCGGTCGGGCCGAGTTTTACACCAGCTACACTCCCTACCAGCCCGAGGTCAGCCAGGGCACCCTCCAGACGATCTACGAGTACCAGAGCCTGGTGTGCCTGCTGACCGGTATGGACGCGGCCAACGCCTCTCATTACGACGGGGCCACGGCCCTGGCCGAGGCCATCGCCATGGCCGCCCACATCACCGGCCGGTCGCGGGCGGTGGTGGCTCCCGCCCTCTACCCGGAGTACCGTCAGGTGGCCCGGACCTACCTGCAGGGCCGCGACCTGACCATCGTCGAGCCCCCCCTGAGCGAGAACGGCCAGCCCCAGCCGACCTTTACCCCCGACCGGGCGGCCGCCTATCTCGATGAGTCGGTGGCCTGCCTGGTCGTCCAGCAGCCGAACTTCTTCGGCTGTCTGGAGGATGTCGCCGGTCTGGCGGCCGCAGCCCACCGGGTTGGAGCCCTCTGCATCGTCAGCGTCTATCCCATCGCCCTGGGGCTGCTCAAGCCGCCTGGCGACCTGGGGGCCGACATCGTGGTCGGTGAGGGACAGTCGCTGGGTCTGCCGCTGAGTTACGGCGGTCCCTACCTGGGGCTCTTCGCCTGTCGCGAGCGCTACCTGCGGCAGATGCCCGGCCGGATCGTGGGCCAGACGGTCGATGTGGAGGGCCGGCGGGGCTTTGTCCTGACGCTCCAGGCGCGGGAGCAGCATATCCGCCGGGAGCGGGCGACCTCGAATATCTGCACCAACCAGGCTCTCTGCGCCCTGGCGGCCACGGTCTACCTGACGGCTCTGGGGCCGCAGGGGCTGCGGGAGGTGGCCCGTCTCTGCGTCCAGAAGGCCCACTATCTGGCCGAGCGGGTCACCAGCCTCCCCGGTTTCCGGCTGGCCTTTTCGGCCCCGTTTTTCAACGAGTTCGTGGTCCGCTGTCCGGTGCCGCCGGTCGCGCTCAACCGGCGCCTGCGGGCGGCGGGGATCATCGGCGGCTATCCACTGGGTCGGCACTTCCCCGACCTGGCCGACGGCTGGTTGCTCTGCGCCACCGAGCTGACCACCCGCGAGGACATCGAGCGCCTGGTCGAGGCGCTGACCACGATCGTGGCGACGACACCCGCTCGTCCGTAAGGAGCAGGCCCATGCAGACCGAGGTCCGATGGCTGGGCGAGACCCCTGTCCCGCTGATCTTCGAGCAGAGCCATCCCGGCCGGCGCGCCGTCGACCTCCCGGCCAGCGATGTTCCCACTCCGCCGGCCGAGGACCTTCTCCCCCGCGACCTCCTGCGGACGGACCTGGTGCTCCCTGAGGTCAGCCAGATCGATCTCATCCGGCACTTCACCCGCCTTTCTCAGCTCAACTTCGCCATCGACACCACCTTCTACCCTCTCGGCTCCTGCACGATGAAATACAACCCGAAGATCCACGAGGATGTGGCCCGTCTGCCCGGCTTCACCCAGGTCCACCCCTACCAGGATGAGGAGACGGTCCAGGGGGCGCTGCGGTTGATGTACGAACTCCAAACCTATCTGGCGGCCATCGCCGGGATGGAGGCGGTGACGCTCCAGCCGGCGGCTGGGGCTCACGGCGAGTTGACCGGGATGCTGATGATCCGGGCCTATCACGAGAAGCGCGGGGACCGCCGGCGGCGTCGGGTGGTCATTCCCGACTCGGCCCACGGCACCAACCCGGCCACGGCCGCGCTCTGCGGGTACGAGGTGACGGCCGTCGGCACCGACCGGCGCGGGAACGTCGATCTGGCGGACCTGCGTGCCAAACTGGGTGAGGACGTGGCCGCCCTGATGATCACCATCCCCTCGACCCTCGGGCTCCTCGATGAGGAGATCCTGACCGTCACCGACCTGGTCCACCAGTGCGGCGGTCTGGTCTACTGCGACGGGGCCAACCTCAACGCCCTGGTCGGGCAGGTCCGGCTGGGCGACCTGGGCTGCGACGTTTTGCATTTCAACCTGCACAAAACGTTCACCACCCCCCACGGGGGGGGAGGGCCGGGCGCCGGACCGGTGGGGGTCAAGGCCCACCTGGCGCCCTTCTTGCCGGTGCCGGTGGTCGGACGCCGGCTGGTGGACGGGCGGGAGGAGTTCTATCTCGATTTCGACCGGCCCGACTCCATCGGCAAGGTGCGGTCGTTCTGGGGCAGTTTCGGCGTCCTGGTCCGGGCCTACACCTATATCCGCATGCTCGGCCTGGAGGGGTTGCGCGCGGTCAGTGAGAACGCGGTTCTCAACGCCAACTACCTGCTGGCCCGTCTGCGGGAGGCCTACGACCTGCCCTACGACCGCCGCTGCCTGCACGAGTTTGTCCTCTCGGCCCGGCGCCAGAAGCGGCATGGGGTGCGGGCGCTGGACATCGCCAAACGGCTCATCGACTTCGGCTTTCATCCGCCGACGATCTATTTTCCGCTCATCGTGGAAGAGGCGCTCATGATCGAGCCGACCGAGACCGAGAGCAAAGAGACGCTCGACGCCTTCGCGGCGGCGATGCTCCGGATCGCCCGGGAGGCCGAGGAGACGCCCGAGGTGGTCAAGACGGCACCGCACCACACGCCGGTCCGTCGGCTCGACGAGGTCACCGCCGCCCGCCGGCCCAACCTGCGCTGGCGGCCGGGCCCGAGCGCCCCGGCCACAGACTGACCGTGTCGGAGGGCAGGGGCGACGTGGGCGGAACCGGCCGCCGCGCTGGCGCACTGCTGGCGGTGCTGGCGCTCGGGCTGCTGGGCTGCCAGGCACGGACGGATGGGGTGGTCAAGATCGGGGTGGTGGCGCCGTTCAGCGGCTATCCGGGCGACCTGGCCTACGCCGTCCATACGGCGGTGCGTCTGGCGGTGGCCGAGGTGAACCGGGCCGGTGGGGTGAACGGGCGGCCGGTGCTCTGGGTCTCGCTGGACGACGCCAACGACCCGGCTGAGGCGGCCGCCCGGGCCCGCGAACTGGCCGCCGACCCGGCGGTGGTGGGGGTGGTGGGCCATCTCTCCGAGCGGGCGGTGGCGGGGGCGGCCCCCGTCTACGCCCGCGAGCGACTGGTGCTGGCCACGCCGGCCATCCTGAGCCCGGCGACGGTTCAGGCCGGGGCGGGCTATGTTGTCAGCCTGGGGCCGGCGCCGGCCGCCGTGACGCAGGGTGTGCGGCGGCTCGCCGCCGCCCATCCCGGACCACTGCTGGTGCTGACGACCGACGAGGGGCTGGCCCAGGCGGCCGTAGCGGGTCTGGCGGCCGCCGGCCGGCGGGTTCGCCAGGCGCAGCCCGCCGCGTGGCCGGGGACAGCGACGTCGTGGGAAGCGGACGCCATCGTGCTGGACGGGGATCTGGCCGGTCTTCTGGCCGTGGCCAGCGCGGTGCGACAGCGCTGGCCTGGCTGGTCGGTGGTCTTCCTGCCCCCCTGTGCCGGCGCCCGCCGTCCCCGTCGGTGACTAGAAACAGCG
>VAPR01001077.1_pt1 | contig 14829 bp, 14 predicted proteins | sample 3380701 | NCBI WGS metagenome assembly VAPR01 (sample SAMN11536904, study PRJNA540576) | hot springs metagenome | isolation source: hot spring wet sediment | place: Spain: Lobios | collected 2014-01 | reverse complement strand
CTACGATCAGCGGAGCCGGGCGGCAGATGAATTTTTTCCAAGATCAAGGGGTTGTCCCCACGCGCGTGGGGGTGAACCGACGCGGAGTCAGGCCCGCGATCTTCTCAAGTCGTTGTCCCCACGCGCGTGGGGGTGAACCGCGTTGTGTTCCGCTGGCCGGAGGGGAAGAGGGGTTGTCCCCACGCGCGTGGGGGTGAAGGCGTAGATGACGGCGCCGGCGACGGCCACGATGGGTTGTCCCCACGCGCGTGGGGGTGAACCGGAATGGTGTCACCTGTTAGAGCGGGCTGCCCGGTTGTCCCCACGCGCGTGGGGGTGAACCGTTCTCGACGCTCGCGGCTCTCGGCCGCGAGTGGTTGTCCCCACGCGCGTGGGGGTGAACCGTCCGACGAGCGCCCGGTAGATTCGCTGCTTCAGTTGTCCCCACGCGCGTGGGGGTGAACCGGCTGGCTCGAAATCGCTGTCCTTCGCGACGAGGTTGTCCCCACGCGCGTGGGGATGAACCGCATCGTGTAGGAGGTCATCGCGGTGATGAGGCGCCCTGTTCACTCTCGCGAATGAGCACCTGCGCATAGTCCTGGTGCCAGCGGGCTGGGGTCAAGAGCAGCAGAGAGCCTCCCACAGGCAGCCTGGTAGCGCTGGGGATCGATCCGGCACTGATGCCCGGCGGCCCTCCAGGGCCGCCGCCAGGGGTGTCGTCCCCGCCCCGGCGAATCCGTTCGCCGGGGCGGGTGAGCGGGGCGGTGTAGTAGCGGGCCTCGGCCAGCCCCTGGGCCCGGTCGTGGTAGGTTTTCTCGGCCCCACCGCTCGGGAAACAGTCCCGCACGTCCCGGTGGGCCTCGCCTTTCACGAACCAGAGAATCGGCTTCCAGCCCACATAAGATCCCTGAACCCGCATCCGGGCCGACGGCTCCCCTTGCATGATGACGATGACTCGCCAGAATTGGCGGATGCCTCCGACGTCCTCCAGCACCAGCCGCAGCACCTCGGAGAGGGCATAGTGGCCGCAGTAGCAGAGAAGCGACTCACCTGCGGGGAGAGAGGCGCGGGCCCGAAGTTTACCAAGCTTTAAAGCCCGGGCAACGGTGCTTTAACAGCCACCGGGTAGAGTGATCCTGGACAGTTGGTGGAGGTGGGAACGATGTGAGGACACGGGTAGTTGACCTGTATCCGGCAACATCGCCTGGAGGTCGTAGGAGGAAAGAGATGATGAAACGATCACGCTGGTGGCTGTTTATCGGCACCGCTGCTTTCCTGGGGGTGCTTCTCCTGGTCGGCAGCGCCTTCGCCCAGACCCCGACACCGACGCCCACGCCGACAAAGCCGCGCTTCAACTTCGCCGACGCCTTTCTCACGCACCTCGCCCAGGGGCTGGGCATCGATAAGAACCGCCTCATCGACCAGATCCGGACCGCGGCCAGAGCGACCGTCGACGAGGCAGCCCAGCAGGGAGCGCTGACCACCGACCAGGCCCAGCGGCTGAAGCAGCGGATCGATCAGGCGACACCCGAGCATCTGTTGCACCCCTTCGGGAAGCCCTTCCACGGCCGACCCGGCTGGGGCCGTCCGGGGAAGTTCGGCGACCTCTGGCTGGCGGCGGCCCAGAAACTGGGCCTGACGGTGGACCAGTTGCGGGCCGAACTGCGGGCCGGCAAATCGCTGGCCCAGATCGCCCAGGAGAAGGGCGTCGGCCGCGATGATCTCAAAGCGGCGCTGCTCCAGGCGGCGCGGAATCGAATCCAGCAGGCCCAGCAGCAGGGGCGACTGACACAACAGCAGGCCGACCAGATCCTCTCCCGGCTGGAAAGTCAGATCGATCGGCTGATCGACGCCACCCCCCGGCCACGGCACGGGCAGCCGCCGGGACCAACGCCCACGCCGACGCCGGTCCCGCCACGGGCCTGAGTCTCTCCTCCTCCCTCTCTCCCCCTGGCCGAAGCCAGGGGGATTTTCTTCTTAGAAGGTCAACAGGGTCCGGTCGACGACCATGACACTGAAGAGCAGGGCCAGATAGAGGAGCGAGTAGCGGAACAGGCGGCTGGCGGTCTCGCGCCGCAGATCGCGAAGCAACTGCACCGCGTAGACCAGAAAGAGCCCGCCCAGGAGCAGCGCTCCCACCAGGTAGACCAGCCCCATCGCCCGGCCGGGAACCAGAAGAAGCGAGACCGCCAGGAGGAGCAGGGTGTAGAGCACGATCTGCCAGGCGGTCGCCCGGTCGCCCGCGACCACCGGCAGCATCGGGATCCCGGCCCGGGCGTACTCGTTCTTCACCAGCAGGGCCAGCGCCCAGAAGTGCGGCGGCGTCCAGAAGAAAATAACCGCGAAGAGGTAAAGGGCGGTGAGGTCCAGACTGTTGGTGACGGCGGCCCAGCCAACCAGCGGCGCAATGGCGCCGGCCGCGCCGCCCAGGACAATGTTCTGGGGCGTCAGGCGCTTGAGAACGCGCGTGTAGACCAGAACGTAGTGCAGATGGCCGAGGAGGGCCAGCCCGGCGGTCAGCGGATTGACCAGCAGGGCCAGGATGGCCAGTCCCGCCAGGGTCACGAGGATGGCGAAGCGCAGGGCCTGGGAGGGGGTGAGATCGCCGGTGGTCAGCGGCCGCCGGGCGGTGCGAAACATCATGGTGTCCATCTCGCGGTCGAGGTACTGGTTGAAGGCGGCCGCTCCCCCGGCCGCCAGCCCACCCCCGAGGAGCGTCCACAGCAGCAGCGGCCAGGGCGGAAGCCCCCGCGCGGCGATCAGCATCGCCGCCAGGGTGGTCAGAAGCAGCAGCGCGACGATTCGGGGCTTCATGAGCTGGAGATAGACGCCCAGACGGGGACGCCGCGCGGCCGGCGGCTGACCAGCCGGCTCGACCGGGACTTTCCGCTCTGGAGCCCAGTCGGCCAGATGGGCCAGGACCGCCACCGCCACCACCAGGGCCCAGACTGCCGCAGCCAGGGCCAGGTGCGAGGCCCGCCAGATCGGTAGAAGACGGGTCCAGACGTTGAAGGCGCCGTTGAGCGTCTGGAGCAGGAAGAGCACGCCGGCGGCGGTCGTCAGCCAGAGGACGGCCGGCTGGCCCCGCCGGGTCCGCCAGGCCCGGACCATCAGCAGCAACACGTGGACCCCGGCGATCACCGCCACCAGCCGGTGGAGCATATGGATATGGGCCTGCGGGTTGCCCGCTGGGAAGACCTGGAGACCGAGACACAGCGGCCAGTCGGTGCAGCCCAGGCTGGCGCCGCTCCCCAGAACGTAGGCGCCGCTCAGGAGAAGAAGATAGGTGAAGCCCGCGGTCCAGGCGGCCAGACGGGCAAAGCGGTCGCGAACCGGGACTGGCTGCCAGTGCTCACTGAGCACCACCACCGCCAGGGCGACGAGCAGGCCCAGGAGGACCATGGCCACCGCCAGGTGGGCCAGGACGACCATCGGCGGCAGCTCCAGCAGGACCGTCACCCCGCCCAGGAGGATCTGGAGGAGCAGCACGCCCAGGATGGCCAGGCTCAGCCAGACCCGTCCCCGACGATGGCGCTGCCGCCAGAGGATGGTCCCGGTGGTCAGGACGATGAGGATCGAGGCTAAGGCGGCGGCCAGCCGGTGGAAGTACTCGGTCAGGGCCAGAGGATCCAGCGGTGGGATGACCTGTCCGTAGCAGAGCGGCCAGTCCGGGCAGCCCAGCCCGGCCCCGGTGACCCGCACGATCCCGCCCAGAACGACCAGGAACCAGGTGACAATCGCCGTCGCCAGCGTCAGCCATTGAAATCCGCTCATCGGTTTCTTCCCTTGCACACCGTGCTGCTGGGGGCCCGAGGTGGGGGATGCCCGGCGCCTTCTGTCCATTGCTCTCCCGCGGGTTGCGCTTGGATTATAGCCGAGGCGAAGGGCGCCTGTCGAACTCTGCCACAAACGTACCCGGACCGGTCGAGCGGTGTTATCCCTCGGTGGAGCGCTCCACACCACACACCGTCCAGGAGGCGCAATGACCGTCACCGTCTACGCCGCTCACCTCCGGCGGGCGCTGGCCCGCCCGCGGGTTCTGGTGCGCGACCTGCTGCTGGTCCTGGCCTTCGCCAGTTTCACCGCGCTGGCCGCCCGGATCACTCTCCCCCTGCCCTTCACGCCGGTGCCGATCACCGGCCAGACGCTGGCGGTGCTCCTGTCCGGTGTCCTCCTGGGGAGCCGGCGGGGAGCTCTGGCCCAGCTGGCCTACCTGGCCCAGGGGGCGGCCGGGCTCCCGGTCTTCGCCGGCGGCCGCGCCGGCCTGGGCGTCCTCCTGGGGCCCACCGGAGGCTATCTGGTCGGCTTCGTCCTGGCGGCCGGTCTCGTCGGCTGGCTGGCCGAGCGCGGCTGGCGGCTGCACACCGGACGTCTCTTCGTCGCCCTGCTCCTCGGGAACCTGGTGATCTATCTCTGTGGCGCCCTCTGGCTGGCGCGCTTCGTCCCCGACCCTCTGGGGCAGGGGGTCCTGCCCTTTATCCCCGGCGATCTGGTGAAGATCGCCATCGCCGCCGGGGTGGTCCCCAGCGGCTCCCGGCTGATCACCCATCTGCTCCAGCGGGCGGAGACGGACGCCTAGTCGACCGCCGCCCGGCGCGTGCCCCGGCAGGCCCGCAGGACGGCGACGAGACGACGGGCGCCCGTGCGGATCTGGTCCTCGGTCAGGGCGCCGAAGCCCAGGACCAGTCCCCCACGGGCCGCCCGGCCGGCGTAGCACGGCCCGATCGGATAGACGCCGAGGCCCTGCGCCGCTGCGGCGGCCACCACCTGGTTCTCATCGACGTCCGGCGGCAGCCAGAGGGTGACATACAGCCCCGCCGCCTGCCCGCTCACCGTGAAGCCCTCCGCCAGGAGCGGCTGGAGGACGGTCAGCAGGGCGTCCCGCCGGGCCTGGTAGAGACGCCGAACCCGCCGTAGGTGCCGGGCGAACTGGCCGCTGGTCAGGAGGGCGGCCAGGACCTGCTGCTCCAGCGTCGGCGTCTGCCGGTCCACCACCCACTTGGCGGCGGTGAAGACCGGGACCAGGCTCTCCGGCAGAACGATGTAGCCGACCCGCAGCGGCGGGAGCAGCAGGTCAGAGAACGAGCCGACGTAGGCCACGCCCCCATGCCGGTCCAGCCCGTAAAGGGCCGGCAGCGGTCGCCCGTCGTAGCGGAGTTCGCTGTCGTAGTCGTCCTCGACCACCAGGGCGCCGGTGGTCCGGGCCCAGGCCAGCAGCTGGAGACGACGGCGCAGGCTCAGGGTGGCCCCGGTCGGATACTGGTGCGAGGGGGTGACGTAGACCAGGCGCGGGACGGGCCGGAGGGCGGCCAGGTGGTCGACGCTGAGGCCATCCGCGTCGACGGGCACTGGCTGGACGACGGCCCCGCGGGCGAGCAGGCTGAGGCGGACGCCGGGATAGCCGGGCTCCTCGACGGCGGCGGTCTCTCCCTCGTTCAGCCAGACGTAGGCCAGAAGCGTCAGCGCCTGCTGGGTGCCGTTGACGATAACGATCTGCTCGGGGCGGCAGCGCACACCCCGGCGCCGGCCCAGGGCGACCGCCAGGGCCTCGCGCAGCGGCCGGTAGCCGGCCGGCTCGCCGTAGCGGGCCAGGTCGACCCCGCCCTGTGTCCAGCAGCGGGCGTAGAGCCGGCGCCAGAGGGTGCGGGGGAACTCCGACCAGTCGGGGACGCCGGGCTGGAAGTCGAACGCGAACGCCGGCCGGTGGCCGGACAGGAGCGGCCGGCTGGCCTGAAGCAGCCGCTGACCCCAGGCTGAGACCGGCAGGACCGGCTGTGGGGCCGGTGGAGTGGGGCGGGCGACGGGCAGATGCCGGGCGACGAAGGTGCCGGCCCCGACCCGGGCTTCGAGATACCCCTCGCTCGCCAGCTGCTCGTAGGCCAGAACGACCGTCGTCCGCGAGATCCCTAGATCGCGGGCCAGGGCGCGGGTGGCCGGCAGCCGTTCGCCCGGCTGGAGGTGACCGGAGAGGATCTCCTGCCGCAGGGCGGCGCAGAGCCGCTGCTGGAGCGTCCCCTCGCGCTGTTCGGCCAGGGCCAGACGCAGGCTCTCGCTCATCGGTTCGCCTCCGGCGGCTGTATATGGTATGATAATACAGTCAAGAATTGGCTCTTGCATCAGTCCACTTGGGACGCGTATCTTTCTGTTGAAAGAGGATCCCCGCTGAGAGCCGGGAAGGAGGGCAGATGGTGCTGGATCGTGGGACCTGGACGGTCAAGAAGGGCCTGGCCGAGATGCTCAAGGGAGGCGTGATCATGGATGTGGTCACGCCCGAGCAGGCCAAGATCGCCGAGGACGCCGGGGCGGTGGCGGTGATGGCGCTGGAGCGCGTCCCGGCCGACATCCGGGCGGCCGGTGGCGTGGCCCGGATGAGCGATCCCGAACTCATTCTCAAGATCATGGACGCCGTGACGATCCCGGTGATGGCCAAGTGCCGCATCGGCCACTTCGTCGAGGCCCAGATCCTGGAGGCCATCGGCGTCGACTACATCGACGAATCTGAGGTGCTGACCCCGGCCGACGAGCAGCACCACATCAACAAGCACGCCTTCAAGGTGCCATTCGTCTGCGGCGCCCGCGACCTGGGCGAGGCTCTGCGCCGGATCGGTGAGGGGGCGGCCATGATCCGGACCAAGGGCGAGGCCGGCACCGGCAATGTGGTCGAGGCGGTGCGTCATATGCGGGCGGTGATGGACCACATCCGGAAACTGCAGACCATGCCGGTCGAGGAGCTGATGGCCGAGGCCAAGGCCATGGGGGCGCCCTACGACCTGGTGGTCGAGGTGGCCCGCACCGGCCGGCTGCCGGTGGTCAACTTCGCCGCCGGCGGCATCGCCACCCCGGCCGACGCCGCGCTCATGATGCAGCTGGGGGCGGACGGCGTCTTCGTCGGCTCCGGCATCTTCAAGTCGGAGAATCCGGCCAAGCGGGCCCGGGCCATCGTGCTGGCGGTGACCCACTACAACGACCCGAAGATCCTGGCCGAGGTCTCGCGGGGGCTGGGCGAGCCGATGCGCGGGATCGACCTGGCCCAGTTGCGCAAAGAGGAACTGCTGGCGACGCGAGGATGGTGAGCGCGATGCGGATCGGAGTCCTGGCCCTGCAGGGCGACTTTCGCGAACACCGGCAGGTGCTCTCCCGGCTGGGGGTCGAAGCGCCGGAGGTGCGGCGGCTGGCCGACCTCGACGGCCTGGACGGCCTGATCATCCCCGGCGGCGAGAGCACGACCATCGGGAAGCTGCTGGCTCTCGAGGGGATGCTGGAGCCGCTGCGGGCGCGCATCGCCCAGGGATTCCCGGTCTACGGCACCTGCGCCGGCATGATCCTGCTGGCCCGGGAGGTCCTCGGCCGGGCCCTGCTGGAGGGGGAGCCCCAGCCGACACTGGGGCTGCTCGATATCGCGGTCCAGCGCAATGCCTTCGGCCGCCAGGTCGATAGCTTCGAGGCCGATCTGGCGATCCCGGTCCTGGGCGAGCGACCCTTCCGGGCCGTCTTCATCCGGGCGCCGCGGATCGTGCGGGTGGGGCCGGCGGTCGAGGTCCTGGCGACCCTGCCCGACGGCGAGCCGGTCGCCGTCCGCCAGGACCAGATTCTGGCCACCGCTTTCCACCCCGAACTGACCGACGACCCCCGTGTCCACCAGTACTTCCTCAGCCTGGTGGAGGCCGCCCGCCGCGCGCCGGCCCGCTGACCCAACCGCCGCCCGGCCCCTCGGCGGGGCCGGGCTTTTTTATCCCACCAGATAGAGCAGGACGAATACGACCCAGCCGCTCAGGACCACGTAGGCCCAGAGTGGGAGGGTCCGGCGGGCGATCCGGCGGTGGGCGCGGTACTGGCCGCGCAGGGCTCGCCAGAGGGTCAGGGCGACGAAGGGGATGACCGCGGTCGCCGCCACCATATGGGTGCCGAGCAGGGCCAGGTAGGCGGCCCGGAGAAGCCCGGTGCCGGCGAAGAGTTTGGTCTCGAAGAGGAGCGCTCGCGTGACGTAGACCACCAGAAAGAGCCCGGCCAGGACGGTGGCGGTCAGCATGGAGCGGCGGTGCCAGGCGATGCGTCCCCGGCGGATGAAGGCGTAACCGGCCAGCAGGAAGATTCCGCTCAGCACGATGAGCGCGGTGTTCAGCAGAGGGACCCAGAGCGGGGCTTCCGGTTTCACGGTGTCTCTCCGAAAAGAGGGCTGCCGTGAGGGATTATACCGCAGCCGGCCCGCCACCCGCCGGTCGCGGCCCACGCCGGAAGGCGCGGGCGATCTGGCGGAGAGGACCACCGGTTGCGGTGGTCGCCGGGCGGAACGGCGGCGAGCCGGAGCCACAAAGGCCCACCTGACGCACCACCGGCCGGGGGTAGAGGAGCGGTGCGCCCTGGCCGCCGGGCGCGGAGGCGTGGCCTCCAGGCCTCCCCCGAGGGGAGACGGGACGGTCAGCGCCAGATTCCCGGGATCGGGGTCTGGCAGTCGGGGCAGCGGCCGTCGGGGGTGAGATGGTTCTGGCGGACCCGGAAGCCGTGCCGCTCGATGAGCAAGCGCTGGCAGCCGGGGCAGTAGGTGTTCTCGAAGGGGCCGACCTGGCCGGGCAGGTTGCCGGCGTAGACGAAGCGCAGGCCCTCCTCCCGGCCGATCTCGGCGGCCCGGCGCAGAGTGGCCGGACCAGTGTTCTCCGGCTCGGTCATTTTGTAGTCCGGGTGGAAGGCCGTCACATGCCAGGGGATGTCCGGTGAGACGCCGGCGAGGAAGCGGGCGGCCTCCCGCAGCTCGGCCTCGCTGTCATTCCAGCCAGGGATCACCAGCGTCACCACCTCGACCCAGAACCCCAGCCGCCAGGCTCGCTGGATGGTGTCGAGGACGGTGCTGAGCCGGCCGCCCAGGGCGCGGTAGCGGCGCTCGGACATGGCTTTGAGGTCGACCTTGTAGCCGTCCAGCCAGGGGCGGAGGTAGGCCAGGACCTCAGGGGTGGCGTTGCCGTTGGAGACAAAGACCGTCTTGAGGCCCAGGGCCCGGGCGGCCTGGAAGACCGCCACCGCCCATTCAGCGGTGATGAGCGGCTCGTTGTACGACGAGCCGACGACCGCGGCCCCGGCCCGCCGGGCCAGCCGGGCCAGCGCCTCCGGGGCGAGGTCGGTGATCGTGATCCCGCGGCCGGCCGCCGGGTCGCGCAGAGCCTGCGAGGTGAACCAGTTCTGGCAGTTGTGGGTGGCGACAAACGGTGCGAGGTAGGACTGGTCGCCCGCGACTTCGAGATTGAAGACATCGCCGGCGTAGGCGATTCTCTCAATGTTCTGCACCGGGATATACCAGTAGTTTTGGTCTTCGCGGAGATATTTTCGCGGACGCCCGTCGAAGTACCAGGTGACGGAATAGATTCTGGAGGAACTCGCCACCTGTCGCCCCGTGATCGGTCGGGGGCGCGTTTTTTCGGAGACCCTGAGCGCCGGGAAAAGGCCGACGCTCAGGGCGAGCCAGGCGAGGCCGAAGGCGAGATCTTCCGAGACCGTCGTTATAGCCGTCAGGCCGTCTGGTCGGGTATGGCCGTGACCGGCGCAGGCCCGGAGAAAACTGCGGATCACCTCGGGTGGGGCGTGAAAGAGCGCGGGCGGGACCCGTTTTGTCCGCGCCCTCTCGCCGCAGAGACTGGCGAACAGGAAGGCCAGCGAGGTCTTCTCCACCTCCAGCCCCAGCGTGGTCTCCCGGCGCACCCGCGTGGGCCTGACGCCAAAGATATCGGTCAGAAGATGAGCGACCTCGGTAGCGAGCGTCTCCTCCTCAGGGCCACATGAGAAGACCAGCGTCGCGCTCCTGACGCCGTTCTTCGATGGAGAGACATGGCCTTTGGCGCAGTAATATCCCAGCAAAGCGGCCAGCCGCTCATCGAGCGTTAATCTCTCCGGAATACCGGGACAGTGCTCTTCGGGAAAGCGAATGCGGCCGTCTTCTATGGCCAGGGGCGACCGGATCGGCGCCCACGTGTCCAGGTTCCATACCTCCCGGTCGATCGTGTGGCGGAGAGGGCGAACATGGGAGGCGCTTTGGCCAGCACACTGGCCGATGGCCGCCGAGGGCCGCCCCGCCGCCGAGAGGGCCGCCATCTGGGTGACAGGGGCGGGGCTTAGGCGTCGCCACTCCCGGGGCGGCTGAACAGGCGGCCGCAGGATACCGGACACGCTGATGGTCGTGGCCCCGGCTGGTCGACAGAGCCGTTTGGGAACGGCGAGAAAGTCGCCAGGCCTGATCGCTTCTGCCCGAACGAAAGAGGGTGTGGGCGCCGGAGTCTCACCGGCAGAGCGCAGGACCAGAAATTCGTGTTCCGGGGTGCACTCAATCGGCGGCAGGTAGCGGAGATGCAGGCGCAGGAGCGGTCCCGTGTAGGGGTGTCGAAACACTCTGGTGACGGCCTGCCGCTGTCCGGTGTGGGTGTAGACCAGGCATGTGCCGGCGGGCCGCCGCACCGCTGAGGGCGTCGCCAGGTCCGGCGTCCCTTCGGCGAACAGCGTCTCGAGGCGGCGCGGGCCATCGGCGGTCATGATGCGGGTACCGCCCGCCAGGCAGTAGGGGCAGTGGTAATCGCAGCCGAGCATGCCGAAGGTCAGGGTCCAGGAGCCGGGCAGCAGGTGGAAGAAGGGTTTCTTCTCCGTGGGGTCGAGCTGGAGCGGCCCAACGTAGCCCCAGGGCGCGTAGAGCACCCCGCCCTGGTTGAACCGGACCTGGCAGATGCCCCGCAGCCCGTCGAGGATCAGGCAGCGGTGGCCACAGGCGGAGCAGCGCACCCGGTTGTCCGGCAGCCGTTCGTAGAGGACGGCCGGACGGGTGCGGGCGTCGAGCAGGTCGGCCAGCGGGGTGTCGAAGCGCGTTCGGGCCCGGGCCATGGCCGTTTTCTCACCTTCTGAGAAGGATTATAGCGGTGGCCGCCGCCGGCGGTCACTCACTCTCTTGCTTTGTCGTGGTCGGCGTGCTACACTGCCTGGCACCAGGCCAGAGGGTGGCCTGCTACAGTCCGAGCGTTCCTGGGAGGAGCAGCATGAACGGGCAGCGCTCTGTCAGTCGGCGGCGGTTTCTGCGCGGTGTGGCTCTGACGGCTGGTCTGGTGGCGGCGGCTGGACTGGTCCCGGCCTGTGAGACGCTGCGGCTGGGCCAGAAGGAGAAGCTGGTCATCTGGACCGATGCCACCTTCGCCCCGGCGGCCGACGACTTCCAGACCCAGGCCATTGAGGAGTGGGCCAGGAAGAAGGGGGTCGAGGTCGAGAACGTCCGGGAGACCGGTGAGAACGTCCAGAAGAAGCTGCAGGCGGCCATCGAATCGCGGCAGTTTCCCGACATCTCACAGGCCTCAGGCGGCCGCTTTACCCTCTTCTACCCGGCCAAGGTCTTTCTGGATGTGAGCGACCTCTACCAGGAGTTCGCCAAGCAGTGGGGCGGCTTCTACAAACCGGGAGAGAAGTTCTTCACCAAAGAGGGCAAACAGTGGGGGTTGCCCTATTCTATCGACGCCAATCTGATCCTCTACTGGCGCGATATCCTGGAGGAGGGGGGCGTCAAAGAGTTCCCCAAGACCTGGGCCGAGTTCTACGACGTGGCCAAGCGGCTCCAGAAGCCGCCGGACCTCTACGGGGTGGGCTTTCAGATCGCCAAGGTTGGCGACGCCGAGAACACGTTCTCGATTATGATGTGGGATTTCGGCGCCTCGCTGGTCGGGCCGGACTCCAAGACCGTGACGGTCAAGTCGCCGGAGATGGCCGAGTTCCTGGAGTTCGTGAAGAAGACCTGGGATATGGGCGTCTACCCGCCCGGCGTCACCGGCTGGGACAACGCCTCGAACAACACCGCCCTGCAGGATCGCAAGGTGATCTTCATCCATAATCCGGCCAGCCCTCTCGTCTGGTTCCGCAACAACAAGCCCGAGCTGCTGCCCAAGATCGGGGTGGCCGGTGTGCCGGCCGGTCCCAAGGCCCAGTTGAACTATGCCTATGTCCGCGACGGCTTTGTGCTGTTCAACACCGGCAACGACAAGCGCCTTGAGCTCTCAAAAGACCTTATGCGCTATCTCTACAGCCCGGAGGTCTACCGGAAGTGGGTCTCGCTGACCTTCCCGGCTCCGGCGGTGATGGGCATGGAGGATATGGACATCTGGAAGAACCCGCAGCGGCGGGGCTTTCTGGAGGCGGCCAAGACCGGGGTGCTGGACGGCTACCCCGGGGAGCCGACCCCGGCCTATGCCGAGCTGAGCACCCGCTATCCGGTGATGACGATGATCACACGGGTGATCGTCGACAAGTGGCCGATCCCGCAGGCCATCGACGAGGTCGAGAAGATCGCACGCGACATCTACAGCAAGCATTACAAATGACCGGGGCCGGGCGGGCACAGCCTGAGAGGGGCGACCCCTCGGCGGGCCCGCCCGGGTCCCGGGGGACAGGAGGCGACAATGCGCGGTGATCTCACGGTCGTCTCCGTCGGTCGGGGCTGGCGGGCCTGGTGGCGGACGGCCCGGGTCCAGGAGGCGGCCCTGGGCTATCTGCTCATCGTCCCGGCCTTCTTTTTCATTCTGGGGCTCATCGTCTACCCGGCCGGCTGGGCCATCTACCTCAGTTTCACCGACAAGGTCGTCGGTCAGCCGGCCACCTGGGTGGGTCTGCAGAACTACCTCTGGGTGCTCCGCTGGCCTGATTTTGGCCGCATGATGCTCAACACCGCGGTCCTGGCCATCGTCGGGGTGGCGCTGAAGGCCCTGGTCGGGCTGACCATGGCCCTGGCCCTGAACGAGAGCTTCAAATTCCGCTCGTTCATTCGGGCGCTGCTTTTCCTGCCCTGGACGGTGCCCAGTTTCGTGGCCGGTCTCATCTGGCGCTGGCTCTATGATGATCAAAACGGCCTCTTCAACCAGGCGCTCCTGCGTCTGGGGCTCATCGATGCGCCGATCTCGTTTCTGGGTGACGCCCGCTGGGCCATGCCAGCCATCATCACCGTGGTCGTTTGGAAAGGCTTCCCCTTCTTTGGCATCGCCTACTTGGCCGGACTCCAGGCCATCCCCTCGGAGCAGTACGAGGCGGCCCAGGTGGACGGGGCCAACGTCTTTCAGCGCTTCTGGTACGTGACCCTCCCCGGTCTCAAGCACGTGATCCTCATCACCGTGATGCTCTCGCTTATCTGGACCTCGAACACGTTCGATCTGGTGTATCTGATGACCAACGGTGGTCCCTCCAACGCCACCGAGGTCTTCACCTTGCTGACCTACCACCTGGGCATTGTGAACGGGCGGATCGGCGAGGCGGCGACGGTGCCGATCATGGCGATGCCGATCTTCGCCGGTCTCATTGTGATTCTCACCCGCTACATGCAGGAGCGGGAGGAGGGCTGATCCATGGCCGGGGCGCTGCGGCTGCGACGCCGCCACTACAAACAGATCGCCGTCTATCTCACGGTCGGTTTCTATCTTTTCGTGGTGCTGCTACCGCTGTACTGGATGTTTCGCTCGGCCGTCTCGGAGAACGCCGAGATGTACGGGCAATCGTTGCGCTTCTTCCCGACCAAACTCACGCTGGCTCAGTTCGAGGCCGGGTTGAACAAGTGGCGCTTCGGCCTCTATCTGCAGAACAGCCTGGTCATCGCCTCGCTGACGACGATCCTGACCACGATCATCAGCTGTCTGGGCGCCTACAGTCTGGTCCGGCTGCGCTATCCGGGACGGGCCCAGCTGGCTCGCTCGATCCTCTTCGTCTACCTTATCCCGAGCGGTCTGCTCTTCATCCCGCTCTTTATGCTGATGCAGCACCTGGGGCTGCTCAACACCGGCTGGTCGCTCATTATCACCTACCAGACGTTCGCCATCCCCTTCTGCACCTGGATGCTCATCGGCTACTTCAAGGGTATCCCGAGCGAGCTGGAGGAGGCGGCCCTCATCGACGGCTGCCATCGGCTGCAGGCGCTCCGGCTGGTCCTGGTGCCGCTGGCCGCGCCGGGCCTGGTGGCCGCCGCCATCTTCACCTTCACCCTGGCCTGGAACGAGTTCCTCTACGCGCTTATCTTCATTTCGACCAACTCGGCCCGCACGATGCCGGTGGGGTTGGCCGGGCTTATCCGGGGCGACATCTACCTCTGGGGGCCGATGATGGCCGGCTCGGTGATGGCCGCGCTCCCGGTGATGGTGCTCTACATGGCCGCTCAGCGCTTCGTGGTCCAGGGCCTGGCGGCCGGGGCGGTTAAGGGCTGACGGTCTCAGCCGATGCGGGCCCCGGGGGTGACCTCTGTATCGGGCCGGAGGAGAACAACCGCGCCATCCTCGCGGTAGGCGCCCAGCACCAGGACGTCCGAGCGGAAGCCGGCGATCCGTTTGGGCGGGAAGTTCACCACCGCCACCACCAGCCGTCCGCGCAGGTCCTCGGGCCGGTAGAGGTCGGTGATCTGGGCGCTCGACTGCTTGACGCCGAGCGGACCGAAGTCGATCCAGAGTTTGTAGGCGGGCTTGCGCGCCTCGGGGAAGGGGGCGACCTCGACGATGCGCCCCACCCGGATGTCGAGCCGGGCGAAGTCCTCGACGGGCACCGGCGGTTTCGCCTCGGTCACGGCTGCGTCTCCCGGTAGTAGATGATGAGATCGAGCGGCGGGGGCGGATGCCCCAGGCGGGTCAGCAGGTCGGCCGCCTCGCTCCGGTGATGGGTGCCGTGGTTGACCACGTGGAGCAGCGGCTGCCAGAGCGGCTGCGTGAAGGACTGGCCACCGGTGGTGGTATAGGACAGGGGGGCGACCAGCCGCTCTGGTGTGAGGTCGGCCAGGAACCTCACGGGCATGCGGCCGGCGAGGTAGGCCTCCCGGCCTGCGATCGCCGCGTGGCGGATCGCCCGGGCCATGCGCACCGGATCCTG
>VAPR01001076.1_pt1 | contig 14843 bp, 6 predicted proteins | sample 3380701 | NCBI WGS metagenome assembly VAPR01 (sample SAMN11536904, study PRJNA540576) | hot springs metagenome | isolation source: hot spring wet sediment | place: Spain: Lobios | collected 2014-01 | reverse complement strand
CGAGTGTTTGCCGGCGAAAAACGATTTTTGCGGTGCACGAACGCACATTCACAAGAGCGGCGGGCGTGAGCCCGCCGTGGTTCCGTGAACCGAGCGCTGTGCCGCGGAAACCAGGCACTGTTCGGTGACCACGCGACGCAGGAACAAGAGCGGCGGGCGTCAGCCCGCCGTGGGTGTGAGTAACGCAATTGCAACGGTGTTCGCGTAGAGACGGCCGACCGGTCGCCTCTGCGCCACAAATGCGAGCTAGCCGCTGCGAGCGTGCCTCCGAAACCACGGTTGGCGCACGCCAGCCGCTCCTGGGTGCACGGCGTGTGTTCGACCTTAGTTCACCGTGATGCCGGAGAGGGAGGGCATGGTGAAGGAGACGCCGGTAAGCGTCAGGCTCACCCCGTCGGCGTCTTTGATGCTGCTGCCCGAGGGGCGAAAGATTATGCTCTTTCCCGCACCCGCCGGCAGATACGGATTGAACGCTATCCCATTCGTGTCATGATCGCTCGCTTGGATCGTGTAGCGGAAGACCAGCCGATTCGTGCCGCTGCCGGTCAGGTACGGCACATTGCGTACCGTCGAGCCGATGACAATCTGAATATAGGGCGTGCCGGTGACAAAGACCGGCTGGTTGAAGAAGAACTGGAAGGTGAGCACCTGGCCGGTGGTGTAGTGGCCATTGGCGGGAACCAGTATGGACGCGATACTGGCCGGGGCCGGCACATGGGCCCAGAGTTCGTTGCCAGTCGTGCCATCGTTGGCCCGGAAAAACAGCGTGCCGTTGACGTTGGTGTGATAGTGAGGATAGGAGCCAGCCGTGCCCGGCCGGATGTCCTTGACCAGCACGGTGCCGGTGGACGTGCCATTGCTCTTCCAGAGTTCGAAGCCGTTCGTGCCCTCGTCGGCCGAGAAAAACAGCGTGCCGTTGACGTTGGAGAGAAAGGAAACATAGGAGCTAGCCGCGCCGGTCCGGATGTCCCTGACCAACACGGTGCCGGTGGACGTACCATTGCTCTTCCAGAGTTCGCGACCGTTGGTGCCATCGTTGGCCTGGAAAAACAGCGTGCCGTTGACGTTGGCGAACCAGGAAGGAAAGGAGTCAGCCGCGCCCGGCCGGATGTCCTTGACCAGCACGGTGCCGGTGGACGTGCCATTGCTTTTCCAGAGTTCGAAGCCATTCGTGCCATCGTTGGCGTGGAAAAACAGCGTGCCGTTGACGTTGGTGAGTTCGCCAGGAGAGGAGCCAACCGCGCCGGTCTGGATGTCCTTGACCAGCACGGTGCCGGTGGACGTGCCATTGCTCTTCCAGAGTTCGTAGCCCTTTGTGCCATCGTTGGCCCCGAAAAACAGCGTGCCGTTGAAGTTGGTGAGAAAGAGAGGATAGGAGCCAGCCGTGCCCGGCCGGATGTCCTTGACCAGCACGGTGCCGGTGGAGGTGCCATTGCTTTTCCAGAGTTCGTAGCCCTTTGTGCCATCGTTGGCCTCGAAAAACAGCGTGCCGTTGACGTTGGTGAGAAACTCGGGATGGGAGCCAGCGGCGCCGGTCCGGATGTTCTTGACCAGCACGGTGCCGGTGGACGTGCCATCGCTCTTCCAGAGTTCGTAGCCGCTTGTGCCATCGTTGGCGACGAAAAACAGCGTGCCGTTGACGTTGGTGAGACCGGAAGGATAGGAGCCAGCCGCGCCGGTCCGGATGTCCTTGACCAGCACGGTGCCGGTGGACGTGCCATTGCTCCTCCAGAGTTCGCTGCCGCTTGTGCCGTCGTCGGCGACGAAAAACAGCGTGCCGTTGACGTTGACGAAGTTACTCGGAAACGAACTGGAACTACCGGCAAAAATGTTGCGCACCAGGAACGTGGCCGGCACGGTGCGGTCTTCCAGTTGCTCGAAACCCAGCTGGGCCTTGTGAGATGGGCGGGACGGTTTCGGTTGCTCCGCCACCAATCCCAGACACATCCGCCACACGTTGAGCAGCCATTGGCGCATAGCGGGCTCCTTACGGTTGCCGCGACCTGGGAACTGTACTTGCTGGCAGGCAATACGGTCTCAGGTTCGCGCTGCGGTTTTGCTGGTAGTCGAAAATCCGTTGGCCGTGCTCCGGGCCGGTAACCAGCCAGCGCATTCCCAGGTGCATTCGCCAGCGCTGTGTGCACCTCGCCAGCGTTACCGAGCCGGTGCATGCGACGGATACCCATACCGCGTGGCAACGGGCTGCAGATGCCAGGACAACCGGAAAGGAGAGCAGGAATGGCTGCAGAGGGCCAGCGATTCTCACCCGCCCGGCCAGTTGGATGACAGCCGTGGCTCGATGCCAGGTTCGATCTTACCAGACCCGCCAGCCACCGGCAAGCAAAAACTGGCGATGAGTCAGAAGTTGCGGCCGCCTTCGGGCGGCGAACGACCGAGTATGAGTTGGGCCATCAAACAAAAAACTGGGCATGGGTCAGAACTTGCGGCCGCCTTCGCCCCGCTAACGACCGAGTATCAGCTCGGCCGTCAAACAAAAAACTGGGCATGGGTCAGAAGTGGAGGCCGGCTTCGGCAAAAATTGGTGTTGCGGCCATGATTCGAACGCATGGGATGAGTCAGAACTTGCGGCCGCCTTCGGCCCACTAACGACCGAGTATCAGCTCGGCCGTCAAACAAAAAACTGGGCATGGGTCAGAAGTTGACGGCAATACAAATTTCGACTTAATGAAGGCAGTGTTTATGCAACGCCACAAATAAGTCAGAAGTTGAGGGCAATACAGATTTCGACGCCGGGCTCACCTCCGGATAGTGCGGTCATCGGACCGGCAGCACGTCGTTCGCCCACCGACGACTGCCGAATCACGAGCGGCGGGTGTTGGCAATCAGCCCCAGGTTACCAGGCCGAAACTGAGCGGATTGATGGGATTTTTCGGTTTGGGTAACACACGTACGGCAAAGCCGTGCTGGCCGCTGGTCTGGCACAGCAGATAACCGACGTAGAGATGGCGTCCGTCTCCTTTGCTGCCACTGTGGGCCATGCTCACCGTCTGCGGTGCGGGAATCTCCCCGAGTGAATCCACCCGGCCGTGATAAAGTTGCACCTCGACATCGTCGGGGGAAAGCGGCCCGAGATGGACTAAAGCTTGCACCTCGATTTCCTGGCCGACGGCGATGTTTTCGAGATGGTCAGCTTCGACGTTTTCGACGCGTATGGCCGACCAGTTTTCGAGTATGCGACGACGCCAGCGGGCAAGCTGACGAGCCGGCTCAAGATTTTCCCCGCCCAGTTCCGCATAGTGCAACCAGGCCGGCCAGTAACAGCGCTCCATATACTCCTGCAGCATGCGATGCGTGTTAAACACCGGCGTGATCGTCTGCATAGACCGTTTCATCATGCGAATCCAGCCGCGGGGTAAACCGTCACTACCGCGGTTGTAAAAGAGCGGCACGATCTCCTGCTCGAGCAGGTCGTAGATCGCGCGGCTCTCGACTTCGTCCTGATAGTTGAGGTCGGTGTATTCCTCGCCGGCACCGATGGCCCAGCCGTTATCGGTCTGGTAGCCCTCACACCACCAGCCGTCGAGGATACTCAGGTTCAACCCGCCGTTGACGGCGACCTTCATGCCACTTGTACCGGAAGCCTCGAGAGGCCGGCGAGGATTGTTGAGCCAGACATCCACGCCCTGCACCAGCGTGCGGGCCAGGCTGTAATCGTAGTCCTCCAGAAACACGATCCGCCGGCGAAACTCCGGTCGCCGTGCCACGTGCACGATCTGGGCGATTAACTCCTTGCCGCCGTGGTCGCGGGGATGGGCTTTGCCGGCAAAAATGATCTGCACCGGTCGGTCTTTGTTGTTGAGGATTTTTTCCAGCCGTTCGAGGTTGCGGAGGATCAGGGTGGCGCGTTTGTACGTGGCGAAGCGACGTGCAAAACCGATGGTAAGTGCTTCCGGATCAAGTACTTCATCGGCACGCGCGATTTCGCCGGGCGGAGCACCGCGTCGGCGTAACTGCCATTTCAACCGCTGCCGGGCAACGATCACCAGCCGTTCACGTCGCCGTTCATGCGTCCGCCACAGTTCGGCATCTGGAATGTTCTCGACCCGTTTCCAGATGCTATGGTCCGCCAGACGGTTTCGCCAATCCAGGCCGAGATAACGTTCGAACAGCAGATTCATGTCGCGGCTGACCCAGGTCGGCGTGTGTACCCCGTTGGTGATGGAGATAATCGGGACCTCGTTTTCCGGCAGTTGTGGCCACAGTCCGTGCCACATCCGCCGTGCCACTTTGCCATGAAGCTGACTCACGCCGTTACTGATATGGGCGAGTTTGAGGGCGAGGATGGCCATGCTGAACGGTTCATTGGGATCATGGGGATTTTGGCGACCCAGGGCCAGCAATTGCTGCCGGTCGATTTTCAACCGCCCCAGATAGGCGGAGAGGTAATGTTCGACCAATCCCGGCGGAAACAGGTCAATACCAGCCGGAACCGGAGTATGGGTGGTGAAGACGTTGCCGGCGGTAACCCATTCCCGCGCTTCCTCGAAACTCAGGCCGTATTTCTCCATCGCCAGGTGAATGCGCTCCAGTGCCAGAAAGGCCGAGTGGCCTTCGTTCATGTGGCAAACACTGGGCGGGATGCCCAGAGCATACAGGGCCCGCAATCCGCCGATGCCCAGCACCATTTCCTGGCGAATCCGCATGTCCTGATCCCCGCCGTACAGGTAGCCGGTGATCTCCCGGTCGGCGGGACTGTTCTGCGGCACATTGGTATCCAGCAGATACAGCGAAACACGCCCCACCTGAATCCGCCAGATGCGTGCATAGACCTCGCGGTCGGGAAACGGAATGGAAACGAGAATGGGCCGTCCCTGCTTATCCAGTTCGGGAATGACCGGCAGGTTGAAGAAATCGTTTTCCGGATACATCTCCTGCTGCCAGCCGTCCACGTTGAGGTACTGGCGAAAATATCCCATGCGGTACATCAACCCGACACCAACCAGCGGCAGCCCGAGGTCGCTGGCCGACTTGAGGTGATCGCCGGCCAGCACACCGAGTCCGCCGGAATATACCGGCAGGCTTTCGTGCAGACCAAACTCCATGCTGAAATAGGCGATGCGAAATTCGGCTTTGCCGAAATCGGCATGTCGAGCGTAGATGTCCGCCTGAGCTGGAACGGGACGGTTGCTGTCGTCCGGAGTAGAAGGATGAGCTGGGTCTGAATCGCGGGAGGATGCCTGACCGTCAGTAACTGGTGCCTGACTCGCCGCCAGCCGCCGCTTGTACGTCTCCTCATACCAGGTCGGAGCACGGAGGTACTCGTGGAAAGCATGCACCACCCGCTCCAGATGCGCCATGAACCCTTCGTCGTGAGCCAGCTCTTCAAAACGCCGCTGGTCAATCACGCCCAGCAATTTGACGGCACTATGCTCGACTTCCTCGAAGACTCGTTCGTCAATGCGGCGAAAGAGTTGCACCGCGTCCGGGTTCCACGTCCACCACAAGTTGTAGGCGAGCTCTCGCAAGGGCTGGAGCGCTTCGGGTAGTCGCGGCGCCACCGCGAAAGTTCGCAAGGGTATGCCGGTCATGGACTCTTTCCTGCTGGACGAGTTGGCTTCGCCTTCAGCTCCCCGCCACCTCGGGGGCAGTCAGGCAGCGCACCTAAAATTGTACCTCGCCAACGGACTCGTTGCTGCCAGGCCTTTCCGAGCCGGTCTGCAATTTCAGAAAGCCCCGCCCAAGTATAAATTCTGCCAGCACCGCGTCCATGCCGTTCACCAGCAGCGATACGCCAGCATCGGAGATTAGGGCGTGAAAATCCGTTACCCACCGACTTCGGCGGTTTCCTTGCGTCCGCAATCGGCTATTTAACCACGCGTCGCGATCGCTCGCTGGGGAGAATCTCCGCTACACGCGATTCGCGTAACCTCGCGGCACGTTTCGAGCAATCGGATTACGTCCGGTCTTCGCCGGCAGCGAAACAGCAACCATCGGCTGAACAACACCCGCTACCATCACCCGCGTCGCACAACGAGCGTGGTGCAAAGCCGGATCCGTCCGTGGAACCATTTGGCTGAAAATGGGCCGATGTTCAATAATGGTAACATCATTATGGCGCAGAGCCGAACCGGTCGGTAGGACTATCTGGCTCCCTGCTGGCGTTGCCTCTGTCGCGCAACAGGCCGCGGGCTGCTGTGAGCCTGCAGGAAGAAAAATCGGCCGCGATAGTTTTGTCATTGGTTATAATCCTTCAGGTGCCCGCGAAGCTGGAGCGAGGTTGACAGACTCTGGCGGAGGTGATGGTCGGTAAACCGGCAACGCTGGGCAGATGGTCGAAACCTACGCTGGGCGGGAAAGCAGGCAAGTGCTCGCGGTCTAGCTGCGCGGCTTGTCGGAACTGGCTGCGTGGGCAGAGCGTGCTACCAGATCACGCTCGCATTTCAGGCTATGGCTGGCAATGAACATCGCCTCTCAGCTTTCCGCGACTTATCAGGGGGATCGTTATCATGGCCCGTGAAGCATTCATCCGGAGCGTCTGGAGGGCGCACCGACTGCTAGTTCGTCCCAGGGTATCGGTTGATGGCCCGAATCTGGATCCGGAAAAACTGGTGAAAGTTGTCGCAAAGGCGGACGTGTGGCTTACGCCTAACCTGCTCGAAGACTTCAAGCCGCAGGATTTCGCCGACGCTTCTCCGGAACAAAGAGCAGCCTTACAAAGGGCAGTAGAACAGTTCCAGGAAATAGCCCGTCAGGTACCCCCATCTGGTCCGGCCACGAAGAGACAGGCTCGCCTGGGCCGACGGTATTTGCTAACAGTTATCGAGGTTCTGCGACAAATCCTCCTGCCGGAATGGCTCGGTGCCCTCGAAAAGTTGTGTGGCGAGGTCGAAGAATGGGCAACTCGCCGGGATTGGGCTGTGAAACGCGATAAAAAGCATCTGAGCGAACCGCTACTTGGAGATTACTCTGCCCCCCGGCTACTGATTCACACACTCGAGGCTCGGCTGCTACTCGACCCGATAACGCGTTTTGCTGCCGGTGCCGAAGGGCTGGCGGAGTTATGCGTCTTGCCGTCCTATGATTCGGCTCAAATCCTGCGGCACCGCAACCGCTGGTACATCCGCTTGCCGGACGCAGATAGCCGCTCTCAGATGCTTTCTGAAGCGACCTTCGTGAAAACCGTCCGGCAGTTGTTGAAGAGTTTATGAGCAGCGCGGGCAATTTTTAGCATTGCACGTTTAGCTGGTCGCACGCCGTACCCTCCAATTTATGAGTAAACGACAGCAACTCTTAGAGCGAATCAAAGCAGTGGAGCGCGAGTACCTGGTCATTAAGCAGGCGGTGCAAGAAGCTTTGTCTCGCAATCCCTCGCCGCTGCGTTCCGTCGGGCTGGAGTATGCCAATTTCCGACAGATACTGGAAAACTTAGAAGCCACATACATTGTCCGCTTGTTTGCCGTATTCGAAGCGGGCGTGCGAGAGGTGTGGGCGAACCGCTACAGAAGGCGAACTGCACCGCCGATGGAAGTTTTGTTAGATTCGCTGGCAGCACGCCGCAACATCCCCCAGGAACATCTGACCAATGCTCATGCCATCCGCCAATACCGTAATGCCTTGCTTCATCAGGCTAGCGACGACATCGTGCCGATAACTATTGCCCAGGCACGCAGGTGTTTGTGCACGTTCTTTAGTTTTATGCCCGACCGTTGGTAGGAAGCTCGCATCCGCCCCAAAGCGTTTATCTGCCCGGTGCAATCCACTGTGGACGCCAGCGCGTCCGGGCAACTGCCTGGTTGAGCACAGGGATACGAAAACCAGCCGAAGTGAAGCTTACCTGGCGGGATTTTTTGGCGGTAGCCAGATGGCAGGGACTTCCAGTTTTCGGGCTAAGTCATTGAGCGGTGCCAGCTCGTCGGCCACGAGTTTCTGCCACTGGTTGCGGTATTGTTCCAGCTCGGCTTCATGGTCGCGGAGCACCTCGCGCATGCCTTGGGTAACCGGCCCATCGGCATCCAGGCAAACATCGTAGAGCACCAGCAATTTCGAGTACAACCGTGCCCCGCCGCGCTCGGCCAGCAAATCGTAGGAAATTCGCGCCTTTGGATTATGCAGTTGCCCTTCCAGGGCGTCGAGCTTTTCTGCCAGACCTTGCGAGCGTTTTCGGAGATCGGCATAAGTCGGGTTGTCGCCGAGCCAGTGATTTCGCCGTTGCAGTTGTTCCCGGACCAGACGGATGTGCTCGACCAGTTCCGCTACCTCGCCAATGCGTTGCTGCACAAGGCGAGTGAACTGCCAGCGTTCGCGGTAAACACTTTCGGCCAGTTGCAGACGCGGGTCGGGCAGAACTTCCAGCGTTTGTTCCGAGCGCTGCCCATCTACTTCCAGCACCAGCCGATACTTTCCCGGTAACACCATTGGGCCGGTCTCCGGGTTGGCTCCTTCGTGAACGGCACCGGGAATCTTGCGGGCACCTTCGGCGGTCAAATCCCAGACCACCCGCTGCAAACCTGGTTCTGCTATGAGCGGTGCTTTTTTCGGAGCGGGATCGCTGTATTCGCCGGGCTCGCGCGGTTCTTGTGGCGGCGGCGTGCTGGTGAGTGTCTTGACCAGCTGGTGGCTGGCATCGTAAATCTGCAAGCGCACTTCGCCTTTCGGTTTGACCGGCAGCCAGTAGTAAAGCAGGGCACCCGGCGGTGGATTTTCCCCGGCTCCCGGCCCGACTTCAGCGCTGTGATAACGCCACCGTATTGCCGGACGCGGCGGCAACAGCGTCGGCTTCTCGGTTCGCCAGCTGGATTCCGGCAGGCGTAACGGCGTCAGGTCGTCGAGGATGTAAATGGAGCGCCCATTGGTGCCGACCACCAGATCGTCGTTTTTCACCACCAGATCGTGCACTGCCACGGTCGGCAAGTTCCGGCGCAGGCGATTCCAGGTTTTGCCAGCGTCGCGCGAAAACCACAACCCTTTTTCGCTGCCCAGAAACAACAGTCCCTTCCGCTTCGGGTCTTCGCGGACCACGTGCAGGTATTCATCCTGCGGCAACGATGACGACAGCACTTCCCAGCTCTGCCCGAAGTCGCTGGTCTTGAACAGATAGGGGCGAAAATCATTCAGCAGGTGGGCATCTACCACCACATACGCGGTGCCAGCATCGTGCGGCGAAGCTTCTATGCACTTGATCGTCGCCCATTCGGGAAAGGTCGGCAACCGGCTCGTCAGATTCATCCACGTCTTGCCGCCGTCACGCGACAGGTGTAAAAGGCCGTCATCCGAACCTACCCAGAGCACCCCTTTTTGCACCGGCGATTCCGCGACAGCCGAAATGGTGCAATAATGCTCGGCCGAGGTGTTGTCGCCGGTGATCGGTCCACCCGACCAGCCCTGTTTGGATTTATCGTTGCGGGTCAGGTCGCCGCTCAACGCTGTCCAGGTCACACCGCCATCGCGACTGGCAAAAAGCACGTTGCCAGCGTGATAAACCAGATTCGGATCGTGCGGGGAAATCAGAATCGGTGCCGGCCAGCGAAACCGATACCGCAACTCCGCCGCCTCTCCCGAAGTCCGATACGGATAGATACCGATATGCGGTGCCTGACGGTTGCGGTAATCGAAACGGGTAATGATGCCCGCATATTCACCGGCATAGATGATGTTGGGGTCGCGGGGATGGTGAGCGGTGTAGCCCGCTTCTCCGCCTCCAATGGGATACCACTCGTAAAGACTGATGCCGCGGCGGTTGAGGCTATTGCTCGGCCCGGCCAGAGCGCCAATGTCCTGAATCGTGCCGGAGACCCAGTAAGGCACGCGGTTATCCACGTTGATACGGTAAAACTGGCACCAGGGTAACGGCGGTGCGTACCAGCTTTCCCCGCCATTGAGGGTGATATCCACGCCGCCATCGTTGCCGTCAATCATTCGTTTGGGGTCTTTCGGATCGATCCACAAATCGTGATGGTCGCCGTGATGGAAACCGCGAACGGCGTGGAAAGTTTTGCCGCCATCGGTGCTGCGCATCATGGCCACATTCGGACACCAGACAATATCGGGATTGGTCGGGTCCACGGTGATGGTGGAATAATACCAGGCGCGTTGCCGAATGCCGCGCTGATCACTCATGCGTTTCCAGGTCTTGCCGCCATCGTCGGAGCGGAAAAGTCCCCCTTCGACGGCCTCGATAATGGCATAAACCCGTCGGCTGTCGGAAGGAGCGACGGCCACACCGATTTTGCCGTAGGGTTTTTCCGGTAACCCGTGGCCGACTATCTCCTGCCAGGTATCGCCGCCATCGCGGGAAACATACAGACCGCTGCCCGGTCCGCCGCTGGTAAGCTCCCAGGGTCGGCGTCGCGCTTGCCAGAGCCCGGCGAAGATCACGCTGGGATTATTCGGATCCATGCACACATCGGAAGCCCCGGTGTCGGCATTTTTGAACAAAACCCGCTGCCAGGTGCGACCGCGATCGCGTGTGCGATACACTCCGCGATGCTCATCGGGACCGTAAGGGCTTCCCAGCACCGCCGCGAAAGCAATGTCCGGATTGCTCGGATGAACAACGATGGTGCCGATGACCGCTCGGGCTTTCCAGGCATGACGCCAGGTCTGGCCACCGTCCTCGGAGACGAAAATGCCTTCGCCGATCTGAGCATTATTGCGGATGTTGGCTTCGCCCGTGCCGACGTAAAGGATGTGCGGATGCGACGGCGAAACCGCGAGCGAACCGCAGGCGGAGGTCGGCTGATCATCGAAGATCGGTTTCCAGGTAAACCCGCCGTCGGTGGATTTCCACAGTCCGCTGGCAGCAGTGGCGGCGTAATAAATGCGCGGATCGCCGGGCACTCCCGCCACGCGACAAACCCGTCCACCGGCAGCCGGGCCGATCAGCCGAAATTGCAAACCTCGTCGTTCACCGTTCTCCAGCCGGCCATAAGGATCGCTCTGCCCCTGCGTAGCGCTGACCTGCACCAGCAGCAGGAGCGCCACCAGCCAGACTTCGGTTCGGCGCATGCGGTATTCCTCCGAAAAGCATCACGGACGAGATTCGCTGGCACCGGGAACCGGTAGCGGCACCGGTTTGCGTTTGGCGAAGTAATCGCGGACTTCCTGCTTGAGAACTTCGACAGCCCTGGTGAGTTGTGGATCGCGGCCTGCCTGAAGATCGTCGGGATGGGGTTCGACCACGATGTCGGGAACCACCCCCGCTTTTTCCATGTTGATTCCCTGCGGTGTGTACACACCGAGTCGGGGCACGCGGAAAAACGAGCCATCAATCAGCCGTTCGTTCACCGTGCCAATGACCAGTCCGCCGGTCGGTACGCCGACCAGTTTCCCCAACCCCAGTTCGCGGAAAGCATTGGGGAAAATCTCGGCATCGCTGAAGGAACGGTTATTACACAGCACAACCACCGGCTTGGTCCACTTGCGATCGTAGGAGCGAAGCACCGTGCCATACTGACCCTCGCGGCTGACAAAGTAAGTGTGTTCTTTGCCCCCTAAAAAGGAAAGCACCTGATCGTGGGTAAATCCGCCACCGTTGAATCGCACATCGAGGATCAGCCCATCCTTGTCGAAATGCTCCGAGTAAAGCGCTCGCACAAACTCGTCCAGGCTCTCGAAATCCATGGCGCGGAGGTGAATGTAACCGAGGCGGCCATTGGAAAGCTCGGCAACCATGCGTTCATTGCGGGCGACCCAGTGGCGGTAATAGAGTCGAGCCGCTTCCGATCGCCGGATAGGACGAATCTCAACGATACGCGAATCACGACCGTCGGGAAAGCGGCTGACCTGCAGGCGGAGGGGTTCGCCAGCCTTGTCGTTGAGAAGTCGGCTGAGGTTGGTCTGGTCGGTGAGCCGTTCTTCGTCTATTGCCACCACATACTCGCCGGGACGCAACTCGATACCCTTGCGATCGGCCGGGCCGCCTTTGAGTATTTCGCGCACTCGCAGGGCCGGGCCGGGATAATTCTCGTCCCACAGGATACCCAGTTCGGCGGTCTGTTCTTCGGGGCTACGGTTCTGGCCACCGATGCCCAGATGGGAGGCGTTCAGTTCACCGAGCATGAGACTGACCAGGTCGTAAAAATCTTCGACACACGCAATGTGGGGCAAAATAGCACTGTATTTCGCACGCACCGCTTCCCAATCGGCCCCGTGCAACCGCGGATCGTAGAAGGAGTGCCGCAGCTTCCGCCAGCCTTCCGCGAACATTTCCTGAAACAGGGCCGGTCGTTCGATCCGCAATCGCGCCTCGAAGCGGAGCCTGGCGGGAGTTTCAGCCGTCGGTGCGGTTCCTGGCGTGAGATTCGGACGAACGCTGCGCAGGGCACCGAATTCGTCCAGAAACAGGAGCGCTCCCGAACGAGTCCAGGTGATTTGCCGCGGTCGTACATTGCCGACCGTCAGGCGGAAAACCTGTTCGCCGGTTACACTCGCCAGCCAAAGATCATCGCCTCCCAGAGCATTGGAACGAAAAGCGACGTAACGACCATCGGGGCGGATCACCGCTTCCGATTCGTCGCTGCTCATGGCCGTCACTCGCCGCACACGCAGATGAATGTCGTCCAGATCGATTGGCAGGCGTTGCTGGCCAGGCTTACTGCCGGGCGAACCTGAAGGTTTCGACGGACTGGTCGCCTGGCTGCTTTCGCCAGCCGGTTTCTGCAACTGCATCACAAACACGTCCAGGTCCTGCCGACGCTGACTGATGAAGCAGAGCAGTCGGCCATCCTGACTCCACGAGACGCCGAAATTGCGGGTGGCGTAGCGCGTGATGTTGACCGGTTGGCCACCGCTGGCCGGGATCAGATACAGCTCGCTGGCGAAATGGGAGTCCATCCGCGAATAGACAATCCAGGAACCATCTGGCGACCAGCTATACTCGATGACACGCGGTTGTGCGACCAGCGGTTTGGCGTCGGAACCATCCCGATTCATTACCCACAGCGTTCCCTGACGCAACACCGCCAGTTTCTTGCCATCGGGCGAGAAAGAAAGACCCGATTCCGGTCCCGCGTGGTGTGTCACTCGGCGAATGCGATACTGCCGGGCCTGACCGAGTTCAGCACCGGGCGGCTCAGCGGATTCGACCAGGTAAACGTTTTCCTCACCGTCGCGGTCGGAGATAAAAGCGAGAGCCTTGTTATCCGGCGACCAGACCGGCTCTCGATCGTGAGCCGGGCTGTTGCTGACATTTCGCGCCTTGCCCCCGCTGGCCGGCACCAGGAAAATTTCCCCGTGCACCACGATGGCCAGGTGTTGTTCGTTCGGCGCCAGGGCGTATTCGGTAACTCCCTGGGTGAAAGTGCGATAGATGTCGGGATTGCTGGCCAGATCAGCCCGCGCCACGATGGGTATCCGCTGCGGTTGGGCATGGACCTCGCTTACATGCAGCCGGTACAGCTCGAAGCCGCACTCGTAAACAATCCATTCCCCATTGCGGGAAATGCGTGCCCGGCGCACTCCTTCCTGCGTGTGGTGCGTAATTTGCACCGGCAATCCCGTGCCATCGGCAGCGCGACGGAAAATATTGCTGACACCGTTTTCCTCCGACACGAAATAAATCCACCGGCCATCCGCCGACCACATCGGCGATCCGTCCTGACCGTTGAAACTGGTCAGCCGGCGATGATGCGTGCCATCGGCGCGGCAAACCCAGATGTCATCGTTGGCCGAGCCTCGATATCCTTTGCGATACCATAGTCCGGGCCCGCGGATGTAAGCGAGTTCCAGACCGTCCGGGCGAAAGACACCGTCGCGGCCTTCGTCGAGCGGGAGTCGGCGTTCGCGGCCACCTTCGACCGGCACCAGATACATTTCCGGTAACGGCGGGAACTGCGGCGTGCGACGCGTGGAAAAAAGGATATATCGCCCATCCGGCGTCCAGTCGTTGACCAGTTCGTTTGCGGAATCGAAGGTGAGTCGCCTGGGCGGACCACCTTCCACACTGACCACGAATACATCGTAACTGCCGTAGCGATTCGAACTGAACGCCAGCCAGCGGCCATCCGGGCTGAACACCGGATTGATCTCGTGCGCCTCGTGAGTCGTGATTTGCCGCGCCACACCTCCTTCCGCCGAGACTATCCAGATGTCGCCCAGATAACTGAACGCCACCCAGCGACCGTCCGGCGAAACATCCGGCGTCCGCGCAAAGCGAACGGTACCCGGCGACGCTTCCTGCGCACGAATCGCCTGAATTCCCCACAACCACACCAGCATTACCAGCGCATTCAGCAGCATCTCGCGCAACAATTTCTGATGGCACATGGCTAAGTCCCCGTGGTGCAGTTTCGCAATCGTAACGATTCCCCGTTGGTCAGGCTGGCCTTTGCCATGCTGGCACCCGACGCTTCTAAATTAGCAGACGACTGCTGGCGTGTCCAAGTCACAAACGCCCGGCTCCAGGGCTGCACCGCCACCGAGGTAACGGCAACTTCCCCCAAGAGGCCCGATGCAAGCTGCAGACACCCGGATCGAGAGCAGCACCGAATCCGCGACGGCCGTGCGCCGAGGGCATATTCCGAAGTGGCGCACCAGGCGAGTAACTCTTGCTCTTTGCGATGGACGAACGCACATGCACCAGGAGCGGGGAGCGTCAGCTCCCCGTGGTTCACGGAACCGCACCGGCAAGGGAGTGCGACTTTTGCCATGCACGACGTACATGCACAGGAGCGGGGGACGTCAGCCCCCCGTGGTTCGCGGAACCGCACCGGCAAGGGAGTGCGACTTTTGCGATGCACGAACGCATGTGCACCAGGAGCGGGGGGCGTCAGCCCCCGTGGCTCGCGAAACCGCACCGGCAAGGGAGTGCGACTTTTGCGATGCACGAACGCGTGTGCACCAGGAGCGGGGGGCGTCAGCCCCCCGTGGTTCACGGCAACGCACGT
>VAPR01001075.1_pt1 | contig 14852 bp, 12 predicted proteins | sample 3380701 | NCBI WGS metagenome assembly VAPR01 (sample SAMN11536904, study PRJNA540576) | hot springs metagenome | isolation source: hot spring wet sediment | place: Spain: Lobios | collected 2014-01 | reverse complement strand
GTATTCCATCCCCTTCTGGACCAAGGCCTTCACCTTCGGGACTTCGCTCTCGGGCACATTCCACGTGATCGGTTGCGGCGGGCGTTAGCCCACCGTGGTCGTTACCGCATCTCAAGAGCGGCAGGCGTCCGCCCACCATGTCCATCACCGTAAAGCAAAAGCGCCAGACATCAGCCCACCGTGTTATTCCGCTATCCTGCAACGCAGACCGGCTATTCATTCAAAAACGCACTGACGAGCAACTCCGCGGCGTTGCGGTAGGGATTGCCGACCAGGTGTCCGCTACCATCGGGGATGCTGTCCTGCACCAGAATTTGCCGCAGCAACGGCGCCAGGGCTGTCGAACACACCAGCGTGCACACGCTGGGCGAAAGCGTCAGAGCTTCGTGGACATATTCCGGTTCATCGCTGGCCAGGGTTGTCGGCAGGCGGAAGGATCGCAGTTCCGTTTCGGCCTGCGTGAGAGCGGCGACGAGTTCGGCAGCCGTCGGCGTATGCTGGATGCGCACGCAGATCGCGTCCCACCAGTATCCGAAAGCCGCTGCGCCTTCTCCATCCACCCAGAAGCTGACGACTTTTTGCAGCAGAGCTTCGCGGCTGTCGGCATTGTCGCGGAGGACGAACGGCTTGCGATTCTGCCAGATCATGGGCATGACCGGCCCGCGATGGACGAGCAGGATGAATTGATGACGCTGGCCGTCTCCGCTTGCGGAAGTGTATTCCAGCAAATTGCGGCCGCTTCCGAGATTGTGCGAGGTGGCGAAAAACGGCGAACCGTCGAAACAGCTTAGCGTTCGTCCCTGTGCCAGTGTGCGCAAGACTGCCCGGCCGGGAAATTGTCGCGCTTTTTCTCCGAGTTGTCGGGCTTTGAGCAGGTAACCGCCGGTCTGGTCGTCTTCGATGTCCCGAAGCGGCACCTGAAAAGCACCGTCGAATTCGCGGTTCTCGACGCGATAGTCCACAACGTCAATGCGAGCAAAGCGGCGATGCCCGGCGTAGGCTTGTATTCCTGGGGGTGGTGCTAGCCAGGCGTAATGTTCTATCCGGGCACGCGAATCGAGGATAGTTGTAAAGCGTTGCCACGCCGGTGGACTGCTTCCTTCGGGAGGATTGTACCCGGCAACAAATTCTGCACGCATGGCTGTGGTGAAGAGATCTACCTGCATCGCTGTTCCTCCTGTGTTGCTGGTGGTGCTGACGAAGCTGACCACACCGATGGCCCGGCAAGTGTCTGGCCAGGCGTTACATCGAGCCGAGCGTTAGACGCTTCGACTGTTGAGCACGAGCCAGAATTCTCCGGTGGAAATGAGGGTCACGTAGCTGGGGTAACCAGCCAGGGTGTAACTGGGCTGGCCGTCAATCATCTCGCCATTGGCAGCGGCGATGGTTACTTCATGCGAGTTGTTACTGGTTTTGATGAAACGGATGGGGTCGCCCGGTTGGGTAACTGCCAGGGGTGGGAGGGTAATGGTCATGGGCGCTGTATTGGGAACGAAAATGGTCTGGTGCAGGGCAAATCGCCCCAGCACACGATCACCTTCAGCCGGCAGAATGCTGACGCTGGACACGTCGGCGCGACTGCGCTGGGGTGGAGCGACGAGAATTTCCGTGGAACTGAGGACGGCGACGACGGCGCCAGCCAGATTGCCATACGGCCCCGGTTCAAATTGCACTTCCTGGCGATCGCGAGCAAAGACTCTGCGGCCGATGTGCTCGGGACGGGCCTGGGCAATGCGGAGCACCAGCAGCATGGGGCGATCCACGCAGATGCGATACTGTCCGGGAGCAGCCCCCGGTGGCACGGTCACGTTTTCCTCGCTCAGGCCGAGAAACCGCAGCGGTTGCCGCTGGTCGAAAATCGTGGCGTAGCCGGTCTCGGTCAGACCAAGCAAATCGCCGACATGGTACTGCTGGGCTTCGCCGTTGAGCGGCCACAGGCGACGGGTCTCGCTGTAGGGCACGGTAGCCAGACGACTCACCATGATGCACCTCCTCTCTGTTGCCGGCCCCGGGAAGTCCGCCCTTTAGCGTTGCCTTCCGAGGAATTGGGCGACGGTCATTCCCGATTGCCGATAGACCTGCACAAAGCGTTCCCGTGAAAAACCGAGCTGGCGCAGCTCGGCAGCATGCTGGTCGTAATAGGCTTCCACCTCGCGGCAGGGGTCTTCCGCAGCGCCATTTGCTGGAGCCAGGCGTTCGGCAAACTGCACCAGCACCGGAAACGATTCCAGCCAGGACAGAAACGCATCCAGCGCCGTCATGGTCTGTTCCCCGAACCGATGCACCTGCGAATTGTCCAGCAACAGGGCCAGCTCGACCAGACGACCATCTTCGAGCATGGCTGGTAACAATTTTCCCTGCACGAGCAGCCGTTCACAAAAGGCCAGAATGCGCTGGCGGCGAGCGTGAACGTCGTGCTCGCCGAGCACACCAGCAGGACGGATAATGGCCACACAGGGAGATTCCGGCTCGCTAAAAGTGGCCAGTGGCAAATCGGCCAGGCCGTGCACTGCCGGTAATTCTCCGCCCAGCAACGCCACTCGCCGCAATGTCCACCCGTAATGTTCTCCCGCGTGCACGAAATCCTGGTAGAGCTCCACGGAAACCTGTCGGTAGGCGCGCTGATTGATCAGTCGAGCCACGGCGGGCGGCACTTCGGCAAAATCTGCATACAATCGCGCCTGCTCTCGCCAACAACGTTCCACCCACCCGGCCGCCGGTAAACCGGTCTGTCGCAACCAGCTCTGGTCTTCATCGTGACCGAGCACTACCGGGGGCCGCAGAATGGGTGGATCGGCGTTGCGCAAACGCTCGAAATTGACCGCGATGCGATTCAGGTCGGCTTCGGTAAAGGTGTAACCGTTCCAGGTCCCTGCGGCGAAAATTTCCACACCCTGGACGCGCGCCAGAGCAGGAACACAAGCATGAGCCGTCGCGGAAGCGTGCATGGCCAGTTCTCCTTCATGAAGCCACCGAATCAGATTCGCTGAGCGATGGGCTATGGATTGGGCTGTGCTGGAAAGGATCGGCGGGTTCCGCACCGAGTGCGTTATCGTGCTCGAAATCGTGCCGCTTGTGGCGAGTGTAGCCGTTGCGCTCTGCGTGGAAGGACGCCATCTGCGGCCGGGCATCGTTGACCGTCTGGCCGGGCGATTTTGCCGGAGACACGCTCAGGCGATCCGTCGGCTCGAAAGGTGGTTGTCGGCCATAACGCAGGTAAAGAGCCCGGCGCGACAGAGGCAGACCCAGTTGCAGCAAACCGCGATCGATTTGCCAACTGGCCAGCAGCTCCCGATCGTTAACGCCGACCAATTGCACCCGCGGTAACTGAGCGCGAGCGAAGTTCAGCCGGACAAGGTCAGGTACCAGTTGCGTGTTGAGCGCATCAGCAACGACTTGAGCCAGATGCCAGATCAGCAATTCGGCAGTGCTGCGATGCACTTCGCCAAGACTGCGTGCTCCGGTGCGAACTCCCTCCAGTCCGTGCAACAGCGCTCCGGTGATGCTCAGGTAAATTTCGTGGCGGAGATCGCGTACCGCCTGGGCGAAATCTTCGGCATTGCGACCGGCCAGGGTGAGCGGCACAATTTCCACACCTTCGGGCAGCGTGATATAGCCCGCATGACGCACTTCGCGTAAAGCCTGTTCCAGAGGCGTCTGCCAGTCCCCACGGAAAGCGGGATACCGACCGACCAGAAGCGGTTGACTGAACCGTTCCAGAGCCAGCATCCGCAATTTCCAGGCGGTGTCCAGTGTCCACCAGGCGCGATACGCCGCCAGCAAATCCGACATGCCGAACGGATTTTCATACAGGGGCAGATAACGCAGGATGACAAAATCCCTCGGGTCGAATCGCTGTCGGCCATCGGCACTGGTTACGGCAGTGATGTTGCAGAACGAGTCGGTTTCCAGTCGAAACCAGGTTGGGTCTTTCGCCTTGAGGTCGCGCAAAACAATTTTGCCGGCCCAGAGCCCATCCCGCCGCAACTCCCAAACCTTCTCGGCCACGCTGTAGCCGTCCAGCAGGGCCGGCAACAAAATTGCCTCGCAGATTTTGCGAAGCCCCCCGGCAAACTGCGTCAATACGTCATGGACAAACCGTGCTGCCTGCCGATCGGCTGAACGGTCGGGGTCGGCCGGAGCCACCTGCAGATCGAGACTGGCCACCGCAGCAAGTTTTTGTAACAGAGCGGCCTTCACCGTCGGCTCGCACAGCATCTTGCGAACAATGCTTCGCCACTGGTGCGGATCACCCGGCAGCTCGTCGTACCAGGGCAACAAACGGTAACGCTCCAGCCGAAAAGCCTCGCCCAATTTTTCGCGGAAAACTTCGGACGCGCTCAGCCGATTTGCTGCCTGCCCTCGCCGTTGCCGCCACCAGCGTTGCACTCGCTGCCACCAGCGCATAGGCGTCTCCGCGGTCGCTTGACCCTGTTGCCAGGGATTCTCGTGTAAGTGTACGCATGTTCAGTACGCGGCATTAAAGCAGACCCGCCCGAGCTGAATCAAGATCACTTCGCAAAATTTTCACCCGAGAGCAGACCTAACCTGTGTTGCTGCTGGGAGAAAATCCCTCTTGGCCAAAACGTGCCGAGTTGGTTAGCATTACTGAGAGCGACCTGGCAGGCGCAGCTGGAAATGGGCGTGATGTCACCATGCTGCAACGATAGCGATGATGCCAGACCTGGAACCGCCAGGTCGCGGATGATACAGGGCATTCCCGCGGCGGTCATCCAAATACTGCGGAGACAGGCGCACGCTCGAAGAGAGTGTGAACCTGGCCGCCTCACTCATGGGAGCTGACCATGCACAGGAAATGCACAGTGTTGCTGCTGGTAGCCAGTCTGGGGCTGGGCGTGCGGGTCTTCGCTGCCCCGAATCCTCAGCCGACCGACGAAGCACGGCTGGAAGTATTGCGACTGGGTGAAATCACCGGCGAGCGACTTCTCCGGGATACCGTTCAGAAACTCAGCCGCGAAGCTAAGCGGGAACAGTTGCGTCGGCTCATTCAGGCGGGTGTAGCACTGGCCAAAGAGAAAGATTCGCCGCTCAGCTACAACGCCGCGTACATCCTGCTCCAGCTCTGCGACGACGTGTATGACGCCGACAGTGCCGAGGTGCTCTACCGCTTTCTGATGGACAAGGCCCGCCTGCTCAAGAGTGAGAACCGTCAGGCCGAGCTTCGCCTGACCATGTTTTCTGTGCTGGTGCGGACTCGCCGATTCGCTCAGGCGGAAAAAATTGCCAAAGAATTCCTCGAAACTCCTGCCGAACGTCCGGAATTGGAAAGGCGCAAACCTGTAGTCCTGCTTCAACTGATCCCCGTTTACGCCTACCTGGATCGTCTGGACGAGGCGAGGAAAATCCTGAGCAACCTGAAACAAATTCCCGGTCTGGATTCGCATCCGCTGATTCTGGAACGGGAAGCCTGGCTGTTGCGTTTCACCGGTCAGTACAAAAAGGCCGCGGAAATTTACCAGAAAGTGCTGAAAGAGCTTGAAGACAACGGCGATAACGCCGAAGCCGATTGGATGCGTTACAATCTGGGCGGTTTGTACGCGGAGATGGGCGATGTGGACAAGGCTACCGAATATTTCCAGGCGTTGCTCAAAAAAGACCCGGAGAACGCCGGTTACAATAACGACCTCGGCTACATCTGGGTCGAGCACGACCGCAACCTCGAACAGGCCGAACAAATGATCCGTAAGGCCTTGAAAAAGGAGCCGGACAACGCTGCCTACATTGACAGTCTCGCCTGGGTCTATTTCAAGAAAAAACAGTTTGCGGAGGCGAAAAAGCTCTTATTGCAGGCTGTCGCTTTGCCCGATGGTCAGCATCCCGAACTTTATGACCACCTCGGCGATGTGCACCTGGCGCTGGGCGAGAAAGAGGCAGCGATCGCGGCCTGGAAAAAGGCTCTGGAACTGGCCAGTCCCAGCCATCGCGACCAGCAGCTCAAACGCCAGGTCGAACAGAAAATCCGCAAAGCCATGGAAAAGTAACGCCAGGATGCCGCTGTCGCAGCATGCCTGATAACGGAGCCGGCGATGGGTTTTTACGACCGCGAATATGCCCGCGATCAGCGAGCGTTTGCCTGGGAACTGAACCAACTGGGGCTGAGCAAAACGCTGGTCATCGTTCACGCTGGGGTGTACCTGGTGCAACTGGTTACCGCGGGCCGTGTGCGTTTTGGTGCGGTTACCGAGTTCCTCATGCTCGATATTGCTGACCTGCATCAGGGCCAGGTCTGGCGATTGCTCACGGCCATGTTCATTCACGATCCGCACAACTGGCTGAACCTGGTCTGGAATCTCGTGCTGTTATGGTTCTTCGGGCCGCTGGTGGAATCGCTTTATGGCCAGCGGCGGTTTTTGTTCTTCTACCTGCTGGCCGGGCTGGTGGGTAATCTTGCCTGGTGGCTGGTGAATCTCTGGCATCCTCATCCGCCAGCACTGTTCGGAGCAGCGCCGGCGATCACGGCCGTTCTGGTGTTATGCACGTTTCATTATCCCCGCCAGACGGTGCTGCTCTTTTTCGTTTTGCCGGTGCCCTTGTGGCTGATTACGCTCCTTTATGTCGGCAAAGATGTGGTCGGTTTTCTGCAACAACTGGGCGGATTGGGGCGACCGGGACTGGCAGCAGTGCACGTAGGTGGGGCTTTGTTTGCCGTGGTTTATTACCAGTGGTCGCAGCAGGGCTGGCGTCTGGTCGAGCGCTTCAGGCCTGCCCGAACCCGCTCTATCTCTTCCACGCAAGCAACGTCATCCTCCGCAGTGGACGAACGCCTGGAAGCTCAGGTGGATGCCATCCTCGACAAACTCAGCCGCCAGGGAAAAGATGCCCTCACGCCCCGGGAGTGGGAAATCCTGCACCGTGCCAGTGAGGCTTACCGCCAGCGCCGGTAATGGGAAGACGGTATGACGTTTGCCGGTTTGCTAGCCGACTGGCTTTCGTCACCAGCCGGTCGTCTGACCGAGCTGGCGTGCTGGTTTCTGGCGGCTTACTTGCTCGGGGCAATTCCGTTCGGACTGCTCCTGGGCTGGTGCATAGCCGGCGTGGACATTCGCCAGCACGGTAGCGGTAACATTGGCGCGACTAACCTGGCCCGTGTGATCGGCTGGAGGTATTTCCCGCTGGCTCTGCTACTCGATTTCGCCAAAGGGGCGATACCAGTGTCGGCGTGGTTATGGCGAACAGGGCACCTGCAAGCGGTTTTCCGCCCCACCGCGGTTGCGAGTCCGGGCCTTCTTGAACCTCTGCCACTTCACGAACTCGATTGTGCAGCCCTGATCGGACTGGCTGCGCTGAGCGGGCATCTCTGGCCGATTTATCTGCGGTTCCGTGGCGGCAAAGGTGTGGCCACCGGTGCCGGAGTTGTCTCGGTGTTGATGCCGATGCCGACTTTGCTGGCGGCCCTGGTCTGGGTGATCGTGGCCTGGATGACCCGCTATGTTTCCCTGAGTTCGCTGACGGCAGCGGTGATGCTGGTGATCGGCCAGCTTCTGCACACCTGGCCCGACTGTTTCGCCCCGCCGCATCGCGCCGCCAGTTGCCTGGCCCTTATCGGAGCGGGAATCGTCTTCGTTCGGCATCGGGAAAATATCGTGCGCTTGTGGCAGGGGCGAGAATCGAAAATCGGTCAGCAGGTGTCGGTAACACCGGCTGCAAAAATGCAGGCCGATGGTTTGCATGGCGAACAGGATCAGCCTGGACATACGCCCACCACGGGAGAATCTCCGCCATGAACCAGCCCTCACCAGATAGCCGCAAAATGTTGCTTTACCTGCTGCAGGCCGTTCACCTTGTCAGCAGCGGTGTCTGGCTGGGTGCCCTGATTTTCTTTCCGTTCTGCGTGGCCTTGCCGGTGATTGACGGCATGCAGGCACTGGCAAAACGACCGGACAACTGGTTACATCTGCACTCCGAAAAAGAGGGTATCCGTCTTGCTGGCGAGTTTCTCGATATCGTGTTTGCCCGCTACTTCCTCTTTCAGCTGGGCTGCGGACTGGCAGCGCTGATCCCGGCAATGCTGTGGTTGCGTTATCCTGGTAAGGTTCACCGCTTCCGTGTCGTTTTGCTGGTAGCGGCGGTGCTTCTGGTGGCGGGCAACCAGTGGTGGCTGGCGAAAAAAGTTCACCACTGGCGCCACGCTCGTTATGGCCCGGAAGCCACCTCCACGGATTCGGTCTCGACAAACGTCGCCCGGTCCAGCGCGGAGAACACCCCGACATCGGGTGCAGATGCGGAACAAGCATTCTGGTTCTGGCACACGCTGAGCCTGGCCGCGGATTTGCTGGTGCTGGTTCTGGTATTGGTCGTCCTGCTACTGGCTCCGTTCGTGCCGGGCGTCGGTGTGAGTAGCCGTGTTGAGTCGGCAATAGCGATACAGGGCCTGAATGCGAGCAACCTGCCACTCAGTAGCGCCGCTGATCAGTAACACCAGCACCACAAACAGCACGTGGTGATGCGGTTGCGGTAAGAGATCCAGGCCGCCGAGCTGGCGGGCGTATTCCAGAATCAGACCCAGGTAGGCAAGGGTAACCGCTGCCGTCGTCAAACGGATCAAACTCCGTCGGCCCCAGAGTCCAGAACCCACCACCAGCGCCGGATAGCCAACTACCAGCGGTGTGAGCTGGTCTTCAGCCAGCCAGAGAATTGCCGTTAGAAGGGCCACATCGAGCAAACACCAGCAGGCCGGTAAATATCTGGAGCCCCACTCCGTGCGGTTGAGCCAGCGCAAACCGATCACGGCCAGGACCCAGATGCCCAGCAGCCCGAGGATGTGGTGATGAACGGGCGGCGACAGTTTGGGACTGACGGACTGGTTGAATTGCACGATGACGGCAATGATAAGCAGCCCCAGTAAGTGCAGAGCAAAAGCCGGTTCTCGGCGAAACCATCGCCGCAATTTTTGCCACCAGGAATACGGTGCGGTGGCTGGCGATTCTCCTTGCAGAAAACGCTCCAGGTCTTCGGCCAGCTCCCGGGCGCTACCGTAGCGTTGCTGGGGATCCTTTTCCAGACATTTCAGACAGATTAACTCCAGATCGCGGGGCACCTCCGGTCGCAATTCGCGTAACGGCGGCGGTTCGCTTTCCAGAACCTGCAAAACAATTTCCACCGGATTGTTACCGACGAACGGCGGTCGGCCAGTCAGTAACGCATACAGAATCGCGCCCAGACTGTACACATCGGTGCGGGGAGTGATAGCGGTGGTGTGTCCTTCGGCCTGTTCGGGAGCCATGTAGCTGGGCGTCCCCAGTACCGTACCACTCAGGGTGCGCGAATCTGTCGCCTGCAACCATTTGGCCAGGCCGAAATCGCTGACATAAGGTTGACCACGCTCATCGAGCAGCACGTTGGAGGGTTTCAGATCGCGGTGGATAATACCGTGCTGGTGCAGGTGATCCACAGCGCGAGCGACGGTGGCAACCAGTTGCACAGCCCGTTCGATCGGCAAGGGGCCAGTTTCCAGCAGGCTTTGTAAACTCTGCCCCGCGACGTAATCCATAGCGAAGTAGTGGTGACCTTCTTCCTGGCCATAGTCGAATACGCTGATGATATGGGGATGGCGAATCTGTGCCGCTGTCCGGGCTTCCTGCTGGAAACGGCGAATCTGCTCGGCATCGGCCAGGTAGCCGCTCAGGATCATTTTCACCGCGACGATACGGTTCAACTCGACGTGTCGGGCCCGATAAACCACGCCCATACCCCCGCGGCCAATTTCGTCCAGCAACTCGTAACGACCAAACCGGACTCGCGTCGGTTGGTGATTTTCCTCGGAAACTTCGGCGGGCGAAGCGAGGGTTTCGTCGCCCGTTGCGACGGGCTTCGGGGAATCGGAGAGCGAAACTGCCCGGCTCGGGTCTTCCGGGACCGGCTTGCATGCTCGCAGCACATCCAGACAATCGAACAGTTCCGCCAGATGCGGATATTGCTGACGCCAGTGTGGCAATTGTTCCGGCGGAGCTTCCCAGTAGGCTTCCAGCACAGCCGCTTCCTGTTCCGCTTCGGTTGCGGATACCGTAAGGGGTTCCGGTTCTGGTTGCGGCTGGGAAAGCGAGTTGGGATCAGCTGGTTTCGGCATCCGCGTATCGTGCATGACTGCAATGCTACCCGCCAAAAATGCGCTCGCCTGCGCTGGCAATGCACCGAAATCCGGATATTCGGGACGGTTTAAATCCGCGGCGACTTTTCTGTGAGCGATGTGGCAGAGGCAGTTTCGCTCAGCCCGTGCCGTCGAAATCTTTTTGCAAAGAGGTTCCGGCAAGGAGTTGCCGAAGTCGTTTGACTGCTCGGAGCCAGATCATTTGCACAGCCGGTCGGGAACGCTGCAAGCGCTGGGCGATCTCCGCAAACGGCAGTCCCTGCAGATGCCGCCAGATAAGCACCTGCCGATACAGCGGCGGTAACTGCTCTAATGCCTGGTGTAACAGTGCCTCGCGTTCACGAGCAGCCAATTTATCCACGGGAGCCCAGGTATCAGCAGCGAGGTGGAGTTCCGCCTGCCCGGAATCGTCGTGGGTTTGCAGAGGAACTTCCTTCTTGAGCGAGCGCTTTTGTGCCTGATAAAGTCGCCGGGCGGCATCGTGGGCATTGTTTTCCAGAATCTGGCGGAGCCAGGCTAACAACTCGCCAGGACTTTTGCCGCGAAACGCCTCGAAGGCCCGATGAGCATCCAGCAAAGTTTGCTGCACCAGATCCGAAGCATCCAGCCGGGCTTCCGGAAAATGTCGGGCATACGCTCGCGCCATCAGCAAAAGGATACTTCGGCAGCGAGCGAAAAGTTCATTGCGAGCCCCATGCTCATCCCTGGCCTGGTGCAGTAACTTGGCCAGCAACGATTCGCTTTTCGGCCCCATCGGCGTTCTCCACCGATTATTCGGGCAGCCCAGGAATTATCATCGCAGTTTCCAGCATTCCTGGCAAGTATCGGAGGCAAGCCGAGAACGTGACCGCGATGCTGGGCCGAAATGCCAGGGCTAACAGTCAACCACGATCGGCCGGCTCAGGAAGCCGGTGCCGATCGATTGTGCGACACCGTATTGAACCGTTACCGCAAGCAGCGTTTCGCTTTACCGCGTGGACATGCTGGGCAGCTCACGGTCGCGCAAGCAGTTGCCGGGACCGACTGCCAGCGCCGTTTCGATTGACCGGGCCGGTATCCCTCTGGCTACCGGCCTGGTTCGGGGTAAGGCGAATGTTCGTGTTGGCAAAGATGGCGAGAATCACCGGCGATGCGGAAGTGCTCCGAGGTTCAGCGAGCGGTGTCGCTACTGCCGGGCGACCAGGGCAACCGTGCCGGTAAGCCAAGAATCCGAGCCAGCAGGTAGTAAACAATCGCCCCGGTCAGCAGTGAATAAACTCCCGTCGGGTGCGCTCGCCAGGTATGCCACCAGGTATCGGTCGCCTTGACGTCAATTCCTAACAGGGTGCCGACCATATCGTTGTTGCTGATGCCAACAAGGAAACCGACGAGCCAGGCACCGTAACCGGCCCAGTTAATTCCTTCGCGGGGCCCGGACCAATTACCGCCGGAAAGAGCGAAGTCGGCGATCATGGCGCCGATGACCGGTCCAAAACTCGCCCCGATCAGTCCGAAATAAGGTGCCAGCTGCGCCGAGGCTCCGGTCATGGCGATGAGAATGCCGACCGTAGCGCCAGCCAGGGTGATCGGCAAGCGTGCTTGCGGGCGTGCCAGCATCGTGGAGAGACTGTTGCCGATGATGAACGAACAAAAACACGCCGGTGCCATCGAGCCAATGGCAAAGAGGATGAGCATGGTTTTGGCGAGCCAGTTCGGCTGACCGTTGCTGGTGTTGAGCATAGCCAGGGCATCGCCGTAGCGCAGCGACATTTTGCCAAACTCCCCGCCAGCACTGCCAAATGCCCCAGCCACGGTGACCAGTGCGAGCCCGGCGGTGAAAATCACAGCCAGCCAGATCCCGAACACGCCACCCCATTTCACGTCGTCCTCGTTGCGGTTATTGGAGCAGAAATCGGCACCGACCGCGCCAGCCGTGCCGAAAAAGCCCACCACCATCTGGATGACGAACAGCGTGGCCAGGTTGATCGGGTCTATCACGTCCACACCCGCTTGTTGCTGAGTCTGACGGAAACCATCGAAGTTGCCGTAAAGCAACGCCTGCACGCTGCCAATCAGCAAAAGCAAAATCGGCACGATCGGGAAAAACTGGGCCACGCGAGCTACATACTGAATGCCCAGACCGCCAATCAGGGCAAAAGCGTAGCCCCAGACCAGGGCCATGCCGATGAACAACGGATCGAACTGGGGCGCGAGTTGCTCAGGCGGCAACTGTGAGAACGTTTTCGGGTCTTCCGGGAGTCCATACGGAGTAATGGCCGGCAAACCCAATCCATTGAGGATCAGTTTCGTCGAGTAATACGTGGCCACGCTGTACCAGCCGATCTGCAGCAGGCCCATGAAAATTCCCGGAATCAGAAAACCGCCACGGGCTCCGAAGGTGCTGGTGCCAACGATATAAAGCGGCAATCCCGTTTGCATGCCCAGCAGGCCCGGCACGTAGTAAAACAACAGATGACACGCTGCTCCGGCAAACACTGCCCCGATCAAGACCGCCCACAACCCGCCATAGCGAAACGCCTCGCCCAGTTGATCGTAAAACGCAATCCAGAGAAAAATTCCCGCGTAGCTCGGTGCGGTATTGACATACCAGGGAGCGCGTTGGTCTGGAGGAACCGGTGTGGCGGTACGCAGGTAGGCAGGAATCGCCGCATTGCCGTTGGCCATGATTACTTCCCTCGTTGTCCTTGTGGCGAGCACATGCCCGCCATCCCCTTCGGGTAAGATGCCGGCAGAATCGAGCCGTCGAGGATGCACCTGGCAGCATTGGCAGTATAACTAGCCTCAGCTTCGTGGCAAGCAGAAAGGGAGAAATATGTTCGGAATCGAATCCTGGCCGGCCTGGTGCGTGCTGGGTTCCCTGGTGGTATTGCTGTGGCTGATCATGCGGGTGCAGGTGCAGGCGTTTGTGGCCTTGCTGGTGGTCAGCATCGGACTGGGATTGGCGACCGGTATGGAACCGGTGCAGGTCGTCCGCGCACTCGGACAGGGTGTCGGCGAGATTGCTCGAGAAGTGATTCTCGTGCTGGCTCTGGGAGCCATACTCGGCAGGGTGCTGGAAGCATCTCGCGCTGCGGAAGTTTTAGCCGAGACACTGCTGCGCTGGTTCGGACAAAAGCAGGCGCCGGTGGCGATCCTGCTATCCGCTTACCTGATCGGCTTGCCGGTGCTGTTCAACGTGGGATTTCTGCTCTTGATTCCGATTGTGTATCGGCTGCACGAAAAAACCGGGCGTTCGCTGTTGGCCTATGGCCTGCCCATGGCGTTCAGCCTGGGATTAGTGCATTCTCTGGTACCTCCGCATCCCGGCATCGTGTATGCCGTGGGCGCCCTGCAGGGAAACATCGTGGAGGTGATGCTGGGCGGTGCGCTCCTGGCGGTGCCGATGGCACTGGTCGGCTGGTTCGGTCCGGGTCGAGCCTGGGCGAATCGGCAGCATGTAACCATGCCCTCGGCTCTGCATCAGCCGGCGATCACCACCGCTTCACCCGCAGTACGGCATTTCTGGCAAGCCCTGCTCCTGGTGGTGTTGCCCCTGGTGTTGAGCACGCTGGGATTCGCCGTCGAGGTACTGGAACGGCAGAAGCATATGCCGGACTGGCTCCGGCAGCCGCTGGCGATTCCCGGTCTGCCCCTGGTAACGCACAGCCTCGCGCAATGGGTGCGGTTTTTCGGCCATCCGGTCATGGCACTGGCCAGTTCGACGGCACTGGGCCTGGCCTGGTGCTGGTATTACGGCGGGATGAATCGAGCTCAGCTGGCGAAATTAACCGCCCGCGGGCTGGAAGATGTCGGAGCGATGGCACTGTTGTTTTTGGCTGCTGGTGCTTTCAAACAAATCCTGGAAGCCTCCGGTGCAGGCAAACAGTTGGCCAGCTGGATCACCGCACTGCCGTTCAGTCCCGTGTTGCTTTGCTATCTGGTAGCGGTGGTTACGCGGATTGCTCTGGGTTCTGCTACTGCTGCCATCGTTACGGCTGCTCCGTTACTGGCTCCCGTAACTGCTCTGTATCCGGGCCAGGAAACGCTTTTGATTCTGGCGCTGGCGTGTGGGATTACGTTCATGACCCAGCCGGCCGACAGCGGATTCTGGATGGTCAAGGAATATTTCAACCTCAGCGTCGCGGAAGTGATGATCCGGTTCAATGCCTGCCGAATTACCATGTCGCTGGTCGGCCTGATTTTGCTGGTGCTGATCGCCAGGCTGCTGCAACCAAGTTCGCTCTAACCGCATGGGATTCGCCCAACCCGAACAAGATCGCCGGACGTCAGCCCGCCGTGGTTTCTAACCCCGGTGCAGTCGCGGACGTTTACCACGGTGGGCTTACGCCCACCGCTCCTGGTTGGCGAGACGTGCGTTCGGCGAGCAAAAGCGGCATTCGCGATGCACAAACGACAATTCGCAAGAGCGGCGGGCGTCAGCCCGCCGTGCGTTGGGAAGGCGTGCATACAGCAAGAGTGCGACTTTCTGCGGTGAGCGAACGATAACAAGAGCGGCGACCGTCAGCCCGCCGTGGGTTTCAAACCCCGGTGCAGTCGCGGACGTTTACCACGGTGGGCGTAAGCCCACCGCTCCTGGTTGGTGTGCGGACGTCTGCCGGCGAAAAAACGATTTTTGCGATGCACGAACGCACAGTACTAGGAGCGGCGACCGTCAGCCCGCCGTGGGTTTCTAACCCTGGTGCAGTCGCGGAGGTTTACCACGGTGGGCTTACGCCCACCGCTCCTGGTTGGCGCGACGTGCGTT
>VAPR01001074.1_pt1 | contig 14863 bp, 13 predicted proteins | sample 3380701 | NCBI WGS metagenome assembly VAPR01 (sample SAMN11536904, study PRJNA540576) | hot springs metagenome | isolation source: hot spring wet sediment | place: Spain: Lobios | collected 2014-01 | reverse complement strand
CGCACGGACGTTCCCCGGCCGGAGAAGTTGGAAGACTTTCAATTTGACCGCACCATTCAACTTCGATGCACAGCCGAATGCGACGGTCTCATTGTAGCTGCCGCCGAATGCACGCGGGTCTACCAGGCGTCGCATGTGCAAACGCAAATGGTCCGGGAAGATGGACTTGCAGCTCTCTTTTTTGTCAATCCGGATGCACCACCTTCTCCCGGCATTCTCGTCCTGGGCGGTAGCGAAGGAGGTCTTGTCACCGCTTCCCATTATGCTGCCCTATTCGCATCCCACGGTTTTCCTTCCCTGGCCCTCGCCTATTTTCAATGCGAGCATCTCCCAAAACGGCTGGAAAACATCCCGCTGGAATACTTCGAAACAGCAATCAAATGGATGCAGCGGCAACCTGCTGTATCTCCGGAACAGATTGCTGTGTTCGGACGTTCCAAAGGTGCAGAGTGCGCATTGCTGATCGGATCAACGTACCCGCAAATCAAGGCAGTGGTCGCTTCTGTGCCCAGTTCAGTCGTCTGTATCGGTTCCTGGTCGTCGTCACTTCAGCCTGATGTGTATAACCCGCAATCATCCTGGTCACATCACGGGATACCCCTGCCGTTTATCCGCTGGACGGAAGAGCAGTGCAAGGAGGCAATGGCATTGATTGAAAACGATCAACGATTCGATCACATCCATCGAACAGGGTCTCCACTGCCGCATGATCACGGATCGACTAAGGCAAGCGAACTTCCCCCATCCATATGAGCACCTGCTCTATCCGGGGACAGGTCACATGATTCGCCACCCGTACATTCCTACCACCCGTATCACCATGAACGGTGGCAGTGCCAAGCAAAATGCATATGCTGCCGCGCACTCGTGGAAACATGTGCTGCATTTTTTGCAGAAGACGTTTAGGAACCTGTAAGCCTGTTGATACAGAAAAAAGGAAGCGGCACATCGTCCGCTTCCTTTTTCATGTATGCTTTCGATTATCTTAATCGTTCATCAATGAAACACTTTTACTTTCTCTATTTTGCCCAGCTTGTCGGGCAAGCTCCTTCAAATATTCTTGACTTTCCAAAGGAGGCCGTGCTGTATCGACAACCCGATGATAGCTGCCATTCGAGTGCAACTCTCTCGCCTTCACATTGTCATGTAAATAAATGCCGAGGATTTCCTTTACTCGTTGTTTCATTCGAAGATCACGGATGGGAAACAAAAGCTCCACCCTGTCTCTCCATGTTTCGGGTCATCCAATCAGCGCTTGCCAGGTATATTTTTTCGTCGCCGCCGTTTTGATAATAGTACACTCGGCTGTGCTCCAGGAATTGCCCTACAACACTGATCACCCGCACGTTTTCACTGACGCCGGTTATGCCTGGGCGCAGACAACAAATCCCTCGAACGATCAGATCAACTTTTACTCCAGCTGCAGATGCTGCATAGATGGCCTGTATCAGTTTTTTATCGGTCAAGGCATTCATTTTTGCGATCATATGCCCTGGCGCTTCCGGAGTACTCCTCTTGATTTCATTGTCAATTAAGGAAAGGATCTCATTTCGCAAATCGATAGGCGCCATCACCAATTCATGGAGAGCGGGGGTATCTGAATAACCAGACAAATGGTTAAAGAACAAGGTTGCATCCTCTCCTACCGCCTCCCTGCTCGTAAACATCCCGAGATCGGTATACAGCTTTGCCGTTTTCTCATTATAGTTTCCTGTGCTGAGATGCACGTATCGTTTGATCCCATTTCCTTCACGTCTCACTACCATGCTGATCTTGCAATGCGTTTTCAAACCGACCAGGCCGTAGATCACATGACATCCAGACTCCTCCAGTGTTTTGGCCCAGTTGATGTTGTTTTCCTCATCGAAGCGCGCTTTCAACTCCACCAGCACTGTGACTTGCTTTCCGTTTATTGCCGCGTTGGCCAGTGCCTCTACCAGACGGGATCGGGGAAGTACCGCAGGAACCCGAACGACTGGAAAATACTCATTTGACTTGTGTTCACCCTTCCTGGTTAATTGAACGGCCAGGTTAAGCGTCTTGTTCATCAACATGGGAAAGGGACGGCTGGAATCTACCGCCATCGGTGTTAAGACAGGAAAAACCTGTTTATCAAAATAAGCTCGAACCTGTTTCAATTGCTCTTCATTTAGGTCCTCTGCTTTGATGAATTCGATTCCTTCCTTTTTTAGTTCCGGAATCAAAACGGACGTGAACTCCTGGTATAGGCGGCGAACAAGCGTATGGGTACGAGCGGAGATCGCAGCCAACTGCTCTTTCGGGGTCAAGCCTGATTTGTTGTCAGGATTTTGAAACCCCTCTTTTACTTGATCCTTCAGGTTGGCAACGCGAATCATAAAAAACTCGTCGAGATTGGAGGAGAAAATGGATAGAAACTTTAATCGTTCCAATAGTGGATTACTTGTATCTGATGCTTCTTCCAGCACTCTTGCATTAAATTCCAACCAGCTTACTTCCCGATTAAAGTAGAATTCTCGTGAATCATATGGATGTGGAAACGATCGTTTGTTTTCCATTGATCATTCCTCCGCTTCAGACATAACAGTATTTTGAACCTCCTACACGAAAAAATACCTCGTACCCAAGATCAAGACGGACCACGTGTACGATTAAACGGTTGAGAATAGAAAAAGAAGCGGCACGTGGCCGCTTCCTTGTTGGTTGTTTTTGATTAGTACATGTTCATGTACTGCTCGCGCTCCCACTCGTGTACGCGCGTGCGGAACATATCCCACTCGATTTCTTTTGCTTCAATGAAGTGGATCAGCGCATGCTCGCCCAGCGCTTCGCAGATCACTGGATCGTTTTTCAGGCACTCAATCGCTTCTTTCAGCGTAGACGGCAGGCTTTCGATGCCGCTTGCTTCGCGCTCCGGTTCAGACATCACGTAGATGTTGCGGTCAACCGCAGGCGCCAGCTCCAGTTTGTTCTTGATACCGTCCAGACCTGCTTTCAGCATGACAGCCAAAGCCAGGTACGGGTTGGCAGCCGGGTCTGGGTTGCGCACTTCGATACGGGTACCCATGCCACGGGAAGCCGGGATGCGGACCAGTGGAGAACGGTTTTTCGCGGACCAAGCTACATAGCAAGGCGCTTCATAGCCAGGCACCAGACGCTTGTAAGAGTTGACCAACGGATTCGTGATCGCTGCAAAACCGCGCGCATGGTGGAGAATACCAGCCAGGTAGTGCTTGGCAGTTTGGCTCAAGCCCAGTTCATCAGACTCATCGTAGAATGCATTTTCTTCACCACGGAAGAGAGACTGGTGAGCGTGCATACCGGAACCGTTTACGCCGAACAGCGGTTTCGGCATGAATGTCGCATGCAGACCGTGTTGACGAGCAACGGTTTTTACCACCAGCTTGAAGGTGAGGATTTGGTCTGCTGCTTGCAGTGCGTTGGCATATTTGAAGTCAATTTCGTGTTGGCCAGGAGCAACCTCATGGTGAGACGCTTCGATCTCGAAGCCCATTTTTTCCAGCGTCAGCACGATGTCGCGACGGCAGTTCTCACCCAGATCCAGCGGAGCGAAGTCGAAGTAACCGCCTTGGTCGTTAAGGTCGAGGCTAGGCTCTCCTTTTTCGTCCAGTTTAAACAGGAAGAACTCGGGCTCTGGACCCACGTTGAATGCGGTAAAGCCCATCTCTTCTGCTTCTTTCAATACACGCTTGAGGATTTGGCGCGGGTCGCCTTCGAACGGGCTTCCGTCCGGCATGTACACGTCACAGATCAGACGTGCCACTTTTCCGTGTTCCGTACCCCATGGGAATACCACCCATGTATCGAGATCAGGAACCAGGTACATGTCGGATTCCTCAATGCGTACGAAGCCCTCGATGGAGGAGCCGTCAAACATCATTTTGTTGTCCAGCGCTTTTGGAAGTTGGGACAACGGGATTTCCACGTTTTTGATTACACCCATCAAATCAGTGAACTGAAGACGAATGTAACGCACGTTTTCTTCTTTGGCCAAACGCAAAATGTCTTCTTTCGTGTACTTGCTCACAGTCTCTCTCCTCCTCAATCATCTTGGCAAATGGATTTATTAGTGGAAGAAGCGGGATAGCTCTCCACGAATCAACGCGGTCTCGCCATGGCGAGATGCGTTGCGGTACATGATTTGCTGCTTCAGGAGCTGGTGAAGTTCCTTCTCGGAAATCTCCTTGCGCTTTTCTTCGGACTTGACAGTGATCTCTGTCTTCTCCTGCACGGGTTCCTGCAGTTGAAGAACCTGCTTGATGCCTGCGATATTCAATCCTTTTTCGATAAGCGCCTTGATTTCCAACAGACGGTCGACGTCGTTAAAAGAGAAGAGACGCTGCTTCCCTTCGGTTCGTGCGGGATAGATCAGGCCATTCTGCTCATAGTAGCGAATCTGCCGAGCAGTCAGCTCCGTCAACTTCATCACGATGCCAATGGGAAAGAGGGCCATGTTACGGCGAATGTCATCACTCACGACTTGTCCCTCCTTTTCTACATGTAATACCTACCGTTATTGTATGCGTTATCAATAACTCTGTCAACGGATGTTAGGAAAGTTTACAAATTCACACATCATTTTGACGATATCCCAACCCCGCGAGAACGAAACGGAGAGTATCCTCAGCCCATTCTTCAGGAGGCTGATCCCCCTCCGTCAAGAGCGGTGAAACAAACGTGTTCTGTTTGGGAAACAACACGCAGCCCATCACGAACAACATGGTCAAATCGAGGGAACGGAAGTGAAACAATCCTTTTTCCCGTCCGGACTCCAGTAAGTCACGCACTTTTGACCAAATCGGAAGAGTAAATTTGCGAAGCTCGGCGCTTCGAGGAGTCTCAAGCTCGATTTCCTGGTGCAAAATGGTGACCATCTGCGGGTTGTTCGCGCGAAACTGAACAATGTGCTGGATCAGTGTGGTCAACCCGGCTACCGGGTCTACCCAGTAATTTTCCTGCTCCAGGTCTTGGATGCGAAAGCAGAAGTACGTTTCGAAAAGAGCGTGAAGCACCCTTTCCTTGCCTCCAAAGTGGTACGAGACGAGGGAAATGTTTACCCCCGCCTCATCGCATATGTCCCGCACGGTTGTTCCCTCGTAACCCTTCTCGGCAAACAATTTGCGGGCTGCAGAGAGAATTCGCTCCTTGGCATCAGCTGGCCGTCTGACCATGTGCCTGTGCCCCCTTTGCTGCGGAAGACATACCTCTTTGCTTCACCGCGACAGATGCTGCCCCAATGAAGACTGCGACAACGGAAATCACAGCAAGCGCTCCTGCGTCGGCCAGCACGTCTGGTCCCCCGAACAGCAGGTTCATCAATCCTTCGACCGCATAGGTGGCTGGCAGGTAATCGCTCACGAACTGGTAAAAACCAGAAAGAAGCTCACGCGGCACCATTGCTCCCGAAGTGACCAGCTGGACGGAGAGAACAAGGATGTTGAACAGCATGCCGGCAGGGCCAACCCAGAGTAAAAAGATCTGGGCTACGGACAAAAAGGTCCAGATGATCAGGGCGAGGTACGACCAGATGATCACAAATCCGGCCTGTGTTTGATCTCCGAGGAGAGAAAGCAGGGTAGTTCCGACAAGTGCGACCAATACCGAAGATACTCCGTTGATTACGAGACGGGCAGAAAACTGTTTCCACGGTACTACTGAACCGCCAAGCATCATGGCGGACTGTTGAACATTCAAGCACATGATCATGGAACCGACGTACGAGGCGAGCACCATCATCATCGGCACCATCTGCATGGAAAAGCTGCCGACCGGATGAATCGACTGGGTGGAACCCACTACCCGCTCCGACAAGTTTACAGCCAGACTCCCCGCTTGTTCTCGCGGCAGATTCATCTGCTCAAAGGTGAGCGCTAACCCTTTTGCCGTTGCTTCCCGGTTTACCTGTGACGTAATCGCAGTTGAAGCGCTTTGCATGACACTTTTGACCATGGCCGGGTTGGACTCATTTACGGTGTATTGGATGGTTGCAGTACTTTCTGGCGTCTGCAGTTTCTGCGTAAAATCGTTTGGGATCGCGACCACCATCTGCACCTGTCTGGATTCCAGCATGGCGTTTGCCGCTTCCAGTGAAGATGACTGTACCACCTGAAACGGCAATTGTTTGGCAAGATTTCCTGCCACTTCGCTACCCGCTCCCTGATCAAGAGTAACTACAGCGATGCGGAAGCGGTTCACATTTTCACTCACTCCATCGTACCCCGTCATCCACACAACACTGAATATCAGTTGGAACATCAAAGCGATGACCACACCAACAATCGTCGTCGGTTTTCGCAGAAACGCGCTAATCGCTTCTTTCATCATAAAGTCCCCCCTCTCAAACATTTGTTTAAAACATTTGTTTGAGAATAGGATATGGTAAACTGGAAGTTCTTGTAAACAGTCAAACTGCCACGCGATGAATGGAACATCATTTTCGATTCGCTGCCTCATCTTGAGAAGGATGTTCTTTTGTGATCCACTCAACTCATCCAGTTTCAGATGCTTGGACAGGTAGACGTAGGAAAACGCCTGCCGAAACGTCAGGAAGTACGGAAGCTGCTTGATCCATTCCTGTTCAAAGTGGTTTTGTTTTTCATACCCCTCCTGGTAGTGTGCGAGAAAATAGCGGGCAAACTCCGCTCTCTTCTCCTGCTCTTCCGCCGGTATGGAAAGGATCGCGTGATAGAGAGAGATGGCGATATCGTAAACAAACCAGCTGTATTCGCAATCGCCAAAATCAATACAAACAAGATTACTGCCGTTCACAAAAAAGTTTCCCTGATGCAGGTCATTATGTATCATCCCGTATGTATGTCTATCTTTATTCATCGCGAGCAGATCGGCGCGATACTGCAGCCACTTTGTACGAACTGCATCCCCTGCAGCTTCGGGAAATGCATCCGCTTCAAAGAGCTCCCCCTCCAGGAATTCTGCTCGTTTCCACAAGGGATTGGAAACCGTGTATTCTTTCGTAAGCGCATGCATGCGGCCCATCATCTCGCCCCATTGGGTAAACAGCGCGGCATTCCATACTCGCGGGTCTGTAACATCCACACTGCGCCCTTCCGCTTTTTCATAGGCAACCGCAAGCCATCCGTCATCGATCGGTTCAAGCCATTGCCCTTGTGGAGAGGCAACCGCCTTCGCAAGACTCACTCCGCGATCGGACAGGTAGTTCATCCAATCGAGCTCCCCCAGGATCTGTTTCTCATCCTCCCTGCGCAAAATCTTGAGGACAAATGCTTTTCCTTCTCTTTCACACTCGTACACGTTGTTCGAAAAGCCGCCCAAGAGCCGAGCTGTGTTCGGTTCAGCCCCGTACCGTTTTACAGCCTCTTGCAAAATCGTCGACGAGAATTCCATTTCAGCCCCCCCCCTTTTTCCTTCTATCAGTACGACAATGTCCTGGAAAAGGTTTCAATGTCTGGAAGTAAAAAAGCGATAAGCGTCTTCATACGCCTATCGCTTTCCGTTTCTCTTACTTCGACGGCAGCTCCAGCAGCCCTTTTGCCAACAATCCATCCAGAGCTGTCAGGATGCCCACCTTGACATGGGAGTAGGTCAGTCCGCCCTGTACGAAGCCGAGGTACGGCGGTCGGATGGGGCCATCTGCCGAAAACTCGATGCTCGCACCCTGGATGAAGGTTCCGGCAGCCATGATCACCGGATCGGCATACCCTGGCATCTCGCTGGGATATGGCGTCACGTGTGAATCAACCGGCGCCGCTTTTTGGATTCCCTGACAAAACGTGATGAGCCGTTCAGCCGTACCGAATTCGATCGATTGGATCAAATCGGTGCGCGGCTCGTGCCACAGCGGATTGGTTCGGAAACCTAGCCGCTCCAGCAGTGCTGAGGAAAAGATTGCTCCTTTCAGTGCCTCCCCCACGACGTGCGGTGCGAGGAAAAAGCCTTGGAACATTTCATGAAGGGAGTACAGGGACGCTCCCCCTTCCGCCCCGATGCCCGGCGCGGCCATGCGGTAGGACGCAAGCCGGACCAGCTCTTCTTTTCCAACCACGTACCCGCCGGTTTTCACGATGCCGCCGCCCGGGTTTTTGATCAGCGAGCCAGCCATGATGTCCGCTCCCACCTGCAGCGGTTCCAGCTCCTCGGTAAATTCGCCGTAGCAGTTGTCCACAAAAACAATCAACTGCGGATGAATCTCCTTCACAAACTGAATCATTTCCTTGAGCTTGGCGATCGTGAAGGATGGGCGGTCCGCATACCCGCGGGAACGCTGGATGCCGATCACTTTTGTGGCGGGCGTGATTGCCGAAGCGACTGCTGGGAAGTCGATTTCGCCTTCCGCCGTCAGCGGCACTACGTTGTAACCGATTCCGTAATCCTTCAGGGAGCCTTGACCTTCCCCGCGTACGCCTACTACCTCTTCCAGCGTGTCATACGGCTTACCCGTGATGTACAGCAGCTCGTCACCCGGGCGAAGCAAGCCAAACAGACTGATTGCAATCGCGTGGGTACCTGAAATGATGTGCGGCCGAACCAGCGCAGCTTCTCCCCCGAATACATCGGCGTAGATGGATTCCAGTGTGGATCGGCCGGTATCGTCGTACCCATAACCGGTAGACGGGGAAAAGTGAAACTCGTTTACTTCATGCTTTTGAAAGGAGCGCAGCACCTTCAGCTGGTTGTAGTCCACGAGCGCCGCAATTTCGCGGTGGCGCTGTGCAATCATTTCCTCAACCTCCAGCACGATCGGCTTAAGCTGTTCTCCATGGGTAAATAGTTGAAACATCTTGACTTACCAACTTTCTTCTACAATCTCTGGTTTGTCGATAAGGAACGGAGCGATCCGGCCGTACACCGGGTTCTCACGATTCACACGAACTTTTACCAGGTAAGCTGCTTCCGCTTCGTCAAAATCCTGCTCCATCTCGATGCCTTCTCGCCGCAGCAGAGAGAGAATATCTCCCCGCTCGACCGGAACCTTCAGCTTCATCTGGTTGAAGGAAGCAAAGACATACGATTCAATCCGTTTTAACAGGCGCTGCAGGTCTTCGTCGCGAAGGGCAGACACAACGATGGACTCTTCCACTTTCGGAAGGTAGGTGCCCTCCCGAATCAAATCCGCTTTATTATAGACAACCAGCTGCGGAATTTCCTCCGCTTTCAGGTCGCGCAGAACCCTGTGAACGACTTCCATGTGAATCTCCAGGTCCGGATGGTGACTGTCCACCACATGCAGAATCAGGTCGGCTTCCTTCACACCCTCCAGCGTGGAGCGGAATGCAGCGACCAGCGCCGTCGGCAGATCTTGAATAAATCCAACCGTGTCCGTCAACAGGATATCCATACCGCTCGGCAGGGAAAGCTGACGCGTCGTCGGGTCCAGGGTGGCGAACAGCTTATCTTCCTGCAGGGTATCCGCTGCCGTCAGGCGATTCAACAGCGTCGATTTGCCAGCGTTGGTGTAGCCCACGAGCGCAATTTGATAGACGTTGTTTTTCTTCCGCCGCTCCCTGTGTAGCTGCCGCGTACGCACAATGTCCTGCAGCTGCTCTTTCAGTTCGCTGATGCGCCTCCTAATGTGGCGACGGTCGCTCTCCAGTTTGGTTTCACCAGGTCCGCGAGTTCCGATTCCACCACCGAGACGGGAGAGCTGCTTCCCTTGTCCGGCCAGCCGGGGCAGCAGGTAGTTGTACTGGGCCAGCTCCACCTGAATCTTGCCCTCCCGGGACTGTGCCCGTCCGGCAAAAATGTCGAGGATCAGCTGCGTGCGGTCGATTACCTTGCAGTCAAATGCCGTGTCCAGATTGCGGGTCTGACTGGGAGAAAGCTCATCGTTAAAGATGATGACATCCACGTCGAGCGTTTCAGCCCGGTGAGCGATCTCCTCAATCTTGCCGCTGCCCAGATACCATGCGGAGTCGATGCGGTCACGGTTCTGCGTGATTACGTCCACCACTTCCACCCCAGCGGTGCGAGCCAGCTCGTGCAGCTCTTCCATGGAGAGACGCGTACGTTCCACGTCGCGGTTATCTAAAAAACAGCCGACCAGAATGGCTGTTTCCTTCGTTTTAATCATTTCACCGCTCATCCATTCACGTCCTTTCCTTACTATCTTACCACATTTTGTCCGGACGCTACGATTGAGGCCAGACAAAATCGTCTGCCTGAAGGGTGATCAACTCTTCCCTGCTTAGATCGCCGATGGAAAGCAGCCGGACAGCCTGAAGACGAATTGCTTTTTCAATGGCATTCCGCACGTAACGTGCATTGCTGAAGTTCATCATAAACAGATCGTTTCGCAGACGCACCAAGTGGTTGCGAAGTTTCTCCCGAGCTCCGGGAGACAGCTGATATTCTTTGCCGTGTGCCATCAAATCAGCAATTTTCATCAACTCGTCTACGGTATAATCATCAAACTGCAGTTGGATGGGAAATCGGGATGGCAGCCCCGGATTCAGCTCCAAAAAGGACTCCATCTCGTCGTTGTAGCCGGCCAATATGCAGATAAACTCGTTGCCGTGATCTTCCAATGCTTTTGTCAGACAGTCTATTGCTTCCTTGCCGAAATCCTTTTCCCCGCCGCGGGCTAGCGAGTACGCTTCGTCGATGAACAGGATTCCGCCGAGAGCCTTCTTGATCAACTCGCGCGTCTTCTGTGCGGTGTGGCCGATAAATTCGCCGACGAGATCGGCCCGCTCCACTTCGATCATGTGTCCTTTGCTCAAGATCCCCATCTCTTTGAAAATTTTCCCGAACAGTCGGGCTACCGTCGTCTTGCCGGTACCGGGATTGCCTTTAAACACCATGTGGTAAACCTGCTTTTCCAGTTTCAGGTTGTGCTTCTCCCGTTCCTTGTTGATCCTAATCAACGCGTGGATTTCGTACATCATCTTTTTGGCATCCTGCAGTCCGATCAACTTCTCCAGTTCATCAAAAGCGGCAGCCAAATGGCTGGGCGCCGTCGTTTTCACTTTCTCTGCCAGCGTCACGGGCGGCTTCACACGATCCGCATGACGAAACACCACCTGAATCCGGTGGGGAAGCTTGTTGGTATCCATCGTTGTTTCGGCTGATGAATGATTACCCGATTGCTTCACAAGCCATCACCTGCCTCATGATCATACATTAGTATACTCACGGAATGGGGAAAACTGCCTTTTTTCTTACAGTTTATCCATCTCTGGTGGATGTGCCGTTTCATAACGAGACTTCCACCATACTTGTATAGTGACAATCCAAAGGAAAGCAGCTAGGGGTGAAAAAGTGGAAGCGAAAACAAAGATATGGGTGGAGGAATCACTGGAAGATAAAAAACGGATGGACACCGTTTACAAGGAATTTTATCCTGGCGGCACGATCAGCATCGAAACCGCCAAAGGTGTCAATCCCCCTGATTGGGGAACTGAACGTTCATCTGAAACGGCTTTTGTCGCTACGATTGAGAACGGGAGTATATGGAGAAATGGACCCTGGCATTTCGTCCTGACACCGGATAAAAAGCTGCTAACGGATCTCAGCTATCCCTTTTACTGGCATCAGATGAAGTACGACCCCTCACAAGTTGGTCCGATTACCCATTATGCTCGAACAGCGGCTTTTTTGGCAGGAAGTCCCGTGCACAACTACTACCATTGGCTGATCGATTTTCTGCCCCGAATTCATCTGTTACAAATGAGTGGGTTTCCGTTTGACTATTACGTCATGCCTAAGCTGCACAAGGCCTTTCATTGGGAAACGTTGTCCAGACTCGGTATTCCCAGGGAGAAAATTATCGAAATTGAAAGCGATCCCTTTCACCTGAAAGCCGAGAGACTGGCAGTTGCCTCCATGCCCAATCATCTAAATCCCTGTCCGAAATGGTGCTGTGATTTTGTCCGCAACAGCCTTCTCATTCCTGACAAACAGAAAAATCCTGCGTATAAGCGTATCTATATCAGCAGAGAGGATGCCATGTGGAGAAAAGTCATCAATGAAGATGAACTGATGACTGCTTTATCGACAAAAGGGTTCAAGAAAGTGACCTTGGGCTCTTTATCGGTCGAGGAGCAAATTGACATGTTCGCTTCAGCAGAATGTATCATCTCCGCACACGGTGCCCAGTTGTCAAACATCGTCTTTTGCACGCCCGGGACCAACATTATTGAGTTGTACGCTGCGACAACGGACTGTTTCTGGCAAATGAGCAGTCACATCGGATTGGAATATTATTATCTGAAGTGTCCGGCAAAAAATGAAGAGACTCCCCATCACAAGAAGATATTGGAGGATCTAATCGTTGACGTTCCTACGCTAGTAGACATGCTCGCAGGTCTTGGACTTTAGTAGCCGGTGGATGTGCCGTTTCACATGGTGTCTGGCGTCATACATGATTTTCACCATGAATCACGGCCGAAGAAGGCTCACCGCGCGCAAACAATCGGCAGAAAATGAAAAAAGCCCGGATGACTAGATCCCGGCTTCGTTGCGTCGTTATGCTTGCTGAGTGTTTTCCGCCGACATGAGCGACACAGGACGCTGCGGCGTGAAGGTGGAAATCGCGTGCTTGTACACAAGCTGCTGCTTCCCTTCGCTGTCAATTACGATGGTAAAGTTGTCAAACGCTTTGATGTACCCGCGCAATTGAAAGCCATTCACGAGGTAAATGGTAACTGCGATGTTTTCCTTGCGCAAATGGTTCAAGAACGTATCTTGAATGTTGATCGTCTGTTTCATGAACAATACCCCCTAAAAGGACTTGTAAGTTTATATATTCGGCAATTGATGAAACTTTCCTGCCAATATCTGCTTGATTGTTTCCGCTACCTGCGGACGGTCGTCTGGATCGGTGACATCAAACCATTGGATCTCCGACATCCGTCGGAACCAGGAGAGCTGACGTTTGGCGAAATGACGGGTTCGCTGCCTGATGTCGTTAATCGCCTTTTCCAGGGTGATTTCTCCGTAGAGGTAAGGGATCAACTCCTTGTAACCCAGCCCTTGCATGGCGGTTTGGGACGGGTCGTAGCCCCTGTCGAGCAGCTGGCGAACTTCTTCCACCAATCCCTCTTCGACCATCTTGTCTACCCGCAGATTGATCCGTTCGTACAGCTTTTCCCGCTCCATCGTCAGCCCGATCATCACCAAATCATACGGTGAATGCTGGGCGCGATGCTGGTAGTCCGACATTTTGCAACCGGTCAACTGGTAGATTTCGATGGCCCGGATGACTCGCTTGACGTCGTTCGGATGCAGCCGTTCCGCCGTAATCGGGTCTATTTCCGCCAATCGGCTGTGGAGTGCCTCCACTCCTTCCGTGTCGGCGAGACGCTGCAGACGCTCACGCAGTTCGTGATCCTGCTCCGCCTGGGCAAACTGAAAGCGATGGGTGACTGATTCTATGTATAGGCCCGTCCCCCCCACAATAAACGGGAGGTGACCGCGTTGGTTGATCTCGGTGATCAGACGGGTAGCCGCCGATTGAAACATGGCGACCGAGTACTCTTCGTCGGGATCGATGATGTCGATCAGATGGTGGGGCACACTTGCCAGTTCTTCCGGCGTAGCTTTTGCCGTTCCAATGTCCATCCCCCGATACACTTGCATCGAGTCCCCGGAGATAATCTCCCCGTCAAAAGAGCCCGCAAGCTGCAAGCTCAGCTCCGTCTTCCCGACCGCCGTCGGTCCGACGATGACGACCAGTTTCTCTTTGTGCTGCATGTCACTCCCCTCCATGTGTCTCTTTATAACTGTACACCACGTGTTGACCGCGGTTGCGGAACGGCGTAAAACCGAATCGCTCGTACAGCCGCCCTGCCTTTCCCTCTTTCAATACAACCCGCCGCCTGGCGACGCGGAGCGCTTCACGTACCGCTTCTTCGCCCAGGGTTGCTTCATTGGCGAACTCCCGAATGCCTGCGATGCCGCGGGAAGCCTCCACCGTGACTTCAAACATCGGGTCAAAGTAAACGATGTCAAAGGAATCATCAGGCTGCTCCCGGAGGATTTCCAGATGGTCGCCTGCACGCACCTGCACGCGCATCATTGCTTCGCGCAGTGCCTGTGATTCCGTGTGCCAGTGACGAAGCCCATCTGCCACCAGATGAGCAATCAGCGTTTCTGACTCCACTCCGACGACCCGCCCGGCGGGACCGACAGCATGGGCGAAGACGATGGAATCCGCCCCCAGGCCAAGCGTAGCGTCCAGCACGTGATCACCTGGTTGAATTTGGCAAGCAGCAAGCATAGTATCAGTATCGCCGCGCTCCAAACGCTTTATACGAAAAGCGGCCGTATTGGGATGAAAAAAGAACGGTTGCCGTCCCGGAATTTCCAGCCTCGCTCCCTTGGCTGTTACCACGAGGACGGCATCGCTCTTGTATCGCCTCCTCAATTGGTTAAGGGAGTACTCCCGCCGCTCCACTACCGTGAGGGAACACTGAGCAGCCAGTTCTTCCGCATGGCGCCTGGTTTCCTCACTTGGTTCGATACCGGTGGTCACAATCACCTACATCACTCGCTTAAACATTTTTTCCAGATCATAGGTTGAAAAGTGAATGACGATCGGCCTGCCGTGTGGACACGTAAGCGGACTCGTCGTCTCCCGCAGTCGGTTCAACAAGCTCTCCATCTCCGCATGGGTCAGGAAACGGTTTGCCTTGATCGACGCTTTGCACGCCATCATGATGGCCGCTTTTTCCCGCATCTTGACCACGTCTGCCTGCTCGTTTTCCCCCGCATCCAGGACAAACTGGATCAGTTCCTCGATCACATCCAGCTCGCTGCCTTCCGGGAACCAGTGAGGATGGGCGCGGACGATAAATGTCCTGCTCCCGAACGACTCCACTTCCAGTCCAAGCGTCGACAGAAGCGGCAGCTTTTTCTCCAGCTGTACAGCCTCAGCCGCGGTACACTC
>VAPR01001072.1_pt1 | contig 14894 bp, 15 predicted proteins | sample 3380701 | NCBI WGS metagenome assembly VAPR01 (sample SAMN11536904, study PRJNA540576) | hot springs metagenome | isolation source: hot spring wet sediment | place: Spain: Lobios | collected 2014-01 | reverse complement strand
AAGTGTATCCCCGGAAAAGCGTTCGACGGTACCCGTAACGATTCGCCTGCACGTTTCCTCCACAATCTCGGAAACGGTTTTCTCCGAGCCGATGATACTCACATTGCGTCCGTTGTCACGCCGCAGATACCAGCGGGTCAATTCCGGCAGCGCATTTCGATTCGTGTACAGAATCGGAGTACCCGTGTGTGCGGAAAAGCCAAGGGCAGGCAGCGATTCCTCTGGCGTCTCGATCGACACCAAAAGGGTGTTTGCCAGTATCATCTCCCGGTTGAATTGCGGAACGACACGCTTCCTCCATTGTGCAATATGCAGAGACTGCAACACAGGGTCCTTGTTGTTAAAGAGGAGCGTCGTTAATCCGAGCTGGTGGAGACGGCTTACGGCGTCAGGCTGAAAGGGGCCTGCCGCAATAACTTGAGCAGGCGTGTTCCTCCCCGTCGGCTGGAGACGCCAAATCTCCTGCAAGATTTCCTGTGACAGAGAGTCGGACGATGAGATCAGGATGGCAGCGTCTATCGGGGTGTGTACAAGAGAGACCACCGGAAGAACATGCCGGTAGTCGTTTCCTGTGACCACGATGACCGCATTGGGCCGCCAACTCGCCTTGACACTGGGGTAAACCAGTTGACTAACCGCAATGGACAGGGGTTCCGGCTCGCTGTACGGCACCCGTGTAGTATCAGTCGTTGCCACATCTTCTCCCTCCCACAAGCGCACTTTACTTCACGTTATGCAAGTAACAGTGCCCTTGTCTATGCGCTTGCCCCTTTCTTCGCATCAGTCCTTTTTCTGCGGAGAAAAAATTGTTCCAGTGCGATGCTGGCCAGAACTCCCATGATCAGCCCATTGCTCACCACGGGCACCAGGACGCTGGGAATGCCGTTCAACAATTGCGCGGAGACGAACATGGTTCCTACACCGATCATCAGGGAGAAGCCGATGATCAGATTGCTGTTCTCCGCCTGCACGGCCTCACCGAACTCTTTCAGGCCCACGATCAGGATATTGCTAAAGGGCAGGAAGACGCACGCATACGCCACGGGCGTAGGAATTTTTGAGAAAAACGCGGCGAAGCCAGGGAAAAAGCTGGCGCCGATAATGGCGGCACTGCCGAGAAGAAACGGAAGTCGCTCGGTGATCCTGGTAGTCAAGATAAAACCGGCAGAGTGGGAATTAGGCACACAGCCGACTGTTGAAAACAGGCTGGACAGCATGTGGTTGATGCCCATGACAAATCCGGATCGATTGTATCGTTCCTGCGGCAGCTGATTGGCCGCTTTTTCCACGAGATCGATGCTGGCGATGAGGTTGGTCAACAGCAGAAATGATGTAAGAAGGGAGGAGAGGAGGATACCTGGGTTCAGCTGCGGCATGCCCCACGTCCACACATCCGGCAGACTGATCAGTGTCTCGACAGTAAAGGACTGAGGCCTGGTCAAACCGAACACGGCAAACAACACCCAGCCAAACACCAGACCAAGCAGTACCGAGTAGTTCTTGAGATACGAGTGAGAGCTTCTCGCCAACAGAACAGCGACCAGAAGCGTGGCACATGCCAGCAGCGCGACGATCACATGGACACCGGGAGTAAGATAGCCGACACCCAACAGGCCTTTTACCATCACTCCGCTCAATTGCATGACGAGCAGGATCAGGTAGGTGCCTGTGACGACAGGGGTGAACAGCTTCCTCACTTTGCCGACCACTTTGAGCAAACTTAGCAGGATGAAGAGCAATCCGCTGATGAACAGACCCAGTTCGATTTGCTGCAGGACGATTCCTTTATCCGCCTTGGTGACTGCGAGGGTGGAAAAGATCAGGAATACCCCCCACCACAACCCGGCAGGCCCTTCGAGGATCGGCAGTCGGTGACCGAAGAGTCCCTGCAGCAGGCAGCACAGACCGATGACCAGAAACGTCCGCTGCAACAGTCCCATCATCTTTGTTTGATCCAGTTGAAACGCTTCGCCTACCGCAAGCGGTGTCACAATGCTTCCCGCGAGTATGAAGATCGCCCACTGAAAAGATGCCAGTGCATGCTTCATAATAAACCTCCCAAATGGAATGGGCGCCCTGTGGAGAGCGCCGTCAATTTACCTGATTCCCAATATTTTGATAAGATGGAATGATTCATATCGATAAAGTTGGAGGGAAGCAATGATGGACCGCACGATGTTTTTGCCTCCGGGCGAAGGTAGCGGCCTGGAGGCTCCAGGACTGCAGGTAACGGTGAAAGTTAGACAGGAACAGGTGAACGGAGCATACTCCCTGCTGGAATACCTGCTCGCTCCCCACTTGAAAGGTCCAGCGCAGCATTATCACAGCCGCAGTGATGAAACCTTCTACGTACTGGAGGAAAAGTACGACGATCTTCACGTCTGACGGTAGACACTGCGCCTTTTTCCGGTTAGGACGGCGCTCCCGATACAGACCAGCACGCTGAACACCGATCCCGCCACGATGTAAAACGGAGTGAAGTACGGGATCGCTTCGGCCCTGATAAATCCGATAACACTTTCCCATGTGACGATGCCGTCGCCGCCGCCGTCTCCCCCTCCCGCGACAAACGCTGCGCCGATGAGCAGCACCAGGATTTTTTCCGATATCGCGGGTACAATACTCACCCAGAACGCGCTTCGAATCGACCGGCTATCGGCGATCGCCGCATAGATTCCCCCGACCAGGTAGGGAACGGTGACCACGAACATACCTAATACGAGCCCGGATTGATCTCGCTGGTGGTCGATTGGAATGTTGGTAATCGCAGTATAGCTGGTAGCGGCACCGTACAGCGTGAGGAAGTAGACAGCAGTCACCACGAACCAGCCGGGTACGTATCTCCCCATCTCGCTCACCTCCTACAGCTTGCGCAGCTTGACACTTTGCACGAAATGATTGTCTCCTTTTTCCAGGATCAGCCGGGCACGGCCGCGGGTCGGCAGAATGTTTTTCCGCAGATTCACACCGTTGATTTCATTCCAAATGCCGGTTGCCACTTCTGTCGCTTCCTCGTCGGACAAACCTGCATAGCGGTGGAAGTACGAGGCCGGGTTGGCGAACGCCGTTTCCCGCAGCAGCTTGAACCGCTGCACGTACCAGGTCATGATGTCCTCTTCGTCCGCGTCGACGTAGATGGAGAAGTCAAAGAAATCGGAGACGAACAGCTCGGATGCCTGCCGCTGGCTCTCATCAATGGGAATCTGCAGAACGTTTAACCCCTCGACGATCAGCACATCGGGCTGCCTGACCACCTGCACCTCGTTGGGAAGAATATCGTACGCCAAATGGGAGTACACCGGCGCCACCACTTCCGCAAGCCCCGACTTTACGCCGGACAGAAACTGGATCAGCCTGCGGGTGTCGTAGCTCTCCGGGAAGCCTTTTCGCTTCAGGAGACCCCGCTCCTCCAGGATGCGGTTGGGATAAAGAAAGCCGTCGGTCGTAACCAAATCGACCTTCGGATGATTGGGCCAGCGGGACAAGAGTGTCTGCAGGATGCGGGCTGTCGTGCTTTTTCCTACGGCAACGCTGCCCGCGATGCCAATAATGAACGGAACCTTGGCCGTCTGGTTCCCCAAAAACGTATTGGTTGCCTGATACAGCTCCTGCGTCGCCCCTACATGCAAATTCAGCAGTCTGGACAGCGGCAGGTAGATGTCGGTCACTTCCGCCATCGACAGCGTCTCGTTCAATCCCTGCAGGTATGTCAGTTCCGTGTCACTAATGGTAAGCGGGGTAGAGGCCCGTAAGCGTTTCCACTCCTCGCGATTAAATGTAACGTAAGGCGATGCCACCCTGATGAACACCCTTTCTCTCTTTTGTTGCCTGACTGATGGTGCAGCGACGGATAGCCGCCTATCAGCTAGTTTACCCCATTGGCAAAATTATGGAAATACGCAAAAAAGAAAAGCAGCCGAACGATTACACTTTGACGTACCGGTGCGTCGGTCTCCCGATTCCGCCATAGGCAACATCCCTGCTTACCTTGCCGCTCTTCTCCAGATACTCCAGGTAGCGCCGGGCCGTAACCCGCGCAATTCCCACCTTTTCCGCCACCTCTTCCGCCGAGAGCGGGAGGTTCGCCTCCGCCAGCTGCTGCAAGATCTGCTGCAGCGTGATAGCGTTTAACCCTTTGGGAAGCTGTTCCTGTGGCACAGTGGTTTCCCGCCCCTTGCCAAACAGGAGTTGATCCACTTCCGCCTGCGAGACTGTCCCCCCTTGCTCCATCTGCTGCCGGAAATGGCGGTAGTTCTCCAATGCCTGCTGAATCCGCTCAAACTTGAACGGCTTGATGATGTAGTCCATCGCCCCGTTGCGCAGCATGGCCTGAATCGTCGGCTTGTCCTTCGCTGCGGTGATCACGATCACGTCAACCGGTTTGTTGGCTGACCGAAGCTGCTGGATCGTTTTGACCCCGTCCATCACAGGCATGAAAATGTCCATGACAACCAGGTCAGGCTGCAGTTGATTGACCAGTTCGACCCCTTCCGACCCGTTTCCGGCGATTCCCACCACCTGAAAGGAAGGCACGCGCTCGATAAACTGTCGGTTAACTTCCTGCACCATCGGATCATCTTCAATCACGACCACCCGAAATGTCTGGTTCTCCATCGATGCCTTCACCGCCTTTCATGGGAAATGTAACGAGAATGCTCGTGCCGACGCCAGGTTCAGAATGACAGGCAAACTCTCCGCCACCTTTTTGCACCAACTGATGCACCAGATAGAGGCCAATCCCTCTGTGCGCCTGCTGTTTGGTTGAGAATCCGTGCTCCAGCATCCGCCGTTGGGTTTCCTCGTCCATGCCGATGCCATTGTCCTCCACCAGCACGGAACAGACCTCTTCATCCTGTTCGATGCTGATGTACACTTCCTTGTCGTCTCGCTCCGACTGTTCCAGCGCGTCAAACGCATTTTCGATCAGGTTGCCGAGAATCAGGACAAAATGGTGGTGATCCATGTACGGCGGAAACCGCTTCAGGCTGCTGCGCCTGTCGATCCTCACTGCGATGCCCAGCTCCTTGCCGCGGCTTACTTTTCCTAGCAGCAGGCCTGACACGCTCTGGTCGGCAATTTGGGTCGACAGGAAGGCAGTGAGCTCTTCTTGCTGCTCGCTTACCTCAAACAGGTACTGCAAGGCCTTCTCGTTCTGGTTCAACTGCAGCAAACCCGCAATCGTGTGCAGCTTGTTCATGTGTTCGTGGTTTTGCACGCGCAGTGCCTCCACGAACGCTTTTACCCCGGTCAACTCTTCCGCCATCCTGGCCACTTCCGTCCGGTCCTGGAAAATCGCCAGCGCGCCGACGATCTTTTCGCCCACCTTGATCAAAAAGCGGTTGGACCAGATCAGGGCGTTCCCTACGTGCAGCTCCTGATTGGTAAAAGGCTGCTGCCGCTCCAACACCTCGGGCAACCGCGTATCGGGAATGACGCTGCGGATCGGTTTACCCAGCACGTCACCTGAAATGCCGAAAATCTGCTTGGCCTTGTCGTTGAAAATGGTGATTCGTTCCTCGTTGTCAATCGCGATCACACCTTCGTGCATGGCGTGAAAGGTGGCTGTGCGCTCGACCAGAATTCTGGCAATTTCCTGCGGCTCCAGATCCAGCATCTGCTTTTTGATGTGCCGGGCAAGCTGATACGAGCCCCCGATGCCAACCAAGAGAGACAGGAAAAAGGTAATGATGATGGATTCGCGCTGATTCATCAGCATCTCGGGAATACTGGGCATCAAATGGCCGACCATGACCACGCCCACCTGGAGATGTTCCTTGTTCATGATGGGAACGTAGGCACGCAGAGCGGTTCCCATCTCTCCTCTTACCTTCTGTACGAAGGTGTGCTCGGCGAAGGCAGCTTCCGCCTCTCTGCCGTGAAATACCTGACCGATTCTCTCCTCCAGCGGATCGGAGTACCGCACGCGGTTCATGTCCATCACGACGATGTAGGTCACATCGTTGACGATGCGGATGCGTCTTGTGGTCGGATCGATCACGCGCCACCCTTCCGGCTCCTGAACGCTCTTCTGGATGAGCGGAATTTCTGCCACTGTCCGCGCCGTAGTCAAGAGCCGCTGTCCCAGCTCCGCTTCGTTCAGCCGGATCATGCTGCCGAGTATGATAATACCGCCGATCAACAGCGAAAACAGTACGATGCCGACGGAGAGAAGCATGATTTTCCACTTGATCTTTAGGCCCTTGATCAGCATGAACCTTCCTTTCGCGCTGGTTTTCCTGATACCATATATTTAAGATCACCAGCACCAGTAAATCAACCGGGAGTGTCAACTCATGAAACCATTCGCAAGCATCGGCTTGTTTATTCTCATTGGACTGCTTACCGCCCTGGTTACCGGTTTTCGCACCGACATGCTGTTCACCCAGCCCGCCTATGACGAGGAACAAGAAGGGCTGAACGAGCGCATCATCATCAAGTTCAGCCATGTGGTGGCAGAAAACACGCCAAAGGGCCTTGCGGTGGAGAAGTTTTCCCAACTCGTAAAGGAAAAGACTCAAGGCAGAGTGGAAGTGCAGGTGTTTCCCAACGCGATTCTCTATTCCGACGATACGGAGCAGCAAGCGCTGATGCGCGGAGACATCCAGATGATTGCACCGGCGTTTTCCAAGCTGGCCACTGTGATCCCGGAGTGGCTTGCGATGGATCTTCCCTACGCTTTTCAGAATGAAAAAGACGTGGAGCAAGCGTTCCGCGGGAGCATTGGCCGAATGCTGTTTGAAACGCTGGAGCCGCACAATATGAAGGGGCTTGCCTTCTGGAGCAACGGATTCAAACAGATTACCAGCAACGAGCCGATTCTTCATCCGCAGGATTTTGCCGGTCATCGCTTGCGGATCATGTCGTCGAGCAAAGTGCTGGCGGCTCAGTTTCGAAATCTGCGTGCCGAAGCCGTCGATATTCCGTTCAACCTGGTGTATCAAAAGTTGGAGAGCGGCGAGGTGGACGGCCAGGAAAACACGATATCCAACATCTTCACCAAGCGGCTGTATCAGGTACAAAAACACCTGACCCTTAGCAATCACGGATATCTGGGCTATGGCGTCATCGTGAACAAAGCGTTCTGGGACAGGCTGCCGCCGGACATTCAGGCAAATCTGACCGAAGCGATGAGAGAAGCGACGCTGTACAACAACAAGCTGGCCATCTGGATGAACGAACAGCAGCTCAAGCAGATCAAACAGATCTCCTCGCTGCAAATCCACGAGTTGTCTCCCGAAGAACGAGACGTGTGGCGGCAGGCAATGCAGCCAGTGTACAAACAATTTACTCCGATTATTGGCGGGGAACTGGTGGGTGAGATCCAGAAGCTGCAGGAAATTAGATAAAGCCCTTGTACCGGAGCTCTAGCGACAGCGGCTCCCTAACCCCCTGCCAGACCTCTTCCCAATCAAACAACTGTTCGATATGGTACACACCATTGGGCAATGCCCTGCGACAAACGGCATCGGCTACGAACGCTGCTACCTTGCCGGTTATCTCGGCCTCATTTTTACCCAGCAGGAGGCACTCCACCTTTGCCTCCTTTTCCCCTCTTGTTCCCCACGCATCCAGCTTCACGGCAACCACCTCTTTTCCTGCCCGGATGGCACCAAAGAGATTGACGATCCCGGCGCGGATCGGCTTCACCTGCAAAAGCTGGAACAGCCCGGATGCTTTGCAACTGGCAATAAAACCGGTGACAGCAGCCGAATCAAAGCAGAGACGGGTGGTAACAGCGGGCACACCCAGCGTACGCGGGATGACATGCTGATCCGCAAAAGGGAATCGATAGGCAGCTCTCACGCCAAGTTCGTCACCAAAATCTGTGCGTTTGCGATCCGTAAATCCAGACTGCAGGTTATCGATCGTCCACTCGATTGCGGCTTTCCCGTGTTGATCCCCCAGCCCCAACAGCACGTACATGTCAATGGCATCGACTCGATCAACCTGACGTGTGACCAGGGAAGCAAGCAGGTTCGTCAGCCCCGGCGCCAATCCCACGCTCAGCACGGCAGTGGCGCGGCTCGCTGCCGCTTCATCATGCAACGGCTCCACTTGGGACAAGAAAGGGTATGATGCGGAGATATCGATATAATGGACGCCGCTCGCCAAGCACGCGCGGACAAAATCCGGCTCTGTCTGATCCAAACACATCACCACAAGCTTCGTGCTGCGCAGAATTTCCGGGTCAACCGGCTTCCCTGCGTCCAATTGAAACGGCCACACACTGCCGCCGGTCGTTCGGCAGAACTTTTCTGCTTGGTGAAATCTTCTTCCAGCGGCAAACACCTTTCCAGGGTACAATTTTCCCAGGTCGCGGCAGACGGTTTTCCCAACCTCCCCATATCCGCCAACCACCAGTATGTTTTCCTTCACGCTGTTCCCTCCCCTTCGTTCGAGGTGATCTTCGATTGGCGTGCCGCCGCTGCAAACAGAGCAACCCCGGTGAAACAAATAAGTACATTCGAGGCAAAAATGAGGTGATACGCCTCAGAAGACGGCATGCCAGTTTCTCCTGACAGACCATTCAACAGCCCAAGCCCCAATACCGCTCCCAGTACCATGCCTGCATTGCGGGTTAAGGCAATCATCCCGCCGATCGCTCCGACAAGGGTGGGTGGCACTCGGCTGATGATAAAGCTGTTGTTCGGGGATGCGATGAACCCCATGCCGATACCGGACAGTATCAGGATCATGATCATTCCGGCGAGGGACAAATCATTCAGGACCAGTGCCGGAATCAAAGCCCCGATACCCATACCGGTTAATCCCAGGAGAATCAATCGCTCTGAACCATATCGATCGGACAAGGTTCCAGCAATGGGGCCGATGACTGCAAGCACCACGGGATAGGAAGTCATCACATAGCCCACAGCCGCTGACGAAAATCCCGCCTCCCCTGTGAGGTAAAAGGGGAGCACTACCAAGAGCGTGTTGGCCAGGGCAAACGAAATCAGGCTGACAAGCAACCCTGCACGCACTGTCGGCAGTTTCAAGATGTGTCTCGCAAATATCCCAGTGCGAGCTCCGTCCGGCATGACCGGCTTCTGTGCAAGTCCTTGCTTCGGAATGTATCGATACGCCATCCATGTGGCAGCGAGTGCGACGGGGACATGGATGAAAAAGAGCAATCTCCACGAGAGCCACTGGGCGATCATCCCGCCGATAATGGGACCGGCCATCGCGCCTATGGCGACTGCACTATTCACAATGCCCAGCGCACGTCCCCTCTGCTCTTTGGGATGATGGAGAGTAAGCAAGGCAATATTGGTCGCTTGAAACATCGCGGCCCCCGCAGCCTGCAGCATACGGAAGACCAGCAGCAGCGACAGGTTCGGCGCAACGGCGACCAGCGTCGAGAAGATCGAAAAAGACAGAAACCCCAGATTGTGAACCGTTCGGTGTCCGAAGCGATCTCCCAACTTCCCCATCAATGGCAATAGGATGCAGATGACCAACAGGTAGCCCGTTGTAATCCACTGAACCGTGCCAATGTCTGTACCAAACGTCGCGACCAGACCGGGAAGCGCAACGTTCACCACACCAGCAGTAAAGTGTGAAAGAAAGGCTCCCGTGCAGATGGCCAGCATCATTCCTTTTCTTCCGGTAGGTTTCATCTGTTCTCACCATTTTCCACCCATATAGTTTAGATACTAAACAAAAACAGCAAAAAAAAATTACGGACGAAGGAAATCAACTAACTTTTGAATTCCCTTTTCAAAAATCTGAACTTCCTCTGTTCCTAGTTCTGCACGCAGCTGATTGAAAAATTCCTGATGCAGTTCCTGATGGACTGCGTACGCCACTTTTCCCTTTTCCGTAAGCGAGATGACGACACTTCTGGCGTCCGTTGGATGCGGGTTTCTCTTCACCAGATCTTTCGTTTCCAGGCGGCCGACGATTTGTGTGACAGCCCCTTTCGTGACACCGAGACGGACGGCCAACTCGCTCATGAGGATCCCGCCCTCCAGGCCAATCGCATCTACGGTATGAATTTCGCTTGGCGTCAGCGGACCGGCTTCTCCAAAGGTCCTGGGCTGCCGTTCCAGTCGTCTGAGCTGCAGGATAAGCCGGCCGATATGATGGCTGTGAGGGGATGATTGAATGTTTTTCCTGTTCATGCTTTTAGTTTAGTTTCTAAACGATTTGGTGTCAAGATGCGTAAGCGCCCGTCGACCAAAAGAAACAAAAAGACCAATATGACCGTATGATTTCAAACATTACGACAATTCATTACAATGCAAGATAGATAAAGCGCTTACAATCATGAAAGGATGTGAACCGCTTGCGAATCAATTTTCGTAACCTCACCGTACAGGTGGTAATCGCCATCATTCTCGGTATTCTCGTCGGTCACTTTTTTCCCAAGTTCGGTGCTGAATTAAAGGTACTTGCAGATGTGTTTGTCAAACTGATCAAGATGATCATCCCGCCGATCGTCTTCTTTACGGTCGTGAATGGGATCGCCAGCATGGGCGACATGAAGAAGGTGGGCAAAATCGGCGGCAAGGCGCTGATCTATTTTGAAATCGTTACCACGATAGCGCTGGCGATCGGTCTTCTGGTCGTAAATCTGGTGAAGCCGGGCGTCGGCTTTGACAAAAGCGCGGTGAGCGGCGGTGACATCTCCAAGTACACCAAGGCAGCGGAAGAAACGAGCCACGGATTTATTGACTTCGTCGTCAACATCATCCCAGACAATGTCGTCGGCGCGATGGCAAAAGGCGAGCTCCTGCCGATTCTCTTCTTCGCCGTCCTGTTTGGCCTCTCGCTTGCAGCAATGGGCAACAACGCAAAACCGGTGATCCAGCTCTTTGACAAACTGACCCACGGATTCTTCGGTGTCGTCAACATGATCATGAAGGTTTCGCCAATCGCAGCGTTTGGGGCCATGTCCTACACCATCGGCAAATTCGGTATCAAATCGCTGACTTCGCTGGGCCTGCTGATGGCCTCCGTCTACATCACCATGTTCCTGTTCATCGTCGTGGTGCTTGGCCTGATCGCCAAATACTACAAGTTCAACATCTTTTCGTTTATCAAATACATTCGCGAGGAAATTCTGCTGGTATTGGGTACATCCTCTTCTGAATCTGCCCTGCCGCGCATGATGGAGCGCCTGGAAAAGTACGGCTGCTCCAAATCGGTGGTCGGTCTGGTTATTCCTACAGGCTACTCCTTCAATCTGGACGGTACCTCCATTTATCTGTCCATGGCAGCACTCTTCATCGCACAGGCGTACGGAATTGACCTGAGTGTGTGGCAGCAGCTGACACTGCTTGGTGTACTGATGCTTACGTCAAAAGGCGCCGCCGGTGTAACCGGTTCCGGTTTCATCACGCTCGCAGCCACTCTGGCAGCTTTCCCGATGATCCCGGTAGAAGGGATCGCCCTCCTGCTCGGCGTCGACCGCTTCATGTCCGAAGCTCGTGCGATTACCAACCTGATCGGAAACGGTGTTGCAACCGTGGTAGTTGCGAAACAAGAGAAGGAGTTTCATCCGGAACGCACGGCTGACGTGGAAGATGTAGCAACGATGAGTGCATAAATCAGTTAACGCCTGATCTCTGACGATCAGGCGTTTTTTACTACTTCAGAAAACAAGCCTCGATAGAGGTTTTCTTATCGTTAAAAAGCATAACACATTAGGGTGAATGTGTTGATTAATTCCTAAAAATTATTTATATTGTATATCATAATTATTTTCTGTGATTACCATTTTCTTCTGATCGTGCGTGTTTGTCACACGCGGGGGAGGTTAGTCATGATCAGCCTGGTAAAATCAGTCACAAGGAATTTGTCCGTTCCGGCACTTTTTCAGTTGATTCTGAACCTTTCGTTGATCTCGCTGGCCTTCATCCTGTGCGTGCTGCTTGTCAAAGAACTTCTGCACTTTGCCGAGATCATCCTGACTGCAGAAACGGACGTGAATCTCTTCCTGGAGGAGATCCTCGTCTTCTTCCTGTATTTCGAGTTCATCTCCATGATCGTCAAGTATTTTCGCGATAACTATCATTTCCCGCTGCGCTATTTTCTCTACATCGGCATCACGGCCATGGTACGGTTGATTATCGTGGACCATCACAACCCGGTGAATACGCTTCTCTATGCCGGAGTGATCATGACGCTGATTATCAGCTACTATATTATTAATAAAACTCCGTACGACAGACCGGAGAGATAGTAGAAAGAAGCCTTATCCTGTCTGCATAAGAAGGATAGGCTTCTTTCATGTTTCCTGTATCAACCTGGCGGCTTCCCGATTCCGCTCCTCTATCTTTCCTTCCAACGTCCACTGCAAAAAACGGTCGTCCAACAGCTTCTGCAGCAGCTCCCGCTTGCGCTGCTCGTCCAGCGGCAGGTTGAGGATAAGCGCCCTCATCTCACCGAGAAAGGATATGTATTCATCGTATTCCTCCCCGATCCATTCCTCCAGCTGGCGACGCAGCTTTTTCGCCAAACCCGGGTTTTGACCGCCGGTGGAGACAGCGATTTGCAAGCTGCCTCTCTGAAGGGTGGAGGGAACAAAAAAAGTGCACAAGTCGGGCCGGTCGACAATGTTGATCCACTGCCACGGTTCCATCGCCTGGTGGACAGCCAGATTGACAGCGGGGTCGTCCGTGGCTGCGATCAGCAAAGTAGCCCCGGTCACGTCCTCGGGGCGAAACGGCCGCAGCTGCAGATCCACTTTACCGCTTTGCGCCCACTCTTTGATTCGACCGGTTGCGCCGGGGCTTACCACGATCAATTCAGCCCCGGTATCGATCAGTGCGCCGATTTTTCGCTCCGCCACTTTTCCTCCGCCCACCACCAGACACCGCTTGCCGCTCAGATTTGCCATCATCGGGTACAGCTGCATAGGGAACCTCCTGAGGGTTTCATTCAAACCAGTTGATCTTCTCCCTCAATTGTACCACGTCTCCGATGAGGATGATCGCAGGGTTGGTGAGCGAGCTCTCTTTCACCCGATCCTCAATGTCTTCCAGCGTACCGACCACGGTCATCTGCTGGGGCGTCGTTCCCCAGGAGATGACCGCCACCGGGGTCTTCCCATCTCTGCCATGCTCCAGCATGTTGGCACGGATGTGAGGCAGATTGCTTACCCCCATGTAAAAGGCGACCGTGTCCACGCCTCTCGCCAGCGCCCTCCACTTCTCCGCATCCTCCGCTTTCTCCCCGCTCATGTGTCCGGTCACCATCGCAAAGGAGGAGCCGCGCTCCCGATGCGTCACGGGAATCCCCGCATAGGCAGGCGCGGCGATGCCGGACGTGACTCCCGGCACGATCTCAAACGGAATGCCGTGCTTGGCCGCATGCTCCGCCTCTTCCCCCGCTCGGCCGAAAACGCACGGGTCGCCCCCTTTCAAGCGGACGACGATGCGGCCTTCCAGTGCTTTGTCCACCAGCAGCTGGTTGATTGCCTCCTGCCGGAGCGTATGGTGATCGGGGAGTTTCCCGCAATAGATCCGTTCTGCATCGGGTCTGGCATGGTTGAGCAGCTCAGGATTGGCCAATCGGTCGTAAATGACCACGTCCGCCTGCTGCAGACACTCCAATCCTTTGACGGTGATGAGCTTGGGATCACCCGGACCCGCACCGACCAAGTAGATTTTTCCCTGACTCATGGTGTTCCCGTCACCCCCGCAGAAGTGAAGGTAGCCATTTCGCGAACCATCCGGGTGGACGCCTCCACGATCGGAAAGGCAACCGCCGCACCGCTTCCTTCGCCCAATCGGAGCTGCAAATCAAGTAACGGCTGTTTATCCAGAAGTCGAAGGGCATAAGCATGGCCGGGCTCAACCGAATGATGGCCGACGATCAGGTAGTGCCGGGTGTCCGGGCAGAGCCGGACGGCAAGAAGTGCAGCCACTGTGGAAATAAATCCGTCGACCAGCACGGGGATTCGCTGTGCGGCTGCGGACAGCACCGCTCCTGCCATCGCGCCGATTTCCAGTCCACCCACTTTTTCCAGCACATCGAACGGATCGCTCAGATCAGGTTTTCTCGCTGCAAGCGCCTGTTTCACCACATCCACCTTCTGCCGCCATGCCTGGTCGGTAATACCGGTCCCTCTCCCCACGACCTCCTCAGCGTCGGCACCTGTCAAAGCCGCGAGCATCGCACTGCTGGCAGTGGTGTTGCCGATCCCCATTTCACCAATGATTAATAGCCTGGCTCCTTCCGCAATGATCGACTCTGCCGCCTCGATTCCCACCTGGACGCACTGGTGCGCTTCTTCCCTGGCCATGGCGTTTTCCCGCAGGAAATTGGCCGTGCCGTACCGCACTTTTTGGTTCCAGACGCCTTCCGTTTCGAGATCAGCGGCGACACCCACGTCCACCACGCGCAGCAATGCGCCGATCTGACGGGAAAAGACATTGATGGCCGCTCCTCCGCGGACGAAGTTGTACACCATCTGGGCGGTTACTTCCTGTGGAAAGGCGGATACTCCTTCCGCCACGATCCCATGGTCACCGGCGAAGACGAGCGTGCCAGGAGGCGTGACCTCCGGAATCGGATTTCCTGTCATCGCAGCGAGCTGGATGGCCAGTTCCTCCAGTCTGCCCAGGCTTCCCGGCGGTTTGGTCAGCTGGTCGATGTGCGACCGTGCCTGTGCCGCCGCCCCCTGATCGAGCGGCTGGATGCGTTTGATACGATCGATGATCATCGCGCTCATGTGCGGCTACCTTCTTTCCTCTTCTGAAATGTCATCATCTGTTCGTGGATGCGGTCGATGTCTACGTGTTTTCGTACTTGATCCGCCAGGAAATCAAATCCCTCTTCCCTCAGCCGGACAAAGGACGGCCTGTTGTCTGGAAGCGGCGGAAGTCCCTTCTGCGTGCGGACAAGATCGAGAAAGCTGTGACGGAACGCATCGTTGTGGAAGATTCCGT
>VAPR01001071.1_pt1 | contig 14906 bp, 9 predicted proteins | sample 3380701 | NCBI WGS metagenome assembly VAPR01 (sample SAMN11536904, study PRJNA540576) | hot springs metagenome | isolation source: hot spring wet sediment | place: Spain: Lobios | collected 2014-01 | reverse complement strand
CCACACGGAGAACGGCGGGCGGAATTGGACGAAGCAATCCAGCGGGACGCAGAACGATCTCTTCCGCGTCTACTTTCGCGATAAGAAGCGGGGATGGATCACGGGCTCGCGGGGATTGATCCTGCACACCACCGATGGGGGGAAGACGTGGGTGCCTCTGCCGAGCGGCGTCGAGCAGATCCTGCTGGGCGTGACCTTCCGGAAGAAGGAGGGGTGGATCGTCGGGTGGGAGGGAACGATTCTGCATTCTCCCGATGAGGGGAGGACGTGGCGGCGGGTGCCCGCGCCGACGCGGGAGCGCATCTATGCCATCGTCATACGCGACGATCGGGAGGGGTTCGCCATCGGCCGGAATGGACTGATGCTCGTGTATCGTCGCCCCTGAGGATCAGATGTCCAGGTACACCTCGCCCATCCACAGCCCGTCTCTCCTCTCGACCTTCAGCTGATGCAGCGTCGCCGCCTTGACGTAAATCCGTCCCTCGTGCCGCGAGGGATCGAACGGTTCTCCCGTGAGACGAATGCGCGCGCGCTCAGGCGAGAGCTCGAGGATGGTGACATCACCGAACGCGAGCTTCTCGGCGTCGAAGAGGTAGAGGACCTCATTGAAGAGGTCCACGAGCAGATACTCGTACCCTTCCGCGTGAACTTCGACTTCGCGCGCAAGGCGCGGCGCGATCGTCGCGGGATCGTACATCAGGTGAAAGAGCGCGCGCACCGCATGCTCGAACATCTCCTCCGGGGTTCGACCCCAGGCGCGCACCCCGATGTCGGCCGTATGGTCGAGGATCTCAAATCCGGCAGTCACTTGGGGCCTCTCCGTTCGCCGTTCATCCCGGTGATCTCTCGTGCGAGCCGCGTGGCGGGAGGCATCGGGGATGGGATGGGTCACCCCGCTCATACGGAGACGATCGAGAGCGCTTCTTGCAGCTTGCGAATGACGCGTCGTTCGACTTCCGGCAGTGGCCCTTCGATGGCGCAACCGGAGGCGTTCCGGTGCCCACCGCCGCCGAACGCGCTCGCGATCTTCGAGACATTGATCGCGCCCTTCGAGCGCAAAGAGGTTCGGTAAATACCCGGCGCGATCTCTTTGAAGAAGGCGACGACCTCGACCCCTTCGATCGAGAGCGGATAGTTCACAATGCCCTCGCTGTCCTCCTCGCTGGCGCCCGCTTGCCGAAGCATCTCCTGCGTCATCACCATCCAGGCGATCCGCCCGCTCTCGTCGCAGCGGAGCGTAGAGAGCACGAGCCCGGTGAGCTTCACCTTGCTGAAGGGATGGTTGTAGAAGAGCGCGCGGGCGATCTCCGCCGGATTCGCCCCATGAGCGACCAACTCCCGCGCGATCTTGAACGTGCGCTCGGTCGTGTTGGAGAACTGGAACGATCCCGTATCGGCTAAGATGGCTGCGTAGACGCAGGAGGCGATCGCTGGCGTCACGCGCACGCCGAGCGCCTTGCACAAATTGTAGATCATCTCCCCGACGGCCGAAGCCGTCGAATCAATCCAGTTGATATGCCCGAACAGCTCCGTCGTCGCGTGATGATCAATGTTCACGAGGAACTGCTTCTCCAGATCGAGCAGACCCGGTCGATCAATGTCGCTGCATTCGATGACGAAGACGGCATCGTAGAGTCGGTCCAGTCGCGTGATCTGCCGGATGCGCTCCGCTCCCGGCAGCTCTCGATAGGCGCGCGGGATCGGATCGCGCAGGCCGACGGTGACCTCCTTGCCCAAGCTCTCCAGAATATGCATCAGGGCGAGGGAGGACCCCAGCCCATCCCCATCCGGCCGCGCATGTGAGGTGATGGCGAAACAGTGCCGCGATTCGATCAACTCTACGACCTGGCTGAGCATATAAGCGAGACATGCAATTATACCGGCCTCCGCCCGCCCGTCAAGCGCCCATCCTGAGCGAACGGGTCGGCAGAGCGGAAGAGGGAGGTTCCTTGGGAAGAACACCAGAGATCACGCTCCACGCGTTTGAAGAAAACTCCGACTTGACCGTCGCGCCCATATGTGATACCTTGCGAGACACGCGCTCTCTTCGCGCGATTCCATAATCAGGAGGTGAGCGATGAAGAGGCGAGTGATTTTGAAGACGCTCGTGCTTCTGGGCTTCTCACTTCTCCTTATTCCGCAGATGATATGGACGCAGTCAGGAGGGGTTTTGAACCCACGCCTGAGGAAGAGCTATCCGAACCTCACGCAAGCCTTCAACGATCCGGCCTTACAGCCTGGGGATACTCTGTTAGTCGCGGGCATGGTCACTGAGCCCGGACCGGTGATTATCCCTTCGGGGTGGTCGGGAACGATTGTCGGCTCACCTGCTCTGGTGGGAACGATCCGCCAATCGGCCCCAGGAACGTGCGATCCCATGTGGGGAGGCGGAGTGAACTGTATCGTTGATGCCAGATTACGTGGAGGGCTTGTGCGCATCATAGGCCTTCGCTTTCTTATCCCTGCCGGAGCGACGGGGGTTCAAGCAATTGGAGGGGGAGGAATGGGCACTCCTCAACCCTTGACGGTCCAGAAGTGCCGGTTCCAAGGAGCGACCTCAACCGCCGATTTCGATGGGATCGTCGTGCGGACAACTGGTGGCCCAATTGTCATTGAACACAACATCATCGCCGGAAGGATCAACGATGCGGGAATTGCCGTTGTGGGAAACAATAGTACCAATGTCACCGTACAGATTCGATGGAACCAGATCTCTATCGCGGTGGCCACGGGCCTTGGGGTGGGGATTGGTCTGACCGGCATCCCAGGTGGGACGATCCTCGTTGAACGGAATAGGATCACGGGAGGAGGTGCGGCAGCGGGCGCTTTGGCTGGGATTGCTCTCGCGCCAGATTCTACTATTCCGACAACTGTTGGAGCTCGCAATGCGGCCATCCGGCGCAATACAGTCCTCAACTTTTCGGATCCAAGTTCAAACGCCGGGCCTCCGGGAACCGGAATTCTCTTGGACACCTCTTCGGGTGCTCAAATCTTGGCGAATTTGATCCGAGACAATCGCGTCGGTGTCGCTGTAGATCCGGTAACTGCTAACAGCAGCGCGGGTCCCCCTGCTCCTATCGTTAAGGATAACAACATCACGTGCACGAACGTCGCCAGCTGCGTAGCTGCTGGCGCTCAAGGTCTTGTTTTAAACCCGGGCGGGTATAACCTGAATGCTGAAAACAACTGGTGGGGGGCTTCGAATGGTCCCAGCGGTACCAGTTGTCCGGGAACGGGATTGCCTATTCTTCCGGCGTGTGGGACTGCGGCGGGACAGGTAGATGTGACTCCGTTCCGAGCCAGTCCGAATCCGAGCGCCGGGGCGTGAGGCCGGGCCTCCGCTTCGCCGCGTGGAAGTGAAGGCTTGTCGTCTTAGCGAGTGGGCGATCTCGCAGACCTTCTCCAGCTCACGTGGCCGGACGAGCGCTTCGTGAGAGGGGAGGCGCACCGAAGTCTGCTGCGGTGAGCGATGGGGTATTGTTCGCTCGCCCCGGTCGGGATATACTCTCATCCGGCATCGACGTTGTCCGGGAGGTCTGGCGATGAGACGATGGATCGGTGTACCCCTTGGCATGTGGCTCATAGGCGGGGGGCTTGTCTTCGGCCTCCCGCAGGCGACTTCCGAACAGCCGCGAGGGCGCATCTCCGGGCGCGTCCTCTCGACCGAAGGCAAGCCGCTCCCGCGCACCATCGTGATTGCGCAAAAATGGGGAGGAGCTGCTGCATCTCTGGCGAAGACGGATCGAAGCGGGCGATACGCGATGGAGGTGGAGCCGGGGACGTATCTCATTCGAGCGGAGAAGAGGGGCTATGTGACTTCGGTGTACAACGTGGAGGGGCTCTCGCACGAACCGACGCCGGTGACGGTCGAAGCGGGGAAGAGCGTGGTGATAGACTTTCGGCTGCCGCGCGGTGGCGTCATCACCGGGCGCATTGTGGATGAAGACGGGGAGCCGCTGGTCGGCGCGCAGGTCCAGGTGGAACGGAAGTCTGAGGACTCGCGCGGCGCCGGAGCGTGGGGCGGTTCCTTTGGGGTGGCGACGACGGACGATCGCGGCATCTACCGCATTTACGGGTTGGCCTCGGGTCGCTATTACGTGAGCGCGCGAGTGGTCGAGACGCAGGTCGTTCGAGTCGCGTCTGGAGTCCCTTCCCTCATGTCTCAGGAGGGGGCGGTGACGTACTATCCGGGGGTCTCTTCCCGTCAGCAAGCCGTTGAGGTTGAAGTCGTCGAGGGGGCCGAGGTGACGGGAATAGACTTCAAGATCGCGCCTGAGAAGGAGCGCGTGCTCATCTTCAGCGTCGTGCGAAAGCGAGAGACCGGGGAGCCCATACCTGGAGCCTTCGTCGTCGCGTATTCTGGCACGAGGCCGGCCATTGATGCCCGAGCGACGACGGACGAGCAGGGGCGGTATGAGCTGAAAGGACTCGATCCCGGGACCTATCGGGTTCAGATCGCGCTCGGCATGCTTCTGGAGGATTACGCGCAACCCCCGCCTCAAGAGGTGACCATCGAGAACGAACCGGTCGAGGTAAATTTCGAACTGGAGCGAGCGGCGGAGATACAGGGACGCCTCCTCACCGAGGATGGGCGCGTGCCGGAGAACGTCACCCGTCTCATGCCGATGGTGCGGGCGAAGGGAGCAGAACGGGTGGGGGGCGTGGCGATCATGCCTCGCGTGGATGCGCAGGGGAATTTCACGCTCAAGCGCGTGCCGAGCGGCACGTTCCTGCTCGACGTCGCGCTCTCGGATTCGCCCTACTTCGTGCGCGCCATTCTTCATGAGGATCGGGATGTCACGCATGAGGGGATCGTCGTCCATCCCGGTGAGCGCGTGACCGACGTGACGATCATCCTCTCAGACGCGGGAGCGATCCTGCGAGGACGAGTCCTTGTGAGCGAAGGAGACGCTCCGTTGCCGAATGCGGTGGTTCAGGTGATCCCCGTGGACTTCGCCCAGCGCTTCGCCGAGAAGCGGACGTTGGACGCGCGTTCGATCATCTCGGATCAGCAGGGCAGGTATGAGCTCAAAGGGATTCCGCCGGGGAGGTATTACGTGCTCGTCATGGCGCGGCGTCCGACGTTCTCTCGGCCGGAAGAGTTCCTGGAATTCCTCACGGCGCGCGCGGTGCAGCTTCCCATCCTCGACCTTCGGCCGCGAGAGACTCGACAGCTCGATGTGCGTCCGACCGTGAAGGAGTGAGCGATCGAGGGCGCCTCTCGCGCGGGAGGCGCCCCCATCGGTTCGCGTCAGGAGCGCGGACGCTCAATGGGACGGCCCACGAGCACCGTGGGCGCATGGAAGCGCCGAAGGGTCTCGTTCAATTTCGGCACGTCCTCGCTCAGGAGCCGATTCACCCGCTCGATCTTCTCGGCGAACTCCTGGCGCAGCTCGCCGAGGTACTCCATTTGCGCGGGCGTGGGCGCGGCGTTCGGGCCATCTATGGCGAAGAAGAGACCGTTCAGTCGTTCCACCAATCGAGGCCCGGTCATATACGTCGGCACGTTCTGCGGACGCGCCAGCTCGTTCTGCAGCGTCTCCACTCGCTTCAGGTGTTCCGAGAGCGCTTGACTCAGTTCGGCCGGGACTTCCGCCAGACGATCGCGAACCGTGCGCTCGATCTGCTGCAGTTGCTCCCGAAGGCTATCGAGCGCGCGCAAGGCTTCATTGGTCGCCGAGATCAGATCGCGTAGCTCGAGCCCGACCTCAAGCTGCGCGCGCAGATCGGCGTCGGGGACAGAGATCGTCGGGTCCAAACGCACCTCAACGGATTTCTCCAGCGTCTTCTCCCCCACGATCAAGCGCACGCGGTAGGTCCCGGGCAGCACCTGCGGCCCGCGCGGTCCTCCCACGAATTCCACCTCCTCGGGGCTTGGAGGCCGGCGCACCTTCGGTCCTTCGTAGCGCAAATCCCACGCCGTGCGATTCAGCCCCTTCTCTTTCGGAATCTGCGTCAGCTCGCGGATCACTTTCCCCGCGCCGTCGAGGATCTGGATCTTCACCGTCGTCTTCTCGTCGGGCTTCTCGCGCAGATAGTACGTGATGAGCGCCCCGTAAGGGGGATTCGGCCCGGTGAAGACCTTGTTCCCGATGCCGTAGCGCGTGAATCGCATGGCGAAGCGCAAGGCTGGCCGGATATCGAACAGATGCACGTCGCTCCTCAGGATCTCAGGGCTCATCTGTTGGATCGGCGTCGCGTCGTCGAAGATCCAGATGCTCCGTCCGTGCGTGCCCAGGATGAGGTCGTTCTCCCGCGGATGGATGAGGATGTCGTGCACGGCGACCGTGGGCAGGTTCTTCAGCCGAAGGGGGATCCAATTCGTCCCGCCCGTGTAGGAGACGTAGAGCCCGAGCTCCGTCCCGGCATAGAGCAGATTGGGGTTCTTCGGGTCCTCGCGCACCACCCAGACGTAAGCGCCCTCCGGGAGATTCCCGCTGATATTCGTCCACGTGCGCCCGCCGTCGGTCGTCTTGAAGATGTAGGGACGAAAGTCATCGAGCATGTGGCGATCGAAGGCGACGTACGCGACATCGGGGCTCGTGCGTGACGGCTCGACGTGTGAGACCGGGGAGAACGGAGGCACCCCGGGGACGTTCTTGATGACGTTGGTCCAGGTCTTCCCGCCGTCGCGCGTGACCTGGAGATTGCCATCATCGGTTCCGGCCCAGATCACGCCCGCGCGGACCGGAGATTCGGCCAGGCTGATGATCGTGCAGTGATATTCGGCCGTCGTGTTCTCGGTCCAGACCGGGCCGCCCGCGTCCTTCTGCTTCTCCGGATCGTTCGTCGTCAGGTCGGGACTGATGACCTGCCACGTCTTGCCGAAATCGGTGGATCGGAAGACGACGTTCCCGCCGTAGTAGACCGTGTTCTTGTCGTGGGGCGAGAGCACGATGGGAGCGTTCCAGTTGAAGCGATATTTCAACTCGCCCACGGGACCGCCATCGTTGCGGCGCGCTTGCGGGCTGACGTTCTGCTGCTCCCGCGTGCGCAGATCGGTGCGGAAGAGATTCCCCCCCTGCGACTCGGAGAGGTAGAGATTCGGGTTATCGGGATGGCTGACCACGTGGAAGCCATCGCCGAAGCTCACCATGATCCAGTCGTCGTTCAAGATGCCCGCCGGTTCGCGCGTGCGGCTGGGACCGGTCCACGTCCCGTTGTCCTGCAGCCCGCCGCTCACCCAGTAGAAGGGCAGACGATTGTCGGCGTGAATCTGATAGAACTGCCCGAGCGGAATGTTGTTGACATATTCCCACGTCTCCCCGCGATCGTAGGAGACGGCGATCCCCCCGTCATTCCCCTGCCACAGGCGATACGGGTTCGTGGGATCAATCCAGAGCGTGTGATAATCGCTGTGCGTGCGCGCGGAGATGCGACGGAACGTTCGCCCTCCGTCGATCGAGACGAAGAGGTTGGAGGCGATCGCGTAGACGCGATTCTCGTCCCAGGGATCCACGCGCAGGTCGGTGTAGTAGAACCCGCGCGAGACGATGCGCACCTCGCGCGAGACTTCGCGGAAGGTCTCGCCGCGATCGTCGGAGCGGAAGAGCGTGCCCTCCTTGGATTCCGCGATGACGTACACGACCTGCGGATTGCTCGGCGCGACCTTCACCCCGATGCGACCGAGCAACTTCGGCAATCCGCGCTCGAGCTTCTTCCACGTCCGTCCGCCGTCCACGGATTTGAAGACGCCGCCCCTCTCGCTCCCGCTGCGATGCGTCCAGGGTTTGCGCTCAAAATGCCACATCGCGGCGTAGAGGATGTTCGGATTGCTCGGGTCCATGTCCATATCGGAGACGCCGTGTTGCGCGTCAATATAGAGCACCTTCTGCCACGTGCGCCCACCATCGGTCGTCATGAAGACGCCCCGCTCCTCGTTGGGACCGAACGCATGACCGACGGCGCCCACATAGACGATGTCTGGATTGTGCGGGTGAATCAGGATCCGCGAGATGTGCCGCGTGTCTCGGAGGCCGAGATGTTGCCACGTCTTTCCCCCGTCGGTGGATTTGTACACGCCGTCGCCGAAGGAGACACTGTTGCGCGTGTTCGATTCGCCCGTCCCCACCCAGATGACGTCGGGATTCTTCGGATCAATGGCGATGTCGCCGATGGAGATCGTATTTTGCCGATCGAAGATCGGCGTCCACGTGATCCCGCCGTTGGTCGTCTTCCACAGCCCGCCGGAGGCGGTCGCCACGTAGACGATGTTTGGGTTGCCGGGGACGCCTTCGATGTCGGTCGTGCGCCCACCCATGATGGCCGGCCCGATGTTCCGCCATTCCAAGTTCTCGAAGAGCGAAGGATCAATCTGCAGGCGCGCTTGGTCTGACGCCGGGCGCGATTGCCCAGGGGGCTCTCCAAGAGCGCGCGAGACGAATGAGAGGCTCAGGCCCATGATGAGAAGAGACACGGTGCAGCGTGGGAACCATCGCGATACCCATATGGGGCGCGAGCCCCGAAGACGACCCTCTCGCATACTCCCCTCCTCCTCTCCGAAATGTCCCATCCCCGAGCCGGGGCAAATTCTATGTGGCGCGCTTCGCCGTGGTCAAGCGCATGTGGCGGCCGGCCAGCGAGTCCACAAGTGCGTATCGCATGGAGCGATCGAGAGCGAGCTCCGTCGGCGTGGATCCTTTCGCTCGCGCGAGCTGGCCAGCGAATCCCTTTGAGATCACCCCTGTCACATAGAACCTGCCCAGCCGAATATAGCTCGAGGCGAGTGCGGCGAGCCCTGGAACACGAAGGGGGCGGCCCCTCGCATGGGCGCACGCGATGAAGGGCCTCGACCGCGTGCTCACTTCTCTTATCCGGGGAGGGGCGTGGGCCTGAAGATGCGGAAGGTCCAGGCGAGTTCCTCGCGATAGGCGGCGATCTCTTCCTGCACGCGCGATTCCTCCCAGCCGAGATAGGCTCCCATCAGGCGCGCGGCGACCGGGGCGCAGCTCAGGCCCAGGCAGCGACTCCAACCGATGGCCGTGCGCCGCAGGAAGATGTCGGCCAGGCGCGCGGCATGCTCGCGTTCGAGCGCGTAGAGGATCTGAGCGCGAATGTCGGGATGGTGCGGGCAGAGACGTTCGCCGAGGGTGCGGTCCGATTCCACGAGGGCGAGGACTTCCGCACTCAGGCTCCCGTACAACTCCATGAGCTGCGCGGCCGAATCCGCCGCAACGCCGAGGTCTCGCGCCGCTCTCAGGATCTCGGAGGGGGCGAAGGTCGCCCCTCCGGGCAAAGGCTCCAGACGCTCGCTCACGACGCGCGCGCGTTCGCTCTCCGGGAGCCGGAGCTTTCGGCAGGCGAGCGTCACGACCTCTTCGGCGAGATGCCGATAGGGGGTGATCTTCCCTCCGATGATGGAGAGGAACCCGGCGATCCCATCCTCGCGCTCGTGATCGCGAATGATGTGGCGGCGCGTGATCGCGCCTTCGGGCACGCCCGGTCGGTATGGAAGTGGGCGCACGCCGGAATAGGCGTACTGCACGTCTTCGCGTCGAAGGCGCGGGCCGAGCAGCTGGCGCGCTTCATTCAAGAGATACGCGATCTCCTCATCGTCAGCGCGCACGTCGTTAGCATCGCCCTCATATCGGATGTCCGTTGTGCCGATGAGCACACTGTCTCTCCAGGGCACGATGAAGAAGGGCCGTCCATCGGCGCGCGCGGCTGCATAGAGGGCGTGGCGCAAGGACCACGCGTTGGGGAGGACGAGATGGCTGCCTTTGGTCCCGCCGATGAACCGGGGCATCGTGCGCGGAAGCCGTCGGCACACGGCATCCACCCACGGGCCGGCGGCATTGATCACCAAGCGCGCGCGGACCCGGACCTCCGCACCGCTCATTCGATCTCGCACCCACGCGCCGCGCACAGCCCCATCCTCGATGAGCAGCTCGGTGATCTCGGCATAGTTGAGCACATCGGCGCCACGCTCTTCGGCTGCGCGAACGTTCTCGATGACGAGGCGCTCAGGATACACCACTTGCGCGTCGAAATAGAGAAAAGCGGCGCGCACATCATCGAGCACCAGCGCCGGTTCCCGCGCGCGCACATCGGCGAGCGAGAGTCGGCGATGCGCGGGCAGACTCTTGCCGAGCGCGAGCAGATCGTACAGCGTCAAGCCGAGCCGAACGCTGAGCGGCCGATAGGGGCCGTCGCGGTGAATGAGGATGAGGAAGGGAAGGGGACGAACCAGGTGAGGGGCGAGACGCAGCAGCGCCTCGCGTTCGCGCAACGATTCGAAGACCAGGCCGAATTCCCTGTGCTCCAGATACCGCAAGCCTCCGTGAATGAGCTTGGTCGAACGGCTCGTCGTCCCGCTGCCGAAATCGTGGCGTTCGAGGAGCAGCGTCGCCAGCCCGCGTCGCGCCGCTTCGTGCGCGATGCCCGCTCCGTTGATCCCCCCGCCGATGATGAGGAGATCGTAGGTTCGTGCGCTCACCCGGTGCAGGCGATGGGTCATTTCCGCCGAGCCTCCCCCCATGAGGACTTGCGCCTTCACATCCCTTCGCGTTCCGCCCAGGCGCGTGCGCGCTCAACAGCGCGCTTCCATCCGCGATAGAGCGCTTCGCGTTCGTCCGCCGGCATCTGCGGCAGAAAGCGACGTTCCATCTGCCAGTGGCGCGCGATCTCCTCCGTGTTCCTCCAGATCCCGACGGCCAGTCCGGCCAGGTAGGCGGCTCCGAGAGCCGTCGTCTCAGTGATCGCCGGTCGAACCACGGGCCGGCCAAGGAGATCGGCCTGGATCTGCAGCAAGAGATCATTGCGCGCTGCGCCCCCATCGGCGCGTAACTCCTGCAGCGCGATTGCTGAACTCTCTTCCATCGCCTCAATGACATCGCGAACCTGGAAGGCGATGGCTTCAAGGGTCGCGCGCGCCAGATGCGCGCGATGTGTGCTTCGCGTGATTCCGAGAATCGTCCCTCGCGCGTACATGTCCCAGTAGGGGGCTCCCAAACCCACGAAGGCTGGAACGACGTAGACCCCTTCACTCGACGGCACGGTGCGGGCCAGCTCCTCCACTTCATCCGTGGAGCGGATGATTCCCAGTCCATCGCGCAGCCACTGCACGGCGGCTCCGGCGATGAAGATGCTCCCTTCGAGGGCATATCGCATGCCCTCGCGCAATCCGACGGCGATGGTCGTCAGAATGCCGTGGCGCGCGGGCGCGGGGGTCGAACCCGTCTGCAAGAGCACGAAGCACCCCGTCCCGTAGGTGGCTTTCGCCATGCCGGGATGAAAGCACGCTTGGCCGAAGAGCGCCGCCTGTTGGTCGCCGGCGTTCCCGGCGATCGGAATCGGTGCGCCGAAGATCGCGCGCTCGGTCTCTCCATAGACCTCGCTCGAGGCGCGCACCTCCGGCAGCAACTCGCGCGGGATGTCGAGCCGCTGCCGGATCTCTTCATCCCAAGCGCGCGTGTGGATGTTATAGAGCATCGTGCGCGAAGCGTTCGAGGGATCGGTCACATGCACGCGACCGCCGGTGAGCTTCCAGATCAACCACGTGTCCACTGTCCCGAAGCATAACTGGCCGCGCCGCGCCCGCTCGCGCGCTCCGGGGACGTGGTCGAGGAGCCATCGGATCTTCGTCCCGGAGAAATAGGCATCGAGCACCAGGCCCGTGTGCTCCAGGATCACGCGATCGAACCCCTCTCGGCGCAAGTCCTCACAGAGTGGGGCCGTGCGCCGGCATTGCCAGACGATGGCGTTGTGAATGGGCCGGCCCGTCGTTCGCTCCCAGAGGATCGTCGTCTCGCGCTGATTCGTGATCCCGATGGCCGCGACCTCCGACGGCGCGATCCTCGCGATGCGGAGCGCCTCCCGAGCGGCCTCCCGCTGCGAATCCCAGATCTCCTCAGGATCATGCTCGACCCAGCCGGGGCGCGGATAGATTTGGCGGAACTCGCGTTGGGCGAAACCGCGAACTCGCCCCTCGATGTCGAAGAGAAGAGCGCGCGAGCTCGACGTCCCTTGATCCAGAGCCAGGATGTAGCTCACGATCGTCTCTCCCTCGGTCTCTCACCGCCCGGATGAACCCGCATCCGGCTCTCCCACATGGCGGCGGATCACCTCGGCCAAGGTCACGGCGACCTCATGCACGAGATGTTCGCTCTCGGCTTCGACCATCACGCGCGCGACCGGCTCCGTCCCCGAATATCGGACGAGCACGCGCCCGCGTTCGCCCAGCCGCGCTCGCGCTTCCGCTAAAGCGTGAGGGAATCCGGGAATCGTCTCCAGCGACGGCTTCTCTCGAACGCGCACGTTGACGATGCACTGCGGGTAGCGCGTGAACCCGTGGCGCAACTCGGCGAGATCGCGCCCGGTCTCCCGCATGACGTTCAGGACAATGAGCGCTGTGAGCAGACCGTCACCCGTCGGGCTGATCTCCGGCAGGATGAGGTGTCCCGACGGTTCTCCGCCCAGCGAGGCTCCTCGTTCCCGCAATTGCTCCAGCACATACCGATCCCCCACTTTCGTCCGCACAAGCGCGATCCCTCGCCGCGCGAGCGCTTGCTCCAGACCGAAGTTCGTCATCTCCGTTCCGACGACCACATCCCCCCGCAATCGTCCGCGCTCTTGAAGATACGTGGCGAGGATGTAGAGCAGGTCATCGCCGTCGAGGATCTCCCCCGCTCGATTCACGAAGATGACGCGGTCCGCGTCCCCATCCACAGCCAGCCCCACATCGCATCCGCGCTCCCGGACGATGCGACGCACCGTCTCGGGATGGAGCGATCCGCACTCATGGTTGATATTGCGCCCATTGGGAGCAACGCCCACGGCTTCGACCTGCGCGCCCAGCTCTTCCAGAAGTCGAGGGCCGAGCCGATAGGCCGCTCCATGCGCGCCGTCAAAGCCCACGCGCCATCCCGCGAGCGGTCGTCTCTCCGAAGTCCCCATCGCGCGCTCGCGCAAGAAGTGGAGATATTCGGCGGCGAAGCGCTCGGTCTCCGGCGACAGCAGCTCCTCTGGGGCCACCGGCATTTCCCGACATCGCGCTTCGACATCCGGATCGTGCACGAGCGCCGCGATCTCGCGCTCGATGGCGGCCTCCTGCTCGTCCTCGAGTTTCATCCCGCGGGCGGAGAAGACCTTGATCCCATTGTCGGGATACGGGTTGTGTGAAGCGGAGATGACGACTCCGGCATCCAGCTCCGCATGAGCGCGCACGAGATAGGCGATGCCAGGCGTCGTGAAGATCCCGGCGCTCACCACATCGCCCCCGGCTGCGCGCATGCCAGCCGTGATGAGGCGTTCAATCCAAGGGCCGGACTCCCGCGTATCGCGCCCAAGGAGTACACGCAGCGGCCGGCCCAGTACACGCACAAGGGCCATCCCACAGGCGAAGATCGTCGGCTCGTCCAGGGGATACTCGCCCGCGATCCCCCGAATCCCGTCCGTTCCGAAGAGTCGAGCCATTGTCCCTCCTCTCGCGCGATCTCAATAACGGCCTCGCTATCTCCATCGAACCCTCACGCGCTCGGGCTCGCACCGCACGACGCTCGCGCGCGAGCCGGCGGGGAGGCGCACCAGCGGAACGACTTCCTGTTCCCCGTCGCGCGCGGCGAGCGCCTGCAGCGCCTCTTCCGGGAGCGTCGCGATGATCTCCTGCTCCTCAAGCGCTTGTACCGTGGAACGCGGCCCTCGCACAAGGACGTCTACAGCCCGAGGGGTGATCACGATCCGTCGCCGCACCGCCTGGGCGGTGAGGATCGGACGTTGGGGAAAGCGTCGCTCCATCACCTCCTCGACCAGCACCGTGACCGTGGCTTCTCGCGGAACGATGCGGATGGCTTCGGAGCCCGCGGGTTCAAGGGGCACAGTGACCGTGAGCGAGGAGTTCGCTCCCCCGAGCGCGATCGCGCGCGTCGGGATCTCCTCCAATTGGTTCACCCATGCCTCTGGGCCCGTGACTTGCGCGCGCTCCGGCTTCACCGCGTATCCCGTCACCGTGTAATTCGGCGGGAGCGATCGCTCATCCAGACGGGGACGGATGGGCACCTCTCGCGTGATCTCCCGCTGCACCTCGATGGGGAGGGTCGGGGGATCAATGCGCAGGACTTCGATCCCGGCAGGTCGTCGGACGAAGCGCTCGTCGAGCGTGAGGACGTGCCGCCCCGGAGTCAGGTGGCTCACGTCCACCAAGATCGAGAGATCCTCCGGTTTGAGTCGAGCGATCTGACTGGCCGGTCCGCGCACGCGCACATCCACGACGCGATAGGCCAACCCCGTCACCAGAAGGTCCGATGGCTCGCGCCGCACGCGCACGGGGACATTGTAGAGCACCACATCGCGCCGCGCATGTTCGGAGGAAACGGCGAACCACAGCAGCAGCGCCCCGACGACGGAGATGAGCTTCAGCCAGAAATTGACCACGATCGCCCGTCGGAGCGCGTCCTTCAGGAGCACGCCCGCGGGCCGTCCTTGTCTCGATGTCTCCCCCATCATGCCCGATCGGTGCGTGCGCTCACGCCGTCAGCTCGCGCAAGCCCCGACGCGGCTCCACGAGCGACGTGCGGAGGAAATGGCGCAGCCGCGTCGCATCCAGGTGCCGATAGATGTGTCCTTCCGCCACGAACGAGATGATCCCCGTCTCCTCGGAGACGACAATGGCGACGGCATCCGTATCCTCGGTGATGCCGATGGCCGCACGATGGCGCGTGCCCAACTCCTTGGAGAGTTGCGGATTCAGCGTGAGGGGCAGGAAACAACTGGCTGCCACCAGGCGATCCCCGCGAATGATGACGGCACCATCATGGAGCGGGACGCGCGGATTAAAGATGGAGACCAGAAGGTCGTAGGAGACCCGCGCATCCAGCCGCACGCCTGTCTCGATGAAGTTGTGCAAGCCGATGGTGCGCTCGAAGACGATCAGCGCGCCGATGCGCTCGGCCGCGAGCGTCGTGACGGCC
>VAPR01001070.1_pt1 | contig 14907 bp, 13 predicted proteins | sample 3380701 | NCBI WGS metagenome assembly VAPR01 (sample SAMN11536904, study PRJNA540576) | hot springs metagenome | isolation source: hot spring wet sediment | place: Spain: Lobios | collected 2014-01 | reverse complement strand
CCGGGGCCCGGAGGTCTCTCAGAGCCGCTGGTTCTCCGGCACCGCCGTCCGCAGCGCCCCGATCCGCCGGAGGGTGATGCTCTGGGTCTCCAGCGGGTCGGGCTGGCCGGTCTCGGCCGTCCGCCGCTCGACCCAGGCCCGCAGCCGTCCCAGCAGCCATTCGACCACCTCGGGGCGCTCGGTGGCCAGGTTCACCTGCTCCCCCGGATCCGAGGGCAGGTGGTAGAGTTCGATAGGGGGCAGATTGTGGAAGTCGGGCTCCAGCGCCTGGATGATCTTCCACTCGTGGGTCCGCAGGCCCCGCTTGCGCATCCAGGTGCACTCGGTGAGGTAGATCTCGCTGCAGACCCCCCGGCGGTCGCCCGGTGACCGCCCGAGAAGGGGCAGCAGGCTCTGGCCCTCCATTTTCTCCCGGTGGGCCAGGTCGCCCAGTCCCAGAAAGTCCAGAATGGTCGGGGCGACGTCCAGCAGCCGGACGAAGCCGTCGATCCGCCGGCCCTCGGGGATGCGGCCCGGACAGTGCAGGATGAGCGGTACGTGCAGATTGGCGTCGTAGAGGCCGTGGTGGTCGAAGTAGCAGACGTGGTCGGCCAGGACCTCGCCGTGGTCGGCCAGGATGACGAGCAGCGTGTTCTCCAGCAGCCGGTAGTGCTCCAGAGCGGTGAAGAGCCGGGCCAGGGTGGCGTCGCAGTAGGCGATCTCGGCGTCGTACTGGGCCTCGGGGAAGCGAATATCGGTCACTCCACCCATCCACTGGGCGAAGTAGTCGCGGAACTGCTCGACCGCCCAGACCGGGTCCATCGAACGGTTCTCCGGGTCCTTTTCGTTGCCATAATAGAACATCCGGTCGAAGGGCGGGGGCGGCAGATAGGGTGTGTGCGGATCCCAGTAGTGCAGGAAGAGGAAGAACGGCTGGCTCTGGGCGGCCAGCTGGTCCAGAAGGGCCAGCGCCTTCTCGTTGACCACCTCGGCCTTGCGCCAGGGACCGGTGGCCTCGAGCGGCCAGCGGTACACCTCGTAGACCTCGAAGCCCCGGCTGAACCAGCGCCCCAGGTTGTCGGCGGCGGCTGTCCGGTAGCCCTGCTCGCGCAGGATCTCGGCCAGCGTGCGGACGGCCGGGTCCAGCTCGCGCTTCCCCCCGTGGGCCACGATCTGGTGGGTAAAAACATCTTTCCCGGTCATGATCGTGGTGAAGCCGGGATGCGTCGGGATGTGGGGGCTGAAGCACTCGCTGAAGAGGATTCCCTGACGGGCGATCCGGTCGAGATGGGGGCTGGTCAGACGGTGGTAGCCGTAGCAGCTCAGATGGTCGGCCCGCAAAGTATCGATGGCGAGGAGAATGACGTTCATCTAATCCTCCACCGGAACCTCGACGATCTCACCGGTCTCCCACGAGCGGATGGCGGCTTCGATGACCTCCTGAGCCGCCAGGCCCTCGGCCCCCGAGCCCTCGATCTGGTCGGGTGGCACTCTGGCCTCGACCTGCTCCAGGAAACGGTGCAGACGGTTGCGGAACGTCTCGCGGAAGCCGGCCACGCCCGAGAGGATGGAGTTGCCCATCACCATCGCCTCGGGGGAGTCGTGCGGATAGAAAATGAGGCGCTCGTAGACATTCTCCAGGACAAAGCGGCCCCTGGTGCCACCGACCTCGCAGCGCTCGATAGGATGGTGCGGACTCATATCGTAACTGCCGGTCAGGTGGCCGAGGGCGCCGCTGGCGAACTGCATATTGATCGAGGCGTTGGACCAGATCTGGCGGTGGCTGGCTTTCTTGAAGAAGGCCTGGACCCGGCGGATATCGCCGGCGAAGTAGCGCATCACATCGATGGAGTGCGGGTGAAGGGCCCGCAGGTGGAAATAGGGGGCGCTCTCGACCGGGTTGCGGATCCACAGGTTCATATTGACGAACAGGATCTCGCCGATCTGGCCCTCCTCGATAAGCCGGCGGGCCCGGGCGGCGTGGGGCACGAAGCGGTGGTTGAGGTTCACCCCCAGGTAGAGACCGCGCTGGCGGGCGAAGGCCACCATCTCGCGGGCCTCGCGGATGTTATTTGAGATCGGCTTCTCCACCAGGACATGGACGCCGGCCGCCAGCGCCTGCATCGTCGGCTCGTAGTGGTGGCCGCCGTTCTCCGGCCCGGCGGTGGCCACGCTGACAATGTCCAGTTCCTCGTTCTGGAGGAGGTCCTTGACCGAATAGTAGGGACGGACCCCGAACTGGGCCGCCAGGGCGTCGGCCTTCTCCTTGACGAGGTCACAGACCGCCACCAGCCGGGCCAGCGGGTCCTGGTGGTAGACGCTGGCGTGGATCCGCCCGATGTTCCCGGCGCCGATCACAGCCACCCGTTGCATGGTCTCCTCTCCTGGTCCTGGGTTATCAGGCGAAGTAGCGGTCGAGGGCCTGCTTTGACCGTTCGATGACCTGCTGGACCGCCTCCGCCGGCAGGTCGCGCGCCCCCACGATCTCCAGGACAACAGAGCGCAGGGTCGGCACGGTCTTGAGGCCCTGGGCGATGGCCGGCAGGTTCATCGCCCCCTGGCCCGGGATCTGCTGCTCGACCGGCCCCGGTCCGCCCGGCTCGCGGCTCACCGCGTCGCGGATACGGGCGGTGAGGATGTACGGCCGCAGGGCCGGGATGGCCGCCTCGGGCGTCTCCTGGGCCCGCCAGAGGTGGCTGGGGTCGTAGTTCAGCCCGACCCAGGGGCTGTCGACCTCGGCCATCAGGCGCAGGGCGGTCGGGGTGTTATAGGCGGCCTGGCGGACGTGCGGCTTGAGACTGATCTTCACCCCGGTGTCGGCTGCCGCCCGGGCCAGGTCGCGCAGAACCGCCACCACCTGCCGGAACGACGCCTCGTCGTCGGAGACGCCACCCGGGCCGGTGGTGATGGCCGGAGCGCCCAGGAGAGCGGCGGCCTGGAGGAGGCGGACAAAGCGCGCCCGCCGGTCCGGATCCAGCAGGTTGGTGCTGGCCCCAACCGATTCGATGATCAGGCCGGCGTCGGCGATCTTCTGCCGGATGAGCCGGTAGTCGTCCGGCGAGCCCTCGGCCGGGAGATGGTCGGCCATGCCGGGGATGGCGCAGAGTTCGATGGTGGCGTAGCCGGCCCGGCTGATCCCGGCCAGGGCGGTGTCGAGAGGGTGTCCGCCGAAGAGGATGGTACTGCAGCCGAGTTGCATCGCTACTCCTCGCTGGCGGCCAGCGCGGCGTTCAGGAGCAGCCGCGCCGCCCGCTGGTCGTTGCCCCAGTGGTTGGTCAGGAAGACGAAGACGAGATCAAAGGCCGGATCGACCCAGAGGAGTGTGCCGGTGGCCCCGGCGTGGCCGAACCCCTCGGGCGAGACCAGATCGTGGTCGGGGTTGCCCTTCGACCAGCCCAGGGCCCAGCGGACCGTCTGAGGCCGACCCGGCTCCCACTCGTAGGTCGTCTCCAGGTGCAGACGCGTCATCAGCCGGACGGTGGCCGGGCTGAGCAGGCGGTGGCCGTCCAGGGTTCCCCGGTTCAGGAACAGCTGGCCGAAGCGCAACAGGTCAGCGGCCGTGCTGAAGAGACCGCCGGCCGGGTGCTGGAGCCGGACAAAATCGGCGAAGCGCTCTGGCCAGGGGAAGTTCAGCACCGGTACCGCCCGTTCCGGGTCGGGGACGAAGCCGGTGGCCCGCATCGCCAGCGGGGTGAAAAGGACGCGCTGGAGGACCTCCGGGTAAGGGAGGCCGGCCAGACGCTCGAGGAGGGCGGCCAGGACCCAGAAAGCGGCGTTATTGTACTGAAAGCGGCTGCCCGGCGGGAAGCGCAGGAACGAGTCCAGCGCCCCGGCGATGTGCTCAGCCGGGCCACCGCCCGTCTCGGTCAGCCGCTGGACATAGCCCTCGTCCAGCCCGCTGGTGTGGGTCAAAAGATGCCAGGTCGTCACCGCCTCCTTGCCGTGGCGGGCGAACTCCGGGAGATAGCGGGCGACCGGGTCACCCAGGAGCAGGCGTCCCTCCTCGACCAGACGCATGATGGCGGTGGCGACCACCGGCTTGGTCACCGAGGCCACAAGAAACTGGCTCTCCGGGGTGACGGGGAAACGGCCGTCGGGGTCGGGGACGGCCAGGAGGTCGAGGAGACGGTCGTGGCGGGCCAGGCCCACCACCGCGCAGGGGACCAGTCCCTCGGCCACCAGGGTTCGGGCCCGGTCGAAGAGACGACCGGTGGGAACGGTCAGAGACATCGTCCTTTCCTCAGCCTTTGATACCGGTCAGCGTGATCCCCTGAATGAAGGTCCGCTGGGTGAAGAAGAAGAGCACGATGATCGGCAGCGCCATCACCGTTGACACGGCCATCAGCATGCCCCAGTAGGAGCCGTACTGGCCGCGGAACATCGCCAGGCCCAGCGAGACCGTGTAGTTCTCCTGGCTGGAGAGGTAGATAAGCGGGCCGATGAAATCATCCCACGAGCCCAGGAACTGGAAGAGGGCCACCGTCGCCAGCGCTGGCTTGGTCAAAGGCAGGATCACCTTCCAGTAGGTCGCCAGTTCGCTGGCTCCGTCGATCTTGGCGGCCTCGGAGAGTTCACGCGGGATTGTCATCAGGAACTGGCGCAAAAGGAAGATAAAGAAGGCGTTGCCGAAGAAATGCGGCACGATAAGAGGCAGGAAAGTATCGATCCAGCCCATGGTCTTGAAGATGATGAAAAGTGGCACCATTCTAACCTGGAACGGCACCATCAGGGTGGCCAGAATGACGGCGAAGAGGAGATCGCGCCCCGGCCAGCGGATACGGGCCAGGCCGTAGGCTGAGAGGCTGCACGAGAGAAGCGAGCCGACCACGCTGCACAGGGCGATGATCAGGCTGTTGAGGGTGAAGCGCCCGAAGGGGAGGAAGCGCAGGCCGTTCACATAGTGCTCGAAGGTGATGGGCTGCGGGATCCAGACCGGCGGCCAGACGAAGATCTGGCTCTCGGGCTTGACCGAGGTCGAGAGGAGCCAGAGGAAGGGGATGATGAACATCGTGCTGAAGGTCAGGAGCAGCAGGTGGGCCAGGGCACGCTGGAGGTAGTAGAGCCAGGGCCGCCGGCGAGTCCGGGCGCCGGCCAGCGGGGCCGGTGCCGCCACCGCCCGGGGCGACGCCGACTGTTCCTTGAGCACCATCGTCTCGCCCTCCTACTGTCCGCCGTAATAGACCCGCCGGGCCGTTGTCCGGAAGATCACCAGCGAGGCAGTGGCCACAATCAAGAAGAGAATCCAGGCCATCGCCGAAGCGTATCCCATCTTAAAGTACTGGAAAGCGTTCATATACAGGTACATCGCGTAAACCGTTGTCGAAAAGGCTGGACCGCCATTGGTCATGATAAAGACCTGCGTAAAATACTGAAAACCAAAGATCAGGCCGGTCACGGTCGCGAAAAGCAGATACGGGCTCATAAACGGAATCGTGATATGCCGGATGCGCTGAAGGCTGGAGGCTCCATCAATAGCCGCTGCCTCGTAGAGCTCCTGTGGCACATCCTGCAGACCGGCCAGGAAGATAACGACTGTATTACCGACCGTCCAGAGGCTCATAATGATAAGCGAGGGCTTGGCCCAGGCCGGGTCGGTGATCCAGCCGGGGCCGGTGATACCGATATAGGCCAGAAGGGTGTTGGCGATACCGTACTGGGGATTGAAGATCCAGAGCCAGAGAATCGAGGTGGCAACGACTGGAACGATAGAGGGCAGAAAGAAGATCGTCCGATAGTAGGCCAGACCGCGCACCTTCATGTTCAGAATCGACGCCAGAAAGAAGGCGAAGGCAACGCCGAGAGGTACAGCAAAGCCGACATAGTAGACCGTGTTGTAGAGCGAATACCAGAAGCGGTCGTCGCGCAAGAACATCTCCCGATAGTTGCCCAGGCCGATCCATTCCGGCGGCTGGAGGGCATTGTACTCGGTGAAGCTGTAGTACAGCGAAGCCAGAATTGGGTACGAGGTGAACCAGAGGAGACCGATGATGATCGGCGAACAGAAGAGGAGTCCGTTGCGAAAATCGATCCACTCCCGCGGGGTGAGCCCCAAAAGGCGACGCTGCTGGCTGGTAGAGGCGACCATGCTCGGCTCCTTTTGTGGGCGCCGGCCGGGGGTCTCCCGGCCGGCGCCCAGGGGGCTTCAGGCCTTTTTGAGGATCTTATCGAGTTCGCGCTGGGTGTCTTCGGTGGCCTTGTCCAGCGCCGCTTTGGGTGTCATGCGTCCGTAGAGGGCGTCGTCCACCGCCCGCTGGAGGGCGCCCATGTAGAACGCCTGGGCGGGCATCACCGGCCGCTGGTGCTTGGCCTCTTTCAGAATCTCGATGAAACTGGCCAGGTCCTTGTCCTTGGCGGCGATCTCCAGCCAGGGGTTCTTCTTGTAGCCGGAGAAATTGCTGAACGTCTTGCCCAGCGTCAGGGCTCCCTCTGGCGTGCCACCGGCCCAGCGCAGGAACTGCCAGGCCTGGTCGACCATCTTGGCCCCTTGCGGGATACCGATGCACCAGCCGCCGACCCAGGACTGGCGCGGTTGAGCCGGGGGTGGGCCAGCCGGAATGAAAGTGATGCCGTACTTGAGGTTGGGAGCGTAGCGCCTAATATTGCCGATCTCCCAGGGGCCGAAGGGCGCCATCGAGGTCTTCCCGACGAAGAACGGATGGTTCTCGCCGGTGCCGAAGCCCGCCTGGAAACCGGCGATGCGGGTGATATCGTACTTCTTGGCGTACTTCTCGACCATCCACTCCAGGGCCTTAACCACCAGCGGGTGGTTGCCGGTGATCTTCTCCTGATCCGGATCGTAGAACTCGCCCCCGAAGACCCAGCCCCAGGTGAAGATCGAGTTGGCCGAGCCGTAGACCGTCCAGGGGATAATACCCATCCGGACGATGTTGTTGCCCTCGACCCTGGTGATTTTCGCGTGGAACTCGTCCATCTCGTCAATGGTCTGCGGCGGTTTCTCGGGGTCGAGGCCGGCGTCGCTGAAGACGCTCTTGTTCCAGAAGAAGCCGAAGTTGGCATCGGAACTGAAGGTGATCGCGTAGATCTTGCCCCGCCAGATGTTCTGCCGCCAGGAGGGCAGCCAGAAATCGTCCTGCGTCAGGTTGTCACGCTTGAAGAACTCGGTCAGATCGGAGAGCACACCCCGGGCCGCCCATTCGGCCACCTGCGGACCGTCCACCCAGGTCACGTTGGGCGGGGTGCCGGCAGCCACCGCGGTGAAGAGCTTCTGATTGGTTGCGAGATCGTTGGCCGCCCAGACGCCCTTAACGCCGATGTCGGGATTAGCCGCCTCAAAGGCGTCGAAGAACTCGGCCATCCGCTGGACGCCCACCCCGCCGTAGGGGTACTGGACCTCGATGACGTACTTGCGCCCCTTGGCCGCCTCACGGACCGGGACCGGCGTGGGCGTCGGGGTCACCACCGGCTGGGCCGGAGCGGGTGTCGGGGTCGGCTGCGCCGGCTTCGTCTCAGCGGCTGGCTTGGGGGCCTCGGTCGGCTTGGGCTGTCCGGTGACCGGTGTCACTCCCGGTGGAGCCGCTGCTGGCTGGCAGGCTGCCAGCAATACTCCCGCCCCGGCCAGCAGAGAGGCACGCAGAAACGCCCGCCGATTCAACCAGAGACGCTGTTCCATGGATTCTTCCTCCCCGTGGTGGTCTTTCCGCCGAGATTCCTCTGGGTTCCGGTGCTCGCCGGTAACAGCGCCACTATCCTGCGCGGCTCTCACCCTCTTTCGTCAGACCATCGGGGGGCGGGGTCTGGAGGAGGCGCTCACAGAGCGCCCGCCCGGCCTGCAGATGCTCGTACATCGCGCGGGCAGCGCCCTCGGCATCGCCAGCCAGGACGCAGGCGTAGATGGCGGCGTGACCGTGGTAGGTCTTCTCGGCGGTGTCGGGGAAGCGCTGGGAGAGCTGCCAGTAGCGGCGCAGGGGGCCGATGATGGCGTCGAGGAGCGGGAGGAAAAGCGGATTCTGCGTCGCCCGGGCCAGGGCGCGGTGAAAGCGATAGTCAGCGGCCACCTGGCCGTCCGGTGAGCGGTCGGTCCGGGCCTGCTCGAGGGCCGCGGCCAGCTCGGCCAGATCGTCGGCGGTGCGCCGTTCGGCCGCCAGGCCGGCCATCCGCACTTCGAAGGCCTCGCGCACCTCGAAGAGCTGGGGCAGGGCCTGTTCAAGGCCGAGGAGGGCGATGAGTTCGGGGTCGACCAGACGCCACTGCGCACGGGGGGCGACGAAACAGCCCCGGCCGTGCTCAACCTGGACCAGCCCCCGCGCGGCCAGGGCGGCGATGGCCTCGCGGGCCACGTGGGTGCTGACCCCGTAGCGGCGGGCCAGGGCGGCCACCGAGGGCAGGGTGTCGCCGGGGGCCAGATCGCCGGCGGTGATCAGCGTCAGCAAACGGCGCAACAGCTGGTCTGAAAGACGTTCGCGGGCCAGCGTCTCACCGCGTCCGGCCGGACCGGTCTCCACGTGCGACCCCCGAGAACATGACCTCAACTGGTCATGTCATGAGTCGAGGCCAGTATAGCGCAGGCCAGAGCCCGTGTCAAGCCCCTGGCGCGTAAGGGATGCATCAACTACCTGGCCGGTAACTAGGCTGCTTTGGGTGGGTGGGAGCGCCGTTGCTGCCAGTGTTGGTCCCAGTCACCGTTGAGGTAGAGGACCCGGAGGCTGGCCAACGCGTCGGCATTCGGGCGCCCCCAGCGCATCCCCCGTCGCCCCTTGCAGCGACGGTTGATCACGAGATCCCCTGCCTTCTCGACGGCTCCGCGGCCCACGTGCTCGCCGGTTGCCAGGTCGGCCGCGTCGTTGATGATCGCCGGACGGTGACGCTCTACATACCCGCTCGTCTTGGCTAGCTCCTTGGGCACCCCCTCCGCGCTGAACCGTTCAGCCAATCCCCGGAGTTCGGCCAGCCTTTCCTCTGCCCTGCCGGATCCAACGACGCAGCTTCTCGCGACGGAGGGGCACCTTATGGGGTTGGCTAGCGAGTGCGGCCTTGAGCGCCCGACTGATGCGCCGCTCCAGGTGCCAGAGGTCGAGCACCCGGTGGGCTCGCTGGCAGTGCTCGGCCTGGCTGGTGTCCTCCCAGGCTGCCCCATCCCCGAGCAGCCGCAGCCGCTGTGCTGGCCCCAGCCTAGACCGGCTTGCCCAGGAGGTCGGCCCCCTTGCAGGTGACGGCCTACCGGCGGTGGATCCGCTTGCGCCGAGGCTTGCCGACCTGGGCTACCGCGGTGTAGACGACCCCCACCTTCCCCTCCATCCCTTCGGGGTTGTCCCGACTCGTGCCCCAGGCGCCCTCCACGACCACGTTCAGGCCCTGGGGCTCCTCCTCACCTTGCTCCATCACCGGAGCCTCCAGCACCGCCTGCGCAGCCAACGCTGCGGCCACGCGCTCCCCTTCGGCAGTCGAAACCTGGCGCACGTGCTCGTGGCTCAGTGGTCCGCGCAGCACGCGCTCGACGATGGTCTCGGCGGCCCCAAACGGCCAGCTCGCCCCGGCCAGACAGGTGAACTCCTGGACAAACCAGGTGGCTCGCTGCTCTCCCCACTCCCGAAGCCAGGCGTCCAGCGGCTTGGCACTCGTGCCACCCTGCCGCCCCTTAAGCCGCTGGCGGGGCACCTTCCCGAAAGCGGTCAGCCGGTCGAAGGTCTTCTCACCTGCGCCTTCGACTTCACTACTACGGACAACGCCGGTGCAGCGCCTGGCAACGCTGCCCGAGCGTGCTGAAGAGCGCCCGCATCAGCGCAAAGCCCTCGTCGCACACGACGGCCTCCAAAGCCTTGACGCCGACCAGTGCGTCTGGGACCGCACTGACGCGGGGGATCTCTATCCGCCTCGGTGAGACTGGCCTCCTTTCGCTCTTAGCACGCAAAAGGTATCACGCCAGTCTCACTTATTGTCCAGCAACCCACCTGCCTGCCACGTAGTTGATGCATCCCCTGTAAACGGGCGCCTGGACAGGGCGGGATCGGCGCCGTAGAATAGGCGGGAGAAGGAGCCGGCTGTGGGCGTCGATCCGCAGACCTTCCGCGACGTGCTGAGCCTCTTCGCCACCGGGGTGACCATCGTAACCACCCGCGCCGGCGCCGAGGTCCACGGCATGACGGTCAACGCCTTCTGCGCCGTCTCGCTGACCCCGCCGCTCGTTCTGGTCTGCCTCGACCAGCTCAGCCGCACCCACCGCCTGGTCGAGGCCGCCGGCCTCTACGCGGTGAACATCCTGCGCGCCGACCAGGTGGCCCTGGCCCAGCGGTTCGCCCAGCCCTCGCGCCCGGACGAACCGCCGTTCCGCGGTCTGCCCTACCGCCCGGGACGGCTGGGACTGCCGCTGCTGGCGGAGGGCCTGGCCTTCCTGGAGTGCCGGGTGGTGGCCCGGTATCCGGGGGGCGACCACACGATCTTTCTCGGCGAGGTGGCGGCGGCCAGCCCGGCCGACCAGTCGCCGCCTCTCCTTTACTACCGCCGGCAGTACTGCCGGCTGGAATGCTGAGCGATGAGCCCGAGACCCCGAAGGGAGAGACGATGATTCTGGAGACCGTGACCGGGGGCCCGATCCAGACCAACGGCTATCTCCTGGGCGACGAGACGACCGGGACCGCGCTCGTCATCGACGCCCCCCAGGGTACGACCCGCGATTTCGTCCGCATCGCCCGGGACCACGGCCTGCGCATCGTCCGGCTCGTCAACACCCACGGCCACTGGGACCACATCGCCGACAACGCCCTCCTCCAGGAGGCGACCGGCGCCTCCATCGCCGTCCACCGCCTGGACGCCGACATGCTCCGCCGCCCGGGCAGCCTTCTTTTCCAACTCGATATCACCATCCCGCCGACCGAGCCCGACCTCCTGCTGGAGGACGGCATGACGCTCACCCTGGGACCACTGGTGCTGCAGGTGCTGCACACGCCCGGTCACACGCCGGGGAGCATCTGCCTCTATCTGGCGGCGGAGAAGATCCTGTTCGGCGGCGACACCCTCTTCCCCGGCGGGCACGGCCGGACCGATCTCCCGGGCGCCAGCGACGAGGCGATGCGCCACAGTCTGGTCCGGCTGCGGGCTCTCCCGCCGGACGTCACGGTCTACCCCGGCCACGGGCCTAGCACGACGATCGGCGCCGAGCGGTGGCTGCAGCTCATCCGGGCCTGAGACCGGCTACGACGAGGCCCCCAGCCCGGCCGACCGGCGCCGCCGCCAGAGGGCGGCGAGGAGCAGGGCCAGGAGCGCCAGCCACCAGCTGAAGGCCAGGACGGTGATGACGAGATCGGCCAGCCTCAGGAGCAGACGCAGCGAGGCCTGGAAGGCCCGGTCGGCGGTCTGGAGCGGGTCCCAGACAGGCTGCGGCCGGGCGGCCAGACCCTCCGGCTGGAGCGTCACGGTGATGGTGGCCAGATCGCTCCGCTGCGCAAGATACCGCTGGCGGCCCTCCAGCCGCTCGATCTGGCTGCGGACCTGGGCCAGCTCGCGCTCCAGCACCAGGATGTCCTCCAGCCGCTGGGCCCGCTCCAGGAGGGCGAGCAGCCGGGCCTCGGTCGCCCGCAGCGTGCGCAGGCGGGCGGTGAGATCGATGAACTCCTCGGTCACATCCTGGCTGCTGGTGGCCTCGCTCTCGACCCGCTGGGCCAGCCGCCGGAGCGCCAGCATGACCGTCTCGAAGGCGGCGGCCGGCACCTGGAGCGTGAGCGTGGCCACCTGCTGGTCGTTTTCATATCTGGTCTGGGCGGCGAGGATTCTGGCGCCGGGGGTGGCGGTGACCAGCGCCCGCACCGCCTGGACGGCGCTCTCCACATCGGAGACGGTCAGGACGAGCTGGGCGGTGCGGATGATCATGCGGTCGAGGGGCAGGGCCAGGTCGCTCCCGGCTGGCGCCGGGAGTGAACCCCTCTCGATCCGCTGGGCCGTCTCCCGGCGCTCGGCGGGAGCGCCCGCGGGAGCAGGCAGGACGGCTGCCGGCGCCGGTGGAAGGGCGGCCGCCGGCGGCTGGTGAACCGGGGACGGTCCGGTGGACAGGGGAAGGGGCGCGACGCCCCGGCTGAGGACCAGACCGGTGGCCAGAAGCCCCAGAACGCCGAGAGCGAATGCCACCCTCAACCTTGCGCTCCACAGAAGAGCGAGGATCAGGCGAGACCCACGCCGCATGGAGAGCCTCCTCACGCGGTGTTTGTCACCTTTTCAGACGCCGGGCGCGCGCCAGAGGTTCCCGAGCGTCGAGGGGCGGGACGCCGGGGACCGGTGCGCCAGAAAGGAGGGAGACGATGGCGCTGGTCGGCGAACGGTGGCGGATCTGGCGCCGGTGGGTACTGGCCGTCTGGCTGGCACTGATCGGCGGGGGACTGTGGGGGGCGGTGGTCCGGGCTGAGGAGGAGATCCCCCGTCTGCTGGTGGCCCCGGCGGCGGTGGTGCCGGGCGGGGCGGTCCAGGTCCAGGTCGAGAACCATCCGGCCGGAACGTTCTGCGTCGGGCTCAACGGTCCGGGCCAGCACTATACCCTGGGGATCGCGCCCCGGCTCCACCGACGGCTGGGCACCATCACCGTCGGCGGCGATGGGCTGGGGAGCGCCACGGTGATGGTCCCGGCTGAGACGCCCAACGGCTACTACACGGTTCTGGTCGGCCCCTGCCCGGTCCAGCCGGATCTGGCTCCCCTCACCTGGCGGACCAGCGCCCTTCTGGCCGTGGGGGCGGTGCCGGTTTTGACCAGCGAGCCACGGCCGGGGCTTCTCTGGTTCTTCGCCGAGGGCTCAACCCAGCCGCCCTTCCACACCTGGCTCCACCTCTTCAACCCGGACGGCGAGCGCAGCGCCATCGTCACCATCACCGCCTTCAGCGACCGACCGCTTCAGCCGGTGACCACGGTCGTCGGCCCCCGGCAGCGGCAGAGCCTGTTTCTGAACGCGATCCTGCCGCCCGTGGCCTTCGGGCTGCGGGTCGAGTCCACCCTGCCTATCGTCGCCGAACGGGCGATGTTCTTCCGCCAGGACGGCACGGTCAGCCCCGGCGTCGCCGCCCCGTCCACCTCCTGGCTCCTGGCCGAGGGGTCCACCCAGTTCCCCTTCCACACCTGGATTCTGGTCCTCAACCCGAACCCGGTCGGGACCACCGTCGTCCTGCGCTTCGAGAGCCCGGATGGCCGGAACCAGACGGTGACGCTTCCGGTAGGACCCGGCCAGCGGGCCAGCCTGTTTGTGAACCAGGTCCTCCCCGACGCGGTCTTCCTCACCCGCATCGCCAGCGACCAGCCGGTGGTGGTCGAGCGGGCGATGTACCTGCTGACCAGCGGGGGCGGCCATAGCACCCCCGGGGCCATCGCTCCCCAGGAGGTCTGGTTCTTCGCCGAGGGGTCGGCTCAGCCGCCGTTCGACACCTGGTACCTGGTGGCCAATCCCCATCCGCACCCGGTGCGGGTGCGTCTCCAGTTCCTCGGCGAGGGCGGGTCCGGGCCGCGGACCGAGGTCGTCGTCCCGGGCAACGGGCGGGCCAGCCTCTTTCTCAACCAGCCCGGACCCGGGCTGGCCGCCGGCGCGGTGGTGACGGCCGAGGGGGGACCAGTGGTCGTCGAGCGGGCGATGTACTTCCGGGGCGGGGCCCACGCCACCCTGGGCGCCAGCGCGCCGGGCCGCGTCTGGCTGCTGGCCGAGGGCTCAACGCAGCCGCCCTTCGACACCTGGCTGCTCCTGGCCAATCCCCAGGCGACGGACAGCCGCGCCGTCGTCACGCTGGCCTTCCCCGATGGCAGCAGCCAGGTCCAGACCCTCACCGTTCCGGCCCAGGGTCGGCGGAGCCTCTTCCTCAACCAGCTGGCCCCGGACCGCACGTTCGGCCTCCAGGTCGCCAGCGACCTGCCGCTGGTCGTCGAGCGCTCCATGTACCTGGCCGGGGGCCGCGGGGGCACCAACACCATCGGCCTCCGGCAATAGCCCCCAGGGCCAGACGGCGTGCAGCGGGCTCCGTCGGGGGCTGACGAAGAGGGCGTCCACCGGACAGTAGACCTCGCAGAGAAAACAGCTCTGGCACTCCTCCTGGTGGACGATGCGAGCCTTCGGCCGCCCCTGCGCGTCGGGAGCCATGCGCAGGACGTCGACCGGGCAGACCCTGACGCAGAGGCCGCAGCCGATGCAGCGCTCGGTATCAACGGTCTCGATCATGATGCCTCCTCCGGCGGCCGGGGAGAGAAGACGGCGGGATCGGTCAGCCGCTGGAAAGTGATCGTGAAGTCGCCGGGGTGGTCCGCCTGGCCGACCAGGCGGGCGACGGACCAGACGTCGTCCAGACCGGGATCGCGGTCGGGGTGGTCCTGACGGCGATGCCAGCCGCGCGTCTCCGATCGGGCCCGGGCGCTCTGGAAGCCGGCCAGGGCCGTCAGGGCGGCGCTGCGCAGCTCGTGCAGCCGGACCAGTCCGTGCCAGTCGACAGCCCGGGCAGTGGCGATGGCCGGCCACAGAGCCCGGAGCTGCTCCGTGGCCGCCTCCAGGCCTGCCGCCGTCCGGAAGAAGTTGATCCGGGGGTCCACCACCAGACGCTGGAGAGCGCGCAGGAGAGTCCCCGGATCCCCCACCGGCTGATCGGCCAGGGGTGCGAGTGTCGCCTGGAGCGCCCGGGCCAGCGCCTCGCGGTCGGGCGCCGCTGCGGAGGGGCTGGCCCACCGGCCGGCGGCCAGCCCGGCCCAGTGGCCGCTGGCCAGCGCCCAGGCGACATTAAGGAACGTGATCCCGCTGCCGGCCCCCACGACCGGGACCCGCACGGCCGCATCGCCGGCGACGAAGAGGCCCGGAACAACGGTGTCGCCGGCCAGGCTCCGCGTCCGGACGCCGCCTCCGCCGGCGATCGAGCCGGTGAAGCCCGGCAGCCAGGGAACCGGATCGCGAAAGACATCCCGTCCCAGGCGCCGCAACCCCCGGGAGACCAGCGCGAAGTGGGCCTCCCAGTCCTGCCGGC
>VAPR01001067.1_pt1 | contig 14938 bp, 16 predicted proteins | sample 3380701 | NCBI WGS metagenome assembly VAPR01 (sample SAMN11536904, study PRJNA540576) | hot springs metagenome | isolation source: hot spring wet sediment | place: Spain: Lobios | collected 2014-01 | reverse complement strand
AGCTGTGCGACCGGGTGGCCATCATCGACCACGGGCGGATCGTGGCGGAAGGGCCTCCCCGGGAGCTGGTGGAGCGCTACGTGGGACGCGGTGCGGACGTGCCCGTGCCAGGGAGGGTGTCCGTCCTGCGTGCAGTCGCCCAAGTGCGGCAACGGCAACCAGCCCCTGGACAAGGAAGGCGCGGTGCGCCTGCTGGCCTTCCTGCTGGGGCGGCCCGCCAGGCCGGCGGCCCGACGGCCGTGAGGTGAGAGGTTTTGGCGGGCACCCTGTACGTGGTGGCGACGCCCATCGGGAACCTGGAGGACATCACCCTGCGCGCCCTGCGGGTCCTCCGCGAGGTGGACCTGATCGCTGCGGAGGACACGCGGCAGGTCCGCAAGCTGTTGGATCGCTACGGGATCCAGCAGCGGGTGGTGAGCTACCACGAGCACAATGAGCGGGCGCGGGCCCCGCAGTTGGTGGAGGCCCTGCGATCGGGCCGGTCGGTGGCCCTGGTGAGCGACGCGGGCACCCCGGTGCTCCAGGACCCCGGATACCACCTGGTGCAGGCGTGTGTGGAGGCGGGGATCCCCGTGGTGCCGGTCCCGGGCCCCAGTGCGGTGATCACGGCCCTGGTGGCCTCCGGCCTGCCCACGGACCGGTTCGCCTTCCTGGGGTTTCTGCCCCGGCGGCGGCAGGCCCGACGCCGGTCCCTGGAAGAGGTCCGGGACCACCGGGCGACCCTGGTGCTGTTCGAGTCACCCCGCAGGCTCGCGGACTGCCTGCAGGACCTGCTGGAGGTGTTGGGCGACCGCCGCGCGGCGGTGTGTCGGGAGCTCACCAAGGTACACGAGGAGGTGCGCCGCGGGAGGCTTTCGGGGCTGCTGCGCGAGGTCCGCGGCCAGCCGGTGCGCGGCGAGGTGACGGTGGTGGTGGAGGGCGCGGGCCGTGAGCGGGAGGCCGGCGGCTGAGGGCCGGCTGTTCGTGTACGGCACCCTGCGGGACCCGGAACTTGTGCGCTCCCTCACCGGGCGGGTGTTCCCGTTCCGACCCGCACGGCTGCTGGGCTGGCGGCTGGTACCGCCCGAGCAGGCTCCCTCCGGCTACCCCGAGGTGGAGCCGTGCCCGGGCGCGTGGGTGGACGGGCTGCTGCTGGAGGGGTTGGACTCCCACGCCCTGCGGTCGCTGGACTCGTACGAGGAAGGCTACGTGCGGCGGCGGGTGACGGTGCATGTGGCAGGCGGGACGGTGGACGCCCACGTGTACGTGCCGGAGCGGCTGGACCCGGGTGAGGTGGGCGCCCCGCGGGCGGAGGGTAGGTGAAGGAGGCGTGTACCGGGCCCGCGAAAACCACCCCTGACCCCGAGGGCAGGGAGGGATCCTCGGTGATCTGGAACCCGCAGGCGGAGACCATGCCCCGTTCCCATCTGGAGCGCCTGCAGCTGGAGCGGCTGCAGGCGCTGGTGCGCTACGTGTACGAGCGGGTGGAGCCGTACCGACGTCGGATGCAGGAGGCAGGGGTCACCCCGGACGACATCCGCCACCTGCAGGACGTGACCAAACTGCCCTTCACCACCAAGCAGGACTTCCGCGACCACTACCCCTTCGGGCTGTTCGCGGTGCCCCTCAACGAGGTGGTGCGGATCCACGCCTCCTCCGGCACCACCGGCAAGCCCACGGTGGTGGGCTACACCCGCCGCGACCTGCAGACCTGGGCGGAGGTGTGCGCGCGGTGCCTCGCGGCCTCCGGCGCGCAGCCGGGGGATGTATTCCAGAACGCCTACGGGTACGGGCTGTTCACCGGGGGACTCGGAATGCACGCGGGGGCGGAGCTCATGGGCCTGGTGGTGGTCCCCGCCTCCGGGGGCAACACCGAGCGCCAGGTGCTCCTCCTGCAGGACTTCGGCGCCCGGGTGCTGGCGTGCACCCCTTCCTACGCCCTGACCCTGGCGGAAGCCCTCCTGGACCGCGGGATCCAGCCCGGCCAGCTGCCGTTGCGCTACGGGGTCCTGGGTGCCGAGCCGTGGACGGAGGCCATGCGCCGGCAGATCGAGGACAAGCTCGGCATCGCCGCGGTGAACATCTACGGCCTCAGCGAGGTCATCGGGCCGGGTGTGTCCAACGAGTGCGTGGAAGAGCGCAACGGGTCGCACGTATTCGAGGACCACTTCCTCGTGGAGGTGGTGGACCCCCTCACGGGCGAGCCGCTGCCGTACGGCCGGGAAGGGGAGCTGGTGTTCACCACCCTCACCAAGGAGGCGCTCCCCGTGGTGCGGTACCGGACCGGGGACGTGGCGGCCCTGAACCCAGAACCCTGCCGGTGCGGCCGCACCTTCGTGCGGATGTCCCGGGTGCTAGGGCGCACCGACGACATGCTGGTGGTGCGCGGGGTCAACGTGTACCCCTCCCAGGTGGAGGCCGCCCTGGTGGGTCTTCCCCAGCTCAGCCCGCACTACCAGATCGTGGTGACGAGGGAAAGGACCCTGGACGAGCTGGAAGTGCGGATCGAGGTGGACCCCGGGTTCAGCCAGAAGGTAGGCACCGTGGACCCTGCCCACCCGGAGGTTCAGGCCCTGGTCCGGCGCGCGGAACAGGCCCTGTACGGGGTACTGAACCTGCACGCGAGGGTCACCCTCGCGGCCCCGGGGACACTCCCCCGCAGCGAGGGCGGGAAGCTGCGGCGGGTCGTGGACCAGCGGAAGCTGTGAGGCAGCCCGCGGTCCCCGACGAGCTGCTGGAGTGCTTCCGGGCTGACCCCTTCGGCCGGCTCCTCGGGGTGGAGGTGGAGGAGGTCCGCCCGGGGTACGCGCGGGCGAGCCTTCAGCTGCGGGCGGACCACCACAACTTCCACGGGGTGGCGCACGGAGGGCTGGTGTTCTCCCTGGCGGACGTCGCCTTTGCCGCGGCCAGCAACAGCCACAACCAGCGGGCCCTGGCGGTCTCCGCCACCATCCACTTCCTGCGGGCGCCCGCGCCGGGCCGGCTGGAGGCGGAGTGCACGGAGGAACACCGCAGCCGCACCATGGGGTCCTACCGCGTGGTGGTGCGGGACTCCGAGGGGAGGCTGGTGGCCACCATGCAGGCCCTGGTGTACCGGCGGGAGGAGCCGGTGGTCCCCACGCCACCATGAGGGCGGACGCCCTGGCCGGGCCGCGCAGCGCCCTGCGGCCCCTGCGGCACCGCGACTTCCGCCTGCTGTGGACGGGCCTGCTGGTCTCCAACACGGGCACGTGGATGCAGTTCGTGGCCGTGGGCTACCTGGTGGACCGGCTGACCCTGTCGCCCTTCTACCTCGGGGTCCTGGCCCTGGCGCAGGCGGTGCCGCGCTTCCTCCTGGCCCCGGTCGGCGGGGCGCTGGCGGACCGGTGGGACCGCAAGGCCCTGCTGTTCTGGACCAACGCGTGGCTGGCCGGCACCGCCCTGGCGCTGGTGGTCCTCACCGCCACAGGGTGGGTGCGGGTGTGGCACGTGGTGGTGCTGGCCGGGCTGAACTCCGCCCTGCAGTCGTTTGACATGCCCGCGCGGCACTCGTGGATCCCCAGCCTGGTGGACGAGGACGAGGTCCTGCAGGCGGTCACCCTGAACTCTGTGGCCTTCAACGGCGCGGGGATCCTGGGCCCGTCCCTGGCCGGGGTCGTCATCGCCGCGGGCGGCGAGGCGGCCTGCTTCCTCCTCAACGCGGTTTCGTACGGGGCCGTCCTCCTGGCGCTGCACCGCATGGGCGCCCCTCCACCTCCCGGCTCGGGGGGAGCCTCCGTGCTGGAGGAGATCCGCGAGGCGGTCCGGCTGGTCCGCACGGACCGCACGGTGGCCACGGTGCTGGCCACGGTGGCGGCCCTGAACTTCCTCGGACGCCCCTACTTCCGCCTGATGCCGGCGTTCGCCCGGGAGGTGTTGCACACGGACGCGGTGGGCCTGGGCCTGCTGCAGGCGGCACCCGGGGTGGGCACGCTGCTGGCGCCGTGGTACGTGACCGCCGGACGGCGGGGCGGCGGTGGACGGCTGCTGCAGCGGTCCACCTTGGCCCTGGGCGTGTGCGTGGTGCTGTTCGCCTTCAGCCCCGGGCTGGGCTGGGCCCTGGCCCTGCTGGTGGCCGCGGGGCTGTTCCAGTCCGCGGCCCTCTCCTCCGCCAACGCGCTGGTGCAGACCTCCGTAGACCCCAGCATGCGCGGTCGGGTGATGGGGTTGTACTCCGTGACCGCCTTCGGCATGTTCACCCTGGGGAGCTTTCCTTTCGGGGCGCTGGCGGATCGGGTGGGGACGGCCGCGGCCCTGGCGGTGGGGGGAGTGCTCACGGTGGTGGCCGCATGGGTTGTGGGACCGCGGCTGCGGCAGGTCGGCTAGGAGGGCCCATGAGGGGCGCCGCTTGCCGAGGGGGACCCGGGTCCTCGCAGATGGCGCCAGCGGTGTTTGGGGTGGGGTAGGCCGGGAGGCGGCGTGGCCGGCGGGCAGGTCTGCGGCGCGGAAGGGCCGGTGCGGGTGAGGCAGGCCCGCGAGTCGGACCGGCGGGCGGTGGGCCACCTCCTGGCCGTGGGGTTCGCGGACAAGTTTGCGCCGGTGTTCGGCTGCGACCCCGACCGCACCGCGGCCATCCTCGCGGACCTGCCGCCTTCTGGCACCGTGTACGTGGCGGAAGGAGCGGGCCGCGTGGTGGGCACGTTCACCCTGGTCCTGGACGAACGGCCCCCTTCGTCCGTGTGGCCGGTGCTGCGGCGCCACCTGAGCCTGGGCGCGGCGGTGCGGGCGTTTGTGCTGCTGCAGCTGTTGGGGACCAGCCGGCCAGACCGCCACACCGCCCTGGTGGAGGCGGTCGCGGTGCTGCCGGAGTGGCGAGGCCGTGGCGTGGGCCGGCGGATGATGGCGGAGGCGTTGGCGGAGGCCCGCCGGGCCGGCCGTCGGAGGGTGGCCCTGTACGTGGTGGAGGGCAACCACGTGGCCATCCACCTGTACACGTCCCTGGGGTTCCGGGTTCAGGCCGCGCACCGGCTGTTCTGGGCCCGGCCCCTGTTCGGGGCCCGGAGGGTCCTGTACATGACCGCGGAGGTCGGGCCGGCACCGCCCCGGTGGTAATCCGTCGGCCAGACCGCTCCGGGGAGCCTACTCGTCCGCTTCGAGCCGCCGGCGTTCCAGGGTCCGCACCCGCTCCCCGGTGGGGAGGAGGTGTTCGGCCACCTGGAAGTCCTGGTACAGGTGGGGTGCCAGCGGCTGCGCCACCTCCGTGAAGATCTTGAGCGCCACCTCCCGGATCTCCGCGTCCGCGTGCAGGCTCCCCCTCTTCTCGAAGAACTCCCTCCACGAGCGGTGGTTGCCCGTCATCACGATGTGCGTCTCCGTCATGTTGGGCAGCACGCACCGGGCTGCTTCCCGGGCCCGCTTGCGGCGCAGCCGGCGGTCCGGCAGGGCGGACAGCTTGCGCTGGGCCAGCTCCACCAGCTGCCGGTACGCCCGCTGGGTGGTGGCGTACACCTCCTGCAGGATCTCCAGGGCTTCTGGATCGTCGCGGAACAGGGGCGGGACCACCACCGCGGCGTCCTCCTCGTTGTAGAACCGCTGCGACAGCTGCGAGAAGGAGAAGTGGCGGTGTCGGACCAGCTCGTGGGTGCAGCTCCGGGACACCCCCACGAGGACCACGGTGAACCCCGCGTGCTCCACCACGCTGAAGTGCTCTTGGGCCAGGATGTTCTGCAGGTACGCCTGGTTGGACCGGCCACTGGGGTTGGACCAGGACTGGTAGCACAGCCGCCCGGCGAACTCCGCCAGCACTTCCGCGTCCCGGGCGGAGTCCGTGTGCCACACGGCCCAGGGGGTCCCCTCCCACGCCTGCAGGCTGAAGGTGGTGTGGGCCACCTTCCAGATGCGGAGCTGGGCCACCGGCAGCTGCGTCCTCGTCTCCGCCATGCCAGACCTCCTCGGGGTTGGTCGTTGCGGACTTCGTCCCCGACCGGGGGATTCCCTGTCTGGTATCATGAGGCGCGGAGGTGCGGCGTTGTTCCTGTTCTGGCTGTTCGTGGTGCTGCTCCTGGTGGGCCTGTACGCGGGGCTGGTGGCCGCCGGGCTCATGGACCTGAGCCTGGGCGTGCCCCCCGGACACCCCGTGCGGCGGCTGGCGCAGCTGGCGGCGCGGCCGTTCCGGCGCTCGGCCCCGGACGAGGACGCGGTGGAGGAGATGGCCCGCCGGCTGCGCGGTGGTCCTGGCTCGTGGCCGGCGGGTGCGTAGCGTAGCTGCCCGCCGAGTGACCGTCGGTGGAAGACCCCTTTGAACCGGTCCGTCGCCGCCTGCGGGCGTATACCCCGCGTCGGCTGCCCGAGTCCGGGCTGGTGCTGGCAGGGGTGCTGGTACCCCTGTACGTGGACGCCGGGGAGGTGTACGTGTTGCTGACCCGCCGGACGGAGCACGTGGCCACCCACAAGGGCCAGATCTCCTTTCCCGGGGGCGCGGTGGAGCCGCAGGACCGCGACGCCCAGGAGGCCGCGCTGCGGGAGGCGCACGAGGAGCTGGGGATCCGGCCCGAGGACGTGGAGGTGTTGGGTCCGCTGGACGACGTGTCCACGGTGGTGTCCGGCTTTCTGATCCGGCCCTACGTGGGTCGCATCCCCTACCCGTACCCCTTTCGTCCGGCTCCGGAGGAGATCGCGGAGGTGCTGGGAATCCCCCTGCGGTTCTTCCGGGACGAGCGCAACCTGCGGGTGGAGTGGGTGGGTGAAGGCTCTAGCCGGCGGCCGCTGCACTTCTACGACTACGGGCCGCACACGGTGTGGGGGGCGACCGCGCGGGTGATCCAGAGGCTGGTGGAGGTGCTGAGCTGAGCCGCGGCCCATCTTCCGTCCGGAGGCCCGACTACCACACCCACCTGGAGAACTACGGGCTGGACCGGGACAGCCTGCTGCGGCTGGTGGAGGCAGCCCGCAGCGCCGGAGTGGACGAGATCGCCCTCACGGAGCACGCGCACAACTTCGTGCAGTGCCGGGATATTTACCCCCCGGACAACGACTGGGTGCACGGGCGGGACCGCGACGACCGGCGCAGCTGGGACCTGGAGGACTACCTGCGCCTGCTGGAGGCGGCACGGGCGGAGGGGGTCCGGGTGAAGGTGGCGGTGGAGTGGGACTACTGCCCGGGTTACGAGGCACGGCTGGAGCGGTGGGTCCGCGCCTACCCGTGGGACCTGGTGCTGGGGGGCGTTCACTGGCTGCGGGGCCGCAACGGCGGGTGGTGGGGGTTCGACATCCCGGACCAGAGGGAGGAGTGGGAACGCCGGTCGGTGGACGAGGTCTACGAGGAGTACTTCCGCCTGCTGGCGGAGGCGGCGTCCACGGGTCTGTTTGACGTGCTGGCGCACCCCGACGTGGTGAAGGTGTTCGGCCACCGGCCGCGCCGCGACCCGCACGAGTGGTACGAGCGGGCCGCGGAGGCGATGGCGCGGGCCGGGGTGTGTGCGGAGGTGAACACCGCAGGGTGGCGCAAGCCCGCAGGCGAGCTGTACCCCGCCCAGCCGTTCCTGGAGGTCCTCCAGCGGTACGGGGTTCCCATCGTGATCAGCTCGGACGCCCACTGGGCGGAGCACGTGGGCTTCCGGTTTTGCGAGGCGGAGCAGGCGGCCTGGTCTGCGGGGTACCGCACCCGGTGCGTGTTCGAGGGCCGTCAGCGCACCCAGGTCCCCCTCCAACCCCCCTCCGAACAGAGCTGACGGGAGTCGCGTACATTTGTTCGCATGAACCGAACGCACGTCCACTGTTGACGGAGGTGCCCCCCTGCTATACTGGGGCCCGGACCTCCTACGGACCTCTGGAGCTGGAGATGCCCAGTCCCTCGGAGCTGTTTCCGATCGGTGTGGTGTCCGTGCTGACGGGGCTGAAGCCCCACGTGCTCCGGCGGTGGGAGGAGCAGGGGCTGGTGGCGCCGGTGCGGGTGGGTAAGGCCCGTCGGCGCATGTACTCGTGGCGCGACATCGAGCAGATCCAGCTCCTCCGCCACCTGATGGAGCACGAGAAGCTGTCCCCGCTTCAGGCGCGGGCGGCCATCCAGGAGGGCTGGCCGCGGTTTGTGGGGTGGGAGAAGCGCATCTGGGGGCGCCAGGGTAGGACGCCCGGGAGGGGCGGCGTCCGGTACGTGGTACCGGTGAGCCGTCCCCGGTGGGTGGAGGAGGCCGAGGAGTAGTTTTCAGCCGGTCCCGGAACGGCTCGGCTCGGACGTTCCGGGGGCTGGGGGGCGGGTGCCCGCAGGGGCGCCCGCCCCTTGTTCTCCGGCGGAGGGCGGCGATCCCCCGTCGAACAGCTGAGAGCGGTTGCGCCCCATGGCCTTGGCCAGGTACATGGCGGCGTCGGACCGCCGCAGCAGGTCCTCGGGGTCCTGCACGTCCGGGGTGGACATCGCGATCCCCACGCTGGCGGTGACGTGGACGGTCCGGCCGGCCACGTGGAACGGCTGACAAAAGGCCTCCTGGACCCTCCAGGCCACCGCCTGGGCGTCCTGGGGGCCTGTCACGTCCTCCAGCAGCACCGTGAACTCGTCGCCGGCCAGCCGGCTGAGGGTGTCCGACGCCCGCAGGCAGCTGCGCAGGCGGTCGGCCACCTGCTGCAGCAGCTGGTCGCCCGCCTCGTGGCCCAGGGTGTCGTTCACCAGCTTGAACCGGTCCAGGTCCACGAACAGCACCGCCAGCTGTGAGCCCGCCCGCCGCGCGCGGTCCAGGGCGTGCTGGAGCCGGTCCATGAACAGGGAGCGGTTCGGCAGGCCTGTGAGGGCGTCGTGCAGGGCCAGGTGTGCCAGGCGGAGCTCGGCGCGCTTGCGGTCGGTGATGTTCACCCCGTACCCGATCAGACGGGTCACGTGGCCGTCTCGGTCCACCACGGGGTGGATGCGGCGCAGGAAGAAGCGGGTCTTGCCGTCGCGGCCCCTCAGCTCCTCTTCGAACTCCAGCGTCCGGCCCTCCGCGGCGGCCTGTTCCAGGTACCGGCGCCGGCGCTCGGCCACGGAGCGGTCCTGCCCCACGCGGGCGCACAGCTCGAAGTCGTCGCGCCCCACGGCCCACCGCCGGAGTTCCGGGTCGCGGACCGCGGACCGGTTGAGGTACAGGTACCGGAACTCGCGGTCCAGCACCGCGATGTCCGACGGCACGTGGTCCAGCAGCTCCTCGTAGAAGGCGCGCTGCTCTTCCACCGCCTGGGCCACCCGTGCGTGGTGAAGCACCAGGGACGCCAGCTGGCCGAACCGCACCACCGTCTCCACCTCGTCCGCGCTGAAGGGCGGGGAGGCACGGTCCCGGGCCACGGAGAAGGCGCCCACGAACTGGCCGGAGGCGAACAGGGGCACGCTGACCGCCCCGCCCAGGCCGTCGAACCTGGGGTCGGGCAGCCGGTGCGGCCACCGGCTGTAGTCTTCCACCACCACGGGCTGGCCAGAATCCCACACCCGGCCCACCATCCCTTCCCCGCGCCGCACCGTCAGCCCTTCCTGGCCCGCCCACGCCATGGCCCCAAGCCCCACGCGGCACCGCAGCACGCCGTCCTCCAGCAGGTACAGGTTCCCGTGGGCGCTGTCGAGCAACTGGCAGGCCCGCCGGACGATGGTGTGCAGCAGCTCTTTGGTCCCCAGCCCGGAGAGCAGGCCCTGCGTGGTGGCGTGGAGGGCTTCCAGGAGCTGCTGGCGGCGGCGCAGCCCCTTTTCTGCCCGCGTGCGGCGCTCCAACTCCTCCCGTGCGGCCCGGTACAGGGACGCGCTGTTGAGGACCAGGGAGGCCAGGTGGGCGAACCGGGTGGCCGCGTCCACCTCTTCGTCTGTGAAGCCTGGTTCCCCTCGACTGCGTGCCACGAACAGGGCCCCGACCAGGTCCGGCCCCACCCGCAGGGGCACGGTGATGGCGGGGCCGAGGTTGTCCACCTGCGGGAAGAGCAGGCGCCCCGGCCAGGTTGCGTAGTCGTCCACCACGAAGCTCTGGCCGGTCTCCCACACCCGGCCCACCATCCCCTCCCCGGGACGGAGGCACACCCCTTCCTGTTGCGCCCACCGGGCCGCCCCCACGCCGACCCGACACCGCATCACGTCCCCCTCGCGCAGGTACAGGTTTCCGTGGCTGGCCCCCAGCAAGGCGGTGGCGCGGTGGACGATGGCCACCAGGAGGCTGTCGAAGTCGGTCCCGCGGAGCAGTTCTTCCGTGGTGGCGTGAAGCACGCGGAGCAGGTCGTGCTTGCGCCGCAACTCTGCCTCCGCCTGCCGACGGCGCACCAGCTCCTCTTCCGTGCGGCGGTGCAGGTCGGCGTTCTGCACCACCAAGGACGCCAGCTCCGCGAACCGCTCCACCGCCACCACTTCTTCCGCGGTGAAGGGCGGCTGGGACTCCCCGCGGACCACCACGATGGCGCCGGTCACCTGTCCGTTCACCACCAGGGGCATGGCGGCCGCGGAGCGCACGAAGGACAGCCGGGGGTCGGGGATCCGGTGCTCGCACCGGGTGTAGTCCTCCACCACCGCCGGCCTTCCCGTCCGCCACACGTGGCCCGCCAGCCCCTGCCCTGGCGCGATCTCAAGACCTTCCTCCTGCATCCACCGGGTGGCGCCCAGGGCAAACCGGCACCGCATCCGGCCCGCTTCCACGAGGAACAGGTTGCCGTGGGGGGTCTCCAGCAGCTCGCACGCACGGCGGAGCAGGTGGGCCAGGAGGTCCTCCGAGGGTCCACCTTCCAGCAGGCGCACGGTGGTGGTCTGCAGGGCGTCCAACAGGGCCGCGCGGCGGCGGAGCTGCTCCTGGACCGCCCGGTGGGACTGGCCCAGCCGGTACAGGAGCTCGGAGCTGGCCACCACGGTGACCGCTAGGCCGCCCCACGCCACCAGGGACTCCCGTAGGTCCGGGGCACGCCACAGCACCGCCAGCAGCGTGGCCGCGGCCGCGGGCGGCAGCAGGAGGGCGTAGACGCGGCGTTCGAAGCGGGCGGCGGCCAGCAGCACGGGGCCCGCCAGCAGCACCACCGCGGAGTAGGGCACTCCCAGCCGCACCACCGCCAGCAGGGCGCCCGCACACAACGCCCCGTAGGCGGCCACCCACCACCGGGCCTGCTGCGCCCAGGCGGGGGAGCGGCCCGCAACCCACCGCAGGGCCTCGCTCGTCATCTGCCGGTGCGTGCTAGCAAGCCCCGTGCCAAGGTGCGCGTACAATGGAGGCGTGCGCATCTACCTGGACTACGCGGCCACCACCCCCACGGACCCCAGGGTCCTGGAGGCCATGCGCCCGTACTTCAGCGAGGTGTTCGGGAACGCCTCCAGCATGCACACCTTCGGGCAGGAGGCGCGGGCCGCGGTGGACCGGGCCCGCAGGACCCTGGCGGAGGCGCTGGGCTGCCAGCCCTCCGAGGTGGTGTTCACCAGCGGGGCCACGGAGGCGGACAACTGGGCCCTTGTGGGCGTGGCCCTGGCCCACGAGGCCAGAGGCCGGCACCTGGTGGTCTCTTCCGTGGAGCACCGGGCGGTGCTGGAGCCGGCCCGGTGGCTGGCCAGCCGGGGTTGGGAGGTGACCTTCCTGCCGGTGGACCGGCACGGGCGGGTGGACCCCGACGACGTTCGGCGCGCCCTGCGGGACGACACGGTGCTGGTGTCGGTGATGCACGCCAACAACGAGGTGGGCACCGTCCAGCCTGTGGCAGAGGTGGCGCGGGTGGCCCGGGAGCGGGGCGTCCTGGTACACACGGACGCCACCCAGACCCTGGGCGCCCTGCCCGTGCGGGTGGACGAGCTGGGCGTGGACCTGCTGTCGGCTTCCGCCCACAAGCGTTACGGGCCCAAGGGGGTCGGGCTCCTGTACGTGCGCCGGGGCGTCCGCATCGGACCGCTGCTGCGGGGAGGGTCCCACGAGCGGGGGCGCCGCGCGGGCACGGAGAACGTGCCGGGGATCGTGGGGTTCGGCAAGGCGGTGGAACTGGCCCTGGCGGAGCGCGAGGCAGAACAGGCGCGGCTTGCGGCGCTGAGGGACCGGTTGGTCCGCGGCCTGCTGGAGGTCGAGGGTGCGGTGCTCACCGGCCACCCTTCGGAGCGGCTGGCCAACAACGCCCACCTGTGCTTCGAGGGCGTGGAAAGCGAGTCCCTGTTGCTGGCCCTGGACCTGCGGGGCCTGGCGGCCAGCAGCGGGTCCGCGTGCACCGCGGGCAGCCTGGAGCCCTCCCACGTCCTGCGGGCCATGGGCGTCCCCAGGGAACTGGCCGCGGGAGCTCTGCGGCTGACCCTGGGACGGTGGACCACGCAGGCGGAGGTGGACGCCGCGGTGGACTTGGTCCGCGAGGCGGTGGCGGAGCTGCGGCGCGCGCTTCCGCGGGCCCGCACCAGCGCCCGCGGTTGAAGCCCAAGCCGCGGTCTGCGATCATGGACGCGGTGCCGGGCGGACCGCGGGCCGGCCGCCCGAGTCCGGCCTTCGTGTGGCCCGGTGCGGAGGGACGCATGACGCAGTACGTGCCCATCCTCGTGCACTTCGGCGCCTCCCTGGCGCTGGTGCTGGCCCTGCTGGGGCTGCACGTGTGGCTGGGCGGGCGCCGGCCCAACCCGGACAAGCTCATGCCCTACGAGTCCGGGGTGTGGCCCATCGGGTCGGCCCGGGAGCGGGTCCCGGTGCGGTACTACCTGGTGGCCATGCTGTTCATCCTGTTCGACGTGGAGGCGGTGTTCCTGTACCCGTGGGCGGTGCTGTTCCGGGAGCTGGGCTGGCTGGGGCTGTGGGAGGTCCTGGCGTTCGTGGGGGTGCTGTTGGCCGGGTACGTGTACGCCTGGCGGAGGGGAGCGTTCCAATGGCAACCGTGACCCGGGACGACTGGGCGGGGCTGGAGCGCAACGTGCTCACCACCACGGTGGAGCGCATGCTGGCGTGGGCCCGGAGCTCCTCCGTGTGGCCGGTGCAGTTCGGGCTGGCGTGCTGCGCCATCGAGATGATCGCCACCACCACGTCCAAGTTCGACATCGCCCGGTTCGGGATGGAAGCCTTCCGGGCCTCCCCGCGCCAGTCGGACCTGATGATCGTGGCGGGGCGGGTGAGTCAGAAGATGGCGCCCGTGCTCCGCCACATCTACGACCAGATGCTGGAGCCCAAGTGGGTGCTGTCCATGGGCGACTGTGCCTCCTGCGGCGGCGTGTACAACAACTATGCCCTGGTGCAGGGGGTGGACAAGATCGTGCCCGTGGACGTGTACGTGGCTGGCTGTCCGCCGCGGCCGGAGGCGCTGTTGTACGGCCTCATGAAGCTGCAGGAGAAGATCCGCGAGCGGGCCCGCCAGGGGGGCAGCCGGTGAACAGCACCCTCACCCCCGTCCAGGAGTTCCTGGCGGAGCGCCTGGGGCCCGACGCCCTGGAAGCCCACGCCTTCCGCGGGGACGCCACCGTGGTGGTGGCCCGGGAGCGGCTCCCGGAGGTGCTGCGGTGGCTCCGGGAAGAACCCTGGCGGTTCGAGGTGCTCACCGACCTCACCGCGTGGGACCGCTACCCCGCGGAGCCACGGTTCGAGGTGGTCTACCACCTGCTGAGCCTCACGCGGCGGGAGCGGCTGCGGATCAAGACGCGGGTGCCCGGGGACGACCCGGTGGTCCCCAGCGCGGTGCCGGTGTTCGCGGGAGCCAACTGGTTCGAGCGGGAGGTGTGGGACCTGTTCGGCATCCGGTTCACGGGGCACCCCCACCTGGTCCGGATCCTCATGCCCGACGACTGGGAGGGCCACCCCCTGCGGCGCGACTACCCGCTCACGGAGGAGCCGGTGGAGTTCCGCGGCCACGTGCCCAAGGTCCCCAGCCAGATCGTCCCCCGGGTCCCGCCCCCGGGGGAAGACCCGTAGTGCGGAGAGGCCCGTGACCCTGGCGCGGGAGACCCTCACCATCAATATGGGCCCGCAGCACCCCAGCACCCACGGGGTGCTGCGCCTGGTGCTGGAGCTGGAGGGGGAGGTGATCGTCTCCTGCCAGCCCGTGATCGGCTACCTGCACACGGGCATCGAGAAGGAGATGGAGAACCGCACCTACCACCAGAACATCACCCTGGTGGACCGCATCGAGTACCTCTCCAGCTACCACGAGGAGCTGGCGTACTGCATGGCGGTGGAAAAGCTGCTGGGGGTGGAGGTCCCCAAGCGGGCCCAGTACATCCGCGTGATCCTGTGCGAGCTCAACCGCATCGCCAGCCACCTGGTGTGGCTGGGCACCACGGGGATCGACCTGAACGTGAGCAGCCTGCTGATGTACTGCTTCCGCGACCGGGAGCGCATCCTGGAGCTCTCGGAGATGGTGTCCGGGCAACGCATGATGCCCGGGTACTTCCGCATCGGCGGGGTGGCTGCGGACCTGCCGGAGGAGTTCGAGCCCGCGGCGCGGCAGTTCCTGGAGGAGTTCCCCCGGCGGCTGGACGAGTACGAGGCCATGCTCACCGACAACCTCATCTGGCGCCGCCGCCACGAGGGCGTGGCGGTGCTGAGCCGGGAGGACGCCCTGGCTTACGGGGTGACGGGACCCACCCTGCGGGGGTCGGGGATCGCCTACGACGTGCGCAAGGCGTTCCCGTACTCCTCCTACGACGAGTTCGAGTTCGACATCCCCACGGGGGAGCGGGGGGACGCCTTCGACCGCTACCGGGTCCGCATGGAGGAGATGCGGCAGTCGCGGCGGATCGTCCTGCAGGCCCTGGACCGGCTGCCGCCGGGGCCTGTGATCACCGCGGACCGGAAGGTGGCGCTTCCGCCCCGGGCGGAGCTGGTGCGGTCCATGGAGGCGGTGATCCACCAGTTCAAGCTGGTGAGCGAGGGCATCCACCCGCCCAAGGGTGAGGTGTACGCCGCGGTGGAGTCCCCGCGCGGGGAGAAGGGCTACTACATCGTCTCGGACGGGTCCAACCGCCCGGTGCGGGTCCGCGTCCGGGCGCCGTCGTTCTCGAACCTGCAGGCGTTGCCCGCCATGGTCCGCGGTGGCATGCTGGCGGACGTGGTGGTGGCCATCGCCTCCATCG
>VAPR01001064.1_pt1 | contig 14990 bp, 15 predicted proteins | sample 3380701 | NCBI WGS metagenome assembly VAPR01 (sample SAMN11536904, study PRJNA540576) | hot springs metagenome | isolation source: hot spring wet sediment | place: Spain: Lobios | collected 2014-01 | reverse complement strand
AAGGGCCGCGTGCTCTGGACATACACGGGCACTTTCAGCGACATAACCAAGGGATACGCAGCCGCTAAATCCATGTATGAGCAGCAGGCGATAGCGGTGTACAACATCGCCGGGCCGCTTGGTCTAGGAATTAATCAGGCTGTCCAGGAAATAGCGACCGAGAAAGGGCTCACAAACGGGCCGCCATACTGGATAGGTGTAGACGCTAACCAGGACTGGATTAACCCCGGCTTCGTCATCGCCAGCATGATGAAGCGTGTGGACAGAGGTGTATACTATGCTGCGCTTCTCACGGTGATTGGGAAATTCAAGGAAGTAGTGGCTGAGACGAACGGTGTGCTGGTTCTCGGCATCGGCACTAAGGTAGGCAACCTCGCTATGGAGGGAATCTCGGTGAGCACCCTCGCAGACTTGGATGAATTCATCAGAATGGGTGTCAACGCGGAGCAGCTGACCGGAAAGAAGGTTCTACCCATGGCTCCTGAAGAAATCCGTCGGAAGGTAACGGAGATGCGGAACAATCTGCCGACATGGATTTGGGACGCTTTGACAGAGCTGGAGAGCAAGATAAGAAGCGGGCAAGTCCAGGTACCCATGGTGCTGACCAAGGAAGAAGTCGATAGATGGCGTGAACTGCTCGGCTAAACAACCCTACCTCATTTTTTCATCATGATGCAACAAAATTTATCCAGAAAAGTCCGTAAAACCTTAAAGAAGTTAGCTGAATCCATGCTCGCCGTGGCCGTGGGCCTCGTGGGCGGCGCAGCCCTCATGGCGGTCTACGGCTACGATTTCGTCAAAGCCTATCGAGCGCTTTTTCTCGGAGCATTCGGAGACTTCTCGGGTTTCCTCGAAACCCTCGCTTTCGCCACACCACTTATAATGACGGGCCTTACCTTCGCCATAGGCATCCGCTCAGGCTTGTTTAACATAGGTGCAGAGGGCCAGATGTACATAGGAGCCATAGGAGCGGCCTTCGTCGGAGGAGCGTTAAACCTACCCCCTATCATACATCTGGTCTTCGCCACAATTTTCGGTATGGTTGCTGCAGCGGTTTGGAGTATGCCCGCGGCCCTTCTAAAAATCAGCAGAGGAGTACATGAAGTTGTTTCCACGATAATGCTGAACTGGATTGCCTTCTGGCTTGTCACATACCTGATAACCTACCACTTAGCCGATCCGGCGAGAGCTGAGAGAGCGATTCCCGCACAGGAAACAGCACGTTACATTGTCCTAGGCTCGTCTCTGACCACGGTCTTCATAGTCGTGATAGCTTTTTCGCTCATGATCTATTTCCTGCTATGGCGAACAACTGTCGGCTACGAGCTGCGGGTTGTGGGCCATAACCAAGAAGCAGCACGATACGCTGGAATAAACATTTCAAAGACGATGATAATGAGTTTCTTCATCGGCGGGCTGGCCGCGGGTCTTGCAGGAGTTTCGCAGGTGCTGGGCAGGCCTCCTCATTGGACAGTTTTCGCGACCATGGGCAACCTCATCAACCTCGGGTTCGAAGGAATAGGAGTAGCCCTAGTAGGCCGCAACCACCCAGTAGGAATAATCTTCGCAAGCATCTTCTACGGTGGCCTACTACACGGAGGACGGTTCATGGAGTTCGAGGCCGGAGTAGCCTCGGAAATCGTCAGAGCCATAAACGGCATAATCATACTGGCGCTGGCAGTCCCCGCGGCCCTCGATTTAATCAAGAAATTTTTCCCAAGAATTAGGGGTGAGACACGGTGAAGCCACGTCGTCTTAGGGTTTTCTGGCTATTGATAGGATTTGCAGCCGCCGCAGCGACGATGTATGCGCTGTCCTTTTTCGGCCTCAGGCCCACAAGGTTGATAGAGTTTGCGCTGCTCGCCCTGACACCTCTCGCCTTCGCAGCCGTCGGCGAATGTATCAACGAGAAATCTGGGCAAATCAACATAGGCATCGAGGGGATATTTCTGATTTCGGCTGTGGCGGGTGTTTTCTGGGCCGAGGTGTTTGAGTCAGGGTTGATGGGGCTTTTAATGGGTGGGGTTTTTGGCGCGTTGATAGGCGGTGTGCTGGGGATTCTAAACGTCTACGGAAGAGCTGAGCAGGTCGTCGCCGGAATGGGCCTCAACATCTTAGCCATCGGCCTTTTCCAGTATCTTCTCATGGCGATATGGGCTTTCCCCGGTATCCACATCTTTCCAAGGATACTCGTCGTGCCACGCATATCCATACCGCTTCTCGGAGGAGAACTGGCTGTCAGCCCCATATCGCTTACAGCAATAGCAGCCGCCTTCGCGGCATACCTCCTCCTAAACAAAACTCTTCTCGGAATCAGGCTGAGAGCCGCGGGCGAGAAACCAGAGTCCGTCGACGTGGCTGGCCTCAGCGTCTACAGAGTGAGGCTTTTCGCAAGCATTGTCGGCGGTTTTCTCGCGGGTGTGGGCGGGGCCTTCATGCCTCTGGGATGGTTCGGAGGACTTGTGAAGGAGATAACGGCCGGCCGCGGGTTCATAGCCTTGGCCGCCGTGGTTTTCTCAGGACTTAACCCGTTGACTGCTCTCGCGGCCACATTCATCTTCGGGTTCGCGGAGGGCCTCGCGTTCGCCGTGGTTGTGACGCCTTCAGTGAAAGAAGCCGTCCCGTTCCATTTCATCATGATGCTTCCATACATAGTGACCGTGGCCGTCCTAGCCCTCTTTCCATCCACCCGACGATTCCCCAAAGCTCTTGGAAAACCCTATGTAAGAGAGTAAGCACCCGTTGCCGCTATGTTTTTTCCACGGGTTTTCCCAGTGTACGCAGCAGAAGAATCATGAACAGGATGCCTACGAAGATTATGAAGCTCCCCATTAGGGTCATGAAGGTTAGGTCGGGGTAGCGGGTCTCGGTTACTGTGGTCACCAGCGTCGTCACATAGTAGACCTGTTTCTCGGTGGTGTAGCTGGTGGTGTAAGTTGTCTCGCTTGTGAGATAGCGTGTCGAGGTCATAGTGGTTGTTAATGTTGTTGACAATGTGCTTGTTCGGGTTTCGGCGATGGTCTCGGACCATGTCTCAAGAACCGTGACCGAGACAGAGGCATGAGCTCCAGCTGAACCGGTTATGACGTAAACCTCCGCCTCTTCGGTGAATGGGATGACGGCGCTTCCGACGACGCCTCTCCCAACCAGTGTCCAACTGGACGCGTTTAGATAGTCGCCGACCGCGATGTATATGTCCACGGTTTTATTGGACTTCCACGACAGCTCAAGGCTTCTCATCCGCTGTATCGTGATGGGGCCAGTTACTAAGGCGGCTTCGGGTGAGACTGTTTGGTTGACGGCCTCGGCGGCCACACGTTTCAAGGTGCTGGTTGTCACATCTGTCACCGTCGACAACGTGGTCGACACCAAAGTGGTCTCAAAAGTCTCCGCAAGCTCCAGCGTTGTTGTCCATGCTATGGCCTCTGTCTCGACAACATTGGTCGCGCTCGATGTCTGTAAAGCCACGGTCTCATCATAGGTGATTACGGTGGGCAGCCCCGCGAACCCCAGCCCAACAAGAATTATGCCGAAGATGATCAGGCTGGAGACCGCGAGTTGTGCACGCATGAAGACGCCGCCGCACAGGACCTAATAAGGCATCTCTACCGCATGATGTTCGGAATAAACCGAGAAATGGTTCTAAAATCGGCGGCGCCTGTTTAGAACAATCATTCTAATGGAATTTTCACGGCCGCTGATAACGTGGCGCGTCCCGCTTTCTCTACATAGGTTTTTAGCTGTTCTGCGTCGACCATGGGCGTCATTTCTGCTAGGTTATCGCTTATCAGTAGAGCTGAGCCTGTTTTGAATTTTCGGAGCATTCCGAGGCCGAAGAGCGTTGCACACTCCATCTCAACAGCTATGTACCCGAGGCCGCTCCATCTTGCGACGAAGTTGGGGTCTTCGGCGTAGAAGGCGTCGCTGGAGAAAACGGGGCCGATGTATGTCTTGAGCCCGCTTCTCCTAAACTCGTCAACCAATGTGGTGAGGACATCATAGTTTGGCACGGGTGTGATGTGTGTGTCTGGAATGTATTGCTGAAGTGTTCCACCTATGTAGGATGCTGCTGTGGGGATGACTGCTTCACCGATTTGCATACCTTTGAGAAATGCGCCGCATGAGCCGAGTCTGATGATCAGCCTCGCGCCGAGCATAACTGCTTCCTCGAAAACAATCGCTGAAGAAGGGCCGCCGACGCCATGGCAGATGACGGTAACATCCTCGCCCTCATACTTTCCGGTATAGGCTATGAAGCCTCTGTTCTCGTTGACGAGACGCGGGTTCTCAAGCATCTTCGAGAGCTGGACAACACGTGCTGGGTCGCCGGCTGCGACGACACGTTTAGCAATTTCACGGGTCTTCAAATGCTGTGGCTGAACCATGCAAAAGCCTTGGTAAAGCTGTTGAAAAACGTTTCTAAAACAAGGTAACGGATTCGACGTCGGCGGGGGCCAGTGGTATTCTTTCCTGGTCGACGCGGAGGATTAGGCGTCCTAGCTCGTCGAGGCCTTCGAGAAACCCGATGAGCTGGGTGCCCTGTGACAGGTTGACGGACACAACTGTCCGCACATACTCCAGCATGTCCCTTATCCTGTCCAGCAGCTCAACGCGCCACCCCTCCTTATAGAGATGATAATTCCTCGTGAAAGATTGGAGAATGTTCTCGAGGAGAAGCATGTGGTCGATTTCTCCGCCGGCCTGCTCGGCTATCGAGGTTTCATGCTCCGTGGGTTTTGAGTTGACGTAAATGCCTGCGCCGGCGAAAGCTCTTGCTATCGTGTCGTTGACAACCTCCATCTCAACAGAGGCAGCTGCGACAACCGAGCCATGTAAGGAGACTTCGTTGGGCCATCTGAGAAGAGGTTGAAGCCCGGTCGTCTTGGCCACGCCTTCCACAACCGATAACGCAGTGGTCAGGATTAGCAGGGGAGACGTCGTCGCACTCTGCCTCGGATAAACAAGCACAGCAAACCAGAGGCCGCCCTCTTTCACCGGCTTCAGACGACCGACCGCCGCTTTATTGCTGCACGTGAAAACCGTGAAACCCTCATCAACGGCTCCCACGTTTCTCACCTCATCAAAGATGGAGACAGCCTCAGAAACCTCTTTCACATTAGCTGAAACGGAGCTCAACCACATCCCAGCACACATCACCAACAAATAAACATAAAAATGCATAACCACATCCCCTCAGCCTACTTTCCCATCGATGAATCGTTGCTCCTGCTTTGCCGTATCGGGTCTTGATGTATTATGGTAAAATTTTCCTCGACAGGCTTTTAGACGCATCAGTAACCTTTAATTACCCTCCTACACGTTTCTCCTCTTGTGAAGGTTTTCCTGCGGCTTGAGTCAGAAATTCCGCCGACCCTGACAAAGTATGGAAAAATAAGGCTGCCTCAGGCGGTTATCCCGTTGTTGGCGGGGAAAGGCAAGACAATAAAGGTCAGCTACGGCGGAGGCAAGCATTCTCTTAAGCTGGACCGCTACGGCCGTGCAACGCTTCCCTCAAGCATAGCGGCTGAGAGCCGCGGCAAGGCCAAACTCGTTATCGAGATGAGAGACGGGGAGGTAACGCTCGCTTTTCAGTGAGCGGATGAAGCGCCTGCACGTATTGCGTTGAGCTTCTCTTCGCTGAGTTTCTCGAATAGGGGGACAGGCTTGGCTATGGGTGTGCCCGCTGGGAGGTGCCATGGTTTTTCACCAAGCCATGTTAGAGCTGTTTCGCGCTGGCCTATTAGCTCGAGTATCCTGTGCGTGGTGGCGGGTGTGAAAGGTGACAGGAGCAGGGCGAGAGCTTTCAAAACTTGTGCAGCCACGTGAAGAACCGTTGCGGCCTCTTCTTTCCTCGTCTTGACGAGCCGCCATGGCTCCCGCCTGTTGAAGTAGACGTTTCCTTCGCGGGCGAGTTGGATGACTGTTTCGAGGGCCTGTTTCTCCCTCGCTTCAGAGAGAAGGCTATCCACCTCATTGAATGTCTTCTCTATCGCCGTCAGCATCGCCTTGTCTTCTTCTGTCAAATCTGTTACTTCGGGGATTTTTCCGTCGAAGTTGTTGTTTATGAATGTGAGGACGCGGTGGACGAAGTTGCCGAGGTCGTTGTTGAGGTCGGAGTTGACAACCGCCTGCAGCCCATCGTAGCTGAAGTTTGTGTCACCTGTTTCGGGCCTTATCTTGATGAGGTAGTATCGCCAGATGTCGGCTTCGAGCATGGCGATGGCTTGGTCGAGCCATATTCCTACGCCGAGGCTTTTGGAGAATTTTTTGCCCTCGAAAGTGAGGTATTCTGTGGCCGAGACTATGTGTGGGAGGATGTATGGCTCATGTGTTGCGAGGAGGAGGGCGGGGAGGATGACTGTGTGGAAGGGTATGTTGTCTTTGCCGATGAAATAGGCTGACCTCGTGTCTGGGCTTAGCCAGAACTCTCTCCAGAGCTCGGGCTCCCCCCTCTTCTCCGCCCATTCAACCGTTGCGCTCACGTAGCCGAGAACCGCCTCAAACCATACGTAGATGGTTTTGTTGCCCGCGCCTGGGAAAGGTGCGGGAATGCCCCAGAGGTTGTCACGTGTAACGGCCCTTGGCTTAAGGCCCTCCCTTATCCAGCTGAGGCTGAAGTTCCGCACCTTCTCAGACAAAAAAGTGTTTGTGTTCAGCCATTCTCTCAACCTTTCGCTAAACCGGGGCAAGTCGAAGAACCAGTGCCTGCTCGATTCTACGACGGGTTTTTCGCCGCAGATGCTGCACCGTGGCTCGAGTAGGTCAAGTGGGTCGAGGACTTTTCCGCATGACTCGCACTGGTCGCCGCGTGCACGTTGGTAGCCGCATGAAGGGCAAACACCTGTAACAAACCTGTCGGGCAGAAACCTTCCACAGTTTCTGCAGTAGAGCTGGCTGACATCCTCCTCGTAGATGTATCCGTTTTCGTATATTTTCGTGAAGAATTTTTGGCAGAAGGTTATGTGTGTTGGGTTGTGTGTCCGGGTGTAGTTGTCGAAGGAGATGTGGAACTTGTTGAAGAGGTCGACGACGATGGCGTGGTTTTTGTCGGTTATTTCACGTGGGTCTACTCCTCTCTTGGCCGCCTCAACCTCGATGGGTGTGCCATGCTCGTCAGAGCCGCTGACAAAGACAACTCTGTAGCCCTTGGCCCTGAGGTAGCGTGCGAAAACGTCGGCTGAAAGCTCGGAGCCTATGAGTGTGCCGAGGTGTGGAACTGTGTTGATGTAGGGCCAGGCCCCGCAGACAACCCACTTCTGTAGCTTAGCTCACCCGTTGAGACAACGGATTCAGCCGGGGTAAAAAGTTTTCCACAACTCATGCATCCAGCAATTCCAGAAGCTCTGTGAGACTTTTCACGACGTAGTCTGGTTTGACTGGGCAGGGTTTGTCGCCGTGTCTGTCGAGGAGGACCGCGGCCATTCCGGCGGATTTTGCGCCGAGCACGTCGTTGACGGGGTCGTCTCCAACCATGATACATTCCTGAGGTTTTGCGCCGAGGAGCTGGGCGGCATGCAGAAAGGGCCTCGGGCTTGGCTTGATTTCGGGAACATCTTCACCGGCCACTACCACGGCCTTGAAGAACCTGAAAACCCCGCTTCTCATAAGCCTGTGCATCTTCATCCCAGGCAAACCATCCGTGTTCGTCACCATACCCAACACATACCTGTTTTGCAGCTTCTCCAAGACAGCGACGGCGTCGGGGAAAAGAGGGCCCTTCATGTATTCGGTCCAGTATATGCTGCTCCATCTGCGTAGCTGATCCTCGGGAGGTGAATTGTTTAGCCCGAGGCTTTGAAACACATGCTCCCATATGAGGTCCCTGTTCAAAAGCCCCTGCCGCTCAACCACGTGCTCAACCCATGCAACAACACGTGCAACCTCCTCAACATCAAGAGAGCCACCATAATAGGCGACAATCTCCTCTGCGACACGCCTCTGCGCCACCGGAAGGACCGCAGCCGAATCCACCAACGTGTTATCGAAATCGAACAAAACCGCTTTCAACATCTAGCCCTTCAAAAAGCATCCAACAACCACAATTTTACCACGATGCCGACAACAGAGGCCTTTTCTAAACACGGTGAGGCAGAGATGTGACGTGGAAAACATATGACCAGGCGAACATATCCAACAGCCATGGATTACACGGGTGTGAGGCTACGGTTGGGCCGGGTTTTCCGCGAAGATGGCCGCGCGTTGATTTTTGCTATAGACCACGGTTTTTTCATGGGCCCTGTGAAAGGTGTCGAGAAGCCTCTCGAGGTTTTGGAGAAGGTCGTTGATGCAGGTGTTGACGCCGTGATGGCAACCTACGGCATAATGAAGAACTACGCGGCCTCTGTTTCCCGCAAAAACTTGGGGTGGATACTCACTCTTCTGGACACATCCCCATACACCGTTGAGAGGAGTGTCGCATCGGCTGTTGCTGTTGCCGCGGACGCCGTCAAAGTCTACATCAGCTACGGCTCCGAGAACATGAAACGGGACTTGGATATCCTCTGGGCGGTTAACATGGCTTGCCGCGAATACGGGTTGCCTGTTCTCGCCGAAATGTATCCTGTGTCAAGGCCCTCGCCCGAGGAGGTGGCTAAGATGGCGCGGATAGGTGCCGAATATGGCGGTGACTTTGTTAAAACTGTTTACACCGGAGACCCCGCGAGCTTCAGACATGTTGTCGAGACATGCCCCGTCCCCGTCGTGGTTCTAGGCGGCGAGAAAATAGAGTCGGAGCAGCAGGTTCTTCAAATGGTTCGAGAAAGCGTATCCGTCGGGGGAGCCGGTGCAGCCATGGGCCGAAACATTTTCCAGCACCCCGACCCCGGCCGAATAACCAAGGACCTGCTGGAAATCATCCATGGAAAACCTTAGCCGCAGTGATGCTCAACCGCTACGATGAAGACATCGCCGTCAACCCCTATTTTCACAGCCCGTTTGTAGAGGCTGACGCTGGTTTTACGTTTAACCAGTTCAACGAATTTTTCCGCATCCTGTTTCGAGAGTGTGACGACGACGGGTGCGGGGTTGAGGGCCTCGAACTCACCTAGGTAAATTGTCGTCGACGCAGTGTTTTTGGCTTTTTGCAGAGCGTCAAGAAGCTGGGGGAATCTCTCAAGCTCATCCTTTTCCATAGATGCTTCCGGCTCAGCTTTTGTGACGTGAACCAGCTTGAGCCGCACGGTGTCGGCTACCGCGATGTAGCTCTTCTCATCCAACTCAGTAGCCTCCACGGTGTCGCAGAAAACCTGCCACCCCGCTGAAGGCTTTCTTGAACATCTCCCCCTCCTCGTGCTCCGACGAGATCAGCTCAACCTTGGCACCCACGTTCTCCGCCTCCGCAATCAGCTTATCTATCAGCGGAGTGGTTTCGGCGAGGGTGAGAGTCTGGTTCTGGCAGCTGGGACATTTCTCGGCGAGCTTCTTAGGCACCTCTGTCGAAAGCTCCCCCGAGTCTATTGTGAAGACTGTTTCGTAGCCGCAGTTTTGACACCTTATCTTAACCTCAAGCCTGTCAAGGTCCTCTGAGATGAGTAGAAGCTCAACCATGTTTTTGCGGAGGGCTTCGCGGACCTGCTTCTCACCATACACCGCCAAGCCATCGGCCCGTGTCGCCTCCGACATCAGCCGCTGAATAAGCCGCTGCTCCTCAACCATCCTCACCTCCTTCAAGAAATCAGCCGACTTGGCCACTGCCTCTCTTACACCGCTTTCCCCGGAGTAGGAGGTGTCGACGATGTGGATTTTATCGCGGAGCGAGTAGTGAAGATAATCGCCCTGTGCGAAAACCTCTTTCGTGGGCCCCGGGCCCGCTAAAATCACCCCTTTCAGCTCTGGGTACTGTAGGAAGGTTTCGTTGGCTTTTTCGGCGACGCGTTTATAGAATTCGTTGAGCGTCATTTCCCGGAGTCTCTCGAACCTTCTCGCCGACTGTCCGCCTGCATGATGTTTACCAGGCACGCCTGAGGTGTATGTCTTAAGCTCTGAGATGCTGCGGCCCTTAACCACCGCTACAGCGGCCTCCTCGTTATCTATCACAATCACCCCGTAGACAGCTTTTTCGCGGAGAAGCTCTTTGAGCGGCTCGGTGTGAAACCGGCTGTCGCATCTGTAGAGGAAGGTGGTTATCGGCTCCGGCGGTATCACATGGTAAACCTCTATCTTGCTTGTCTGGCCGCTGTTCTGGGGGATGGCTCCGCTGAATATGACGAGGCCGGTAGGCCCCGGGCTGTCGAAGAGCTTAAGCCGCTGAATAGCGCTCTCTATAGCGTCTTGGACATTTTTCCGCGTCTGCTTCGACTTGATGTTAGAGGCGGTGGCGTACTCCTGTCTTAGATAGTTGATGACATCGGATATGGATTTGTCAGGAGGGACATAGAGGGTGACAAGCTCCGTGCCCCGGCCCTCAAGCCTCTCAATAGTCTCCAGCAAACGCCTAAACTGATACAGTGAAACAGAATCCCGTCTCAGCGACATAAACGACACCAGCCAACCAGCTACGAAAAACAAACAGCCAAGCTAACCAGCAATAAAACCGTAGCGCCACATTAAATAGCTTAATTTGGTAATAGCATTTTATAGAAGGGTAAGAGCGCCACTACAGAAGCCCTTGTCTCAAACAATCACCGAAGAAGTGGGTTGGCATAGTTTGCCGGTGGAGGAGGTTGTTGCGAGGCTTGGCACAGACCCCGTAAACGGGTTATCGAGCGAAGAAGCAGCGAGACGGCTGAAGACATACGGCCCAAACGAGCTCGAGCCGCCGAAGAAAACCTCGCCCATCAAAATCTTCCTAAAACAATTCGCCAACATACTCATCGGGATACTGCTCATAGCCATCGTTATCTCGGCTTTTTTCGGCGAATGGGTTGACTCACTGGTAATAGCGGTAATCGTCTTCTTCGTCGCGGTCGTCGGGTTTGTGCAGGAGTATCGTGCCGAGAAAACCCTAGAGGCTCTCAAGAAGATGCTCACACAGTCGGTCATGGTTGTCAGAGATGGGCGAGAACGTGAGATTTCTTACAAGGAGCTTGTCCCCGGAGACCTTGTCATCCTCACAACTGGAACAAAAGTTGCAGCAGACCTCCGCTTGGTTGAGTCAATCAACCTTCAGACAAACGAGGCGGCGTTGACGGGTGAATCGACGCCTGTGCAGAAAAAGGTTGAGCCTCTCCCAGTGAACCTGCCGCTGGGCGACAGAGTAAACATGGCCTTCGCAGGAACAATCGTAACCTATGGACGTGGGAAAGGCGTCGTCGTGGCCACGGGTCAGAGGACAGAGTTCGGGAAAATAGCGGCGGCAACCACGGCGATAGAGGAGGAGAAAACGCCTCTTGAGAGGAGGATGGATGAGGTTGGGAAAAAGTTCGCGGTGATAGCCGCGGTCGTGATAGTGGCTATCTTCGCGGTGGAGCTTTACCGTGAGCTGGCCGGGGGAGATTTTTCGCTGAACTTCGTAGTTGAGGTTTTGCTCTTTGCTGTCGCGCTTGCTGTAGCGGTTGTTCCCGAAGCACTTCCCGGCATCGTGACCGGCACACTCGCCATCGGAACAGGCATAATGGCTCGGAGAAACGCCCTCGTCAGAAGACTCCCCGCAGTGGAGACACTCGGCTCCACACAGGTCATCTGCTTCGACAAAACGGGCACGCTCACAACCAACCAAATGACCGTAAGAAAAGTCTACGTAGACGACCAGCTCATCGACGTAGACAGCTTAGAAAAACAGTCACCCGCCTTCGAGCAACTACTGAAGGCAAGCATCCTCTGCAACGACGCCATAATCGAGGATGTCGATGGACGGGAGACTGTTAGAGGGGATACGACAGAGGGTGCTTTGATTCTGTTTGCGAGGAAGCTGGGCTGGGATGTTGAGGCGCTTAGGAAGACACATCCACGCGTGTATGAGATTCCGTTCACTTCGGAGAGGAAAATGATGACAACGTTTCACAAGGTGGAGGGAGGTGGAGTCGCTGGATACATGAAGGGCGCGGTCGAGGTTGTCTTAACCAAGTGCGACGCAGTTTACAAGCAAGGGGAGATGCATGTGCTTGATAAGCAGGAGAGGGCCAGGGTTCTCTCCGTTGCTGAGCAGATGGCCTCCGCGGGTTTAAGGGTGTTGGCTGTGGCCCATAAACCTGATTCTGGTGACGGTTTTGAGGAGAGCGGGTTTGTTTTTCTTGGGTTGGTTGGGATGATGGATCCGCCGAGGCCCGAGGTCTACGACGCGGTGAAGAAAGCACATGAAGCAGGCATCAGGACAGTGATGGTGACAGGCGACCACAAGCTCACAGCGGTGGCTGTCGCCCGCGAAGTCGGCATAATGAAGGAAGGAGACATGGTTCTAACAGGCGAGGAGCTTGACAGGCTCTCGGACGAGGAGCTGGACAAAATCGTCGAACAAGTAGTCGTCTACGCCAGAATATCTCCGTTGCATAAGCTGCGTATCGTCGAGGCTTGGAAAAGAAAGGGATACGTTGTCGCCATGACCGGGGACGGTGTAAACGATGCACCGGCTCTGAAGAGAGCGGACATAGGTGTCTCGATGGGCATAACGGGGACAGATGTTGCGAAAGAGGCTTCGGACATGATGCTCGCCGACGACAACTTCGCGACAATCGTCAAAGCCGTGGAGCTGGGGCGATGGATATATGGGAACGTGCGAAAATATCTAACCTATCTGCTCGAGGCGAACCTCGTCGAGATAATCTTGATTTCCTCTGTTGCGCTTATCTTCGCTGAGTTGCTTGGGCTTAGGGGCGAGGATTCGCTGCCTCTTCTCCCCGTCCATATCCTCTACATCAACCTCGCGACCGACGGGTTGCCCGCTATAGCGCTGGGCTTCGCGCCCCCCGACCCCGACATCATGAAGCGGAAGCCAATCCCGCGAAACGAGCCCGTGTTCAACAGAGAGGTGCTCGGCATGCTCGCCACAATATTGGTTGTCACCACCCCTCTCTACCTCATAGGCTATTTGACAGCGTTGCCCGAGGGGATAGAGCATGCGCGGACACGGCTTTTCCTCATGTTCATCGCCAACGAGCTTGTGCTGGCCCTCAACTGCCGCTCCCTCGTATACACAAACCTCGAGGCAAAACCTCACAAATGGCTGCTCATAGCAATCGCATGGGAAATAGTGCTAATAACAGCCATCCTCACAATCCCCGGAGCCGCACAGCTCCTAAGCCTCACAACACCCACCACAGCAGACCTAACATGGATAATCGGAGGCGCACTATTCATCTACACCGCCGTCGAAACATCAAAAATAATCAGACGAAAAATCTCTAAAATTTCATCTTAACACCACCCACGAGCTTTAGTTCATGTATCTTCTCAGCAAATTCTCTAATGGCTGCCACGCTAAGCCGTCAACTTTTCCTGTCGATAAAGCTCAACAACCCTTCCCCGCAGCTCTACTTCAATCAGCTTGTGTTTTTATGGCAGTCTTGTGTCTTTTTCGTGAGTGGTTGGCTTGGTTAATGTTGTGTTGAAGCTTGGTGGGCATGTTGTTTTTGGTGAGGGTGTTGATGTGGAGTTGTTGATGGGGTATGTGAGGCTTTTGGAAGAGGTGTTTGATGGTGGGCGGTGGGTTGTTGTGGTTGGTGGTGGTGAGCAGGCCCGTCGCTACATAGCGGCTGCGAGAAAGATTGGTCTCGATGAGGCGACTTGTGACGAGGCGGCGATTAAGGTAACGCGGCTGCATGCCTATCTCTTTGCGAGAGCTCTCGGGGACCTCGCTGTCCAAGCTGTGCCGACGACGGTTGACGAGATACGTTACTTGACGGGGTTTGGGAGGATTGTTGTCTCAGGCGGTATGCAGGCGGGGCAGTCGACGATGGCAGTCAGCATACACGCGGCCTCGGTGATCGGGGCTGAGAGAGTCGTCGTAGCAAGCGACGTTGACGGTGTTTACACCGATGACCCTAAGAAAAACCCCGCCGCAAAGCTTCTGCCGCGGATAAGCTTCACCCAACTCGCCGAAATCAGCCAAAAAGTTTCGCAGCGCGCCGGCGACTACCAGCTCATCGACGCAGTGGGCCTCGCCATGGCCCTCCGGACACGCATACCACTCTACTACGTCAACGGAAACAACCTCGAAGCCGTCCGCCAAGCCCTCATAGGCAAGCAGGCGGGCACAATAGTAGCAGATTAAATGCTGCCGACAGCCCTTCCCCCGCGGGGTTGAAGCTACACGACCTCTTCGCATCAAAAGCACACTCAAAGATACTGCAGTTTCTCCTCGAAAACCCGGGAAAGGCCTTCAGCCTGCGATACTTGGCACGGGCCACGGGCTTGGCCCCCTCAACCGTCATCATAGTGGTGAATAATTTTGAGAAACTGGGAATAGTGTATCAGAGGAAGCTCAGGAGCGTGAAGATGATTATGCTCAACCCAGAGAACCCTGTTGCCGGGAACTTGGTGCAGCTTGTTGAGCTTTTGAGGGGATATGAGCCTGGTTCTTGACGATTTATATCATGGGTGAGAGGTGTTTTGACAGCATGGTCTCTGAACTTGGTTACGGCGGGTTTGTTGCGGAGGTATTGAGAAGGCTTGGTGTGGGGTTGGGTGATGAGGTTGAGGTTGTGAGAAATGGGCTGAGGCTTCGTGGGTTTGTGATGGCTCGTTACGAGTTTGGGGAGCCGGATGTTCTGGTTTTGAAGCTTCCAAACGGCTACAACATGGGTGTGCGTGTTGATGCTTCTACACAGATACGCAAACTCTCTTCAGCCGTCGCACCCGCCTTCAACCCGCCTCCACCAGCCCCACCCCGGGAAAACCTGCCACGCGTCATGGTCGTCAACACAGGCGGCACCATAGCCAGCAGAATAGACTACCGCACAGGGGGAGTAAAGCCCGCTCTCACAGCATCCGACCTCGTCAGCATAGTTCCCGAAATAGCTGAGAAAGCTAACGTCTCGACAGAGATACTGATGCAGGTTGTGAGCGAGAACATGACATCAGCTCACTGGACAGAGATTGCGCGGAAAGTGGATGAG
>VAPR01001062.1_pt1 | contig 14994 bp, 22 predicted proteins | sample 3380701 | NCBI WGS metagenome assembly VAPR01 (sample SAMN11536904, study PRJNA540576) | hot springs metagenome | isolation source: hot spring wet sediment | place: Spain: Lobios | collected 2014-01 | reverse complement strand
GTGCCCGGAAGCTCGGGCACGTGCCTGCTATCCGTCTTGTTTCGCCTCCGTATGACCACTCCGCGCCCTGATCGGACTCGCAGTATGCCCCCGAACATTTCGGCATACTCCGCAACAGTACTTAGTCCCACGCCTGAGTTTGTTCCGGGCTTGCTCGTGACTTCTGCCTGGAGTGCCAGCTCGATGGCATCTCTATCATCCTGGATTTCGGGGTATGCCTGGGCCAAGGATTCTCGGATCCCGATTCCGGCGTCGCTCGCCACGCTCGATCTTGCCGCCGCCGTCTGTAAGCCGCGGCCCCTGTGCCCGGCGTGCCCCTTGCGTACCGAGTGTGATTTCGCGCGGACCCGGTCGGTTCCGGGTTAGGATTACACGGACGTGATTCGATCGGCGGGAGACGGGGTGGCCGCGGGATTCGACCTCATCGACCTGTTCGCGGGCGCCGGTGGGATGACGTTGGGCTTCCACCGGGTCGGCTTCCGCTCGGTGTTCGCCGTGGAGATCGACCCCGCGGCCGCGAAGACGTACGCCGCCAACTTCGGCTCGGCATACGTCTTCGCCGGTCCGATCGAGGAGGTCGAGGAGTTCCCTCCCGCCGACGTCGTCGTCGGAGGACCCCCCTGCCAGGGGTTCAGCCCTCTCGGGCGCGATCGCGATCCGCACTCGAGGGCGTCGCTGAACTCACTGTGGCGCGAGTACGTTCGGGCGGTGCGGTCGGTTCGACCGGCGGTGTTCGTCGTGGAGAACGTGCCGGAGTTCCTGAGGTCGGAGCAGTTCGAGGCCTTCCGAGAGACCTTCCGGCGGGACCGCGCCCTCCGCGACTACCGGATCGAGACGGCCGTGTTGAACGCCGCCGACTACGGCGTCCCGCAGCGCCGCCGGCGCGGGTTCGTCATCGGATCGCGGGTCGGGCCCCCGCGGTGGCCGGCTCCGACGCACGGACCGGAGTCGGCGACCCGGCGGCCGTACGCCACCGTGCGTGAGGCCATCGGCGACCTTCCCCTCGAGCCGACCGGTCGGGATCTCCACTTCGGCAGGAATCCCAGACCGATGTCGATCGAGCGGTACAAGGCGGTGCCGGAGGGCGGGAACCGCTTCGACCTCGCACGGAACCGTCCCGATCTGACCCCCGCCTGCTGGAGGAACAAGGCCTCGGGGACGACCGACGTCTTCGGTCGGTTGTGGTGGGACCGCCCCGCCTACACGATCAGGACGGAGTTCTTCAAGCCGGAGAAGGGGCGGTACCTCCATCCCGAGGCGCATCGGCCGATCACCCATCGCGAAGCGGCCCGCCTCCAGACGTTCCCCGACGACTTCGTCTTCGAGGGCTCGAAGATCGAGATCGCGAGGCAGATCGGCAACGCCGTCCCCCCGATGCTGGCCGAGGCGGTGGCCCGCGCCGTCCGCGAGGTCCTGGTCGACTCCGGGTGAGCGCGCCGGACTTCGTCAGGGCGATCCTCGGCCTGCGCAGGGGGGTTCCCAACAACGCCGACGTCGACAGCGAGACGTCGAAGAGGATCGCGGGGGAGATGCTCCGCCTGCTCGGCGCGGCCCGTCCGGCCGGGCCCGCCGATCCGGGCACGGCCCTCGAGGAGGGGGTCAGGGACCACCTCGCCGTCGAGCTCCCGGCCCGAGACCCGGCCAGGGTCTGGAAGGTCGAGCGGCGGCGTCTGATCTCCGACTTCGAGCAGTATCGGCATCTGGCCCGGCTCGACCGGCTGATACGAGAGGATGCGACCGGGACGTTGGCGGTCGAGATCGGTCGCGACTACCTGATCCGCCCCGACGTGACCGTCGGCGTCGTCGTCGACCCCGACCGGCCTCCCATCCTCCATGCGGCCGTCAGCTGCAAGTGGACGATCCGGTCCGACCGGGTCCAGAACATCCGCCACGAGGGCGTCATCCTCACGCGCCACCGACGCGGGCGGCAGCCGCACATCGTCACGGTGACCGTCGAGCCCCTTCCTTCGAGGATCGCCGCGATCGCCCGGGGAACGGGGGAAGTCGACGCCGTCTATCACGCGGCGTTCGAGGAGCTGAAGGAGGCCACGCGCATCGCCGGCACCGAAGAGCAGCAGAGGGTGCTCGATGAGCTGGTACGTCAAGATCGACTGAAGGATCTCGTCGAGCTGGCGGCGGTGCTCACCCTTTGACGAGGAAGGTGGCCCAATGAGCGGACGTCGGCGGTCGCCGTTGCCGCGACGCTGGCTCCTTCTCAGGCGCGAGGTCCTCGAGCGGGACGGCGTGCGATGAGTCGGATCCTCCGACCTTGCCTGGTCTGCGGGCGTCCGACGCGCCGAGGCTCGCGCTGCCCGCGTCACGCGGCCGAGGCGGAGCGGCGCCGGCAGGCCCGTCAGCTCTACCGACTCGCCTACGCCTCCCCTGAGTATCGGACGGCGCGCGCGATCCGCATGCGGCAGGCCGGTGGGCGCTGCGAGCGCATCCTGCCCTCTGGGGAGCGCTGCTCTCTCCCGGCCGAGGAGACGAACCACGTCGTCCCGTTGTCGGCCGCGCGCAGCCTCGAGGAGGCGCTCTCGCTCTGCAGCGTGGAGAACCTGGAGGCTGTCTGTCGCCGTCATCACCCGCGTGGGCTAGGAACTAATGACGGGTGACAGCTTGCGCTCACCCAGCGAGCGCTGCGAGGCGCCGGAGGGGGCCCCGCGCCTGTCGATCAGCTCTGCTGTGTTCTACGGATGACGGGGTCGGGTTGGACGTGGAGGCCGTGGGCCGGGAGCCCGGGCGCGCCGGCCTCGCATCGACGCGAGAGCAGGCAGAAGCCCCGCCGACTGAGAGCCTTATAAGGCGGAGAGCCAGCGGGAGGGGGCACGGCCGTAGGGGCCCAATTTCACTATCTGGCCCGTGGTGGGAGCCGCGCTGCGCCAGCGCGCCGGTCCTGGGCTGATGCGGTCGTCCCCGTGGTTTCTCGGCCGACGAGGTCCAGCACTTCCTGTTCGTCAGACGCCCGGGTGCTGGTAGTTTTTCGAAAATGGCGCGGTTCCCATCGATGAGGTGGCCCGAGCTCCGTCGCGTGCTCGAGCGTCGTCCTTTGCTCTACTCCGTCGAGCGGCAGTCTGGATCGCACGTGACCTTCAAGTCTGCCGCTGGGTATCCCGATTTACATCTGGCCTTCCATAACAACGCTGAGCTCCCGCCCGGCCTTGTGCGGAAGGTCCTGTGCTCGGATGTCGGCTTGAGCGAATCGGAGGCGCTCGCGCTACTATGAGGGCCGGAGAGGGCTAGGAGGCGAGGATGGAGGTTCGGCTGCTGATTCATGCGGAGAGCACTGATTCCGGTCTGGTTTGGTGGACCGAGTCTCCAGACGTCCCAGGGTTCACCGGCACCGGTGAACACCTGCTCGATGCCCAGATTCGAGCCGAGCTTGCGATTCGCGAGATCCTGTCCAACAAGGGCGTTGAGGATGTCTCCTTCATCTACCAGCTGGTCGGTCCGGGCGAGCCGTCTCAGGGTCCAGAGATTGAGCTGATGGGCGACGCGCATGGGGCCCGCGGTGGTACCGGCGGCCGGCCCGTGACTGTCGCTCCGGCGGCGTAGGGTCACGGTGAATGTAGGCACAGCGCTGCTGTGTGACTTCGCGACAGTCCGAGAGGGGCTTCTCCATGTCATCTCGGGTGGCGTGACCCGCGTCTGGCGCGATGAGTACCCAGCTCAGCTGGGGTGCTCTTTGGCTCTCGTGTTTGAGATTCATCCCATGGAGATGCAGTATCCCCATGAGCTGGATGTAAGGGTTATCGGCGAGGACGGCGCGGAGATTGCGAGGGTCCAGGCTGGCTTCCAGGCCCGGCCGGGACCCGATGTCAAGGTGGGCGAGAGGCTGCTTGTCCCCGTTGCGCTCGATCTCCGGAACGTGGGCATTCCTGGACCCGGTGGGTACTCGATTGAAATCGCCGCAGACCGTACCCATCATCGAACGCTGAGCTTCTGGGTCGAGCCCCGACCGCGACAGACTCCGATGCCCGGCAGCTGACTTCGGCCCTCGCTCCCTACTGGACCCGAGACTTCTACACACACCCGGGGTAGGGGGTCGGGATCTGGCGGCGCCGCGGCCCCGCCACCCCCAGCCAACCGAGGCGTGCGCGGTTGCGTAACCTCGCGGCGCGTGACGAAACCCCCACCCTGGGGGGCTGTGGGCCAGGACCTCAGCACCTGTGCTCGGTGCGGCCGGCCGATCGAGCAGCCCAGGGTCGGCCGTCCGCGCCGGTTCTGCTCGGGCGCGTGCCGCGCGAAGTTCGCCCGGGACCGTCGCCGGGTCCCGGCTGCGGTCGTCGCGGTGCCGGCTGAGCCGGAGCCGATCGAGGGATGGGACCGGTCGATGGTCCAGCAGGCCCGGATCGGGCTCCTGGGGCGCCTGCTCGACCGGGCCCGGACCGGGGAGGCGAGCTCCGCCGACTTCGAGGCGGCCCGGCGGCTGCTGCTCGACCTGGAGGCGGCTCTGGTCGGTGGGTCGCAGGCGGCGAGCAAGCCCGCCGACCCCCTCGAGGAGCTCCGGGAGCGGATCCTCCGGCGGATCGGCGAGGCCTGATGCTGCCACCGAACGGCGAGCTCAGAGCCGCCCTGGTCCTCGGGTTCATCGAGGAGGGTCTGCTCCTCACGAAGGGCCGCTGGGCCGGCTCTCCGTTCCGTCTGGAGCCCTGGCAGCGCGAGGTCGTCCGCGACCTCTACGGCACGCTCGACGAGCACGGACGGCGGCGCTACCGGGAGGCTCTCATCGGGGTCGCTCGGAAGAATGGGAAGTCGGTCCTTGCCGGAGCCCTGGCCCTGTACCACCTGTGCTTCGACGGGGAGCCCGGCGCGGAGGTCTACTCGCTGGCCGCCTCCAAGGACCAGGCCCGGGTCGTCTTCGGCGAGGCCCGGGCTCTCGCCGAGGCCTCGCCGGTGCTCTCCCGGGTCCTGCGCGTCTACCGGAACGTGATCGAGCACCCGGCATCGGGGAGCGTCTACCGGGTCCTCTCCTCCGAGGACCGGCTGGCCCACGGCTACAACCCCTCGTTCGCCGTGGTCGACGAGCTCCACGTCCACCAGTCTCCTGACCTCTACCTCGCCGTCCGCACGGCGATGGGGGCGAGGGAGGAGCCGCTGCTGCTCGCGATCACCACCGCCGGCTGGGACCGTGAGTCGATCCTCTGGCAACGCTTCCGCCATGGGGAGGAGGGCCAGGACCCCAGGTTCTACTTCCGCTGGTTCTCCGCGCCCCAGGGCGCGGATATCCGGGACTTCGAGGCCTGGTGCGCCGCCAACCCCTCCTCGTGGCGCAGGACGCAGGATGCCCTCGCCGAGGCCCTCGCGTCGGACATCGACGAGGCCGCCTTCCGCCGCCTCTACCTGAACCAGTGGACGTCCGCGGCCACCAAGGCCTGGCTCCCCGAGGGGGCATGGGAGGCCTGCGCCGGTCGGCCGACGATCCCGCAGGGCTCCGAGGTGACGCTCGGGCTGGACGCCTCCCTCCGACGGGATACCTCGGCGCTGGTCCTGTGCCGGCGGGACGGACGAGGCACGTACCACGTCCGGTGCCGCACCTGGCGGCGGGACGAGGAGCTCGGCGTGGTCGACCTCCAGGCCATCAAGGCGGAGATCCTCGAGGTTCACCGCCGCTTTCGGCTCCGGTGGTGTGCCTACGACCCGTTCGCCTTCGGGCCCGTGGCGCAGGAGCTCGCCGAGCTCGGAGTGCCGATGCTCGAGTGGCCCCAGTCCTCTCGCCGCATGGTCCCGGCGACCCAGGCCCTCTACGACGCGATCCTGGGCCGGCGGCTGCGCCACGGCGGGGACGACGTCCTCGCCGCGCACGCCCGCCACGCGGTGGTCCGGGAGACGGAGTACGGGCCGAGGCTCGACAAGCGACGCTCCGGCGAGCCGATGGACGCCATGGTGGCCCTCTCGCTTGCGGTCGCCGCGTGGGAGCTGGTGAGCGAGGAGGAGGGGCCCGTCGCCCCCACCGTCCTCGTGGTGTGACACCCGGTGCATCTTCCGCACGTGAGCTGGCTCCGGCGAGTCGTCAAGGAGAGCGTGGTCGTGCACACGCGGGATGAGCGGTCGATCAGGGGGGTGCTGATCGCCTGCTACCGCAGGGAGCTCGTCCTCGCCCACGCGGCCTACCTCGTCGAGGGGGAGCGTTCCACGGCGCAGCCCCTGGAGGGGGAGGTCTGCATCCCGCGGGAGAACATCGCCTTCATCCAGCGCGTGGGAGCTCGAGGAGGAGGGGCCGAGTGACTGTGCTCCAGGTCCCGGGAGGGGAGCTGCGAGCCGTTCCCGGACGGAAGGCCTCCCCCCTTGCTGCGGTGGGGCAGCGGACGAGCGTCCCACCGCGGGCCGGCAACGTGCCGCTGCTCACGCGTGAAGTCCGTGCTGCGACCTACGAGGGGCTGTACCGCAAGCAGGTTTGGGTCTGGACCGTGGTGAACAAGCTCGCCCGCGGCGTCGCACGGCTGCCGCTCAAGGTCTACCTCTCCGAGCCGGGTGGTGAGGCCAGGCGGCGGATCCGTGAGGGTCCGCTGGTTCGCCTCTTGGCCTCCCCTTGGCCGCGTGCATCGGCTTTCGACTGGAAGCGCTTCGCCATGGAGTCCCTCCTCGTGCACGGCAACGCGCTGTTGGTGAAGGTCCGCACGGACCCGCTCGGATTCCCCGATGAGCTCTGGCCGGTGCCCTGGCGCCACGTCGAGGTCGTGATCGGGGAGGACGGGACGACCGCGGGCTACGTGTTCCATGGCGCACGGGGACGGATCGGCATCGCCCCCGAGGACGTCGTGCATCTGCGAACGACGGCCGATGCGATCGGCGTCTCGCCGCTCGAGCCGCTGGCGCGGACGCTGGCGATCGAGCACGCCGCACAGGAGTGGGCCGCTGCGACCTTCGCCAACGCGGCTCGCCCTTCCGGCGTCTTCACGACCTCGCGAGCGCTCGCGAGGGACTCGGTGCCGCGCCTCCGGGCCGAGCTGGAGCAGATCTACGGCGGGCCGGAGAACGCTGGGCGTTTCGCCGTCCTCGACCAGGACCTGAAGTTCTCCCCGATCACGCAGTCGGCGGTCGACACGGCGCTGATCGAGCACCGGAAGCTGACGCGCGAGGAGGTGGCGGCGGCGTACGACGTGCCTCCCCCGATGGTCGGGATCCTCGACCGGGCCACGTTCTCGAACATCGAGACGCAGCACCAGATGCTCTACATGGACACCCTCGGCCCGTGGCTCACGATGATCGAGGAGACCCTGCAGGCCCAGCTCATCGCGAGGCACGAGGAGCTTCGCGGCCAGTGGGTGGAGTTCGACCTCTCCGAGGTCCTGAAGGCCGATACCGCCGCGCGCGCGCAGGCGTACGCGCGGTTCCTCCAGGGCATCTACACGCCGGACGAGCTCAGGCGTCTGGAGAACCTGCCGCCGATCGGCGGGGAGGCCGCGAGGCTCTGGATGCCGGTGAACATGCTTCCGGTGGATGCCTCCCGCGAGGAGCTCCAGGCGCGGGCGCGGCTGCTGGAGGCCCTCACCCTCGGTGCGGGGGACCCGCGTGACCGGGACCCTAGCGTGGAGCCATGAACGTGGAGACCAAGCGCTGGCCGATCGTCGAGGTGAAGGCCGAGGGCTCCGAGCCGGGCACCTTCACGGCCCTCGTCTCGCGGTTCGGCAACGTGGATGAGGCCGGCGACCGCGTGATGCCGGGGTCGTTCACGCCGGCCCTCGAGCGTCACGGGCTTCCGGCCGTCTACTGGAACCACGCCTGGGTGTTCCCCGGACCGATCGGCGAGTCGCTGGACGCGGCCGAGGAGGAGCGCGGGCTCCGGGTGAAGGCCCGCCTGTGGATCGACGAGGACCCGTTCGTCCGCCGCATCCACCGGGGCATGCTGGCCGGGCAGGTCCGGGAGTTCAGCTTCGCGTACACCGTGGCCGACAGCCGTGAGGTCGAGGAGGACGGCAAGACCGTCCGCGAGATCCTGGCCTTCGACCGCGTGTACGAGTGGGGGCCGGTCACGGCGGGGATGAACCCCGAGACGGAGCTCCTCGAGGTGGCCGGCCTGCTCGTCCCGATCGGCCGGAAGGCCGCCGCGCCTTCGCACTCCACCCCCGTCGTGGACGACGCCTGGGACGGAGGTCGCGCGGTCCGGGAGGCCGAGATGCCGGACGACCTCGCCATCTTCGCCTGGGTGGATGAGGAGCGCCGAGACGCGAAGTCCGCGCACAAGCTGCCTCACCATTGGCCGGCTGCGGTGGACGGGCGTCGGCCGGCGGTGATCGCGGGCTTCCGGGCCGCGATGGGTGCGCTCCTCGGGGCCCGGGGCGGGGTCGACATCCCGGCGGGCGATCGGCGGGGCGTGTGGGAGCACCTGGCCCGCCACTACCGGGACGCGGACCTCGAGCCGCCGGAGCTCCGTGCCTGGACGCCGGAGGCGCTTCGGTCCTCCGGGTACGGGCTGGAGGCCGAGGCCCTCGGGGCGAAGCACCAGCGCGGCCCCTCCCTGATCCAGCAGGCCCACGACCTGCTCGTGCGGGCGGGGGCGAAGTGCGAGACGGGGTCGGAGGAGCCCGTGGAGGAGGCGGCCCGTGACGGGCTCCCCATCATCGGCGAGAGGTGGGCCAGGCTGCAGGCGCTGGCCCTGGAGGCGCTCAGAGGAGGCTGAGGGTGGACGAGATCAGGGACATGCTGGAGAAGGTTCGCAAGGAGCTCGCGGCCAAGCGGGCCGAGGCGGCTGCGGCGCGCAAGCGCATGCAGGAGCTGTTCGCCTCCGCCCGGTCGGAGGGCGTGGACATCCTGCACGACGACGCCGCGTTCGCCAAGCTCGACGAGGCCGGCAAGGTCTACGACGGGCTCCGGGACGAGATCGCCGGCCTCGAGGAGCGCCAGTCGCGCCTGATCGCGATGCTCCCGGGCGAGGAGGCGACGCGACCCCTTGTGCAGGCGGCGGCCCGTCCCTCGACGCCGGGCAAGCGGTACGTCGAGAGCGAGACGTACAAGTCGCTCAAGGCGGCGGGGGCGTTCGACAACCAGGACGTGCCGCTCGGGACGACCCCGGCGGTGAAGATCCTCGACCGAGCCGAGCTGAAGACGCTCATCACCTCGGGCGGGACCTCCGGCGGCGCCTTCGTGCAGCCGGACCGGGTGGACTTCGTCGGGATGCCGCGCCGGCCGGTCCGGGTGCTCGAGCTGATCTCCACCGGCGACACCGACTCGGACGTGGTGGAGTACGTCGAGCAGACCTCCCGGACGAACGCCGCGGCGGAGACGGCCGAGGCCTCGGCGACGAACGACGGGTCGGGCGCCGCGCCGGAGTCGGCGATGGCGTTCGCCGTGCGGCAGACCAACGTGCGGGACATCACCCACTTCATCCCGGCGACCAAGCGCGTGCTGTCCGACGCCGGCCAGCTCGAGACGCTGATCGACCAGGAGCTCCGGGACGGCGTGATGGAGCGGCTCGAGGGGCAGATTGTGAACGGCGACGGAACCGGCGTGAACCTGCGGGGGATCCTGAACACCGCGGGTATCCTCACGCAGGCCCTCGGCACCGACTCCCGCTCGGACGCCATCCACAAGGCGATCACGGCGATCCGGAAGGAGTTCTACGAGCCCGACGCGGTGCTCCTGAACCCGGACGACGCGGAGCAGGTGTTCCTCGAGAAGGACTCGGCCGGGAACTACATCTACGGCCCGCCCTCGCAGGCCGGTCCGCGGACGATCTGGGGCCTGACCCCCATCGTCTCCCCCGTGATCGCGGCCGGGACCGGGCTGGTGGGCGCGTTCCGCCCCGGGGCGACGCTCTGGCTCCGTGAGGGCGTGTCGGTCGCGGCGAGCGACTCCCACGGCGACTTCTTCGTCCGTCGGATGGTCGCCATGCTCGCCGTGCTCCGGGCGGCCTTCGCCGCGCGGCGGCCGAAGGCGTTCTGCACGGTCACCGGCATCTGATGAGGCGCGGGTGTCCGGTATGTGGGGGCACCCGGTGCTTCGAGGAGGCTCTGGAGCGGATGGGGGTCGTGGGGATCGTCTGGCAGGAGCGTGAGGAGGTCGCGATGGGTGAGACGGTCGAGGCGCCCGAGCACATCTGGAAGCGGGACCCGGTGACCGGGAACACGTACCTCGCGTACCCGAAGGGCACGCCGGTGCCCATCGAGGAGGCCGAGGCGCTGGGCCTGGTCGGGGCCAAGGCGCGGGCGAGCGCGGAGAACAAGGCCCGCTCGAGGGCCAGGACCAAGGGTGAGGAGGAGAGCTGATGCCCACGTTCGACGCGTCGAAGAACCGCTGGGCGGCGTCGGCCGCGATCGCGGACCTCGGCGGGAGCTCGGGCGGTACCGCGGACGGTTCGATGCAGGCCATCTCCGCCACCTACACCCAGGCCGAGGTGGCGAACAACTTCGCCGAGCTCCAGGCGAAGGTGAACGCGATCCTGGCCGCGCTCCGCGCCGCCGGGATCATCGCCTCGTAGGCCGGCGAGCCGGGGGACGCGGTGGACGAGATCGTCCGCGGTGCTGGCGGGTACGCGGTGCTCCGCAACTACGACGCCGACGGGAATCCGGCGGACGTGGACGGCACCAACGACCCGACGGTGACGGTGACCGACTCCTCGGGTACCGCGGTACCCGGGCTGACGGCACAACGGACCGCGGTTGGGGTCTACCGCCTCACGGTTCCTGCGACCCTGCAGACCCTCGACGTCTACGACGTGCTCTGGAGTTGGGCGAACGGCCAGAGCCGCAGGAGCCGGTTCGAGGTCGTGGGCGCCGTCCTGTTCGAGCTCGCCGCGCTCCGGGCCTCGGACCCGGTCCTGGCCGACCAGACGGCCTACCCGGCCGAGACCCTGGCCGAGGTGCGAAGGGCCGTGTCCGAGCGCTTCGAGGAGTGGGCAGAGGTCGCGTTCCGTCCTCGCGGCGCGCGGGACCGGCTCGAGGCGGACGGCTCCTCCCTCCTCGTCCTCGCCCGGTCGAAGGTGCGCCGACTCATCTCGGTCTCCGTGGACGGATCGGCCCTCCCTTCCGCGGAAGTGGACTCGCTGCTGGTGTTCCCGGCGGGCCTCATCCGCCGGCCGGACCAGCCGTGGCCGCGTGGGTCGATCGTCGAGGTCCACTACGAGCACGGCTACGCGGAGCCCCCGGCGCCGGTCCGTCGGGCGGCGATGCGGTACGCGCGGCACCTCCTCGTCTCCGGGGGCTACGACGACCGCGCAACGGCGATGGTGACCGACGTCGGCAGCTTCCGGCTCACCATCGCCGGGCGCGACGGCCCGACGGGCCTCCCTGAGGTCGACGCCGTGCTCGCCGACCACTCCCACAGGCTCCCGGCGGTCGGCTGATGGCGGTCTCCTCGAGGCTCGGCGCGGCGCAGGACGGCCTCTACGGCCTGCTGCGCACCCGGCAGCAGCTCCCCGGATCCCCGCTGCGGGGGGTGCAGCTCTCGCTCGGGTGGCCGGCGGACCCGCAGTCGGAGATCTGCTCCGTCGCCGAGCAGGCGAGCTCCGACCAGGAGTGGTCCTCGACCGGGCTCCAGGTGGCGTCCCACGAGGACGAGGAGCGGCTCCGGCTCGAGGTGCGGATCCTGGTGCGCCGAAGCGGCTCCGAGTTCGCGCCGGCACGGGACCGTGCCCTCGAGATCGCCGGGGAGGTGGCGGCGGCCGTGCGGGCCGACTGGACCCTCGGCGGCGCGGTGGCCGACTCGACCGTCGTCGGCACGGAGATGGACGGCGGGGCCGACGGTGAGGCGCGGTACTGCGGGGTGACCGTCCGGTTGGAGGCTCGGGCCTACCTCGCGTGACAGCTGGGGCACGGTGATGGCGATGGCGACGACGTACGAGCTCGGGGAACCGGTCCGGGTCTCGGGCGCTCTGCCGCTCGGCGAGCGCTACGAGGTGGCGTTCGAGGCCGGCGAGGTCCGCCCGAAGAACGAGGCCGAGGAGCATGCGCTGGAGCTCCTCGTTGCTCAGGGGCTCGCCAAGCGCGCGGACCGACCCCGGAAGACCAGGGAGTGAGCGATGCCGATCCAGAGACTGTTCCAGTACGCGGGGATCGCGAAGCAGACGGCGAAGGGCTCGGCCGCGTCCTCGCCGACCTACGGGCTCCCGACGCGGGGTGGGGGTCTGCTCCAGGTCGAGCTCGAGCAGGAGCGGGACCCTCTCACGTGGAAGGACACGTACCGCGCGGCCTACGAGGTGGACCGCCGCGGCGTGAACCCCGCCGTCGAGCTCCAGACGCGCGCGTACCTGTCCTCGATCGGCCTGCTGCTGTACGGGGCGCTCGGCGCGGTGACGACCACCGGGACCTCGCCCGACTACACGCACACCTTCACCGCTGCGGCCACGCTGCCGTACCTGACGGCCTGGACGCTGCTCGGGTCGGAGCGGGCGAAGGTGGTGGACTGCAAGGTGGACCGGCTCGCGCTCTCCTGGACCGGTCGCGAGCTGCTGTCGCTGGACGTGACGCTCCTCGGCTGCACGCCGTCCTTCGGGGAGCCGAGCTGGACGCCGACGACCGACGAGCAGACCGCAGAGCGGTTCCGGCCCGTCGGCGGGACGCTGAAGCTGGACGCTGCCTCGGGAACGCCGGCGGCCGCGAAGGTCTCGGCGGGCTCCGTCGAGCTCCGGAACAACGTGAGCCGCGTGCCGCTGTCGGACAGCGTGCTGGCCGCCGACGTGTTCGAGAACGGCCTCGAGGTGGAGGTCTCCCTGACCGTCGTGCCGGACGACCTCGCGGAGTGGCGCAAGGCGGTCACCGGCTCCGCCTCCGGCACGTCGGCCTCGTCCGCTCCGGTGTACGGGTCGGTGGAGCTCACGTTCCAGATCGCGTCCAACAAGAGCCTGAAGCTCACGCTGCCGCGGGTCGCCTTCGCCCCCTCGTTCCCCGAGGGCGACCCGGGCGGCGGCCCGGTCGAGCTGGAGATGTCGGGGTCGGCCCTGCGTACGGCCTCGGCCGGCCCGATCACGGCGGAGCTGAAGAACCAGGTGGCGAGCTACTGAGCTGCGGGCAGGGGAAGTCCCCAGCCGGGACCCATGATCCCGGCCTCTCCGGGGCGGTACCGGAGCCCGCGACGAGGACCCCGGCTCCGGCTGGGCGGGCGGCGAGGCTTCCCCGGGGGCTCCGCGTGGTGGCCCGCGGGGCCGGGGCCTGCGCACGGAAGGAGGATCCATGCCGCGGGTGCGGATGACGGTCAGGTTCGCCGACGGCACCACGATCCAGGGCGAGGCGAGCCACGTGCACCACTCGGACATCGTCGCCTTCGAGCGCGAGTTCAACCGGCGTCTCCCCCTCGAGGCGATGAGCGAGGGGCTCGAGGGCGCGAGCGACGAGGCCCGCATCACCTGGAGCTACTGGCTCGCGTGGCGGACGGCCCGCCGCCTCGGGTACGGCGGGTCGTTCGACGAGTTCGTCGAGGGCCTCGAGGACGGGCCTCGGGCCATCGAGATCGAGCCGCTGGAGGACGCCGGCGTGGACCCTACGGACCCGGGGGCCCGTTCGGCCCCGGGTCCATGACCTGGACGGTGGCGCAGATGGCCGTCGAGCTCCACCTCGCGCCGCGGGACATCCTTGAGGCCCCGGAGGAGGTCGTGGCGGCGATGATCCGCTACATGGACCTCCGCGCGCGCTCCGAGCGCCTGCGGGGAGGGGCCTGATGGAGCAGCGCGTCGTCGGCGTCGAGATGCCGAACCTCCCGCGGTTCATGCGCGCCCTCCGGGAAGCGGACCGGGAGATCAGGAGCGAGATGTACCGGGGGATCGTCCGGGCCGCCCGCCCGGTCGTGGAGCGGGCCTCGCAGCTCGCGCCCGTGCGTACCGGGCGCCTCGCTGCCGGCTACTACGCGCGTGCCCGGAGCTCGGGCGGGGAGATCCTGAACCGGATGCCGTACGCGGCGGGCGCGGAGTGGGGGCTGCACGGGAAGTGGAAGGGGTTCCGGCGCTACCCGGCCTTCGGCACCGGGGCGAGCGCCGGCCGGGGCCGGTTCGCGTGGCGCGCGGTGCTGGAGAAGCGCGAGGAGGTGCTGCGCCTCATCACCGAGGAGATGCAGCGGGTGATCGAGCTCATGGGCTGGGCTGAGAGGGCGGCCTGATGGCGACCACGCAGCGGCTGAACATCTACTACGTCGGCGACACGAGCGGCCTGAAGCGCGCCATCGGCGAGATCCAGTCCATGCATTCCGGCCTCGCCTCCCGTCTCGGCGGGACGCTCCGCACCGTCGGTGCCGTCGCCGCCAAGGCCTTCGGCTTCGTCACGGCCGGAGCCGCCGCGGCGACGGCACCGCCACCTGGTCACTGGGGTTCCTGGCGGTGTACTGGCTGGTGATCAGCCTCATGCGGACCAAGGTGGACCACTACGCCCTGCCGCTGGTCCTGCCCGCGGCGGTGCTGCTCGGACGCTGGGTGGCCTCGAGCGAGCCAGCGGGTCGGTGGGATCGGTTCAGCGCGTGGGTCTGCGGGCTGGTGGGGCTTCTCCTGGCGGTCCTGGGCACCGTGGCCCTGGCGGGAGCTGTGCCCCTTCCGTCGGAAACCCGGTTGCCCGCTGCCGCCCTGGCGGGCCTGCTCGGTGCCGCCTACCTGGGATGCTCCGTGGCTGCGAGCCGGGGTCTGCGCCCGCACGGGTGGGCTGTCCTGTTGGGCGCTGCGGTGGTCGCGTACGCGGTGGGCGGCGTAGCCCTGCGGCCGTGGGACGCGGAGCCGGGACTGCGGGCGGTTGCGGACCAGCTCCCGCGGAACGCTCAGGTCACGTACGTGGCTGAGGCACCGCCCGAAGTCGCCTTCTGTCCGTACAGCGCCCTGCGGTTCCGGCTGGACCGCCCTCCGCGCGTGCTGTCGCCGGAGCAGTTGGGGTCGGCCGGGCCAGGCTGGTACGTGGGCCGTGAGGGCGTGCTGCACCCGGCGCCACGCGACCGGGTAGTCTTCCGGGGCTCGGGCTGGGTGCTCGTAAGGCGCCCCGATTAGGAACTTGCCGGACCGGGCGCAGCCGGGTGTATAATCGCACCGTGCAGGCCAAGGGAAGTCCGGTGTAGCCCACTTCGGGCGAATCCGGCGCGGTTCCCGCC
>VAPR01001061.1_pt1 | contig 15010 bp, 16 predicted proteins | sample 3380701 | NCBI WGS metagenome assembly VAPR01 (sample SAMN11536904, study PRJNA540576) | hot springs metagenome | isolation source: hot spring wet sediment | place: Spain: Lobios | collected 2014-01 | reverse complement strand
ATATCACCTATACCATCCTTATCTAAATCATAACCTTGATATTTATCCCAATAATTTTTTAAAAATGTATTTTGAAAGTAAGTTATATTATTTGTTGAAACATCAAAAGCATTTCCAATAAAGATATTTCTTTCAAATAGGTTATTTTCACTATTTGCATATATTCTAATGGCCCATCCATTATTTTTAAATAAATTTTCTTTAAATATCGTTCTATTACACTCTTCAAGATAAACACCATAAGTATTATTTATAAATTGATTTTTATAAACTTTGCTATCTGATAGGTCTTTTAATAAAAAGCCATAACTTGCTAATCCTCTATTCTCATTAAATATATTCTCCTCTATCATTACATTTTTTGAATACATCACTGCAACACCTGCTCCATTCCTATGGAATTTATTCTTTATAAAAACATTATTATGAGAAAACATAAAGTGAAGTCCATATCTTAAATTATCCTCACTTACATTTTCCATTATAATACTATTTTTTACAAATTCAAAATATATACCATCTCTATGACCTTTTATATAATTCTTTTTAATAAATATACTTTCCGAATTCCAAATGTGAATACCATTTCCAGAAGAACCTTCACCTCTTGCAAAACCTATTATGATATTATTCTCAATTTTACAATTATTTACTCCTTCAAGGTATATTGCAAAAAAATTATTTATTAAATGATTATTTTTTATTGTGCAATTTCTTGAATTTTTAACTTTTAATCCTGCAATATCTTCACTATAAGACATACCTGAATTCTTTATAATAAAACCTTCAATTTTTACATCGTCTGCCATAACTGTTATTATTTGATATTTTCCCCCTCCATCTATAATAACCTTTCCTTGTGCAATAAGTTCAATACTTTTATTAATAAAAATGGGAGCTTTATAAATACCTGACTTTACAATTATTTTTTCTCCTCCCTTTGAAAAGTTTATAGCACTTTGTATATCTTTAAAAAAGCATTCACTACAAACCAAAATATCCATAATTTAATGATGATGAAAATGCTCTTTCTTCATTATATTTCTAACCTCCTCCCAATTTAGAATTTCTCCTTCTTTGCCTTCTAACATCTTTTTTGCAGATTCTATATTTTTATAAGCAGATAAATTCATACCCATAGGACTTTTTATATGTGGTGTTCTTAAATATATAGCAGTTTTTGCATCAAGAAATTCATCTGGATTTAAAAAGTTAGTAACATAGGTTTTTTCTATATCCTCTTCATTTTCATTATAATAAGCAATCATACATTCTATTGCATCAAATTTATAAACTTTTCCTTTCTTTGTTATTATTTCTGCTGAAAATTTTTTATCCATTATTACCATTTTACAATAACTACAAATATCTTCGCCAACTTTTATAGGTTCTGGTTTATATTGAACTTTACAAGATAAAATAAAAAGAATTAAAAAATAAATTAAACGCATTGAGGAACTTCTTTTTTACAAAACTTAATATCTACTATGATGGCAATAAAGGCTAAAATAACTGAAATTATAGCTAAATATCCAGCAGTATGAGGAAGTGAAGCTACTGTGAAATTTAAGAGATGTTTTACACCTATAAGTGGTGGTTGAAATGGTTCCATTTTAATAGGTGCATTAGGATCAAGATTGTGCCCATAATCATATTCCCATTTATAAAAATCAGCAAGCCCTAAAATTGCAGAAATTGTAAGCATTATAAAATAAATATAAAGCAAAGCTCTTTTATTAACAATAGAAGAAAATAGACCAAAAATTATTAAAAAACCCCCTATAATAGGCATAAATTTTTGTTCTGGTATAGAAGATGGAACATGTTTCATTCCAACATAATGATTTAATAAGTTTATATTATATAAGTCAAATTCAGTCTTTCCTGTAATTTTATCTATCCAAATATACATCGTCAGGCCTTCTGGATATTGGGGAGCTATAAGATGAATTTTCCAAAGTGGAAAAAAATATATAGAAATAAGTAAAATTGAGGAGAGGGCCAAAAGCCCTCTTGAAACTAAATGCATTTTCATTTTAAAACCCCCTATTTTTGAGCCTGTGGGCTTGGCAAGCCTGTATAATATTTAAGAGGAACATTAGAGCCTGCTGGTGAAACTCTTATATATCCTTGCATCTCTTGATGTAATGCAGAGCAGAAGTCTGTGCAATAGAATGGATAAACACCTGGTGCTTTTGGAACCCATTTAAGTGTTTTTGTTTGACCAGGCATTATTAATATTTCCGCATTTTCTGCCCCCATTATTGCAAAACCATGTGGAATATCCCAATCTTGTTCAAGATTTGTAACATGGAAATATACTGTATCTCCAACTCTTACACCTTCTATATTATCTGGTGTGAAATGTGATCTTATAGCACTCATATAAACATGAACCACATTACCTTTTCTTTCAACTCTTGCTTCCTTTTCAGATTTAACTGCAAAAGGATGCTTATTCTTTTCAAGAGGATATATCTTAGCTACATTATCCTTTATCTTTGATGCTAATATACCTTGTGCATAGTGAGGTTCTCCAAGTGTATAAAATTCAGAAAGAAGTCTAATTTTATCTCCACTTATATCGTAAAGTTGTGCACTTTGTAATAATTCTGGACCTACTGGCAATTGTCTATCTTTTGTAATTTTATTCATAGCAATCATATATTTACCATAAGGCTTTCTTGTATCTCCACCCATTACAAGCAAGTGTCCAATAGAATAGTAAGCAGGTGCTCTATCTACAACTTTACATGTTTTATATTCATATTTTACAATTTCAGAGGATACGAAGCATGAAGTATAAGCATATCCCTTTCCATCAAATTCTGTATGAAGTGGTCCAAGACAAGGCTTTTCAACTTCGCAATTTAAAACCGCATCATATTTAAGAACTGGTATTCCATCTATTTCTTTTTCAAAAGCCTTTTGCTCTATTGCTTTCAACATCTTAGAGAATGAAAAAATTGGAATAACAGCTGCAAGCTTTCCACCTCCAACTATGTACTCTCCATCATCAGATACATCAACACCATGTGGGGATTTTGGAGTTGGTAAGAAGTATGCAACACCTGGACACTCTTTTGGATCAATCATTTTTACAGATTTTTTAACCTCCGATATAGCCATGTGCTTTTCTTCATCATAATAATTATGATAATAAGTAGCAGGAATTTCTTTATATTTTCCTTGTGCTACACATTCCTCTGCTCTCTTCCAATTTATTGCAGCAATATAATCTTTATCATTTTGAGAAGCATTTACTTCAAGTAATGTATGAGCTTGTTCTGTATTATAAGATGTAAAGAAGCACCAACCATGGGATGGACCTCTACCACATCTTGCAAGGTCATAGTTGAAACCTGGCATTAGTATTTGAAATGCAACATCCATCTTTCCAGGTTCATTTGCTTTTATAAAGCTTATTGTTCCTTTAAAATTCTCTTTAAAAGATTCTACTGGAACATCTCTTTGTGGAATAGGAACAGAAAACCTTGTGCCAGCTACAACATACTCTGTATTTTCTGTTCCATATGGGGATGGGTGATTTCCACCAGAATTTGGTATTTCGATTATTTCAGTGGTTTCAAAAGTTCTAAGGTCTATTCTAGCAATTCTTGGAACATTATTTGCATTTATAAATAACCACCTTCCATCATGTTCCCCATTTGTTTGAGAAAGCCATGGATGATGTGTGTCATCCCAAGGTATGAATCCAAGCGAAGTCATAAGCATAGGTTTTGTTTCTTCACTATAACCCCATCCTGTTTCAGGATCTTGTTGAAATACCTTAATTACTTTAAGTATCCTACCAGATGGAATGCCATAGACTGTTACGTGCCCACCAAATCCACCGGAGAAGAAAACATAAAATTCATCATGAGAGCCAGGAGCTACATAAACTTTTGAAGCAACATCTGAAATAGAGGCTTCCTTCTTTGGCGCACAACCCAAAAACAACCCACTCATTATAAGGGTTATTCCCCCAACTAAAAAGTTTCTCATGTTCTTACCTCCTTTTTATTTTTGCTCTTCATCTATGCTTCTAAAATATTCAAGAATTGCTCTAGCCTCCTCTTGGGAGACATTTTGAAAAGTCATTTGGGTTAGATACTCTGCTAAAAGTTGCTTTGCTATTGGGTCTTTTTGTGTCATTTCAACAGGATTTAATATCATATTCATTATCCATTCAGGTTTTCTCTTCTTTGTAATTCCTCTAAGTGGTGGTCCTACAAACCTTTCATCAAGCTTATGACAAGCAGTGCACTTCATTTCAAAAACTTCCTTTCCTTTGCTTACAAGAGATTGATCTATTGGTCCAAGCTTTACTTCCTTTATAGGTCCTATACCTATATCGCTTACTACCTCATTTTGCACTTGTTTATTTTCTTCTTTTATTTCAGTTTTACTTGATTGACAACTTAGAAGAAACAAGAAAAATGCGACATTTATCATAATTTTAGTTTTCATCATTTTCCTCCCCGTTTTTGTTTTTACAAGCTGAACTATCCTCCTGGCTTATCAGGAAATAAAAGTGAGAGATTAAAGAGATAAAAAGTGTTGTTTTCATATTTTTTCCTCCTTTTTATCTTAAACTTACTTATCATAAGTTTTAAAATTTTAAAGCATATTTTAATGCAAGTCAATTGCAATAGTGAATAATTACTTAACTAAAACTTTGGTGATTTAGTTATACTACCTAACAAATTATAGTGTAAAGTATTTATTCCTGATAAATATCTTTTTTGCTTTAAAATTTTCGCTATGGCTGAGAATAAACATTTTAGAGAACCACCTCTAAGTTACTTTCCTTATGTAATTGTATTTTTCATAATCTCTGCCATATCTTTTGTAAATGTTGGAATTTTCTACTTAAATTGGGGGGGATTTGGCTCATTTCTTATAATTCTTTTATCTTCACTTCAAGTTATTCTACTTGCTCTTTATTTTATGTATTTAAGATATGAGGATAAATTAACAGTTGCTTTTGCACTAATGCCACTATTTTTCATATTTCTTTTAATTTTAGGAAATGTTATGGATATTCATTTTAGTAAGGAGGGACTAATAGAATACCAAAAGAATGCTAATACTATTAATAAGTAATTTTCCAAGTGATGTAAAAATAGAACACATAGAAAATGTAGAATTAGATCCGAAATTTGGAAATAAAGTAGAAAATGTTTATTTTTATGACCAAAATGGTAAGTTAATAAATTTTAATAGTTTAAGAGATAACAAAATCCCAATTATTTTAATTCCTGTATATTATACGTGTGAGGTTGTATGCAATAATACTCTTTTTTATACATTTGAACAATTGAAAAATTTAAATGATTTGAAAATTGGAAAAGATTATAAAGTTATAGCATTTTCATTTGATTATAAAAATACTGTTGAAGATGCCAAGAACAAATCCGCTTATTGTAAAATAATAAATGGAAATGATGAAAATTGCAAGTTTCTTGTCTCTGACAGTGTAAATATAAACAAATTGTTAAATTTTCTTGGATTGAAAATAAAAAGGATTAATAAGAGCGAAATAGCACATCCTGTAAGTGTAATAATTTTAACACCAAGTGGAAAAATAAGTAATTATTTGTATGGACTTAGTTTTTTGGGTTTAGATTTAAGACTTAGTATTTATAATGCTCAGATTGAAAAAATTGGAAGTTTAACAGATTTAGCAAAGTCAGCACTATTATTTTGTTTTCATTATGATCCAAAGGGTGGAAAATATGCATTTCAATTTACAAAAGTTGCTGGAATAATCGGAATTTTAATGTTAGTTTTAGTATTTATTATAGTAAAACTTTATAAACCTAATGCACGTCAGTTAAATGTATAAGGTTTGTATTTCCTGGAACTTTTAAAGGTAATCCTGCAATTATAACAATTTTGGAAAGCTCCTTTATAAGACCCAATTCTTTTACTTTAATTCTTGCTATATTTACCATCTCTTCAAAAGAATTTACCATTTCTGAAACGATAGGTATTATGCCCCAACTTAAAATAAGTTGATTTGCAACAAATTCATTTGGAGTAATAGCAATAATTGGTATTCCTGGTCTAAATTTAGCAACTCTTCTTGCAGTATCACCAGAAAACGTATAAGCTACAATTGCCTTTGCATTAGAAAATTTTGCAAGCTCATAAGCAGCAAAAGCAACTGAATCATTAATATCTAAGTGAGCTTGTGAAACTCTAAATGGTGGTCTTGAATAATCTATGGAACTTTCCACTTTTCTTATAATTTTATCCATAAGAGATACAACTTCAACAGGATAATTTCCAATTGCAGTTTCACCAGATAACATAAGCGCATCTGAACCATCTAAAACCGCATTTGCAACATCCGTAACTTCCGCCCTTGTAGGACTTGGATTTGAAATCATTGATTCAAGCATTTGAGTAGCGGTTATAACAGGCTTTCCTTTTTGAATACAAAGTTTTATAAATTTCTTTTGAATAATAGGTAATTCTTCAATAGGAAATTCTATACCTAAATCGCCTCTTGCAATCATGATTCCATCACTAACATTTATAATCTCTTCAATGCGCATAACTGCAGAAGGTTTTTCAATTTTAGCAATAATTTTTGAAAGAGAACCAAATTTCCTTAAATAATATCTAACAAGTTCAATATCTGATGGTTTTTGAACAAACGAAACCGCTATATAATCGAATCCAAACTTTAATCCCTCTTTTATATCTTCCAAATCTTTCTCAGTTAATGCAGAAACATCAATCTCTTTAAAAGGTAAATTTAAACCTTTATTGGATGAAATTTCACCTCCCTTTATAACCTTTGTGATTATTTCATTATCTCTAACCTCTAAGACTTTTAAAACAATGGTTCCTTCTGCTATTAGTATAATATCATTTTTTTGAACATAATTTGTAATTTCCTTAAAATTAACAGAAACAATTTCATCATTTCCTTCAATTTCCTCTGTTGTTAAAATAAATGTTTGGTCAGCTTTTAGTATAGCTTTATTATTTTTAATTTTTCCAATTCTAATTTTAGGACCAGCCAAATCTTGTAAAAATGCCACTTTAATTCCCATTTCTTTTGATATTTCTCTGACCATTTTAGCATTTTCAATATGTTCTCTTGAATGAGAATGACTGAAATTAAATCTGAATACATTAACACCAGCTTTTAAAAGTTTTTTTATAACTTCTTCATTTTTACAAGATGGTCCAAATGTTGCTACAATTTTTGTTCTTCTCAACACTTAAAAGTTTAAAGCTAGTCCTAAAAAATAAAATCTACAATTTCAATTCCAAAACCCTCAATTCCTTTATATTCCATAGGATTTGGTGTTATTACAATGATTTTTTCATATCCTAAATCCTTTATAATTTGGGCACCAATTCCATAATTTCTAAATATATGGTCCTTTTCAGTAATACTATCATCAAAATCTAAATATACAAAAGCTCCTCCATTCTTTGATATAATTTCAAATGAGCGCCTTCTTTTACCATAATTTACATCATCAATAATTAAAAGCTCATCTGCGAATATATACCTTTTATGAACTCTAACATATTTAATTTCATTTTTTGTAGGTTTTTCAAGAACATAATGAATTTTATTATAAATATCTTTATAAGCGTATAATTTAAATTCACCAAATTCCGTTTTTACATCTTTTTCAAAAATCCTAAAAACGATTTTTTCCATTTTGAATCTATACGCTATTAAATCCCTTATCATCACAATTTTTATATTATAATTTTGAGCTATTTCTTTAAGTTTTGGCAATCTTGCCATAGTGCCATTATCATCCATAATTTCACAAATTACACCTGCTGGATAAAAATTTGCCAATTTTGAAATATCAACACTTGCTTCAGTATGTCCTGCCCTTTCAAGAACACCCCCTTTTCTACTTTGAAGAGTATATAGATGACCAGGTTTTATGAAATCATTGGCTTTTTTTGTTATATCGCAAACCATCCTTGCAGTTAAAGCTCTTTCATAAGCAGATGTTCCCGTCTTAACATCTTTATAATCAATTGGATAGCCAAAAGGGGTTAAAAATTTAGATGTATTTTCTATTGGAACATTTAATTCAAGCTCATTAAATCTATCATAATTTATAGATATACATACAAGTCCTCCTCCTACCCTTGCCATAAAGTTAATATGCTCTGGTTTTACAATTTGTGCTGGAATAAAAAAATCTCCTTCATTTTCTCTATCTTCATCATCTACAATAATTAATAAATTACCATTTTTTACCTCTTCTATTGCTTTTTCTACACTAACAATCACTTTAAAATTTTAAAGCTTATGAAATTTAAAATTGAAGGACAAAGAGTATTAAAGGGAGAAATCGATATTAGTGGAGCAAAGAATTCTGCCCTTGCAATAATGCCTGCCTGTATATTATTAAACAAACCTGTAATTTTAAAAAATGTTCCAGATGTTGAAGATATTAGAACTATGTCAGAATTATTAAAATATCTTGGGGCAAAAGTTCATAAAATATCAAAAAATGTTATTGAAATTGATCCAAGGGATATAAATAAATATCAAGCTCCTTATGAATTAATTAGTAAAATGAGAGCAAGTATTTATGTTTTAGGACCTTTATTAGTAAAATTTGGAAAGGCTATTGTATATATGCCTGGGGGATGCTCATTTGGACCAAGACCAATTGATTTTCATATTGAAGGTTTAAAAAAGCTTGGAGCTAATATAAAAATTGAACATGGAAATATTATTGCTCATGTAGATAGTTTTAAAGATGCATATATTCAACTTCCATTTAAAAGTGTAGGAACTACAATCCATTTAATTATCACATCAAGTTTATTAAAAGGCAAAAAAGTAATTATTTCAAATTGTGCCCTTGAACCGGAAGTTGTAGATTTAGCAAACTTTTTAAATAAAGCAGGGGCTAAGATAAAGGGAGCTGGTTTTGATGAAATTGTTATTGAAGGTGTAGATAAATTAGAAATTGATGAATATGAAATTATACCGGATAGAATTGAAGCTGGAACTTTCTTAGTAGCAGGTAGTTTTGAGAATAATGAGATCCTTGTAAAAAATGTGATTATAGAACACATTGGACCTGTTATTGATAAATTATTAGAAGCAGGAATTAACTTAAAAATCTATAATGATTCAGTTTTAGTAAAAGGGATTAAAAAGCCTAAACCTATTGAAATTCAAACATATCCATTTCCTGGATTTCCAACTGATATGCAAGCTCAATTTATGACATTACTTTCAATAGCTGATGGCACAAGTATTATAAAAGAAAATATATATCCTAATAGATTTGCTCATGCTTATGAATTAATGAGAATGTCCGCAGATATTAAAATTAATGACAATATAGCAATAATAAGGGGAGTTGAAAAATTAACTTCCGCTATTGTAAATGCAACAGATTTAAGGGCAAGTGCAAGTTTGGTATTAGCTGGACTTATAGCAGAAGGAACTACAATTATTGAAAATATAGAGCATATTGATAGGGGTTATGAAGATATTGAAATTAAATTAAATAGTATTGGAGCAAATATAGAAAGGATTTTATGAAAGAACAAACATTTTGGGACCATATAGCGGAATTAAGAAGAAGGTTAATTTATATTATTTTATTTTTAATACCAAGTTTTGTTTTGTGCTTTATATTTTCTGATTATATTTTAAGTTTTATTTCAAAACCAGTAGGAAATTTATATTTTTTTTCACCACTTGAAGCATTTAATGTAAAATTAAAATTATCACTTTTGTGTTCAGTGTTTTTGTCTTTCCCATTTATTATATATCAATTTTGGAAGTTCATTGAACCTGCATTATTTGAAAATGAAAAAAAAATTATTTTAACTGGAACATTATCTTCTTTAATTTTATTTTATTTGGGGTGTTTTCTTTCAATTTTTATAATTACTCCAATTGGAATAAAATTTTTAATGAGTTTTTCTACTGAAAATTTAAAAGCATTAATTAGAGCGGATGATTATTTAAATTTTTTATTATTTATGACATTATCATTTGGTTTCTTATTTCAAATTCCGATTGTTATGACTATTTTATCCGCTTTTAAAATTGTTCATCCAAGGATTTATTCAAAGCATAGAAGATTGATAATTTTATTGATTTTTATAATAGCTGCAATTATAACTCCTACTGTTGACGCATTTAGTATGTTGTTATTAGCTCTACCACTTGTTATTATATTTGAGATTGGAATTCTTGTTTCTAAGATGGTTTATAAAAATTAGTAAAAGTATAAGGGATAAGAGATAAGATGGTATACCAAATCTAAAATGGTCAGATGGTGTTAAAATTATTAAAATAATAATATTCAATAACCCGAGTAAAATCAAAAACCTAAATTTTGGAATTAAAAGAAAAACTAAAAATATGAACCAATTGTAAATGGATATGTTAAATAAAATTGGAGTTAATTTTAATAGCCAATCTGTTATTATTTGAATGATTTCTCTAATTTGGGGTATTTTCATATTTCTTTCTAATCCTACTATGTATACTTCCTTACCACATATGTACTCTTCATAAGTATAACCCATAAAAAACGATTTTTTAAATGGATACCATAAATATAAGGATGAACATATAGTATGATTTATAAAAGGTCTTATATCTTTTGAAATTGCTCTTATTAAAATTTTTCTAATTTTTGGACCATTTTGTTTTAGCTTAGGTAACTTTTCTTCTTGAGCCCAAAACAAAGGCACTGTCGATTCACAAACATATTTTTGCTTAATATGTTCAAAACTTAAAAATTCCTCAATTATTCTTTTTTCTTCATTACTAAATGGGAAATTATTAATTACATATTCAGAAATAACAAGAAAATCCTTTTGATACTTAAACGCTGTTTTTGAAAATTTCAAAAGTTTATAAAATAAAAAGTTTGAAATAAAATAAATACCCAAAATTATTAAAGTTATTAGTAAAACTTTTTTAAACTGTTCTTTAAATAAAAACAACATAATAATTAAAGTAATTATCACGATTGGGATTCCATTATATCTAAAGAGCATTACAAAAGAAAGCGAGATAATAAATGCTATTAAGTTTAGATTGTTTTTTAGATAATTCTTATCATTATAAGCAAAGTATAACAAAAACGATAGCCAAATTAAAGATAGTGAAAAGTAAGTATCTTTCCAAGCATTATTTAATACTAAGCCTGTTAATGGAAAAGCAAATATTAAAATTAAGTATAATTCTAAATTTTTTAATTTTAACTTACTTAATATCCAAGCAAATAAAATGGAAGCAAAAATTATTTGAATTAAAATATAAAATCCAATATGATTAAATAATTTTAGAACGATTAAAAAAGTAAGTGTATGAAATGGTGTTTGCCAGTCTTCACATGGATATACTTTAATTGCTTGAAGAACTTGATCTACCGGATCACAAAAATACAATCCAGGAAAATAAGCCAAAAAGTAAATAAATAATATAGTAAAAACAATTGAAAAATATCTTAAAAACAAAGAATTTGAAAAAGTTAAAACAATTGAAAGAATAAAGGTATAGATAATAACCAAAAGTGAATTTAAAAAAACTTTAAAATAATCAACTTTTAGGTTTTTTATTAAAATTTTATCATTATCAAGCAATTCATAATCATAACCTTTTATATTAAAATTTTTAATATCACTTACTTTTAATATCGCTTCTTTACTTTCTGGTGAAATTAAGATATGTCTATCTAAATAAACAGAATGCCATTTTACAAAACCATTATCACTATAAGGTTCAATATATCTTTCAATAGTATCAATTTTAACTATAAATGCTCCATTATACTGACCATGACCTACAAGTATTTTAATAAAATTTTTTGCTTTTATATTAAATTCAAGTTTATTTGGTTTATTTTCATCATAATAATTAATCCAACCATATTCATCTTTTTTCTATCCTTCTGGTAAATTATAATTTTTTAAATTTATAATTTCTACATCGCTTTCAATACCTCCAATCCATATTCCAACCTTAACTGGTTCTATTATTAACTTATAATTACTTGCTTTTGTTTTTGTTCCTCTTGGTTTGTCTTTTACTAAACTTGATATGGGAAATCCATGATAATAATATACACTATCAATTTGAATGTTATTATCAATCTTTATTTCTTTTTTGAAAAATAAGGGTCTGAAAAACAACAAGCCAATTGCAGATAAAATGAAAAAATTTATAAAAAATTTTTTCATAGTTTTGAGAATTTTAAGGTTTATAACTTAAAAATCCCTTCCATCTACCAATAAAATTATAAAAATTTTTCTTTATTCCAAATTTGTTAAGTTTTAAAATGTTTAGTAAAATTCCACCAATAGGTCTAATTACTAGATTTTCCAAAACTAAAAATAGCAAACTAAAATCTTTATTAATATGTTTTCTAAGAAATGCTCCCATACCGATTCCATAAGGATAAAACCTATTTAAATTAACTTCCTTAATAGGATGATAAACAAACAAGTTTCTATTAAAATAGCCTTTTGCATTATCCTCTTTAATTAATCTAAAAACTAAATCCATTTCTTCAGCAGAGGGGTAAATGGAACCAACTCCAAATTTCTCATCAAAATAAATGTCCTTGATATTTATATTAGAAATTTTTATAAATAAACCAGGTGAAGTTATTGCTCTTAATATATTAAGTGAATTTATATGTGAAGATTTAGAAATCCATCTATTTAAGCTTTCCTTTTTTGATAATTTATCTATCACTAAAACACTTAAAATATCAAAATCACCATCTTCAAAAAATTTTTTAACCTCAAAAAGTAAATTTTTAGGATATTCGCAATCATCATCTGGAAAAGCTATAATATCTCCAGTAGCATAATTCAACCCAAAATTCCTTGCTTTTGAAAGACCTCTAAAATTAACTCTAAAATACTTTATTTCTATTTCATTTTCAAAATTTTTAATAATTTTTAGTGCTTTATCATCCTCATTTTGATCAATTACAATAAGCTCAAAATTTTTATATGTTTGATTTTTCAAGGAATTTAGAAAATTTTCAATTTCTTTATCCCTTCCATATGTTGCCATAATAAGTGAGAATTTCATTTTAAATTATTTAAAATACTAATTAATGCTTTTGCACTTTCTTCACCTTTATTTCCATACTTACCACCCGCTCTATTTAGTGCCTCTTCCAAGCTATTTACTGTTAAAATTCCAAATGTAATAGGAATAGACAATTCTAATGAAATTTTCATAATTCCATAACTTACTGCTTTTGCTATATATTCATTATGGTCTGTTTCACCTTTTATAATACATCCAATTGCTATAAAACCATCAAAATTCTTCTTTTTTGATAATAATTTTATCATAATTGGGATTTCAAAAGAACCATTAACCCAAAATATCTCATATTTTAAATTATTTTCTTCTAAAACTTTCTTTGCACCATTAACTAAACTTTCTGTAATAATACTATTGAACTTTGAAGCCACAATACCAATCATATTAAATTTATCTTTTTAGCAAGAGCACTATAAACTTCTATAAGATTTCCTTTATTAAATCTAAAAACATCTTTATCATAACTATTACCATTCTCATCCCAAACCCTAAAAATATCTGGTGAAATTTCATCTGCTAAAAATATCTTATTTTCAAATTTTCCAAACTCAAACTTAATATCTACAAGTCTTAAATTAAATTTTTCAAAAAATTGCTTTAAAACATCATTTGCTTTTAATGATAAATTCTTAATAACTTCAATTTCTTCTTCACTTGCTAAATTTAAAAGTTTTACATGCTCTTTGCATATTAAGGGGTCATTTAATTTATCTTCCTTATAAAAAAATTCTATTAAAGGTTCATTAAATACAAAACCTTCACTTATTCCAAGCCTTTTAACAATAGAACCTGTTGCAATGTTCCTTATAACAACTTCTAATTTAATAATTTCTAAATTTTTACAAATTATTTTATTTTCATCTAAAACTCTTAAAAAATGATTCTCTACTCCATTTTCTTTTAATAAATTGAAGAAAAATGCTGAAAATTTCGCATTTAATTTACCTTTACCCTCAAAAATTTCAAACTTTTGAGCGTTAAAAGCTGTAGCAGAATCTTTAAATTCTAATATAACTTCATTATCTGATAATTTATAAACTTTTTTAGATTTTCCTTCATACATTAAATTCATTTTGATAATTTTAAAGTTTAGGCAAAATTATTCTAAATTTTGTAAAATTATTCTTACTTTCTAATAATTTAACTTTTCCTTTGTGCATTTGAATAATTCTATTTACTAAAACCAAACCAATCCCCCACCCTTCCGCTTTTGTTGTAATATTTTTAGAAAATAATTTTTTTGATAATTTTGGTGATATTTCAAATCCATCATTTATAATATCAATAATATAATTTTTTTTATTTTCAATTATTTCAAAACAAACTTTTGAGCTATTTGCCTCATAACTATTTTTAATAAAATTTTCAAATACCCATTCAAACAATTCAAAATCTCCCTTAACTTTTGCATTCCCATTTATAAATATATCAAAATCTCTTGAAAATCTATCTTTTAAGCGATTAGAAGCATTTAAAATAGCTTCATTTATAGAAAATTCTTTAAAATTTATACCACTTCCAATTTTTGAAAATCTTTTTAAAATTGAAGTTATTCTATTTAAATCATTTTCAATTTCATAAAATCTATCCTCTCCCCTTTTTAATAATTCAATGTTTGCTATAAGTGAAGAGATTGGAGTTCCCATTTGATGTGCTAAACCTTTTGCAAATGTTGAATAAAATTTTTCTGCTTCATAGTTATAAACATTCCTTATAGCCAAAACAATAATAATAAATGTGATAATTGTAATAAGCATTAAAATAAAAGGCAAAATTGATAAGTAAAATATAGAGCTTGGTTCTGTATAATAAATTCTCCCAATTTTCACACCTTCATATATGATTTCTGAAAATTGATGCCTTATTTTTAAATTTTCCTTTATCTTATACAAATTATCCATTTTATTAAAA
>VAPR01001060.1_pt1 | contig 15023 bp, 13 predicted proteins | sample 3380701 | NCBI WGS metagenome assembly VAPR01 (sample SAMN11536904, study PRJNA540576) | hot springs metagenome | isolation source: hot spring wet sediment | place: Spain: Lobios | collected 2014-01 | reverse complement strand
ATTTATTTTTTCCTTATCTGTATCCACAGGAACAAGAAAATAATCTAATGTAAGCATTTTAGAAAAATACTTTACAATCCTGAAGTAATGGCTACTTGTTCCCAAAAGATATTGGCTTGTTTCTCTTAGTTGACGTTCATATGTCTCTGGATTTTCTAAATACCGCCTTATATTTTCTCTTGAATACTTTCTAGGCCTATAATTCACATCTTCAGAATTTAAATAATTTCTAATATCACGTAGCACAATTTGATTAAATTGAGTAAAATCAAGTGCTACGGAATCATTATTATGTTCATTTTGTTGGTTCAAAACATAACCTCCTTTCTTAGTTAATCAAAAGATAATCAGTCGCTCCATATTCACTTTCCTCGATTAAATCATCTTCATACTTCATAATATAGTAGCATCCGTAAGCAACTGCGCTATATCTATCCTTGTTTACACGTTTGGTAACTTGCTCTACCGTATACTTACCACTATTCAATTGTTTTAATTTTAAATTAGCGACCTCTTCAATGAAGAAATCAGTTTGGATATGAGGTAGAATATTACTTTTGAAGTAGTCAGTGTCGTTCACATCATAATTACTATCCTGTTTCTTAACGAGTAATTGTAATTTTTTACTCTCAATCATATCGATGAAATTGACAATAATATCACTATTTATCCCTTGTGCTTGAAGATCAAACACAATTTCCTCTGCATCATCAAGTTCTGGTTCGTGGTCTGTATTAATTGTATTCCAGCATCCTAATGATTCACCAGTAATAGGATCAATTGTATCTTTTAATACTTCATCAATAATGGCAGAACCCAGACCGTTACCGTCAATTACAACAGCTTTAGCATTGTATATTTTTCTGATTCGCTTTAACTCTAATGCTTGAGCTGAAAAGTTTAAACCATTAGGGAGGTTAATCAAATTAACTAACTGTATCTGGGTTATTTTCATATTTTTATTTCGTTTAATTCTCAGTACAGCAATTGAAGATTGGTTATTGGAGTTGCTTTGAGAGCGAGCAACGTCCATACTAATAACGATTTCCCATTTGCCATCATTCTTTAATTCAGGCTTAGGTAAACTTCTCAACTCAAGGAGTTTGTTGATGTCAACTAATGCTCCATCTGTTGCACCACATTTACACCCTGTCTTTCGACATATTTTAAAGGGATTAGACTATATCATCAACCTAAAAGGTTGCTCGGCACTTCGGAATAAGGAATTTCACCTTAAACCTACTCCATCATAGGATAGTCGTTACACCTTCCTGAATATCAGGCTTGGCTCGGTATTGTCTTGTTATTATTGGCTAAACAATAATTTTATTTTCAATAAGAATATCCTCAATATTATCTTTTAAATAATAAGGTATTCTAATAAGATTAATATTTTTAGCCAATAATAATTTAGATTTCTACCGATAGCATTGCTAATTAAGCAACACACCCTACATTTGTAGGTTCACCGAGTTTTCGACATACGTTACCGTATGAAGGGGCTAGTGTGTTAACCCATTTTGATTCATAGTTCATTGCAAAGAAGATAGGAGATAAACGCGCTTTTTTGTCAAGCAACTGGGATTTCGTTTCGCCACGTCCATAGTTGCATGCTAATTGCCAATCAGATCCAATCACAATTTTACCTTTCAATTCAGCCATTTCATCTACCATGCGAAGATTTCTCTCGTATTCATCTGATCCTCGAAACCAACTTGTAGTAAAGAAGTTGATTTGTCCATTTAATTCTTCAGGGTTGATTAGTGCTTCTTTACCGATAGTCCTTCGAGGTACGTTGACAATTGGCTCCAGTACGTCTTGAAACAGTTCATTATTAAGCAGCGCACTTTCTTCCACATTTAATCGTTTTCGACGGGCACCTTTTGTTGATTGTTGATTTGCTAGCACATCAATTCTGCCACCAGAAGTAAATATAACTTCAACACTATCTTTGGAAGAAGAATATTTAACAATCTCGTTCGCCATCAGTGGATAAAATCGAAGGATTTCACGATGTTTTTCATCGACTAGTTTAGATGCATTTTCCCTTGTCTGTGCGGTCATGGAAACTTCAATATCAGGAAAGAATATCGCTGTATGATACATGCCCATAACTTCCAACAATGTTTTTCCATATCCACGGGGGAAGACTCCATATGTTGAAATAAATCTAGCTAGGCACCGAAGAAAAACTCGTTGGTCTAGGTCTAATCTTATGCCGCCAGTTTCTGGAGTGATCAAATCATAAAATAGGTCAGGATTCCACCTTGCCCAACTAACAAAATCAATATATTTTTGCAAGTTCCTAGAAAAGTTATCTAATTCATTGGAGCCTTTTGCTTCAATTGTTTTAGTAAACGCAGGATTGTATATATCGGTACAACTTGTACCCTTGGAGTATTTATTATTATCTGACTGGAATTTTTGATATGAACTCATGATTCATCTTCCTTTATGAAATCCAGTCTATTTTCATACTCTTTTTTTCGCTCTTCATAGAATTTATAAATTTCATCATATTCAGCAGGGGGCAATCCCTTAAGATCTCTTACATAATTGACATAACATAATATGGTGAAATCAACCTTATCCTGCGGTTTTTCCTTAAACTTAGGGAGAATTGGAATAATGTCCACTGCCTGTTCTACAGTTCTTACAAGCTGCCCAAAAGTATCAAGACCATCAGATAGGTCTGATTTTGAAAGTTGAGATGGGTTAATTTTTGCATTTGTAGCAGCTTGTTGTGCCAAAGCGCCCCAATCTTTAGCATCCTTGACTTGTCCTTTTGCAGTAGCCAACTCTTCTTTTACACGATAGCGAATGTAAGTCAACAATGCCTCAGTATGCATTGCAGTTTTCTCTTGGTAGTTATTTTTAAGCATTTGATACTTACGCTCAAATGAACGATATTCTTCTGGAGTGTATCCTTCGCCCCATTTAGAGATCATTTCTTCCGTAATCTGCATGTTATCTTTGTTAGCATTTTTACTATTTGTATTTTCAAGTTGTACCTGATTTTCGAGTTCACTGTCAGCCCATGTTAAATGTCTAAAATCTTTTGCATTAATCAACACAAAATATGCACCGAGCGTCTCTCTTTTATCTTCAAGAGCAGATTGCCACAAATGGGGGAGCCAAGGACGATCAATCATCCTAAGAGCTGTTTGTACGTCCTTATAATTTTCCCCAGCAATTTCAAAAATACATTGTTTACATATAGGCATTCGACCATCTGAATGCGCTATAGAATACGACATATAGAAGTCAGTATTTGACTTTTTTGACTTTAAACATTTTGTACATTGTTTTTTATCTTGTTCAGTCTTTTTGTTTATATTCTTAACCCTACTCATTTCACACCTCCATTAAAAAGAGAATAGGGAAGAGGGAGGGGAGGGCTTCCTCTTATCAGATTTCTCCTATCCCTACTCAGGCATAAAAAAATGCCTATACTGGGTTTGAGGAGAAGGGGAACTCGTCAAACCCAGTTAGACAGCTCTTTATAAATAGGGGAGAGGGGACTATATGAAATTAATATTTCATTCAATCAGACTATCGACAATAGAATAGTTAAGTGCCTGATCTCCAAACATGTACCACTCGGAATCACTTTTCTCATTATAAAGTTCTTCTGGAATGTTTGTACGCTCAATAATAAACTTTTTAATACGTTCTTCCAGTGACTCATAATATTGCATTGTATCTCGTGCTTTCTTTGCACTTGATGACAAGGAAAGGCTCCCATCATGGAGGAGAATTGTAGTGTTTCTGTAGCACTTTCGCTCATGTCCGCCAATTAGCAGTAATGCTCCCATTGACGCACAAACGCCTACCCCGATGGTGACAATTTTTGTTTTAGAAGCTTTAATCGCATCTAAGACTGAAAGTCCAGATACGACACAACCGCCATTGCTAGATATATAAATGGTAATTTTTTTTCTTTCATTTACTGGAATATTATCTTTATCATCTTCTTCATTCCAACGAATAATGTTGTGTGTAATTTTATTTATAATTGTCATATCAACTTCATCGTTGAAATAAATTTTACGCTCTTGAAGTCCCTTCCAATACTGATATTCTTCAATATTATCGGGCAATTGCTGGATTAACTCTAAATATTGCTTATCAATTTGCAAACTCATTTGATATTCCCTCCTTAGATTAGAAGGGCAGCGGTATCCATGAAAATGGATACATACCATCATTTATAACAAAATTTTATATGTAGCGATTTGACCCGTTTGGTCAAAGATAAGCATTTTTTGTGCTGGTTTACTAACTTTCCGAATATCTCTCGCATACTCATCTGTACCTGAAAGGGAGGGGTTAACAATTACATCAATACCGTTAAATTCTTTCTCCTAGTTATGATGATAATGTCCCATGCAAATCACAGCAGGAAATAGTTTTAACATTACACTTAAATTTTGTGCCACTTCAGACACTCTATCCTTGTGGCCATGTACTCCTAATACGATATGACCAGAAACATTAGCAACAATCATCTCATCATCATATTCATTTTGCATGACCGTCAAATTGGGAATATGACTAGTTCTTGCGCTAACAAACCAAGGGATAATATCAGCAAAACTCTCCCTCGAAATTGCGTCATTTTTATGTGGGGTTACCCTGTCATGATTTCCTCTCACATTGTAATATTTTACCTCTTCGAACTCAGAAGCAAATTTAACAAGTACTTCACTCATTGTCTCAGCTACAACTTTTACTTGAGAGATAATATCTTCACTATTTTGGACTCGAACTGATACATGTAAAATTCCGCTCAAAAGATCGCCTAAGTCAAAAACATGAAGCACTTTAATATTGTGCAATTTCCCGTATTCAATGGTTTTGTTTACAAGAGATTTAACACGCTCCTGAAAAATTTCAGGATTAAACTTATTAAAATAGTTATCAGAAACAATTCCATAGTGCCAATCCGAAAATAGCACAACTGCTTCTTTAATACTATTAACCTTCATTGGTTGGTGCCACGCGATAGGCTTTTGTTTAGCAACCTCACGAACCGCCTTAATAAGTTCATCTCGAAGATGTTCATATCGAGCATCATTGCGAATCAGGTTTCGGTATTCACGTTTCTGATCTTGGATCTTGAATTTTTCTTTTTGAAATTGAATAATTTTATCTTCTACTTCATCAAATTCAATAGTGAATTGTTTAGAATGTTGCTTTTCGCCCTTTGATAGTCGCTTCCTGAACTTTCTAAAATAGTCATCACTTTTGCGTTCGCCAGTATGGTCAAGCCATAATTGCGCAATGTCTGACCAATACAATCCGTATGCTTCCTTGTTCATGACGAGACGTTCCTTGTACTGATCCAGACTTTCGTTAAGTTGACGTAGGTGAGGGGAGATAATTGTCATTTAATCACCCCTTATTCCTGATCATCCGTAAATGGATCATCTAAATGACTGTGAACGATAGCTTTTTCTGAAAGGGAGAGTGTAACATCTCCATCAACATCCATGAAGAATCGTTTAATATCCTCGGTTACATCATAGTAAGATGTTTGATCTGCTTTCTTATCATATTCTACTGCAATAATATGATTATTTTTAGGATTTACATAAAACTTACCAGTGTAAGACATTGCATTTCCACGTTTCGCCATCTTCAAAATTCCTCCCTAATTTTGAATGAAATTGTCTTTTTATTTTTTTCTACAATAAATCGGCACACAACTGGGCAAGAGTGGAGCGTTCGCCTCGCGTCAATGTTACATGACCAACTAATTTTTCATTCTTCATCGTTTCCACAACGTAGGTTAATCCATTATTGTATTGATCGAGGTATGGATGATCGATTTGTTCAGGATCTCCCATTAGAACAATTTTAGATCCTTCCCCAACGCGAGTAAGGATGGTCTTAACCTCATGTTTAGTCAGGTTTTGTGCTTCATCGATAATAATAAATTGATCGGGAATTGAGCGCCCACGTATGTATGTTAATGCCTCAACTTGAATTTTCCCATCATAACCTTCAAGTGTTTTCTCAACCGTTTCTTTTCGTTCTTTACAATTAAGAATAAATTCAAGGTTATCGAAGATAGGTTGCATCCAAGGGCGTAATTTTTCATCCTTGTCTCCAGGGAGATAACCAATATCTTTTCCCATAGGAACAACTGGTCTAGCCACCAATGTCCGATCATATTTTGCACCTGTCTCAATTGTTTGCTCCAAAGCAGCAGCTAGAGCTTTAAGAGTTTTCCCTGTTCCTGCTTTACCAACTAATGTCACAAGTTGCACTTCGGAGTTCATAAGCAAATCAAAAGCAATTGCTTGACCTATATTTCGAGCTTGAACCCCGAAAATATGCTGTCCACTGTAATTGTAAAGAGGTGTAATATAACCATTGGTATATCTACCAGCAACTGCTTGTGTTTTATTTTGTAATATAACATAATGATTCGGAGGCTTTTCTCCCAAATCATATTTAACCTTCTTATCTTTTTGTAAGGTGTTAATAGTTTTTGCATCTGCATCAACCACTGTATAGCCTGTATACAGTTCGGAGTTTGAAGACAACACCTTGTCACTTAGGTAATCTTCTGCGCATAGTCCAACTGCGTCTGCTTTTACTCGCATTAATGTATCCTTAGAAACTAGCACAACAGGAATCTCAGGATTTTGCTCTTTTACACTTAGAGCGGTTGCGATTATTAAGTCATCGTTAGTTATTTCGCAAAAATTTAGTTTTGCAAGCTCCAGTTCACGTTTGAGGTGAACTTTAAATAAGCCGCCATTATCAAGATTAATGCCATCAATTAAAGAGCCTTGGACTCGCAGTTTATCTAATTCACGCCCAAATGCTCTCGCATTAAAACCAAGAGAATCCATAAATTTTTTCTTGCTATCAATTTCTTCTAGAGTAACAGAGGGAATGACGACAATATTATCTTCAAATTGCCTATAAGACATATAATCAGAAAGAGGAACATTAGTGTCCAAAACATATATTTTCCGCATAGGCAGCTTTACCTTTCTAGGTAGATTTAAAAGAGGGGTGAGGTGAGTAAATTCACCAATCCCCTCTAAGACTATAACCGCAGAAATTTTCTACGGAAATTTGTCCATGACTTGATGGACGAGGATATTCTAAACGACAAGGCAGGGTGGCGTATCCTGCATCTCTTTTAACCATCTACGATAAATGATATTCCCTCGTAGTGGCGCGATAGTAACCTTTCTATCCTCTTGTCGTTTACTTCACTTTCACAAACTGCCCATAAGAGCATTCACATTCATCTATAGATTAACAGCAATTCACTTGTTCCTTCAGTGCTTTACCAGCTTTAAACTTTACTTTCTTATGTGCAGGTTTAACAACCTCAGAGCCATCTTTAGGGTTTCGATGTGTACGTTCTTCAACGTCAACAGTCTTGAACGTACCGAATCCAACAAAGGTAACTTCACCATCTTCTTGCAATCCAGCCACTATTGCATCGAGAACTGCATCAACAGCTTTAGCAGCGTCTTTCTTTTTGACTTCCGTAGTTTCTGCTACTTTAGCAATTAGTTCTGTTTTGTTCATTTTAATAATCCTCCCTAAATAATATTTTTATTTAATATGTATTCGCTTATTAAGCGAAGGGGATACAACAACCTCTTCACTTTGTATATCAGATTGCTATTCTCCCTTAAATACTATCGTACTTTTTTAGACGAAGTGCAAAAACCATTGATAATAAAGGCTTTTATAACAGTTAAATCAAATTCATTTTTATCGCTTATTTTTATTTTTGATTTTATATTTTTGATCAGCAATCCTTCGTTGCTGTCTTCTGATTTCTTTTGCACACTGATCGCAATACTTCTTGGTATTATAAAATTCAATCCTTTTATTACAAACTTCACACTGTTTATGTTTGCTGTTTTTATCATTTCTCAAGTTATTCTTAATATTTTCAACGATCACGTCACCAAAGCTCGACCATAATGTTGTTTTATAATTGCTTATTTTGTATTCATATAGATACTTCACTAATACATCGACAACATTATGCAGGTCATTATTTAAAGCAAGAATCTGGTTGCGAATATCTTTGTATACAAAAATGTTGTTGCCTGAAGTGTTATGGCTGGATTGTTCAATTTCGATGAATCGCTTATTCAAATCTAGTTTCGTATATAAGTCAATTATTGCAGTATCAAGTTCTGCGTTTTTATTGTGCATTAACATTGTAAAATCGAATTTACTCAATTTAGCGGTCTTAAATGTGAGTGGAGTATTGGGTATGATTTTCTCTAGTCTGTTAACAAGACTGTTATTTTTCTGCTCGACCTCATGTTTCTTTTTGTCTTTTGCATAGATGAAAAAGTGGGGGACTTTAGACTTTGTATATTTAGTAATCATTTTTCCGATTTCTTTTGGTCTTTTCACTTTATACAAGGTTTTAGCATACCTGAATACCCTCGGTTTCCCGATATTTAAATAGGGGAGTAGACCATATCATCAACTATTAGGGGAAATAGTTGGTCAGCGCTTCGCAATACAGGATTTCACTGTAAAGCTACTTCCATTCGGAATGGTCGTTGCACCTTCAAGGATACAATGATCCGAGCTTGGCACAGGATTATCATATCGACATTTGACTTAGATTTCCCCTGTTAGCACCATCATTAACAAGCCATTTCCTGCTTGAAACTAATCGCTGATAGCACACCCTAGATTTCTAGGTTCACTGACTTTTCATTCGCACATCGCTGCGCGAAGCGACTATAATTTAATCGATTACGAAATTGTTCTCCATGCAAAGCCATTTGATTACGTCCAAATTCACGTTCCCACTGTTCCAAATCTTGGTGATGTTATTGGAGATAATACCAATGTTACCCCCTGTGTATGCTGCTTTAAGACCTTGATAAATAGCCTGATTGTTTATGATGTCTTTACCCGCAGTTGCCATATTGTAATACAATGGCACAATATCTTTCATATTTCTTTCTGCAACTTTTATAATATTGGGATCGGCGCACACGAGGCTTTTATCTCCATCGTTGTCGAACATGAGGATTTTACTTATTGGATCATGTATACTGGTGTACAGTCCGTTTGTTATAAACCATCTACCTTTTTCTTTATCCACCACATTCATTCTTACTGCATGCTCTAAATAAAGGTGAGGGCTTCTTAAGCAATCCAATTTTGGCGCATTTTTATAGAGTCTACATGATACCTCTCCGTTTGCCAAAAGTCCACTAGGCTGCTTTTCACCGAGTATCAACCACTGGCAGAAGGCGTAAAGATCAGGGCATATAAAAGTGTACTTTCCTTCAACATCAATCTTGCCTGCTCTAGCTTCTTTAACCATACTTCTTTTAACGTTTTTTAGAATTTCTTTACTATATGTATCACTTAACAGTTCTGGATATATCTCTAATGCTTGTTGAAGATAGTTCTTATGCTTATTTGACTCAACTACACCAAGAACCTTCAGCATTGTTTTCTTATCTTTACCGATGTTCATAATGCTTGAGATAGTGCTTTTACAAATTTCACTTATCTCATCATCAGTCATATCAGTTAAAGTTTGTAACATCTGATAATTCAACTTTACATTGGTAGGCAGATCTTCTTCCTCATTACATTTCCCTGCTTGGCAATTATATTTCTTGAACTTTTCTTTATAGGCATCCCAATCAGAGTAGTACTTCCACATTTTAAATTGACTCTTAGTGAGAATGACTTCGATTCCATCTTTCAATAAATCATGTTGTTTTCCATAAATATCTGTGACAACACCGTATTTTATGTCGCTGTTTTTATTATGCTCTCGAATGAACTTATCAAAGGGGAAGGGGACGAGTAACCCTTTAATCCAAGGCATCCGAATCATCATGCTTTTTTTGGACTTTCTAGGGAGAATCATTCCACAACCATCGGTGTGATTAATAAGAATGTCCATTTCTTTACGGGTAATCTCGTAAGTCTTTTCGTCAATAAAGTCAACAACGCTGCGTACTGTAGTCTCCATATCATCGACTACAATTACTTTATCGATGTCAAGGTCTGTCCACGGATCAGTTGCGGAATTACACAGTGCGAGGTAGGCAAGGTATTTATTAATATTGACCCCACCTTGCTTGTTGATATCATCCACTGATAATCCGCAAGTTAAAGAATTTTGATGTTTGTTCAGTACACTTTCTTTAATAAAAACGGTTTTCTTAGTACGAATTTGCCCTGCACTTGCCGTAAAACAAACGTACTTTTCACCTTTGAACATGAATCCGTTAAGAATAATGTCTTCAAGAATATTGAAAAAATAAGTTTGAACCACGATCAAATCTTCAGAAAAAGTATCCTGTTTAATTCCCAGAGTTCTTGTTAGAACCGAATCAAAAACAGAAATAATTTGCTTTTTACCGAGTGCTGCTTCGTTTAGTTTTCGGATATCAGTGTTCTTTTTGAATTCAACGTATAGTAAGTCTTTTAGTTTTTTAATACGTTTATTCACACTAGAGAAGTGCTGTTCCAATTTTACTTTAAAGTCGTGCTGGATACCCTTTTTGTTTCGGAGTTTCTTTATATATGTCCTGAACCTATAAGCCTTATTTAGCTTTTTATGTATCTTATACTCATTTTGGTTATAGAAAAAGCTGGTATCTACACTATAAATATGTACTTGTTTATCCAAACTAATTTCGGTTCCCTCCGTCTCCTTCGTCATCAGGCCTGTTGAACATCAAATCTTCAATGTCTTCTAACTCGTAATATTGACCTTCTTGAAACTCGAAGCCATTCTCATCAAGCGTATAACCAATTACATCAAGATATGTATAAGTGCGATTCCGTTTTGATTCATTGAGTTTCTTTTCACCGTATGTATTCAGAAGATATTCCTCAATACTTGAAAAGTGGTGCGGGCTATTCGATTCAACAATTTTGATTTTTTTATTCATATTATTCTGCTATCAAAACCACAGCGAAAACATAGCAGTGTACACCTCCAGATGGATTAAATTTGGTGTGTGGTTTCTTTTAAAAGCATTTATGCGTAATGATCTCGAACATATTGCACATAGTCATAGAAATCATCGTATTCCTCCTTGGATTCGTATGGGTGAAGTCCAAATGGATTTGAGGATTTTCCATAAGTTTTAGATAAAGCCAGATCGATGTTGTTTTGTTTAAGGTATTTCACGGATTCACCTCCTTTATCTATACAATATATTTTTATTTATTATTTGTCAAGCCGTCTGATTATTTTATTTATTATGTGGTATTTCTTCATTATATGGGCAAGGGATGGTAGATAAATACTAATGGATTATTTTTAGTCTTTATATTGACATTCCTTGTCAATTGAATATAATTAAATTATCAACGGAAATAGGGAGGGACGCCAATGCTTGCGAAAGTAACTGAATTGTATGTGGATACGGTGTATAATGATTTTGAAACGTTTTTTGCAGAAGAACTGAAAGCTGACAATACAAGACGTGCTTACAAGAAAGATATTGAATACTTTTTTTGGTACATGAAAAATAAAAATATCAATGAACTTGTTTACATAGGATCGAAAGATAAATCCTGTGACTTGTGGTTTGAATACAAAGATGTTTTGCGTTACCGTAACCATCTACGAGATGTGATGGGAAAGAAATCAACTATCAATCGTAAAATAGCTGCAATGAGAAAATTGTACAAATATCTAGCCAAGAACAATTATGAAGTGAATCAATTCGCATTTGAAGTAGATGATTTGGAACGGGATGATCTGGAATCCAGTGGTGTCTTGACACCAGATGAAGCAAAAGTGATGTGGACACTGGCTGAAGAAATGCCCAATGGAGTAGAGAAGTCCATTTTTCTTGAAGTTGCTTGGAACACATCAATTCGCGTGTCCGCATTACTGAGTCTGACATGGAAGCAAATCAAAAATGTCAAAGAAAAACAATGGGAAATTGAAGTTAAGGATAAAGGGAAAATCAATAAACAAGGAATATCCGATGAATTATACAATCGACTTTTGACGTTAAAAAGAGAAGATGAAGAACGGGTATTTACATTGTCTTATACCACTGTGTATGAAACGGTTATTGAAATCAGTCGTAAAATGGGAATCCCCGCTGAACGGAACATAAGTCCGCACAGTGTCAGAAAATCGCTAATCGACTGGGGGGTTAAAGTGTTGAAAGATCCTGTGGCAGCAGCTAAACAGGGCAATCATAACTTAGAGGTCATGTATAAGTATTATCTTAGTCAAAACCCTGATTATTCAGACCGTCCAGCATTTAAGTATAAAGAAGGAAATGATCTAACTGCATTAAAAGAATTGGCGATGACGAATCCAGAGAAATTATTTGACTTGATCCAGAAAGCAAGTTACAGTACACAAAATGAATTGCTTTCTCTGCTAAAACAAGAGAAGTAAAATATCTCTTGTTTTCTTCTTGTATTAAATAAAAATATATTGTAAAATGAAAATGTAATACCAATAAAAGGGAGGATGAGTTTTTGAATAATGAAGTTGAAGTCGTAGAAGTCGAATTAGTGCCAGTGAGGGAGGTGTATTATAACGGTACATTTGGAGTTTATGCATGTGAAACTGATGAATGGGAAAGGGTAGAGTTCAATAAGTACAATAACATAACCATTAATGGTCAGATACCCAAATTACGGTTAAACACAACATACAAATCCAAATTGGTAAAAAAGCATAGTGAAAAGTATGGTGTAACATACGAGGTAAAAGAAATAAAACAAGACAGACCACAGACAATTCAAGAGCAGCATGCCTATATCAAAACCATGCTACGTGAAGATCATGCTAATGCCATTATTGCAAAATATTCAAACCATGACATATTAAAGATGTTTGAAAATGATGAAATTGACTATTCGGACATACCAGGGATTGGTGAGAAAACATACCAAAAAATAAAATACTTCCTGCTTAACCATTTGGACATTCAAGAAGTGCTTGTTAAATTATCTCCGCTTGGCGTTACTTTTAAAATGTTACACAGACTAATTGAGTTTTATGGCGATGTAAGGATTCTCATGCAAAAAGTAGAAGAAAATATTTATTCCCTATGTGATGTCAGTGGAATTGGATTTAAAAAAGTAGATCAATATGCTTTGGCAAAAGGTATTGAAAAAGAAAGTGAATACCGTATTGAAGCTGGAATCGAATATACCCTTCAACAAGAAGAAAATATGGGTCATTCTTATTTAGAAATTGAACAGTTAATAAATAAAAGTAATGAATATCTTAAGATAAGGCGACATCAAATTGAGTTATTCTTAGCAACTTTACAAGATAAAAAGCAAGATAAATTCTATATAACACAAGATATTGTAGCTTTATATAGGAATTACTACTATGAGAAACGAATTGCTGAGATGTTGATAAAATTAAGTCAAACGGAAAGCAATTATAAAGTAGAAAATTTAGAAGAAAAAATTCAAAAAATTGAACAAGAGCAAGGCTTCACATTTACAAACGAGCAAAAAAATGTCATACATACAGTTGTAAATCAGAATGTTGTTGTCATTAGCGGTAAGGCAGGTACAGGAAAAACAACGACCTTAAAAGGTATCCTTTCAGTCTTAGATCAGTATACATATGAAACCTGCGCTATCTCTGGGAAGGCAGCCATGAGAATCACTGAAAGTGGACTGTCATCAAAAACAATTCATCGCATGTTAGGTTATGACCCGAGTGGGAAATTTGCATACAACTCATCAAATAAACTACCATATGACATTGTTATCTTGGACGAAGCAGGGATGGTCGGTTCATATTTGTTTTATAGCCTTGTATCCGCAATCGAGAAAGGCAAGAAGTTTATTATTGTTGGTGATACTGGGCAACTCAGCCCGATTGGAGCCGGAAATATCTTTAAAGACATCATAAGCAGTGAGAAAATTACTGTCTGCGAATTAACGCAAGTACAACGTCAAGCAATGAAATCGGGCATCCTATCATGTGCAAATAAAATTCGAGAAGGCGAGCAGATTAACAGTGCCAATAATTACACCAAACAGGTCTATGGTGAGTTAAACGATTTTCATCTGATACCCATGAATGGCTCAGATTTCATCTTAGAAAACCTCTTAGAGATATGTAAAAACTATAAAGGCGACATTATGGATCTACAGGTCATCACAGCAATGAAAGCAAGAGGTGAATTATCTGCAAAGAATATTAATAAACACATGCAGGAAATTTTTAATCCTAATAATAGCAATTTAATAGAGATGAGACGTGGAGATACCATATTCAGGGTCAATGACAAAATCATACATAATGGCAATAACTACGAGATAAGCGTATTTAATGGTCAGATTGGGACAATTGTTGATATTGAAGTACGTGATAAGAACAAATACATGAAAATAAAATTTGATAATGTCAAAGATATTGTAGAATATGAGCAATCTGATCTAGATAAAGTTGACTTGGCTTATGCTATTACATGTCACAGAGGACAGGGGAGTGGATGGAAAAATGTAATTATTGTGCTGGATTACTCATCTTATATGCTTTTAAACCGTCAATGGGTGTATACTGCACTGACACGCGGAATCAAATATTGCATTATGATTGCTGAAAATCGAGCATTAACACATGCAATTAGGACGAATGATGCCAATAAGAGAAACACGTTTTTAAAGAATTTATTAACTAAAAATATCTAATAAAACGTATTGATATGGGTAAAAATATATGATATTGTGAATTCAGGGGGTGATTTATGAAAATTTGATAATCCTTTTGCAAAAAACTCTTAAAAAATTATAATAAGGAAGTGTATAAATGGATCATATCACAAAAATCGTTCAAGCAGTAATTAATCTAGAGCAATTACATATGAAATTTACATGTGAAGATGACCCGACGGAGTATCCAGTCATCGAAACTATTGAGAAAACAAAAGAGAGTTTATGGAGTATTGTTGAAGAGTGTTTTGGTTTTAACGAAAATGATTTTGCTGGTGATGGATATGTCAACTTTTTACTGGAAAATTTAAGTGGAGAATTGACAGCAG
>VAPR01001056.1_pt1 | contig 15051 bp, 15 predicted proteins | sample 3380701 | NCBI WGS metagenome assembly VAPR01 (sample SAMN11536904, study PRJNA540576) | hot springs metagenome | isolation source: hot spring wet sediment | place: Spain: Lobios | collected 2014-01 | reverse complement strand
TGTCCGTACCGAACCTTTTGCGGTACCTGATATCGTGAAAAGGAAAAGAGAAAAGGACCGTATAGTCATTTGCTATACGGTCCTTCCCGTTGCGGCCGGACATTCCCTCTGTTTTCGCTCGTACACATAAAACGTATGGGGATAGGCATTTTTCTCGTCAACTGCGCCTTCCTTTTTGGAAACAAGGGTAAACGCCTCGCGATCCCACTCCGGGAAAAAGGTGTCCCCCTCCACATCCAGGTCAATCTCCGTGATGTACAGCCTGTCCGCCAGATCGAGAAACTGGGAGTAAATCTCCGCCCCGCCGAAAATGATCACGTCGCCCAACGCGAGAACCTCTTCCCTGCTGTGTACCACGTCCACTCCCGGCGCAGAAAAATCGCGGCTTCGCGTCAGCACCACGTTGCGTCGATTCGGGAGCGGCCGCCCCAGCGATTCGAACGTCTTCCGCCCCATCACAATGGTTTGGCCCGTGGTCACTTCTTTGACATGCTTCAGGTCATTGGGCAGATGCCACGGCATTTTTCCGTTCTTGCCGATGACCCGTCCATTGGCGTACGCGACAATGAGGCTGATCATACCGCCACTTCCCCCTTGATGTGCGGGTGGGCCTGGTAATCGAGAAACTCGATGTCTTCGTAGCGGAAATCAAAAATCGAGGTGACTTCCGGATTCAGCTTCAGTTTCGGAAGCGGCAGCGGTTCGCGGCTCAGCTGCTCCTTCACTTGCTCCAGGTGGTTCAGGTAGAGGTGCGCGTCTCCGATCGTGTGCACAAACTCACCTGGCTCAAGACCCGTTACATGTGCCATCATGTGCGTCAACAAGGCATAGCTGGCAATGTTGAACGGGATGCCGAGAAAAGTGTCCCCGCTACGTTGATACAACTGGCAGGATAGCTTGCCGTCGGCCACGTAAAACTGAAACAGGCAGTGGCATGGCGGCAGAGCCATATCGCCGATTTCGGTCGGATTCCACGCGCTTACGATCAGGCGGCGGGAGTCAGGATTTCGCTTGATTTCATCTACGACCCATTGGATCTGGTCGACTGTCTTCCCGTCCGGGCCGCTAAACGAGCGCCACTGCTTGCCATACACCGGACCCAGCTCGCCGTTTTCATCCGCCCACTCGTTCCAGATGCGAACACCGTTCTCCTGCAAGTAGCGAATATTGGTGCTGCCCGACAGGAACCAGAGCAGCTCGTGCACAATCGACTTGGTATGCAGTTTTTTCGTCGTCAACAAGGGAAAGCCTTCGCTTAAGTCAAAGCGCATCTGATGGCCGAAAACGCTGATCGTCCCCGTACCGGTACGGTCTTCCTTTTTCGTCCCTTCCGTCAGAATGCGCTGGCACAAATCCAGGTATTGTTTCATTTCCATCAAACCTCCTATAACTCTCTTAGTGTGGAATAAAGAAAAGCCGGAGTCAATGTCTTGACTACGACTTTTTTTGTCTGGCCATACGGGCAAGGCATTTTATTCCGGCATCAAGCGAGTGGAGACACCGATCCGGTTCCACGCATTGATGGTGACAATCGCCATGATAATATCGGCGGTTTGTTTTTCGTTGTAGTACTTTCGCACCTCGTTGTACACGTCGTCGGGAACATGCGTATCAGCCACCAGGGTAATCGCCTCGGTCAACGCGAGAACCGCCCGCTCTTCAGGAGTGAAAAACGGTGTCTCGCGCCAAGCGTTCAACGCGTAGATCCGCTGTTCCGTTTCGCCCATTCTCCGCGCATCCTTCGTGTGCATGTCGATGCAGAAGGCGCAGCTGTTGATTTGGGAGGCGCGAATTTTGATCAGTTCCTTTACCTTTTTATCCAGGTCGACGTTCGCAACGTATTTCTCCAACTCGAGCATGGCCTTGTACCCGGCAGGGTTCACTTCATTCATGCGAAATCTTGTTTCCATGATCATTTCCTCCTGACAATGCTTTTTTGTCGTTACATGAATAAGACAAAACAGCATTCGGATCTGTGACAATGTGCTTCAGTTTGTCAGGATTGAGCATCATGTAGATGTGCGTGATCCGCTCATGGTGTCCATCCCAGCCAAAACAAATGGCGTTCTTCACCGTACCGTTGGTTCGATGCAAAATCCCATACTCCCCGTTGATCAAAACCGGCAATAACTCTCCGGAAAAAGCCCCTTTTTCGACGATTCCCTCGAAGAAAGCCTGAATGCGCTCCCTGCCGAAAATCGGGAATACGGCCGCACGCACTTTTCCGCCGCCATCCGTTACCAGCACGGCCTCATCTTTCAGCAGTTGTATAAAATGACCGAAGGTACCCGTCGCAGCTGCATGCATGAAGGTGCGCACCAGATTCTCCGCCTGCTCGGCATGAAACGGATCGGCCGACACTTCCTTCTGCTGCAGCTTCCGCTTGCAGCGGCTGTATATTTTCCGGCAGTTCACCTCCGATTTCCCGATCACATCCGCTATCTCCTGGTAATCGTATTCCAACGATTCCCGCAGCACAAAAATGACACGCTCAACCGGAGTGAGCTGCTCGAGCAGGACGAGAAAGGCATAGGAGAGCGTTTCACTCTGGATGATCGCTTCCACCGGTTCTTGTTCCGCAAGCGTTACTTCCGGCTCAGGGAGCCACGGCCCCGTGTAAACTTCCCGTCGTTTCCGTTCTGATTTCAACATGTTCAAGCACCGATTTGCTGTGGATTTCACCAGGTATGCCTGTACATTCTGCACGTGGGCAAAATCAAGATTCTGACTTGCCAGAAACACATCCTGCACGATGTCTTCCGCGTCGCTCACGGAACCAAGCATGCGGTAAGCAACCGCATACAGCTGACGCTGATAGGTCATGAATAGTGCTCCGTGGTCCACAGGATCACGTCCCCAACAAAAGTCGCAGTCAACAAAGTGACTACGACTCTCATTTTTTTACAGTTTTCCTGCTTTGTCAACCAAACAGGGTAACTAGATCTTCATATTTCGCGTTAGCGCAAATCCCTTGTTCGTTACCGTCCGAATGGTAACTTCGCCGTTCGTCGCCTGCTGCAGCTTCTTTCGCAGGTTGAAAATGTGGACGTCGATTACCTTGCTTCCTGGGTTCAAGCGTCCTTCCCAGATGGTTTGCACGATCTGCTGCCGGGAAATGATTTTGTTGGTGGATAGCAAATACTCGAGCAGCTTGCATTCCATCTTGGTCAGCGTCAGGCGGATGCCCTCCCATTCAACGGAGCGGCTTCTTGCGTCAACCTGGAGCCGATTGGGTTGGATTGGCAGGGCCGTGGTCTTTCTGCGCAGCATGACGCGAATCCGCGTCGCCACTTCCCGCTCGGAGCACGGCTTCCGTTGGTAGTCGTCCGCCCCCAGTGCATACGCCTCCAGCAGGTCTTCCTCGTCCTTTTTCGCGCTTAACACCAGGATGTATGCATGAGGGTAGGCACTACGGTACTCCCGAACCAGCGGCGCGCTCCTCGCAGCGATACAATCGATGATGATGAACTGCACGTCCTGATCTTCCTGCTGGTCTTGTTCGTTGACGAGATCTAGTGAATACGCTCTCAATTTCTGGCGCATACGGGAATAGTCGAATGGATGGGATGAGATATACAGCCCCTTGGTCATGTCACTTCCTCCAAGCATCTATCGCGTTACTACCAGAGTGTAAGGGAGAAAGGTTAATCTACCTTAAAAAATGACCGGTGTTTTTTTAATTTTTAGTTGAGTTTTTGCTGTATGGAACCGAAAAAAGCCCTCAACGCAAAAAATCGCCGCTTTTTATGCGGCGATTCCAATTTGTATCGATACCTAATCTCAGCCTTTGCGCACAACATTGGCAGCCTGCAGACCCCGCTGCCCGTTCACGATGTCAAACGTAACCTGTTCCCCTTCTTCCAGGTTTCGATATCCGGTACCGGAGATCGCCGTATAGTGTACGAACACGTCAGGCCCGCCTTCCCGTTCGATGAAACCGTATCCTTTTTCCTTGCTAAACCATTTTACTTTTCCTTGCATCATACTTCTTCCTCCCTTGATCAGTACAGCAGAATTGCTTATCAACATCATATGCGGATGCGGAGAAAGAGGAGATACGCTACAATAAATATTGTGTGCCCGTATTGGAAACCAATCTGGCCAATCATCGTATAACCTTTTTAGGGGAAAGGAGAGATCTGCAAATGCGTTACCTTCTTGTCATTCTCTGCGCGCTTGTGTTGAGCGCATGCGCAGAAATCGAGCAAGGCGTCCAGGACGCCCAGCAGGCGGTGGAAGCCGGTAAACAAGCAGTGGAAGTGGGCAAGCAAGTAGTCGAACAAGGCAAACAGATTGCCGAATCGGAAGTTGCCCAACAATTAAAAACATACCTGCAGCAAAAATACGAGTCTTCGGAAGCACTGCGCAAGGCAATGTTCAGCGGTGACGGAACGCTGCTCGTTGAAGAACTGAAGAAAACGGAACTGGCCAACTTCAGCTTCTACAGATCGGATCTGTTCGGGGTGGAATTTACGGGCAGTCTGACGGGCGACGGCACCTTCCGCGTCCTGAAACACAATCTGAACAACCCGAACGAAGAGCCTGTCGTGCTCAAAGAATTCAAAGTCACCCTGGACAGCAACGGACAAATCCAGGTGCAGTAACCAACCGGGGAAATCGTACAGAAGCCCTCTGCTGATTCACGGCAGAGGGCTTCCCTTTTATTCAACTCCAAACCAGACCTCGCTTAGCAACCGAATCCCCTCTGCGATCTCCTCTTCGGTCAATCCCCCAAACCCCACCTTTATTCGCGGTGGCGTCTGCACTTTGCATCCGATCCAGTTTCGCGAAATGGGGTACACCCTGACACCGGCCTGCGCCGCCATTTCAACCAGCTCCTGTTCGGCGTGGTCCGTTTTGATCTCCAACAGGATGTGCAGTCCTGCCGAATGACCCAGTACGGAGACGCTGTCCGGCATGTAAGTCTCAATCGCCTTCAAAAGTGCCGCATGCTTTTTCTGGTAGAGAGTCCGCATTCGCCGAACATGTTTTTCCCAGAACCCTTTCTGCATAAAAATTTGCATGGTTCTCTGCAGATGACGAGAGACAGGCGATGGATACGCCTGAAAATACTGCAGATACCGCTCAAGCAGTGCAGGCGGCAGCACCGTGTAATCCATCCTGAGCGCGGGTGAAAGCGCCTTGGAAAAATTGCCGATGTACACGACTGTTCCGTCCTGATCCAATCCCTGCAGCGCAGGGGTGGGCTTTACATTGTAGCGAAACTCGCCGTCGTAGTCGTTTTCGATGATGATTCCGCCGGTACTCTTCGCCCACTGCAGCAGCTTCAAACGTTTTGCGATCGGTATCACCATGCCGTACGGATACTGGTGCGCGGGAGTGACATACACCACCGTCGCGCCGCTTTGATGCAAATGGTCAATGGACAGTCCATCCTCTTCCAGCGGTATGGGAACCACTTCGAAACCATGATGCTCAAATACGATGCGCGCGTCAGCATAGCCCGGCTCTTCTACCGCTACCCTGCGGTGCATTCCCCGCAGCATCAGGCACAGGAAACTGATTGCCTGCTGCAGACCCGTCCCGATCAATATCTGCTCCGGCTCGCAGACCAGGGTGCGCGCCTGCCGCAGGTATCTGGCCAACTCCAGGCGAAACTCCGGTTCTCCTTGATCGTCGCCGTAGAAGGAAAAGTCGTTTTTGTACAACTCCATCGCCTCGAGCATGCATTTACGCCAGTTGGCAAACGGAAAATGGTCGATATCAACCACAGAACCGTGAAAATTATAACGAAACGAAAGATGCTCAAACTTCCTTTTCAGCTGCAAAGTGACAGACGCGATCTCACTGTTGCGCTCTTTGCTCTCCCGATACTCCTCTACTGCCGCTGCGTAAAAACCGCTTCTCGCCCTGCTCTCGATGTACCCTTCCGCCAAAAGCTGCTGATACGCTGCCTCAACCGTGATTTTCCCTACACCGATGGTGCGCGAGAGCTGACGGATGGAAGGAAGTTTGGTGTTAGCCGGAATTTCCCCTTGTTCAATCTGCTTTCGTATGACCTGGTACAGCTGCACGTAAAGGGGCTCGTTCCCCTCCAGTACCGGTGTCCATTCCATCACAGCCTTCACCCCAAACTGACCCTAGTATACAATGCAAAACTGTCTCTATTAACAGGAACAGAAAACCACTACACTAACCTTACCAGAAACAAGCAAATAACGGGGGGATTTTTCATGACGATTTATCTGCAAGGCAAAAAAGTGGTACTGCGGGATATTCGGCCGGAAGACATCGACGCGATGTACTACTGGAAATATGAAGCGACTGACCGGGAACACCTGAATTGGAACGGACCCTACAAGCCTCTGGATCCCATGACACTGGAAGAGTTCCGTAATGACCCAAAGCATGTGCAGGCGCTGGAATTGGCAGGCACTGATCAGGTACGCACCGAGCTGATCATCGAGATCGACGGCGAGTTAAAAGGCAGTGTTGGCCGTTACTGGGTCTCCGAAGTGACCAACTGGTTTGAAATCGGCATTGTCATTTACGATTCCCGCTACTGGTCCAACGGGTACGGCAGCGAAGCCTTTCAGATGTGGATCGACTATCTGTTTACCCATATGGATACCGTGCGTTTGGGAATCGGCACCTGGTCCGGCAACGAGCGAATGATCCGCCTTGCCGCAAAGTGCGGGATGATCGAAGAAGCGCGAGTCCGCAAGGCAAGGATCGTTCGCGGCGAGTACTACGATGCGATCAAGATGGGCATTCTGCGGGAAGAGTGGGAGCAGCTGAAACTACCTGTACATGCAAAAAACGCCCAGGACTGATGTCCTGAGCGTTTCTTCGGTTAGACCAGCAATTCCGCGATTCTCTCATGCTTCGCGGCCAGTTCATCCATATCCACGTCCATGTCGAGAGCGGCGAACACACCGGTGAAGTACTCTTCCACCTGTGCAGTAACACGTTGCCTTTCACTGGCGGCGAGCTCCGCGAACACGGTAGCAAACTGGTCGTCAAGCTGCGCGCTGCCCGTCGCCACATAGGCAGAAACCGGTTCCTGCAGCTGCTTTTCCAGTTCATCGCGCAGTTTTGTCTTCCCATCCTGCTCGAAAAAGTCTTTGGTGTTTTTAAACAAGGACAGTGCTGACTGCAAGGAAGCCAGGGAAACAGGCAGATCTTCCGCAAAAGTGAGTGTCTCTACCCGGCGTGGCTGGTAAGGCGCCAGCGTCACCCCTGCGGCATGAGCCTGAATCTCCTTTTGCATTTCACCGACGAGGAGAGCGCCCTGTTTATTCAGGAAGTTTTCCAGTCGGAGTGTGGTGGCACGCAGCTCCTGAGCAAGGTCGTAGCTGATGGAGCGCAGCAAATCTTGCAGGCACCCTTGGAGCGCCTGCTTCATATTGCGGCCGTCTTCTTTCAGCACCGCCGGATTGAAGGCAAGGTTAAACAGTTCATTGAAGCGGAAAAACAGGCGCTGCTTTACGTGATACAGCAGTTCCTCACGCTCTTTTGCCAAATCCCGCTCAAATGACGATGTGGACATGGCGGAGACGACACGGAGCGCTTCTTCACGCGCTTTTTCAGCGGACTGACGGCGCGTCTTTCGCACATCCTCATCGGCTTGGGCCATGTCGATCCATTCGCGAAGGGTGACCTGCGCCCGGCGAATTTCGCCGTACGCGGAGTTGACCGCGATCTGGGTCAACTCCTCTAGCGTAAAGCGGAGGAAGTCCTGCTCAAAGGCAGCCATGCCCGACAGTTGGAATGCATGGTCCGCAGGTGCCAGGGGTTCCCCCTCTGCCGTTCCTGTTCGCTGGCGGTACAGCTTTTCCGCGGAGGCGTTCAGCTTGCCCGCCTCATGCATGCGCGCAAGCAGAGCGGTCTGGCTGGAAACGGGATAGATCCGCGGGTGACGGATGCCGCAATTCAGCAGGTTTTTCTCAATATGCGTGATCACACCGTTCAGTTCTTCCTCAGACGAGGCAAGATCCGCCGCATTGACCAGGAAGAACATCTTGTCCAACTCAAAGGTGTCTTTCACGCGTCCCATCTGCAGCAAAAACTCGCGATCCGCCTGGGAAAAAGCGTGGTTGTAGTAGGTGACAAACAAGACGGCGTCAGCGTTTTTCATGTATTCAAATGCCACGCCGGTATGACGGGCGTTAATCGAGTCCGCCCCCGGCGTATCAACCAGCACGATGCCCTGCTCGGTCAGCGGGCAGGAGTAGAACAGCTCGATATACTCCGCGAAGCACGCTTTTTCTTCCTTGGCGACAAATCCCTTGAACGCCTGCATATCCACGATCAGCTCGCCGCCAACGTGAGGCGCCATTTCCGGCAGACCTTTGGTGACCGCTTTCAGGAAGGTGTAGTGCGGCTTGGCGTTGGGCGGAATCTGGGTGACGTCGATCTTCTCCAGTTCCATCAGCGCTGCTTCAAGAGAGTCGGCGGAAAGTCCGAACACGGCCAGCGAACGCAGCACGTCATGTTCGATCGCTTCCCTGCTCTTGACGACGACGCGAACCGTTCCATGCGGATGAGAGTCGGTCGGCGGCATGATTTTGTTAATCGCGGCTGTCGTCGGATTGGGTGAAACCGGCAGCACCAGATCGCCCATCAGCGCGTTGGCGAACGAAGACTTTCCGGCGCTGAACGCACCGAACAGTGCGACGGTAAAGCGGTTCGCCTCCAGCCGATCTGCCCGCTCCAGCATCGCGTGTGCCTGGGCCTGCATCCCCGGCACGGTATTGATTTCATCACTGACGCGGCGCAATCGTCCAGCCGCGTCAATGAGTTTTTGTCTCAACTGGTTCATGATTACTCTCCCTCGTGTAAAATCGCTCGAAGTCGTTCGCCTGCTGCCCGTTCACTTGCTGCCAGTTGGGTCAGGGCTTCCTCTATTTCTGCGAGGCTGCGCAGTGTACTGATTCGTTCAGTAAGCTCCGCGCGTTTTGCTGCGGCCTGTTCCTCGAGTCGTTGTGCAACCTGCTCGATGAAAGCAAGCCCTTTTCTGCGGTACTCGGTCTTAATGGCGTTCGAGATGTCGGCACAGTAGTTCATCACGTACTCCCGCGTGCCCGCTCCCTCTTTTACATGGGCGGCCAGCAGCTCAGAAGTCACTTCAATGGAGGTGGCATGCACCGCTGCGTGATAGGCTTCGTCCCGAATCCCGTACTCCTGCGGCAGTTTGGTCAATAACTCCTTGAAATGGAAGTCCAGATTGCCCGCTACTTTTTCGCGGAAGTCGGCGAGCAAGGCAGCCAGGCGCTGGCCTCGCTCTTCCTCCGTCTTCTTGCCGGCAAACAGCAAACCCACTTTGAAGCCGGGCTTGCGGCTCTCCAAATAGCGCTCAGCTGCTTCGTTCGTGCTGTAGTAAGTGAGTCGGGCGTTTTCCAGGAGACCGGACAACTCTTTTTCCATCCGCTTGGCAGCCTGACTTACCCGTTCAGTGCTCTCAGCAAATTCGGCTTCTGCCTGACGGAGCGCTTCTGCAATGTCTGCCTGGCTCTCAACCACGTTGGTCTGGCTCTCCAGCTTGCTTTCCAACGCTTGACGCTGCTCGGCGTTTCGGATCGACAGTCCCTTCACATGCTCCTCAATCAGATGCTCGGCAGCATGAAGCACGCTGGTTTCCATCAGCTGCTCCCTTTGGGCGATCAGGTCCAGCAGTGTTTGCTGAAACGCTGTGTATTGATTCTCCGGATGATCCGGTTCCGCAAGCGAGGTGTAGAAGATGCCGTCCGGTTTGATGTTCCAGGTGGCAAAAGCCTCTTCCACGCTCTCTTTGTAGCTGTCGAAGTCCAGTTCAAAATCGATGTGCTTGTCGATCATGTTGATCACCAGGTAGACCGGCTTTTGGCGATCTTTCAGCGTCTTGGTGAAATTAAAGTTCTCTTCTGCCTGCACGTGGTTGTAATCCATCATGTAAATAACCACGTCAGCCAGATGCAGCGCTGACTCTGTGGCGATCTTGTGAGCCGCGTCCGTAGAGTCAATCCCCGGTGTATCCATTAGGCTGGCCTTGTCACCGAGAAAGGTGCCTGGGTAACATACCTCTACCCACTCTACCGTGTCTCCGTCCACAGCATACTTTTTCAAAGATTCCATCTCTGTGTCCGGATCAAATGTAAGAACGCCGCTGTTTTTCGTATAAACGCGCGCTGCCTTTTCTCCCCCGCGGATCTTGACCACGTTGGCACTGGTCGGGATCGGGTTGGAGGGCAGTAGATCCGCGCCCAACAGCGTGTTGATCATCGTGGATTTGCCGGCTGAAAAATGGCCGCAAAACGCGATGCTCATCTCGCCTGTGCGAAGTTTATTGGCTACCTGCAGCATTTTGGCCGCGTGGTTCTCATCCTGGGAATTTCTCATCTCCTGGGCAACGCGTTCCATTCGGTTCGCCAGGGTTTTGAGATGTGATTCACTTGCGGTGACACTTAGCGTACTCAAAGGTGATCATCTCCATATGCAATTGCGTTTCATTTCAATATAGTCTCACGTCGCAATTGTATCAAAACTCAAAACCTAAGGACAATGGTAGGATTTGATTCTCCTAAAACGCTACCATAGATACGCAAACAGCCTTCGGTCCATCAGATTGGTGTCGATCGGACATTCTGGAGCATTCTCGCCATATTGCCAGGCCCACACATGTGCCGGACACGTTGGTCGTTCGGGCGCGTAGGCTGGTGCCTGGCTCCGGGACGTCGTTCCCGGTGTCGGCTCCTGGCTCCACAACACCGTTTGCGTTTTCACTCGTTCACTCTTTTCCTGTGCGAGACAATAGGCTCGGGTAAATGCGGTTTGGGTTGGATCGCAGTAGATCCCCGGACGATACCCTCCCTGATAGATGGCATCCACCCAGCCGCGTATCCACGCCTCATCTACCGGAAAGCGTTTTTCGATGTTGGCGAACAGGATTTTTCCCTTCGGAATGCCAAGCCGCCCGGCATGATACATACTGTTTCTTGCTATGATTCGTCCGTTGTCATAGCCGACCGCTTGCCGGAATCTGCTGTAAATGGGCAGGATCCTCACGTTGTTTCGGTGAAGAAAAGCAGCTTCTTCTCTCGTCAGTCCATCAGCTGCATTCGGTACGGTGACCAGATATCTTCCCCAGTAAGCAGGTTTGCCGAAGGCGCGTACCACGCAATGATACAAACGCTCCCCCACTCTTGCCGCAGAATCGACTCCCCATAGATGTTGATCTGGCATTCACGCAGGCCCCCTCACAAATGGATACCACCATATATATGGAGGGAACCGGCAAAACGACAAACAGGCCACTGATTATGGCGCTGAGATTTCTTCGATACATTCCGGCAGGTCATTGGCAGGACTGCCTACCATCGCCGAAACGGGATATGCCTTCATTCGCTGTCCATCATAAGGTACGAGCAGCGATTCCAACAGATCTGCGTCATAACGCTCCCGGTCAAGCCAGATTTGTTCGTCCTCCGGGCTGCGCAGTATGACCGGCATCCTGTCGTGGACGTCGGACACCAGTTCGTTTGGTTTGGTGGTGATGATCGTGCAGGTAGACAGCTTCTGACCGTCCGGCCCGGTCCATGTATCATAGAGGCCGGCAAACGCAAACAGGCTGCCGTCCTGCATCATGATCCGCATCGGCTGTTTTCCTTTTTCCGTCTTCTTCCACTCGTAAAAACCATCGGCCGGAATGATGCATCGCTTTCGAACAAACAGAGTGCGAAAAGCCGGCTTTTCCGTCAGGGTCTCAGATCGCGCATTGATCATCTTGTAGCCGCTCTTATCGTCCTTCGCCCAAGAGGGAACAAGTCCCCAGCGGAGCTGACCGATTCGCTTTCTCCCTCGTTCGGCGATAATCACCGGGATCAGTTGACCGGGCGCGATGTTGTAACGCGGCTGCCAGTCAAATGACAACTCCCTTAATCCGAAACGCTCCATCACTTCCAACGGGTCAGCAAAAAGAGAATATCGCCCGCACATGTCCATCCCTCCTGCAGGTGCATCGACCCTTTATCCGTGAAATTTTTATGAATACGTTTTCTTCAACGGATCGACACTTCCTTCTCAGTCCCATCGGGAATATTCCTTCCAAATAAGGGAACACTCCCACTATCACACTACATTTTCCAGATCGTAGGTATGTGACAGGAGGGACTCCCATTGTTTCGAACCTTTTCTCGAAAGCGAACGAAACCCAAGTTCCCCTCAATGATGCAGAAGTTGAAACACCAACCGCCAACACAAGAGACTTTCCCGTCGTCCAACCTGCAGGAAAATATAACGACAATCAGGCAGATTCTTGGAAACCCGAACGATCTGGTTGTCAGAGAATTTACCATACATAACTGCGGACATCCCTGTGCCGTCGTGTGCATCGACGGTTTGGTCAACAGCAATCTGGTTGAGGACCGAGTCGTCCGACATATCCAGTTGTTTCTGCCCATGGCGGGAAAAACAATTCCTGCTGATGGCAATGACATCCTCACCATGCTTTTGAATGAAGCCCTATCGACCATTGAGGTAAATAAAGGGCGGACGTTGGATGAGATATTGACCGCTGTGCTGTCAGGCGACACCGCCCTGTTCGTTCAGGGCGCGCAGCAGGCCATTCTGATCGACAGCAAAGGCTGGAACAGTCGAGGCGTAGAGGAGCCCGTGTCAGAGGGCCTGGTTCGCGGGCCTCGGGATGGTTTTAACGAAAACATTCGCGACAATACGGTTCTGATCCGAAGACGGATAAGGGACACTGGCCTTCGCTTCGATACGATGAAAATCGGCCGCAGATCCAAGAAAGATCTGATCATCGCATATATCGATGGAATTGTCCATCCGGAGATCGTGCAGGAAGTAAAGCGAAGATTGGCCACCATTGACATCGATGACGTGCAAGAATCCGGTTACATCGAGCAGTGGATCGAAGACAATTTTTTGTCTCCTTTTCCGCAGATGAAAAATACGGAAAGACCGGACAAGGTCGCTTCCTCATTGATGCAGGGAAAAGTGGCCATCCTCCTCGACGGCACTCCCTTCGTTCTGCTGGCTCCTGTTGCATTCGGGCAGCTCCTTCAATCACCGGAAGACTTTTATGAACGTTGGCTGGTAGGCACACTGGCCCGCATATTGAGATACATCGCTGCCTTTTTGGCTGTCTTCTCCCCTTCTCTGTACATTTCGCTGGTGACCTATCATCCGGGGCTGATTCCGTCTGACCTGGCCTTTTCCATCGCTGCAACCAGAGAAGGTGTGCCCTTCCCTGCAGTGGTAGAGGCAATGATGATGGTCGTAACCATGGAGCTATTGCAGGAGGCCGGGATTCGTCTGCCACGCCCGATTGGACAAACGATCGGGATTGTCGGTGGATTGGTCATCGGTGAGGCAGCTGTATCAGCGGGGATCGTGAGCCCCGTTATGGTCATCGTTGTAGCCATAACCGCGATTGCCTCCTTTGCCATTCCCGCCTACAATATGGCGATTACGTTCCGCATCATCCGGTTCGCCATCATGATTGCCGCCGCTGTATTTGGCCTGTTTGGAGTCGTGCTTTCCTTCATCGCCATCAATATTCACCTCACCAATTTAAAAAGTTTCGGGGTCCCGTATCTTACTCCGTTTGTCCCTAGTCTGATGTCAGATTGGAAGGACTTAATTTTGCGCGCCCCCATTACCATGTTGAGGAAACGCCCACAGATGCTGCACCCGCAAGACCAAGTTCGCATGAAAACAGGAGAACGGCCATGAATGTTGTCCCCTACGCAGACCAGGACATAGGTAAAAAAGAGATTGCCATCATCACTGCCAATGTCGTTATCGGCGTTGGCATCTTAACCTTTCCGCGCGCATTAGCGAAGGAAACGGGATCGTTCGACGGATGGATATCCGTGTTACTGGCAGGAGGAGTTGCATGCCTGATTGGCTGGACATTGGCTTCTTTGGCTGCCCGATTTCCCAAAGAAACCTTTTTGGAGTATACCACCAAAATTATTTCCAAACCTGCCGCCTATGTGCTGGTCTTTGTGCTCGGTATGTACTACATGCTGTTTTCAGCCTTTGAGATGCGAGCGGTCGGGTCAATCGCGAAACAGTTTTTATTTACCACGACGCCGGTAGAGATGATTACGCTTGCCTTTATGCTGGTTGTGCAATATGCGGTGCTCGGGACGAGAGCTGCCCTGCTGCGGTTGAACATGCTGTTTCTACCGATTGTGCTGTTTGTCATCTTTCTCGTGCAGTTTTACACCTTCCGATTTTTTGAATGGGAGAATTTCAAACCGTTTTTTGCAACTGATGTAACGGCTCTCGTAAAAGGCGCGCAGCAAGTGGGATTATCTTTTTCGGGATTTGAAATCATTCTGTTCTACGGCTTCCTGATGAAACGGCCAGAGGAGGCACCGAGGGCGGTTGTTGTCGGCTTGTCCATTCCGATTCTGCTGTACGCGTTGATTTACATTTTTGTGGTCGGTGTATTTTCTGCCGATGTAACCCAAAACCTGGTGTTCCCTACAATCGAGTTGGCCAAAGAAGTGGAGGTGCCGGGCGGGTTTGTGGAGCGGGTGGAATCCCTGTTCTTCACGATCTGGATCATGACCATTTTTAACACGTGCGCCCTGTTCCTCGACGTTGCGATGTTCATGTTCACCTCCATTTTCCGCCGGCTTAGTAAACTATCCTGCATGTTGATCATCTCTCCGATCATTTACTTCATGTCGATGGTGCCCGAGAATCTGGTGCAATTTTTTGCTCTCGGAGACCAGATTACCTACGCAGGTTTCGTGCTGGTCTACTTGATCCCCCTGCTTCTGCTGCTGATCGCCAAACTGCGAGGAGTGAAAGGAAGTGGCTAAACCTCGTTCTCTTCTTTTTTTCCTTCTCATCCCTACCCTGGTTCTTACAGGCTGCTGGGATCAAGTACAAATCGAGGAGCGGGGATTCGTCATCGGCGTCTCTGTCGATATTCCCAAATCACCCGAGACGGAACAGAATGCGGAAGAAGAAGCTCCTGATAAACCAAAAGGGAAGCACCGCTTTGTCGTTACCAATCAATTTGTGATCCCCGGGGGGCTGGTAGGGGGCGGCGGTGGCGGCGGGCAAGGGGGCGGT
>VAPR01001054.1_pt1 | contig 15052 bp, 6 predicted proteins | sample 3380701 | NCBI WGS metagenome assembly VAPR01 (sample SAMN11536904, study PRJNA540576) | hot springs metagenome | isolation source: hot spring wet sediment | place: Spain: Lobios | collected 2014-01 | reverse complement strand
CCACGATGGCGGTAATGGCCCTGATTATGGAACCTGAAAATGTGGCAGTAGCCACTTACTGCACCGTCCTTCTCGGGGCAATCCTCGGATTCCTGTACTTCAACTTTCACCCGGCCCGCATCTTCATGGGGGATACCGGTTCGCTGTTTTTAGGCTTCAACCTCGCCGCCCTCTCCATCATGGGCTTTAAAGAGGCGCTGTTCATCTCGTTTATCATCCCGATCGTCGCGCTCGGTGTTCCCCTCTGGGACACGTTCTTCGCCATCGTGCGCCGCATCGTCAACAAGAAGCCGATCTCCAGTCCGGATAAAGGCCACCTGCACCACTGCCTGCTCAACATGGGACTGTCCCACCGGGCATCCGTTCTGGTGATTTACGGAATCAGCATCTTCTTCGGAACCATGGCCATTCTGCTGTCCCAGACCAAAGAACTGTGGACGACGGTCATTATCATGTCACTGCTGCTATTTGTGATCCATATGGCAACGGAAGTGATCGGCCTGGTCAGCCGCCGCCACCGTCCGTTGATTAATGCGTATCGGAGATTGAAAGTGAAGTATTATGAGACGAAACGAAGTCATTGACGAGTAACGAGCCCTTTCTGTCGGGGCTCGTTTTTTCTTGTAGAGGGTCTTTGACGATTGCTATACTTTAAGTATGGTAATGGGAGGGGCGATGGGTGATGGAAGAGCGGCTCCACGAGATGCTGACAGATTTAAAAGGTTTCATGAAAGAAGAACTCGGAACCGTGAAAGTCGAGATTTCAAAAGTGCGAACCGAACTCGGAGAAGAGATTTCAAAAGTGCGTACGGAACTCGGAGAAGAAATTTCACAAGTGCGAACCGAACTCGGAGAAGAAATTTCACAAGTGCGAACTGAGCTTGGGCACGAGATTTCCGAGTTAGGACAACAGATAGTGGGACTACAAGTGAAAGTATCGAACTTAACACATGATATCACCGAAATCAAAACCGATCTTGCAGATATCCATCGAAAGCTCGATGTCCTTTACGTTCAAGTTGCAGCGAACACCGAAAACGATATACAGATGAACGAAGTTGTCGAGAAGTTGCATGAACTGGAAACGGATGTCCGTATCATCAAGAAGATTGTTGCGAATCAATAATATCCCTACCTTCGGCTATGCCGAAGGTTCTTTAATTTTTGTGTCTATGGTTGTTTGATGGTCATTTTGTCTAAAGGAAACCCTGGAATCATCCGATACATAAACAGATAGGACTGGCCGTTTGGTTTCCCATTGCTAAGCGGGGCTTACTAGATTTGGAGAGGTGAAAAACGTGGCAAAAAAGAATCACAGATTAACACCATGGTTCGCAGCATTTTTGTCGTTTTTGTTGCTGCTGACAGCCTTCGTGCCTATGGGATCAGGTGTTGTTTCTGCAGCTGGCGGAATTACTCTAACAGGGTTTCCGACTGGTGTAGGAACCCAAACGAACCCGCACATCAACTATGAGTCAAAAATTACATTAAGCGGTACCTACGGTGGAGGGATCGTAGGAGAGAACTTGCGTCTGCGAATTACAAGCAATAACGGACAAACGGTTGAGGATCTCAGCAGCACCAAACCTGTTGTAGATTCAACCAACTTTACCTTCACGTTTAAAGACGTCAGCCTGAAGCCGGGATTGAACGTGATCGCGTTCTATGAGAGCACAGGCGATGTAACGAAGGACCTGCTTTCTTTTTACGTTCAGTACAACAATACGCCTGTACTGAGCGACATCAAGTTAAACTCTACGGCGTTAACAAGCGACCCCACGGTGGTTGAGATTTCTTCTCTTCGGAACCTTACACTGGCGATGTCCGGTAAGGCGGTGAATGCGGATACGGTGAAAGTGGTGAATAAAACCACGAATCAGACATTTACCGACGACGTCAGCCAGTCAGGCAGCTTCAGCGTGGATGTGGACACCCAGGTTGGCCTGAACGAACTGGACATTACCGCCTACAACCAAAATAAAGAAGTTTCCTTGTTGAAGCGGAGCATCATTGTGACGGTTAGCGGCAGTGGCCAAGGCGGAAGCGACCAATTCTACGATGTAGACGTGTTCGACAACAGTGGTAGCGCTGGTCCTCCTGTTGTCCCGCATAAAAAGTTAATCGATCTGAACCCCAATCAAACACCGACACTGGTAACAGCATCTGGACCAAATACCTATAACCTCAAAGGGTTTGCATTAATAAACGTTCCGCCAAACATTGAGATTTTCAAAAAAGTTAACACTGCGGACCCAACCAGAACAACTACAGTTGACGACCGCGTGGATACACTGATCCTGCGTGACACTACTACAGTCACCTCAGCGGTATACGCGACCCCGACGTACACGAAAATTGCCGACTTGTCCGGCAACTATAAGCAGTACCAGGTGGATGCGACGTTTAGTGGGATCTCTTTGGTTGACGGCCGCACCTACGAGTTGGAGCACACCTACAAGTACGTGGAGACAACAACAACTGGCGGGATCACGACCAAAACGGATAAAGTTGCAACAATTGCCAACTATAAGTACAAATTTACTTATGTGGCATCCAACAGTCCGCGTTTTGGTACGATCAAAAACGTCAAAGAGAACAATCAAACGATTGTAACTGGTACCACACCAAATATTATACGAGTGTCACCGTTAGAGTTTGATGTGGAAACCTTCAACATGTCAAACAACTTTCAACTGTACTACAACGACAGCTTGACGCCGCTTGTTGCAGGTACCAACGGAGACTATACCGTTGCATCAACCACATCTCCAACCACATATCGATTTACCCTGTTAAAAATGCCACCGGGCGAAACCAAAGTAACGTTGAAGTACACAGGTTCGGCACCATATCCTTCCATTAACTTTGTGATCAAGCCGGTGGTTACACCGTTTGTTCAACTAAGTTACACAGATGCATCTAATACAACACGATATGTTGACTCTGGCTTACAGTTTACGGAAAAAACGCAAGTGCCTGATTTTGCAGTAAAACTGGTGAATTATTCTTATAACTCTGGAGTACAAGTTACTCTGAATGACAAAGATATTACACCCACGATTTCCAGCGATTCATTTGTTTTAAGCAAGGCTTTATTTACTGGTTCGCCCGGGCTTCAGGAAGGCAGCAACGTAATGAAGATCAAGCTCTTGCAAGCGCCGAATGCCGTTTTCAGCTACACGTTCCTGCTGACGACCGAAAAGGCGCCAAAAATCGAGAACGTGCAACTGAAAGTAGAACAGGACGGCAAAGATGTTCCGCTTGCCAAAAAGTCAACGGAGTCGGCCTATAAAACCACTTCTTACTTCCTGAGCGACTTCTCTTTCGATGTAAAAGATGCCAAGAACGTCACCATCAAGAAAAACGGCAAAACGATAGCTGATTACAGTTACAATACCGGTACTAACAAGTGGGAATTGAACGCTTCCAACCAGGAATACGTAAACTACCGCAACGATGCTACCAAAGGCGATACAACACTGAACAACATTTTCGACAACCGCAACTTCCCGAAAACCGCGTTCGGTGGAAACACCTTTGAGGCTGAGATGACCAGCCGCGAATACGGCGATGACTTGTTGGATCGACTGGTAGACCTGAAGTTGAACTCCGAAGATCTGGAAGCGCGCTTGAAGCTGTTCCCGTTAACCCTTTCCAAAGGGGGAACGACGAGCTACGAAATTATTGCTTCCGATGGAAATGTGGTCACCCGTCAGATGATCAACGTTGCCCAGGAGACCTTCTCCTGGCAGGTGCTTACACCGGCAAAACCGGATAACGCTGCTTACGCTACCGTTAACACAAACAATGTGTTGATTCGTATCTTTGCAGAAAACGCGACCAAGGTAACGTTTGGAAAAACGGAAGCCGTAGCGCGCAATACCACACAGCCTGATTTCAAGTATGATGAAAAATCGGGTAAATCTCTTCCGGAAACGTACTATGTTTTCGAAGCAACCGTTCCGCTGAAGGCAGGCCTGAACAAGGTTAAGTTTACAGTAGAAGTCGGAGCCAACAAGTTCAACGATGAAGTGCAGATTTACAACGTGAACTCTTCCGTGAGCGGTGCAGAGAACCGCGACGTCTTCGGGAAGAAACTATCGTTCAGCGTGTTTGACAAAGCACTGCAGTTGAAATTCCCAACAGGTACCGTTCTGTTGAAGCCGTCGAACAACCGACAAGGCAATGAAGTAAACCTTCCGCAGAACGACATCTTCACCGATGTACCGCTCTACTTCGCAATCGCCGACCGAACCAACGGACGAGTGCTGATTGAGGATGACGGCATCGAGGATGATATGGAAGACCTGCTGCAAATCAGCAGTGACTTTAACTACGCAAGCCCGCTCTATTACATCGACGCAGGTAATGCAGACGACGACCAAAAAGCACCAGGTGGTCGTGACCCTTATTATGAAGGGAAAGACCCGCAAACCGGATATGATCAGGAGCCATTTATCGATCGCTGGAGAGACAACCTGGTTCCAAGCAAGCAGGGCACCATTACCATCAAATATGATCCATCCATTGTGAACGCCGCAAACAACATCCTGACGGTCTACTACAACAATGGAGAAGAGTGGTTGAATCTCGGCGGCGTTGTAAACACAGGAAGCAAAACGATCACCGTACCGTTCAAAGGCTTTGGTTATTACATGGTCATGAAAACACGGGAAAGCTTCACGGATATCATTAAGCATCCGTTCGCCCGCGACGCTCTGGAGACCTTGTACGCCAAAGGAATTATGAACGACGCTCCTGGCAACGGATTCGGTACCGAGTTGAAGATCAATCGCGGTGAATTTGCAACGATGATTGTAAAAGCACTCGATTTGCCGATCAACGCTGGTCCATACCGTGATAATAATGAAAAAAATCCAGCGGAGCCGACGTTCCGTGATGTGGATCCAAGCGATGACGACTGGGATTATGAGTACAAGTACATCGAAACTGCAGCCCGTGCCGGAATTATTCGCGGAAAAGATACTCGCGCATTCCATCCGGAAGACTCGCTGACCCGCGAAGAAGCAGCTGTCATCATCGCTCGTGCGTTGAATCTGAAGCTGGGAACTCCGGAAGCGGCAAAACTTGCGCTTGGAAAAATGTATACGGACGCTCAGCTTATGGATCATTACACTACTCCGTCCATTTTGGCAGTAAGCAAAGCCAAGATCATGACAGGTGAGGCAAACGATCCGTCTGCGAAAAAGCCGACGTTCCGCTTTACACCCAAAGGCGATCTGACGCGTGCGGAAATGGCTGTGATTACGCTCCGTATCATGGTCCAACTGAAAAAACTCCCAAAACAATAACCAACAAAAAATCTGAAGAGGCTCTCCTCTTCAGATTTTTTTTATCTTCCTTATTATATGCTGGTGATACACCATTATATATCACACTGATATACTACTCGTCCGCATCCACAGCCTCCACCGGCACTTCCACATACTCTTTCTCACCGCGCCCGATTTCCGCTTGTCCATTCGTCAAATCAATCATGCGTGAAACGAAACCCTCCTCTTCACCGTCTGGTAGTAAGAGGTGAACGGTAACACGGTCGGTAAAGTCTGTTTGCTTAACTCGCTGCTGACCGATGCGCAGTTCGTTTTCCACCTTGCCCCACCAGGTGTAATCGACGCGTACCGAGATGTTGTGGTGAAGCTGGTGAATCACAATCCCGGCTGCTTTCAGGGCAGTCACCGTTCCCGCGGTGTAGGCCCGCACGAGCCCTCCGGCTCCCAGCTTTATGCCCCCAAAATAACGGGTCACGACGACAACTGTATCTTTGCATCCGTTTTTCTTGATGCACTCAAGGATCGGTTTGCCTGCCGTGCCACTCGGTTCCCCGTCGTCACTGGATCGCTGAATCTGGTCGTTTTCCCCGATCACAAATGCGGAGCAGTTATGGGTCGCATCCCAATGCTTCTTTTTAATCATCGCGATAAACGCGGTTGCCTCTTCTTCGGAAGTAACCCGCTGGGCGTAACCGATAAAGCGCGAACGTTCGATCACGATCTCGTCTTCACCGTAGCCCGCTACAGTTTTGTACTGCTGTAACATGCCAAATCACCTCAGGGTTAGCATAGCACGTTCACACCAGCTTCCGCCAATGCTGAAATTTTTTCCGCGCTCAATCGTATTACCTCAGAATAGGAGGAGCAGTTATGAAAACAGGGAGGGGGCCATATATATGTAAGGTGTGTTCAAAAAGCTTGTCATTTATGTGGAAAGAATGTGAATCGTCGTGTGTGCGTGAATGAACTGTGATATAGTTTGATTGGGACATTATGTAAAAGGGGTGTAAAGCATGAATTTTCCATATTCCACGAAGAAATGGATCGCAATCTCCATGGCTTCATTGATGTTGGCTACTGCCAGTGTCGGAGTCGCAGCTACACAAACCAATACAACGACAAACACACCTACATCGACTCAAACACAAGTGGAAGCCGTTGATCAGCTTACAGTGGCAAAAGCGATTGAACAAGCCCTTAAAACAAACAGCGACCTCCAAGCCAAGCGCCTGGAAGCCAAAAATGCCGACATCAATGCCCGGTTGGTAAATGAGACAGTAGGCGATATCCCGAGTGACTTCATTGAATCGTTGGATGCCGCTCAACAAAAATACGCTACCGAAGCAAAAGCACAAATGGCGAAAAAGCTGAATGCGCTCGTGGTAAAAGCAACGGAGAGCGGGACGAAACTTGGGGCACAAAAAGCCTACTATGATTTGCTCCACGCTCAGTCAGAACTCCAATTGAAAAAACAAAGCCTGGTCCGTGCCCAAACGCAGCTTAAGGTAGCGAAGGCTGCATTTGATGTGGGAACCATGGCGAAAACCGACATTTTGCAGGCTGAAATGGGCGTGGCTGGTGCGCAAGCGGCTTTGGCATCTGCTGAAAACAACCTGGAAATCTCACGTATGAAACTCAATGAATTCCTCGGTGTGGAGCTGACCAAACAGTGGAAACTGGCAGAAGATAACAAGCCGATGCAGCCAAACCCGATGACGCTGGAGCAAGCAACTGAACTGGCGTTGAAGCAGCGAGTCGAAATGGTGCAAAAACAAGAAGAGTTAAAACTGGCAGAATTGACTCGCGATCTCATTGCCAAGTACTCCGCTCTTTCTACCTATCAAGGGCAGGTAGCCCGCAATGATGTGGAAAAAGCGAAGCTCGCGATCGACGAACAAAAACGGCAAATTTCCCTGAATGTGGCAGAAGCCTTCTACAACCTGAACGCTGCCAAGCTGGCAGCGGAATTTAACAAGAAGGCGATGGAAGCGGCAGCGGAAAGCTATCGTTTGACCAATCTCCGCTTTCAAAACGGTTTGGCCACGACGCTTGAGGTGATCCAGGCGGAAGAGGCGCTGTCCGAGCGTGAAAATGACTACCAGGAAGCAGTTCGTAGTTACAACCTGGCCGTCGTCAACTTCGAGACAGCATTAGGAAATTAAGTAAGGAATTTAACAGTGTGCCGCGAACTGGAAAAAGGTTCAATAATGACAGATTGAGATGCACCCCCTATAATACGAGTTGTGGGTGAGATTCATCACCCGATGAATACATAACCCACGGCGAAAATTTTTTAAAACTTTTTTCGGAGGCACCGCAACTTTTTCCTGAGTGAAGCGTTTAATAGAATGTCACACGAAAAACGGGGAATTGTGTAAAAAAGATTCACGAAATCTAGCAGCTATGTTACACTAGTAAATGTTGCATTTACACAATACAGAATATAGTAGAGAATTCCTAACATTTAAAAAATTTTCGATCCTGCGAAAGGAGGTGAAACGCGCTTGCAGGATTCGGGCTCTAAAAAGAAAGATACAAGTAATACAAATATTCCCCAAGAACAATCCGTTTATACTAGAGGAGGAGAACCTAAGGTTATGAAAAAGGTTGTTAACAGCGTACTGGCAAGTGCACTCGCACTTTCTGTTGCTCCTATGGTAGTTGGTGCAGCAGAACAAGCTACACAAGCTCCTAAAATGGATGCAGCTCTCGAAAAAACCGTTAAGCGTCTGGAAGCTCTTGGTCTGGTTGCAGGTTATGGCAACGGCGAATACGGCGTAGATCGCACAATCACTCGTGCTGAGTTCGCAACTCTCGTAGTTCGCGCTCGCGGTCTTGAGCAAGGTGCTAAACTGGCTCAATTCCAATCCAACTTCGTTGACGTAAAATCCTCCGACTGGTTCGCTGGTTTCGTTAACGTAGCTTCTGGTCAAGAAATCGTTAAAGGTTATGCAGACAAATCCTTCAAACCAGCTGCTCAAGTAACTTATGCTGAAGCAGTTGCTATGATCATCCGTGCACTGGGCTATGAGCCAACAGTTAAAGGCCAATGGCCAAACAACTACATCGCAAAAGCTTCCGAACTGGGAATTGCAAAGAACGTAGCAACTCCTAACAACGCAGCTACTCGTGGCGATGTATTCAAAATGCTGGATAACGCTCTTCGTGTTAACCTGTTGAAACAAGTTGAGTACGGTACAGACATCCGTTTCGAAGAACGTGAAGGTCAAACCCTGCTGACTGAGTACCTCGATGTAACTGTTCGTGACATGGATTGGGCTAACGACCAAGACAACGATGCGGACGATCTGCCATTCGTAACCAACGTACCAGTTGTTGGTCTGGGCACTCTGAAAGCTAACGAAGTTACCCTCGATGGCCGCAACGCAGGTCTGGGCAACACCACTTACAAAGTGGCTGACGGTATCAACCCGAACGACTTCGCTGGTCAACACGTACAAGTTTGGGTAAAAGACGACAAAGAAAACACCATCGTATGGATGGAAGGTTCCGAAGACGAGGAAGTTATCTCCGGCCGTCTGGATACTTTCTACTACGAAGACAAGATCGCAGATGATGGCAGCAAGATTGACAGCAAGGCTGACATTGCCAAACTGGAAATCAAGCTCGATAACGAAAAAACATACAGCTTTGCTGAAGATGTAGTGGTTACTTACAACTTCAGACGCTTCGGTAAAGGTGAAGATGCAGCGAAAGGTCTGAGCCTGATTTATGACCTGAACACGACTGCATCCGCTAAAGTTGTACTGAACGACAAAGGCGAGATCACATACATCCACGTGATCGACGACGTATCCGTAGACCAATCCAAAGAAGGCGTTAAATACGGTTCCGAAGTGATCGAGAAAGTAGACGTTGACAAGAAGAAAATCTACAACCTCGAAGAAAACAGCTTCGATCTGAAAGGCAAAGAAGAAGGCAAAGACTTCCTGGTATTCGTTAACGGTCAACCTTCCACTCTGAAAGACCTGAAACCAATGGATGTTTACAGCGTTTACTATGCTGACGGCAAAAAAGAAAAACCGCTGATCTTTGTTACTCGCAACGTAGTAGAAGGCAAAGTAGACAAAGTTGAAATCCGCAAAGACAGCGACAACCGTCTGAAAATCGGTGACAAGGTTTACCGTATTCGTGGTGGTGCTTCCTACTCCGAGAACGCAAACAAAGACGTTGAGAAAGTATCCAACGACCAACTGCGTGATCTCGATGGCGTAGAAGTGAAGCTGTACCTGAATCCAGATGGCCGTATCCGTCACATTGAAACCAAGGACAACGTGAACGATCGTCAATTCAAAGCGATCCTCACCAAACAAGCAGTGTACGACAGCAAAGACGACAAGTGGAACTTCACTGTACTGTCTGAAAAAGGCAGCAAGCTGAATGTTTCTCTCGAAGCTGACGACATCAAGGAAAAAGGCAAGAAACTGACTGACGATGAAGTGGAAGAGCGCTTCGTGCCAAGCAAAGAAGAGGATGAAATCCTTCTGCTCGAAGTAACCCTCAACTCCAAAGGCGAGGCTGACGAGGTAGAAATCCTCGACACTGACAAGTTGGGCATGCTTGAAGGCGACGATTGGGAAAAAGCTGCTGACGAAGACGGCGACACTCTCAATGTAACTGTTAACGGCAAGAAGCAAACTTACGATGTAACCAGTGACACAGTTGTCTTCGACATGACTGGTGAAATCAAAGAAGGTAAACGCGTTGAACTTGAAGATGCTCGCGTTGCGAAATTCGACAACCTGGCTGACGATGACGATGTGAAAGTATTCTACACTGTTGACGATAACGAAGTTGACACGATCTTCGTTGTTGAAGGCGACGGCGTAGAAAGCGACACTCAATACGGTTATGTGAAGTCCTATGGCCGTGCTGGTGATGACACCATCACTGTACTGACCAAAGTTGACGGCAAGTTCCAAGAGAAAGAATACAAACTGGATGGCGATGTGGAAGACATCGTTAAAGATGTAAAACGCCACGACTTCATCAAGTTTGCTCTGAACAGCGACAACGAAGTGATCATCGACGACATCGTTGAAATCGTTGACGGTCATGAAGACAGTCCAGAAGAAGTATCCCTGTTGGATCAAGACTCTATTGAGGATGCTGATCTGGAGCGCCTGACTGTTGCTCGCGTTGACGAGGTAGATGGCAACAAGATCACTTACACTGTAGAAACTGTGAAAGATGGTAAGAAGGTAGAAACCGACTATCCATACTTCACTGATTCCAACACTGTATTCTTCAACACGGACTTCGATATCCTCGACGGCGTTCAAGAAGGCGACTACATCGTTCTGGTTGAAACCGACGACGATTCCCAACGTTTCGACTACGTACTTGTTGTAACTGACGAAGACGAAGTTGAAGAAGAAGAGTACAAAATGGAAGACTTCCTGGCTCAATCCGATGAGGTTGAAGGCGGCGGTACTGATCCAGAACCAGTTGACCTGATCAGCAATGGCTCTGGTAGCAAAGCACCTCTGATGGGCGTAAACATCTACCGTATTACTGCTGACGTAGTTGCTGGAGCTGAGTTCAAGTCCCTGAAACTGGGTACTACAACAGTAACTCCTGACAAGGTAACAGTTGCTAACGGCAAAATCACTGTAGAAGTAAGCTCTTCTGTAGATGCTGCTAACGCTACTGTAACTGTTGAGAAAAACGGCGAAGAAGATTCCGTAACTGTTAACTTCTAATAGCCAAACATTCTCCAAATCAGTAGATGAGTTCAGGGGATAAAATATAGATGGGTTCAGAGGGCTCTGGCCCTCTGGGCTCCATACATAATAACCATGAACTCGAAATAAAAAAAGAGATTCCTATCATAATTACGGAGGGGTAGTACGTGAATAAAAAGTTGGTCCTTTCTGTACTGTCGACCGCAGTTGTAGCAAGCATGGCTACTTCCGCTTTTGCAGCACCTAAAGCAGGTCTGTACATCGGCGGCAACGTTGATAAATACTATTCTACTGACGCTCTGCTTGGCCTGACTGGCGCTGCAAAAACTCAATTCCAAACTTATGTAAGCCAAATGGTTGCTGCTGGTCTGTTGGATCAAGTAGTATACGTTGACGCTGCTGGTAAAGGTGCAAACGTTGACGAGATTCTCGACGCTGGAAGCTACGAAGAGGCTAAAAAAGATCCTCTCAAAGCTACTGACTTCGAAGATACCTACACCGAGATCAAGGCTGACGGTACTTCTGCTGGAACTATTGAACCTAAGAAAGAGTTCCCAGAAGTTCCAACTGGCGATCTGAAAGTTGAGAGCGTAAGTGCGATTAACGCTAACCAAATCCTTGTAACTTTCAACGCAGAAGTAGATGAGACTTCCGCAACAAACAAGGCTAACTACCTGGTAAACAACGGAACTCAAAACGCTACTCTCGACACGACTGCTACTTGGACTGAAGCTCCAGCAGTAGAACTGCAAGCTGATAAGAAATCTGTATTGATCACTTTGGATACAGATACTGACACCACTTATCAAACTCTTGCTAACCAGGTTGAAGCTACTGTGGTAGTTTCCGGAGTAAAATCCAAAGATGGTAGCAAAACAGCTCCAACAGCTACAAACAAACTGACTCTGACCGATACAACAGTTCCAACTGTAACTGGCGTATCCATGAGCGGTAACAAAACCATCAAGGTTCAATTCTCTGAGTTTGTGAAACCTGACCAAGCTACTACGGTTGCTAACTATCAACTGAATGGCGTGTCTCTGAGCGCGTATGGTGCAGGTGCAGCATCTTGGGATGCATCCACTAACACTGTAAGCATCCCGCTCTCCACTGCACTTGCTGATGGCAACTACAAATTGAAAGTATCTGTTAACAACAGCATCGAAGACAAAGTTGCTTTCAAAGTAGTAGCTGTTGAAAAAGATCTGGTTGTTAAAGCTGATACAACTGCTCCAACCTTCACTGGTGTAGAAGTTGCAGCTAACAAGTCTTACATCCTTGTGAAGTTCTCCAAGCCGCTCGCTTCTACTGGCTATGCAATTGGTGCACCTCTCACAATTGATGGTATTAATGTAATTGGTTCTGCTACAATTGCAAAAACTATCGAAAACGGTAACCTGAAGCTGACTTCTGCTGGTGCAGGTACTGACTACAATAGCCTGATCGCAGCTGGTTTACACGCAGTTAACGTGAAAAACGATTCTACCAACTACTTCACAGATGCGTTCGGCGTAAAAGCAACTGCAGGAAGCAACAGCTACACAATTACTGCTGATACTACTAAACCAACTGTATCTGCTGTAACAGTAGGTAGCGGTGCTACTTCTATCGAAGTAAAGTTCTCTGAGGCAGTAGACGCAGCAACTGCACTCAACCGCTTCAACTACACAATTACAACTGCTTCTGGCAGCACTGTAACAGCTTCCAATGCAGCATTCAAATCCGGAACTACTGACACTGTTGTTCTGACTGTATCCGCACTCGCTTCCGGTAACTACACTCTGGCGATTGCGAACGTAAAAGATGCAGCTGCTAATGCTATGGATGCATACTCCACTACCTTCAGCGTGGCAGACCTTGTAGGTCCTTCTGTATCTAACGTGTACGTTGGTGCAAGCAACAGCATCTATGTTTACTATAACGAAGCAGTTAATGCTGCAACTGCAACTGACCTGAACAACTACCAGTACGACAACAAAGCACTGCCAACAGGAACTACTGCTACACTTGTAGCTACTAATGCAGTGAAACTCGTACTGCCAAGTGGTACTACTGTAGCAACTGGTAAAGCGTTCGCTATCTCCAGCAACGTAACTGACCTTGCTGGTAACAAAATGACAGGCTTCGGATACTCTACTACACTGTCCAGCACACTGGCTAACGACCTTGGTCTCTCTACTGGTACAGCTGTAAAAGCAATCGATACGAAGACTGTACAAGTAACCCTGAACAAAGAGTTGAAATCTCTTGATGCTTCCGACTTCGAGTTCAACACGGGTACAGGTGGCGCGTTTGCTGCAGCAGTTACTCAACAAAATGCAACTTTTGTAAACTCTAACGGTAAAGCAACCATCACATTTGTATTCAGCTCTGATGTAATGGACAACGCTGGTAACTCCGTAGCTGCATCTGCTGCATTGAAAGTACGTGTGAAACAATCTGGTGCCTATGGTACAGTTGCTACTGACGACACTACTTTCGTAAACACTGCGGTTGGTGGCACTAGCGGTACTAATGCAGTTGATACAATTGCTCCAACTCTCGTAACTACTAACCCAATTACTTCTGTAGACGCTGATAATGACGGTCAAATTGACGCAGTTAAAGTACAGTTCACTGAAGCTCTTGATGCAAACTACTTGAGTGCCACAAGCTTCGAAGTAACTGGATACACTGTAACTGCAGTGGCTCTGGATACCGCAGATGTTACTAACAAAACAGTAAAAATTACTGTAACTGAAAGCGGTACAGCTGATACTGATGCAACTCCAGGGGTAAAACGTACTGGCACAGTTAAAGACGTTGCTGGTAATGCGTTCGCTGGTTTGACAACTGCATCTGCAGCGAAAGATGCTTCTGCTCCAGTAATCGTTTCTGCTAAGTATGTTGATGCAGATGCATCTACTACAGTAAATACTGGTGATAAAGTAGAAATTACTTTCTCTGAGGCAGTTCAATTGGCGAGCGGTGCTGCATTGACAGACCTTGCAAACGACTTTGCACTTTCTAACAGTACATCTCCGACTTTCGGTACTGGTGCAACCTTTGCAATCAGTGGTAACAAAGTAACTGTTACTTTGGGAACCAGCCCTGCATTGACAGCTGGTACCACAAAAGTTGAACTTACAGCTACAGGAACAGACGTAAGTTTGACAGATGCTTCTGGAACTGCAGCAGCTGTATCCGCAGCAGCAAAAACAATTGCTCCTTAATTAGGGAGTTCAGGATCGGTGCCTGTCACCACCCGAAGAATGCCGAAAGGGTCTACCTCGAAAGGGGTAGGCTTCTTTCTTTTTTTCTGAACTCCCTGCAAAACTTTCTGCAAGCTCGCTGCATTTCCTATCCCCTAACATCCTCACCAGCAATTTCCCAGCCACAGAAAGAAAATAGCTCAATCTAGCCTCTCTGTAAACTTTAGAGAAGATAGTGAGCCGCACAAAATCAGTAAAGAACTCCTCTGAAAAAGGTGTTGACAGAAAATTCAGATATATATTATTGCACTGATACCACACCCGAAAGGAGGCAGAAAAACCGGCATTCCTCCACTCCTTCGTTTCCGAAACAATTACATAAACGTATCCATCTACATTTTCGTAGACAGAAACGTGATAGAAACGAAACGTAACGAGGAGTGGAAGATATGAGTGGAAAACAATCAATCTTTGCCAAAGCGATTGCCAACTATGATGCAAAGAAGGCAAAACTCGAAGCTAGCCAGCATCAAGCCCAGCCAACGGTATCTTCTCCAGAGAGAGGAACTGTAGTACCGAACAAGGAAGGAGAGGAAACCGAACAAGAGAGAAGGAATCTTGCACCGAGTCTGAAACCGACTGAACAGGCATCACCCGTCAGAGTACAGCCGCGTCCCAAAAATAAGCTACAAGGGATTGCGGAAGCTGCGAGGACGTCTGTAGAGCAGCCAAAGGAACAGCATGAACCGACAGCAATGGTTCCAAAGCGCAAGGCCCGTTTCGAGGAACGCTACAGAAGGGTAACGACCTACCTCGAAAACGAAGTCTACGAAAAAGTGCAGGAACTGCACGAAAAGGGAGA
>VAPR01001052.1_pt1 | contig 15065 bp, 12 predicted proteins | sample 3380701 | NCBI WGS metagenome assembly VAPR01 (sample SAMN11536904, study PRJNA540576) | hot springs metagenome | isolation source: hot spring wet sediment | place: Spain: Lobios | collected 2014-01 | reverse complement strand
GACTTGCGGATACGAAACGCACATCCGCAACAGCATCCGCGCTGGCAACCAGGAGCGGCTGGCGTAAGCCAGCCGTGGGATGGTGACCGACCGTGCTGGGGCGAACGTGCTGGGTTCGGAAAAGTCGGTCGCCGTTGCAGATGCGGTTTCCGGTACCACGGCGGGCTGACGCCCGCCGCTCTTGTTCGTCGGTCGCATCGTCGTCGAATGGTGGGCGATTTTCGCCGCACTGCGTCCGGTTTACCGACCCACGGCGGGCTGACGCCCGCCGCTCTTGTGGTTGTGCGTTTGTGCATCGCAAATGTCGCATTCCGCACGGAACGGGCGTGGTGCAACAGGATTACCGGGCCGCTGGAGCGACGGGCAGACGAACAATGAACCGGCTACCGATTCCAGGTTCGCTTTCGACGGCGATGGTTCCTTCCATCGCCTGAACCAGGTGTTTGACGATGGCCAGCCCTAAACCGCTGCCTCCGGATTGACGCGGTCTGGACTTATCCACGCGATAAAAGCGTTCGAAAATACGGGGCAGATGTTCCGCGGCGATGCCTACACCCGTGTCCTGAACTTCCAGCCTTACGGTACCTTTCTCTTGAGACCAACGTACCGTAACACTCCCCTGGTGGGTGTATTTGATGGCGTTATCGAGCAGATTTTCGAGGATGCGGGTCAAAGCCTCGGCGTCAACCCAGGCGGCCACCGTTTGCCGAGGCGGTTCGGTGCTCAGTCGCAATCCCTTCTTTTCAGCGCGGAAGCGATGACGCTCGACTACATCCTGCACCACTTCGGCCAAATCTACCGCTTCGCGGTGCCAGCGCTGCTGGCCTGCTTCAATCCGTGCCAGATGGAGCATGTCCTGGAACAGCTGATTAAGTCTGTGGGCGTTGTCGAGAATGTGTTGCAGGAAGGTGCGAGCGGCATCCGGATCGCTGAGGGCATCGGCTTGGAGAGTTTCTGCGGCTGCCTGAATCGCTGCCAGAGGCGTTTTCAACTCATGCGAAACATTGGCAAGAAACTCCCGACGATACTCTTGCAGCCGGCGCAGTTCGGTCACCTCCTGCACCGCCACAATCAGGAAATCGGTCTGTGACGGCGATCGGCTGGCAGGAGCGGACGCGGACAGTACAAGCTCGGCTGATTCGCTGACGCCTGCCGGGGCTGGCGGCGATTCTCTGCTGGTGGCCCGCCAGGCTCGCACCTGGAAACGCAGGATACGTTCCCGCGGATGATGCAGGGTGACTTCCGCGGTAACCGTGGCTCCCAGGGCCACGTGCTCCAGAGCGTCCAAAAACGGCCGATGCTGCACCAGTTCCCACAGCTTTCGCCCTAACAGATCTCCGAAAGAAGTCCCCAGCAGCCGGCTGGCACTGCTGTTGGCTGCCAGTACCGTCTGCTGGCCGTCGAGAACGAGCAATCCCTGACCAACCGTATCGAAAATGTCGAGGAAAATTTCCGGCTCCAGTTCGTGCCAGAAAGAAGTCCTGGAGTAAGACAACCGAGGAGAAACCGGACGCGAAACTAGGGTGGCATCGGCGGAATATGGCTTTTCGGTTTTGCGGAAAAGCGTGCGACGCGGTCGGCTGCGCCAGTACGCGACCAGCCAACCGACCAGGCTGCCCAGGACCACTGCCAGCACTATTTCGACAATCCACGCCACCATGACGATGCTGCCTGGTGCAGGGCTTTCATTCACCGAAGCCCTGGGCTATCGGGGCGTTCCCCACGGGCAAGATTACGCTCTCGTGGCAGACATTCCTCGCTGGTCAGCCATAGATTGGTGTATAGAGGAGGTGGAGCTATGGAACTGACCGAAAATGCGTTGCAAGTGCTCCAGGCGCGTTATCTCCGCCGCGATGCGACCGGCCAAATCATCGAGTCGCCTGAGGAATTATTCGCCCGGGTCGCGCGAGCGGTGGCCCAGGCGGAACTTTATTACGGCTCGGCACGCCAGGCCCGGCAATACGAGGAGGCATTTCTCGAGGCGATGCTTCGCTTGGATTTTCTCCCCAATTCGCCGACGCTGATGAATGCCGGTACCCCACTGGGTCAACTCAGCGCCTGTTTCGTGCTCCCGGTGGAAGACAGCATGGAGGCGATTTTCGATTCGCTGAAGCTGATGGCGTTGATTCAGCAATCGGGAGGCGGGACAGGATTTTCGTTCTCGCGGTTGCGGCCCGAAGGAGATCGGGTGGCTTCCACGGGAGGCTCGGCGTCGGGGCCGGTGTCGTTCATGCGCATCTTCGATGCCGCCACCGAAAACATCCGCCAGGGCGGCAAACGTCGCGGTGCCAATATGGGTATCCTCCGCGTGGATCATCCGGACATTGAGAAATTCATCGAGGCAAAGCGCGACGGCACGAGTTTCCGCAACTTCAATCTTTCCGTCGGAATTACTGACGCGTTTATGCAAGCGTGGCAGCGGGGCAGTGATTTTGAGCTGATTCATCCGCGGAGCGGCAGCGTGGTTCGCAAAGTGGCAGCGCGGGCGCTTTTCGAGCGCATTTGCGAAGCTGCCTGGCAAACCGGCGATCCCGGACTGGTTTTTCTCGACACCATCAACCGCATGCAACCAACGCCCGCACTGGGTCAGATCGAAGCCACCAACCCCTGCGGCGAAGTACCGCTTTTACCGTATGAAGCCTGCAATCTGGCCAGCATCAATCTCAGCCACACGGTGCGGCAGTCGGCTGACGGGCGGTACAGTCTCGACTGGGACAGGCTGGGCGAGCTGGCACGGCTGGTCACGCGCTTCCTCGACGATGTCATTGACGTCAGCCGTTGGCCCGATGCACGCATTGCCGCGATGGTGCGGGGCAACCGCAAGATCGGTTTGGGAGTGATGGGCTTTGCCGAACTGTTGATTTTGCTGGAAATTCCTTACGGTTCCGATGAGGCCGTGCGGGTGGCAGAACAGATCGCTGCTTATTTGGACGAGGAATCGTTGCGGATGTCGCAACAACTGGCCCAGGAACGCGGTGTATTTCCCAACTGGCCCCGCAGTCGCCATGCGGAACACGGACTCCGCGTGCGCAATGCCACACGGACTTCCATTGCCCCGACCGGTACACTGAGCATCATTGCCGGTACGTCCGCCAGCATCGAGCCACTTTTCGCCCTGGCCTATCGCCGGCAGGGTGTACTTGGCGGCAAAACCCTGGTCGAACTCAATCCGCTTTTCCTTCGCTATGTCAAGCAGAAAGGGTTTTATTCGCCGCAACTGGAGGAGCATCTGCTTCGCTCTGGTACGTTGCGTGGTTTTCCTTGCGGAGATACTGGAGCCCCACGCCGAGCCGAGACCGGTCAACCCGAATCGCTGGTACCGCTACCGGAGTCCATCTGCCGATTGTTCCGTACCGCTCTGGAATTGACTCCGGAAGAACATCTCCGCATCCAGATTGCCTTTCAAAAGCACGTGGACAATGCTGTCTCCAAAACCATCAACCTTCCGGAGTCGGCTACGCCGGAAGACATTGCGAACATTTATTGCCAGGCATACGAAGCCGGGTTGAAGGGGATAACCGTTTTCCGCTACGGCAGTAAAGGCGAACAGGTGCTGGTTCTGGGCACGGCCGAACAACCTCACGAACGCGAACATTACTCCCGCTGCGATCCGGAAGCCTGCCGCATCGCTTAACGCGATCTGCGTGCACTTGTCGAGTTATTGGATGCGGTATGGAGGCCAATCTCATTTCCCGGCTCCGGCAATGCTGCCGTCAACCGTCAGTGAAAGCGGCAGCAGGGGCGACGCCCATCAGCGCGAGAACGGGAGCGGTGGACAAACGTCGCACGCATTTTTCGACAACTACCGCGCGGACAATCAAGAGCGGCGGGCGTCAGCCCGCCGTGGGTCGGTAAGCCGAACGCGCTGCGGCGAAAATCGCCCACCGTTCGACCACGATGCGACCGACCAGCAAGAGCGGCGGGCGTCAGCCCGCCGTGGTGCCGGAAACCGCATCTGCAACGGCGACCGACTTTTCCGAACCCAGCACGTTCCCCCCGCACGGTCGCCTTTCGTACCACGGCTGGCTTACGCCAGCCGCTCTTGGTTGCCATGACGAACGAAGTTCACGGGGAGCGGACGCAACGGAAACCGACGTGCTGATGGCTGCTACGGGGGTCGCCTTTGCCGCGACCGGCAGGCATGTAACGAATGCAGTACTGGTCGCTGCACATAAACGAACCGCCCCGCTGCACGCGCTTGGGGATGCCGGGTTCCCGCGGGTCGAAGCTATCCTCCGGGCCTTGCGGATTGCGACGCGGACAAATCTGGTAAGCGTCGGGGCGGTACCAGTCGTGGCACCATTCCCAGACGTTGCCGGCCATGTCGTAAAGACCGAATCCGTTGGGCGGATATGAGGCTACCGGAGCCGTGGTTACGTAGCCGTCTTCGGCGGTGTTGTGCGTGGGGAACTCCCCTTGCCAGATGTTAGCCAGCCAGCGGCCACCGGGTTTGAGTTCATCGCCCCAGACATACGGCTTCCGATCCAGTCCGCCACGAGCGGCAAACTCCCATTCCGCTTCGGTGGGTAATCGTTTGCCCGCCCACTTGGCGTAAGCGACGGCATCTTCCCAGGAGACATGCACCACCGGATGATTCTCCTTGCCGACAATGCTGGAGCCTGGCCCTTCCGGATGACGCCAGTTGGCGCCGGGAACATATTCCCACCACTGCAGCACGTTGTCCAAACCGTGTACCTGTTTGGGCTGCCGAAAACAGATCGAGCCGGGGACCAGTTTCTCCGGCGGAGCATTGGGAAACTCCTCACGGCTGGGCATGCGTTCGGCGGTGGTAACGTAACCGGTTTCTTCCACGAATTTCGCAAATTGAGCGTTGGTTACTTCCGTTTTGTCCATCCAGAAGCCGTCCACGTAAACCAGCTTGGGCGGGTAAGCGTCGGGGAAAAGGTCTTCGCGATCCGTACCCATCCAGAACCAGCCTCCGGGAATCCAGACCATTCCCTCTGGTGCAGGACCCGGCGGTGGCGTGTTGTTGATTCGCGGGCCGTCGGGCACGCCGAAATACTCCGTCGCGTAGAACGAAAGTGCCAGCATCACCAGTCCCGGCACCACGACGAAAGCCACCGCCAGCCACCAGAAACGCGACCATCCCCGTCGCTGGGTCGCTGCCGGGGACTGTTTGCCGGTTTCGCCTGTCCGTTCGGTCAAGTGCTCCCGTTTTCGTCGGGACATTTGGAGGAATCCGGATTGCCAGTGTCGGACAAGATCACGGTTGGTTCGGCCTGCTCAGGTTTCCATCGGGCTGAGACGGGCGGGTGGTTCAAGCGGTGTCCACCAGTTTATGGCGTTGCCCGATGGATGTACCGCCATGTTCCTGCTTTTGCGAAGTTGCAGCATCCGGGGATTTCTCGAAAGGCTCCGGGTCATTTCCCGAGGTGACCGTCTGGGGCAAACCGTGCAGGGCATGCCACGAGGGAAACCAGTGGGCAGCCAATCGCCTGATCCAGCCAGGCGTTCGCATTTCCATGCCCATCAGATTGCCCCAGGCCTCCCAGCCGGGCACATGCAAACAAATGGCCCGCAGACCGGCCATCAACGGTACCGCCAGGAATAAGCCGACTTCTCCCCAGACCACCCACCAGAACATGCACGCCAGCAACACCGTGGTGGCATTGAGCTGAACGTTGCGGCCAATAACCAGCGGAAAGATCACGTACCCCTCCACGATCAGCACCACCAGATACACCACCACCACCAGGCTTGCCGAACCAAATCCCTGGGCAATGAACGCTTCCACAACCGGCGGGATGCCTGCCAGGATTGGCCCCAGGTAAGGAACGAAGGTCAGAATCCCGGCCAGCACTGCCCAGGTCCAGCCCTGCTTGAGTCCCAGTTGCGTGAAAAACACGCCCAGAAAGATCGCCATGCCGACGTTGATCAGGGTCCGCCAGACAATGTAGGAGCGGACTGCGAACGCCATCTGCTGCAGGGCTTCGATCGCCGCTCGCGCATGCGGGCCAGTCAACGGGCCGAATATCTCTCCGAACCGCCGAATCAACATGTCTCCTTCCACAGACAGGAACAACACCAGAAACAGCACCAGCACCACGTTTTCTCCGGTCGTCCACAGATAAATGGGCAGGTTGTCGGTTTGCGTTTTGACGAACTGGTCGAAGTGCTTGAAGAAGACGGAATCCTCCACTTTGGGAGGCAGGATGTGGTCGGCGAACTCCGGACTGATCGCCTGCATATTTTTGCGGAGGATTTGATACACGCGAACCTGCTGATCGTAGGTTTGTGGCAACTCCTGCACCAGTTGTTGAATGGCGGTCAACGCCCACAACGCGAAGCCCAGGACCAGGGTCACGAAAGCGGTGAGGACCAGTGTTCCAGCCAGGACGCGAGGCAACTTCCAGCGCTGGTGCAGATGTTGCACCATCGGCCAGAAGACCGTGGCCAGCATCAACGAAATTACCAGCGGCAGAAAAAGCGCCCGCCCGAAATAAAGCCCGGCTGCAATCCCCAACAGTGCCAGCGCTGCGATACCCGCACGGACGGTGAAGTTATTTTCGTGCACGGCCTGTGATTCCAAATAACGGCCAGCGTCGGGCTGACCGTACTGGTTTTCAATTGGCCAGGGCTGCCCGCCCGTTGCAGGCGTCATGGGCAGCCGATCGGTTTACCCTCCCCTTGGTGCGCACGTTTCCCCTTCTAAAATCTATTCTGGCATGGACTCGAATCCAAGGGGCCACTGTCGGGAAAGAAAGTGGTCTGGCTGAGCTGGGTGGTAGCGTTGCTGCTGGCCGGGATCATTATCGCAGTGGTAGTCTGGCCACCCCGGACTCCGCGCGACGGTACCCCTCCGTCATAACCCCAGCCACTGGCTAATCTCTGAGGAGAACTATGCACGAACTCGATTTCCTTGCGCTGGCACGGCGGGTCATCCGCGGCGGGGAAGTGACCGCGGAGGAACTTGACCAGCTTTTCCGCGTCGAAGGCGAAGCAATTTACGATCTCATGTACGCTGCCCATAAGGTGCGGGTGCATTTTCACGGCAACCGCGTAACCTTTTGCAGCATCATTCCCAGCAAATTCGGCAAATGCAGCGAGGATTGTAAGTTCTGCGCTCAGAGCATCTACTGGAACACGGGCATCACTCCGCATCCCATGATGGATGCTGAGACCGTGAAAAAGGCCTGTCTCGATGCCAAGAAAAACGGAGCGAGTGCTTTCGGACTGGTCAATTCCGGCCGGGGGCCAACCAAACACGATTGGCCGAAAGTCGTCGAAGCCATCAAGGCTATCAAAGAGGTAGATGGCATTTGTCACTGTGCCACCCTCGGAGAGCTCACGCGGGAACAGGCCCGGGAACTCAAAGCTCTGGGCATTCGGCGTATCAACCACAACATCGAAACCTCGCGCGAGTTTTACCCCAACATCGTTACCACCCATACCTGGGAGGATCGCATTCGCACCTTGCAGATTGCCCGCGAGGAAGGACTGGAATTGTGTTGCGGTTGCATCTTCGGCATGGGCGAAAGCATCGAGGACCGCGTCAGTATCGTGCTGTCATTGCGCAAGATCAATCCCCAGGTGGTGCCGCTGAATTTCCTTTATCCCATTCCCGGCACACCCCTGGAGCACATGGAACCGCTCAAACCGCTGGAAATCCTTAAGATCATCGCCACCGTGCGTCTGGCCTTACCGCACCCGGACATCAAGATCGGTGGCGGACGGGAAAAGAATCTCCGCGACCTGCAAAGCTGGATTTTCTACGCCGGTGCGACCAGCGCTATCATCGGCAATTACCTGGCGACCTACGGCCGACCGCATGAGGTAGATTTGCAGATGGTCCGCGACCTGGAACTGGAGTGGCATGCCGACCGCGTCGGCGATGCCGATCCTCTGCGGCCGATGCGCTTCTCCTTCGATCTGCCCGAAAACAATCGCCCGGGCCGGATGGCTCTGGAACTGGTCACCTGACACGACGCCCTTCGCCGGGAGGTTTGCCGTGCCCACGACATTCCTGTGTCCGCATTGCGAGGCGAAATTGCAAAGCGCCAATCCCCAGATCGAAGGCAAGCGGGTTCGCTGCGCCAAATGTAACTCCACGTTTACGGTAACGGCGGGACTGATTGTCCGCGACACGCCGGTCCGTGCGGTTGCCGACGCTTCTTCCGAAGAGTCGGATGAACCCGGTGCAAAACCCGCCAGCCCACGGGGCAAGAAATCGAAAAAGCGCACGAAGTCTTCATCCACGGCCATCTACTGGGCTCGCAACATCATCGCTCTCGTTTTGCTCATCGGTATCGTTACCGCGACGGTGATCATTCTCATCAACAAGGGCTGGATCAACGTCGGCGAATAAGGCCAGCGGCGGGCTGGACAGCGTATGCCCTCTTTCGAGTGGTTAGAGCAAAGTTTGCGGGAATTGCAACAAGCCGGGCTGTACCGGCGCAGGAGAAAATTGCTCACCGCCCAGGGGGCGCGCGTGCGGATCGGCAGCCGCGAGCTGATCAACTTCGCCTCGAACGATTATCTCAACCTCGCTGCCGATCCGCGAGTGATTCGGGCAGCGGTCCATGCAGTGCGGCGTTACGGGTGTGGTGCCGGTGCTTCGCCCCTTATCGTGGGATGGTCGGCACCGCTGCGGTCTCTGGAACGCGAACTGGCACGCTGGCAGGGAAGCGAGTCGGCTCTGGTTTTTGCCAGCGGATTCGCCGCCAATTTAGGCGTGCTCACTGCCCTTGCCGGGCCGGAAGCCGTGCTCTTCAGCGATGAACTCAACCACGCCAGCTTGATAGACGGTTGCCGATTGGCCAGGTCCCGAGTGCACGTTTACCGTCACGGCGACCTGGATCATTTGCGGTCACTTCTGGAGGCACACAGCGGACGTCCTGCCTGCGCCAGTTGCGGCCTCACGGTGCGTCGGCGGTTTATCGTTACCGACAGCGTGTTCAGCATGGATGGCGACTGTGCGCCGCTGGCGGAACTGGTCGAACTGGCCGAACGGTACCAGGCTGTGCTCATTGTGGATGAAGCCCACGCTACAGGCGTTCTGGGACCGCAAGGGCGTGGACTGGTTGCGACGCTGCATCGCTGGCCGGGTGCAGGGCTGGTCAAAATCGGTACGCTCAGCAAGGCACTGGGTTCGCAGGGGGGATTTGTCAGCGGCGAGCGGTCGCTCATCCGATTCCTGGTCAATCGGTCTCGCAGCTACATCTTTTCGACGGCCCTGAACATTGCAGCCGCGGCAGCAGCACGGCAGGCGTTGCGGATTGTGCAACACGAACCCGAGCGCCGCCAGCACCTGCAACGTCTGGCCTGGCAGTTAAGGCAACGCCTGGCCGAACGCGGACTGTTAGCCCAGGGCACCTCTCCGCCTGATCCGGAATGGTGCACTCCGATTGTGCCGATCATCATCGGCGAACCTCAGCGGGCTGTGGAAGTCTCTCGCGCTTTGATGCAGCGTGGTTTTCTGGTGCCGGCGATTCGTCCGCCTTCCGTGCCGCCGGGCACATCCCGTTTGCGTATCAGTCTGACCGCTGGCCACACTGAGCAGCAGGTTGAAACTCTCGTCGAGAGTCTTGCGTCCTTGCTAAACAAGATGGGCGTCTGCTGAAGCGGGGCAGCAGTCAGGAGCTTTCGGCATCGAAAACGCAGACGCCATCGCTACAATGATCGCGGCGCAAGCTAGAGGGAGGCCTGAGCAATGACCAGAGCGCTGCAAATTGTGCCCAACCGCTGTACGGGTTGCATGCAATGCGAACTGGCCTGTTCGTTTGTGCAAACGGGAATGTTCGCCCCGGCCTACTCGATGATACGCGTGCACATTTTCGACGAGGAGGCCAGCTACGCACCATATACTTGCGTGCAATGCCAGGAAGCGTGGTGCATGTCGGCCTGTCCGGTAAATGCCATCGCTGTGGATGAGCAAACCGGGGCCAAGGTAGTGCTGGACGACGTTTGCGTTGGATGTCACCTGTGCAGTATTGCATGTCCGTTCGGCACGGTGTTCACTTTGCCGGCATCCGGCAAGGCAGCGAAATGCAACCTCTGTGGCGGTCAACCAGCCTGCGCAGTTGCCTGTCCCACCCGTGCTATCGAGTGGCGAGAAGGAGACGGTGTGGGCAGCTGGTTTGGGCCCTGGGCCGAGACTATCGCTTGCCGTCATCGCGAGGCCATGCTCCAGCACGCCGGCTCCTGAAGCCCTTTGGTTTCTGGCTTGTGGCAGAGGGCCAGGAGTGCCGAGAGGAACGGGCTGGGACGAAACAAAACCGAAGCTCGGAATTTAGCCGCCGCGAAAATACAACTACTGCGAAGAAAACCGAAACCGGTGGGCGTTAGTCCACCGACTTGGAGCCAGGCGCTGATAACCGGAGGAATGCTATGTACGGCTGGCATGGAAAACTGTTGCGTGTCCATCTGGGAACGCGACGCTGCCAGGTGGAGAACATTCCGGACCCGTGGTTGCGGCAGTACATCGGCGGTCGTGGTGTGGCCGACCGCTATTTGTGGGAGGAACTCGACCCAAAGATTGATCCAGTCAGTCCGCAAAACAAGTTGATTTTCGCCACCGGACCGCTGACCGGAACGCCAGCACCTTGCGGTGCCCGCTACATGGTCGTTACCAAAGGCTACCTCACCGGGGCGATTACCACGTCGAATTCCGGTGGGCACTGGGGCCCGGCATTGCGTTTCGCCGGCTACGATTTGCTGGTGATTGAAGGAAAGGCCAGTGAGCCGGTTTATCTGTTCATTGACGATGACCGCGTCGAGATTCGCGACGCCCGCCATTTGTGGGGCAAAACGGTTTCCGAGACGGAAGATGGTATCCGCGACGAACTGGCTTTGCCGACGGTACGGGTGGCGTGCATCGGCCCGGCCGGGGAAAAGTTAGTGCGCTTCGCCTGCATCATGAATGACAAACACCGGGCGGCGGGGCGATCCGGCGTCGGTGCGGTGATGGGCTCGAAAAATCTCAAAGCCATTGCTATTCGTGGCACTCGCGGTGTGCGTGTTGCCGATCCGGCTGGTTTTATGCGGGCGGTGTGGAAATTCCGTCAGCACCTGGCTGAATCGCCCGCGCGGCAAAGTATGACCGAACTCGGCACCGCCGCCACCATTGACCTCACCCAGGCTTTCGGGGGTCTGCCCACCCGCAATTTCCAGCAGGGACAGTTTGAGTATTACGAAAACCTCAACGGCAACTCGATCAAAGAAAAGCGGATGGTGACCAACAAAGCCTGCTTCGCCTGCACCATCGCTTGCGGTCGCGTCACCCGTTTGCCGGGGGAGGCTGCCGACAAGTATCTCGTCAATACCCACCCGCGCAACTGGCGCATTGCCGGGGAAGGGCCGGAATATGAAGGTGCCTGGGCTTTAGGAGCCGACACCGGCGTCGGCGATCTCGATGCCGTGATCAAAGCCAACTGGCTTTGCAACGACCTCGGCATGGACCCCATTTCCATGGGAGCGACCCTGGCAGCGGCAATGGAGCTGTACGAACGCGGTGTCCTGAACGATGCGGTAACAGGCATGCCGTTACGTTTTGGCTCAGCGGAGGCGTTGATTCGCATGGTGGAAGCCACCGCTTACCGTGAAGGTTTCGGGAACGAACTGGCCGAGGGTGCCAAACGCATGAGCGAAAAGTTCGGTCATCCCGAAGTGTTCATGGGCGTCAAAGGGCAGGAGTTCCCCGCTTATGATCCGCGAGGGTTTCAGGGAATGGGCGTGGCCTACGCGACCTGTAACCGGGGAGCCTGTCATCTGCGGGCCTGGACGCCAGGTTACGAAAGCCAGCCCGGAGTGGATCCGCATACGCCGGTTGGTAAGGCCGAATGGGTTGCCGAGGAGCAGAATCGCACCACCGCTCACGATAACAGCGGCATCTGCTTGTTCACCATGGTCGGTGCGCCGCTGAGCGACATTGCCGATTGTGTCGCCGCTGCCACGGGCGTTGCATTCACTTACGACGATTTCGTCAAAGCCGGCGAACGCACCTGGAACCTCGAACGACTCTGGAACCTGCGGGCAGGCTTTACCGACAAGGATGACACTTTGCCGGAACGTTTACTCAAACAACCGCACCCATCCGGGCCGTCGAAGGGCGTGGTTGTCCATCTCGAACAGATGCTGCCTGTGTATTACCGTGTGCGTGGTTGGGATGAACACGGCGTACCAAAACCGGAAAAGCTCGCCGAACTGGGCCTGACAAGCGTCTGAACTCAGTACCTCGGTCGCCCGACCTGAAACTGTGAGCCTTACCAACGCCACGACTGCCAGCGCAAGCGTAGCGGATGCACTCGGCACGATTGCGACCGAATGACGTAGCCTGGAGCGTGAGATGCCGAGGAACCTTCGTGCGAAACAAACGATGAAAACGCCGATTGCATGGCCACGCAAATTTTTAGCGCCGGCTAGATCCACGGCGGGCTTACGCTCGCCGCTCTTGATTGGCCGATCGGACGGTGGGCTCTGTAAAGGTCGCCCTCTTGACAAACAAGGGGCGGTACGCTTTCGACTACAGGGCTACGACGTGGTGGTGTGCGGCGACGATGAGGAGGAGAATTTCAACGTGGCTCACGAAATAGAAAAAACTGCCTTTCCCCACGGGAGACAGATTGCTCACGAGCCACATTGGGAAACCGCTGGCCCCAAAGCGCTTCCTCATTGGCAAACTAAGAGCAAGCAGGGACACACCTTTTATGAGACCACTCGAGAAAAAGCAAAAGGATAGGTGCCGTTTATGGGTATGAAGTACGTCAGTCCAGAACTGTATCAGTTTGCTGTCTCCGACGGCAACCTTGAGGCCGTTTTCGCTGCTATGCGGGAGGCAAAGGAGAAGTTGGCGGAGCAAGAGCGAGCTTACCGGCGCCATCTAAGCAGAATCAGAAAACATTTGCCGGTTCGGTTTCGGCAGTGGCTCAGCCGGCACATTTATCTGCATGATGCGGTGGTGCATGGGCCAACTGAACAACTCGAAACTGTCTGGAAGTGTCTCCAATGGCGAGGCATGCACCTGGACGGCGACCAGGACGACATCCGTGTGCACTTCCAGTTACGGCTTTTGATGGAGAATGCGAGGGCATCGCAAGACCGGAAAAATCTGTTCATCGAAGCGACACATCCTGGCCAGGCCTTTGTTTTGCTCTGTTATCTCGGCGTGGTCGGGTACGAGGTATCCCGCTGGGAAGCAATGGACCCGGATCAAGCCGACGGCGAAAAACTCTGGCTCTACGACGAGGTGGATATCACGCAACATAACGATCGGCGATTGCCGGTGCATCGCATTCTTTTCAGCGACGGCACCATTTCCGAAATCACCTTCCAGGACTTTCGCTGCTTCGAAGCTCGTGTGCTGTGAAACGCAGGGCGATGAGCAACAGGAGACCAAGTGATGGTACGGCATGTCATAGTGGGAGCGGGGCCGGCAGCTATTAACGCCATCGAGACCATTCGCGAACTGGATGGCGGAGCGTCGGAGATCGCGCTGATCAGCGACGAACCGGCTTATGCCCGGATGGTCTTGCCGTATTACCTGGCCGACCAGATTCCCTACCAGCAGGTGTTCACCGGGGACGCGGCGTACTTCGAGCGGCTGAAAGTGCAGACACGATTTGGCCGGCGCGTCAACCGCGTGGATGCCACTGCGAAGTCGGTGACGCTCGATAACGGGGAAACGCTGAGTTTCGACAACCTGCTGATCGCTACCGGTTCGTCGCCGGTAACTCCGCCCATTCCCGGAGCGGACCTGCCGGGCGTTGTTCCATTGTGGACGCTGGCGCACACCGAAGCCGCTTTGCAGACCATGGCCGGACGCGATCATCCCCAGGCGGTGCTGATCGGTGCCGGTTTCATTGGGTTTATCGTGCTCAATGCTATGTACAAACGGGGCTGGGCCTTGCACGTGGTCGAGCGCGAACCGCAGGTGTTGCCCCGTATGCTCGACCACGAAAGTGCCCGTTTGGTCGAAAACTGGCTGCGCGGGAAAGGAATCGGCGTGCATCTGGGCACGACGGTTACAGCCATTGAGCCGCTTGAGCAAGGCAGTGGTTCCCGCCTGCCTCGCAAACAGCTGCGGCTGGCCAACGGCACAACCCTGCAGGCCGATCTGGTGGTCCTGGCCACCGGTATCCGCGCTAATGTGGACTTTTTGCGGGGTAGCGGAATCGCACTCGATCAGGGTGTGCTGGTCAACGACCGCATGCAGACCAATTTCCCATACATTTACGCTGCCGGGGATGTTGCCCAGGGGCCGGATTTGCTCGGCGGACCACCCGCCATTCACGCCATTCAGCCCACTGCGGTCGAACATGGCCGAATCGCGGGCGCCAATATGGCCGGTCATACGGTACGCTATCCCGGCAGCCTGCTGATGAATATTCTGGATGTATGCGGTCTGCAATGTGCTAGCTTCGGACGCTGGCAGGATTCCCATGCCGAGACCATAACCCTGTGCAATGCCAGCAAGCCGGTCTATCGCAAGTTGCTCTGGACTGGCGACCGCATCACCGGAGCGATCTTCGTCGGTCAGGCGCACGATCTTGGCATGCTCAACGACCTGGGCATGGTCAAAGGCATCATTCAAACACAAGCGCCCCTGGGGGAATGGAAATCGTTTCTGCGCGAAAATCCGTTCGACATTCGCCGGGCCTATGTGGCTGCCGGCGTAGCACAAAAGCTAGCGCAGCAAACGTTGCTGGGCCGACCCACCAGACCGCGACAGTATCGCTATCTCGGTCGCCAACCGCAACCGCAGATCACCAACCCCGCTGCTCACCGGGCTTTCGTGAGCTCTCAAACTGGCCAGTAATTCGCCGGGTGCATCGCTCGGAGCTAGTCGGAGCCAGATGTGACAGGCTGCTGCTGACACCTACACTCTGTGGGCAGGTCGGTTCACCGGGGGCATCGCTCGGAGGCAGACCTGACAGGGCACGCCTCGCCTTGTGGATTTTCTTGAGGATTCGCTAAGCCGTGTATCGGTTAGCTACCAGGTGCAACTGACCCCCGGCCATCTATCACTGATCACCGGCCACCGACCACTGGCCACTGATTCCGACATTCCGGTAACTGGTCACCAGCCACTGGTCACTGACCACTGATTC